>Ga0335078_10006928_pt1 | contig 16780 bp, 12 predicted proteins | sample Lox_Sample_32_FD_206711 | JGI IMG/M metagenome (GOLD analysis project Ga0335078, IMG submission 206711) | Soil microbial communities from Loxahatchee National Wildlife Refuge, Florida, United States - Lox_Sample_3.2 | ecosystem: Environmental > Terrestrial > Soil > Wetlands | place: USA... | reverse complement strand
AGCGGCGGCATGTGGGTCAAAAGCAACGGGCCGTACAAGACCCTCGCCGACCTCAAGGGTAAGACCGTGGGCGATACGGCGCTGCAATCGACCGGCACGACATGGACCCGCATCGCGCTCTGGAAGGCGCATGGCGTCAACGTCTCCTACGACAGCGGCGATTACAAATGGGTGCAAATGCCGGCGACCGAACTGCTCGGCGCCTTGCAGACCGACCATGTCGAGGCCGCCAACCTCATCCACCTGCAGGTCTTCCAGGCCCTGAAGTCCGGAGATTACCGCTCGCTGCTGCCGACCGCCAAGGACATCGAGGATCTGTTCCACGTGGCGCAAGTATCGGCGGTGAACGTCGCCTATCCCGAGCGGCTCGACGCGCATCCCGACGACTACAAGGAATTCGACCGAATGATTAAGGCTTCGGTCGATTACGCCAACGCGCATACCGATGAGGTCGGCAAGGCGATGGCCGACCAATTCCACATCTCGCCCGATTTTTTCGGCTGGTGGCTCAAGAGCTACTCGATCTTCCCCGGCGTCGTCGCCTCCGGTGACCTGAAGTCGATGGAGGTGGTGTGGGAAAACGCCAAGGCGCTCGGCCTGATGGGCGATTACCCCACGGCCGAGTCCGTCGTTTGGAAATATGCGATCCGCGAGTAGCCTCGCGCCGGTGGAACGCGCCACCGCGCGGCTGGTCTGGAGCGAGCGCCGCCGCTCACGCCTCGCGGCGCATCTGTTTACGGTCGCTTTTCTTGCCGCCTGGTGGGGCTACAGTCTAACCGTTCCGCAATTTGTTCTGCCGGGGCCGGTGCCGGTCGCGATTCGCTCATGGCAGTTCTTTACGACTTACAACCTCTACAAGCAGGCTTTCGCCTCGCTCGAGCACATCGTCGCCGCCATGGTGGTGTCCTTCGCGATTGGCAGCGCGCTCGCGCTCGCGGCGCATTACCTGCCGGTGCTGCGGCTCGCCGTACACGGCAGGCTCTCGCCGTTCCTCAACTCCTTCTCCGGCATAGGCTGGACCCTGCTATCGATCGTGTGGTTCGGCGTCAACGAGCTAACAGTCGTGTTCGCGATCTCCGTCGTACTGACGCCTTTCGCCATCATCAACATGCGCGAGGGGCTGGAGACGCTCGACCGCGAGCTGCTTGAGATGGCGGCGAGCTTCACCCGCAACCGCTGGCGCGAATTCGTCAAAATCGTCGTGCCGGGACTGATGCCATTCGTGTTCGCGACCCTACGCATCAGCTTCGGCGTCTCCTGGAAGGTGGCGCTCGCGGCCGAACTGTTCGGCGGCCGCACGGGGCTCGGCTATCTCTTCAACGTGGCACAGCAGAATTTCGACATGCGCCTCATTCTGGTCATGATCGCAGTCATCATCGGCTTCGTCTATGGCACTGACCGGCTCGTCTTCCTGCCGCTCCAGGCGCGCTTTGGCCGCCCGGACTCGGAGCCTGCGTCGTGACGGCGCGGCGCCTTGGCGAACGCGCGATCGCAGACGGCCTTGTCGTGGCGGCAGTCGCCGGCTGGTGGCTCCTGTCGCTTCGTCTCCCGGATTTCTTGATGCCGAGCCCATGGCAGGTCGCGCGCACGCTCGCTGATCTATTCCTGACGCCCTCGCTCCTCGCCGACACGGCCGCGAGTGCCGCGCGCGTCGTGGCCGCTGTGGCGCTTGCGACTTTGCTCGGCGGCGCGCTTGCCGTCGTTCCCTATCGCTGGCCCGTCGCCGACACGATCGTGCGCGGCCGCATCACGCCGTTCCTCAACTCCTTTCCCTCGGTTGGCTGGGCTATTCTCGCGATGACCTGGTTCGGCACAACCGATGCCGCGGTGATCTTCGTAGAGGTCGCGATCTTGACCCCGTTCTGCCTTATCAACGTCCTCGAAGGCCTGAACGAGCTCGACCGCGAGCTGATCGAGATGGGGTGGAGCTTCACACACCACGGCGGGCGCAATTTCGTGAAATTGGTCGTGCCGATGCTGTTACCCTACGTGATGTCGGCGATCCGCATAGCCTATGGCGTTGGCTGGAAGATCGCGCTGGTGGCGGAACTGTTCGGCGTCTCGAGCGGGCTGGGTTATCTTATGCTGAAAGCGGAGATCGTGTCCGATGCGGCAACGGTCTATGCGACCTGCTTCGCGATCGTGGTGCTGTTCCTGGCCGGCGAGAAGCTGGTGCTCGATCCCTTGTCGCGTCTCGTCGCGTACAAGTAAGGAGGCCCGTTCCGCCGTGCAGAAAGGACCAGAAAGATGATCGCCGCCGATCTCGTCCTGCGCCGGGGGCAGATCATGACATTCGACGCCGGCCTCACGCGGACAGCGGCGCTCGCAATCGCGGGCGAGCGCATCCTTGCGCTCGGCGAGGACGCGGAAGCGCTCATTGGCCGCACGACCGAGGTCGTCGACCTCGGTGGCCGCACGGTCATTCCGGGCCTGTTCGACAGCCACATCCACACCGTCATGGCCGGCCAGAACGAACTCGCGGTGTCGCTCGAAAGCGCGCGTTCGATCGCCGACGTCCAGGCCGCGTTTGCGGCCCGCGTGCGAACGACGCCGAAAGGCGCCTGGATCAAGGGCGGCAGTGGCTGGCACGAGAGCCAGCTTGCGGAGGGGCGCCTGCCCACCCGGTTCGAGCTCGACCGGGCGACGCCCGACAATCCCGTCATGCTGCGACGCGGCGGCCATGTCGTGGTCGCCAACAGCGCCGCCCTCGCAATCGCCGGCATCACGCGGACGACGCCCGAGCCTGGCCACGGCGTGATCGTGCGCGATCCGGCGACCGGAGAGCCCATGGGCGCGCTCGTCGAGCGCGACGCATTCAGCCTCGTCCTGACACACGTCCCGCCGCCGACGCGCGCGGAGTACGTCGAGGGACTCAAGCTCTTCACCCGCAAGCTCAACAGTCGCGGCATCACCAGCACGCTCGAGCCGGGCCTCACGCTCGAGGAGATCGCGGCTTACATGGAGCTGTGGCGTCAGAAGGCGATGACGACGCGCGTGCGCATCCTGCAGCGCGTGCACTGCCTCGACGACGTGACGGCGCTTTCGTCCGTGCTGGCGCCCGATTTCGGCGACGACCATCTGCGTATCGGCGGGTTCAAGTTCTCAGCCGACGGCGGGGTCGAGGCTGCCTACATGCGCGAGCCCTACCGCATTGTCGAGGGCGAGCAGACCGACCCGGACTTCGTGGGCAAGCTGATCCTACCGCCGGGCGGCATCGACGAGCTGCGCGCGATGTTCATGGCGGCGGCCGAGCGCGGCTGGCAGGTCCAGGTCCACATGGTCGGCGACGCAGCGATCGACGCGATCGTCGGCCTCGTCGAGGAAGTGGCGGAGAAATACCCGGTCGGCGCGCTGCGCTGGACCATGGTACACATCTTCCTGCCGGACGAACGCTCGCTCGCGACGATGCGGCGCCTCGGCCTGCGCGCCACTGTGCAGGACCAGCCGGTGAAGCTTGGCCACAACATGGTGCGTTATTGGGGCGAGTCGCGCGCCGCGCGCTCGATCCCGGTCCGCAGCATCGTCGCGGCCGGCATTCCGGTTGGCGGCGGCACGGATTCGCCGGTCGTCGATTGGAACCCGTTTGAGTCGATCTGGTGGCTGGTGACGCGCCAGGTTTATGCGCAGGGCGGCACGCGCGTCCTCGGCGCCGACGAGACGATTGATGCCGCGACCGCCCTTGACCTCTATACCCGCGGCAGCGCCGAGACCTGCTTCATGGAGGACAAGGTCGGCTCGCTCGAGCCGGGCAAGCTCGCCGACTTCGCGGTACTGACCGATGATCCGCTCACGGCCGCCCCCGACCGGCTCAAGGACATCCGCTCGGCCATGACCGTGGTCGGCGGCCGGGTTGTCCATCGCGGGGGACTCTGAGCATGGTCCTGCCGCGTCTCCGGTCGCAGCATGGCGCGAAGCATTCCGGGCTTCTGCCGGCGGACGCATTCGCGCCGCTGCCGCCGGCGACGCATAATTATCCGCTGCTCTCGTTCAAAGACGTGTATGCGACGGTCGGCGCGATCGGGTTGCGGCTTGGCGCGCGCGCAAAGGACTTGGCCGGCGCCCCGGTGCGGATCCGCGGCTACATGACGCCGCCGGACTTGGAGCAAGCCGACTTCTTCGTGCTGACGCGCGCGCCGGCATTCACTTGTCCATTCTGCGACCCGGGAACGAATTGGCCAGACGACATGGTGCTCGCCTTGCTGGAGCGCGAAAGCCGATTCGTCGATCCGGCACAGCCGATCGAGGTCGTGGGCGAGCTCGAGCTCGGCGCAAAGCTCGATCTTCGTACCGGCGCCATGCGGCTCGTGCGCCTGCGCGCCGCGCGCTGGCAGCCGATCGAGACCGCCAAGGCCTCCGGCGGCGGGCAGGGGTGAGGCTCGTCCTTTCCGCTGCGCCGGCGCGATCGTAAAATTACGGGGCAGGCTCGTCCCGGCGCGAGCAGGTGAGACACGATGTTGTATCCGAGCGCATACGAGGATGGCTTCGCGCGCGAGCGCCTGCCGCCGATCGGGTCATGGCCGGTGATGGAGGATGGCGGCCTTGCCGCGCTGAGCTATCCCGAGCGCCTGAACGCGGCGGCGGAGCTCCTCGACGGCGCTGTCGCCAAGGGGCTGGGTCGCCGCGTCTGCGTGCGCTCGCCCGCGGCCGCCTGGACCTATGACGAGACGCTCGAACGCGCGAACCGGATAGCCAATGTGCTCGTGCGCGAGCTGGGCGTCAGGACCGGCAATCGCGTGCTGCTGCGCGCCGCAAACACGCCGCTGCTCGCCGCCTGTTGGCTCGCGGTGGTGAAGGCTGGCGGGATCGCGGTCACTACCATGCCGCTGCTGCGCGCGCGCGAACTTGCCGCCATCATCGCCAAGGCGGAGATCGGATTCGCGCTCTGCGATGGCGCACTCGTGGGCGAGCTGGAGGCGGCGCAGCAGGCAAGCCCCATACTGAAGCGAGTGCTGAGCTTCGAGGAGCTCGAAACCCGCTGCGCGCGGCAGCGCGCCACATTCGACGCGGCCGCAGCGGCGCGGGACGACGTTGCGCTCATCGCATTCACTTCGGGCACGACTGGCGTGCCAAAGGGCACGGTCCACTTCCACAGCGACGTCCTCGCGATCTGCGATTGCTTTCCGCGTTCGCACATGCGGATCACGCCCGACGACTTGTTCTCCGGCAGCCCGCCGCTCGCCTTCACATTTGGGTTGGGCGGCCTCCTGCTGTTCCCGATGCGCTTCGGCGCCTCTACCTTACTGCTCGAGCGGGCGAGCCCGCCCGAGCTCGCGACCGCGATCGAGCGCTATCGCATCACGACGCTCTTCACCGCGCCTACCGCGTACCGGGCGCTCACCGAGCTCGCCGCGCGCCACGATTTCTCAAGCCTGCGCGAATGCGTCTCCGCCGGCGAGCATTTGCCGGCGGCGACCTTCGAAGCCTGGCGGAAGGCCAGCGGCAACTGCGTCATCGACGGCATCGGGTCAACCGAGATGCTGCACATCTTCATTGCCTCGTGCGCCCACCAGGTGCGGCCGGGCAGCACCGGACGGCCGATTCCCGGGTACCGCGCGCGGATCGTCGATGACGAGATGCGTCCGGTGCCTCCGGGAGTGCCGGGCCGCCTTGCCGTGCGTGGGCCCACCGGTTGCCGTTATCTCGCTAATCCGGAGCAGCAGGCCAAATACGTTCGTGACGGTTGGAATCTCACCGGCGACGCCTATGTCGCGGACGGGGACGGTTACTATTGGTACCAGGCACGCACGGACGACATGATAATCTCGGCGGGCTACAACATCGGCGGACCGGAAATCGAGAACGTGCTGCTCGAGCACCCGAAGGTCAAGGAATGTGCCGTGATCGGCTCTCCGGATGCGGAGCGGGGCGAGATTGTCAAGGCGTACGTCGTATTGCGCAATGCTGCGGACGCGCACGAGGCGACGACGGCGGAGCTTCAGGAGTACGTGAAGGCTTCGATCGCGCCCTACAAATATCCGCGAGCCATCGAATACATCGACGCTCTGCCACGGACCGAGACGGGCAAGGTGCAGCGGTTTCGCCTGCGCGAACGCGAGAGGGATGTCACGCCGAATTAAGCGCCAAAGGCTCCATCGCTGCCTTTTGGTTTCCGCGGCAACGATATCTTGAAATGGGCCAAATAAGTCATCGAAAAGATTGGTGGGCCCGGCAGGACTCGAACCTGCGACAACACCGTTATGAGCGGCGCGTTCTGACCAGCTGAACTCCGGGCCCGGCGCTTCGGGCGAAGGGATCAGGTGTCGAGGAAGCTGCGCAGCTTGCGCGAGCGGCTCGGGTGTTTGAGCTTCCGCAACGCCTTCGCCTCGATCTGGCGTATGCGCTCGCGCGTCACCGAGAATTGCTGGCCGACTTCCTCGAGCGTGTGGTCGGTGTTCATGCCGATGCCGAAGCGCATCCTGAGGACGCGCTCCTCGCGCGGCGTGAGCGAGGCTAGCACCCGCGTGGTCGTCTCGCGCAAATTCGCCTGGATCGCGGCATCGACCGGAAGCACCGCGTTCTTGTCCTCGATAAAGTCGCCGAGGTGGCTGTCCTCCTCGTCGCCGATCGGAGTCTCGAGGCTGATCGGCTCCTTGGCGATCTTCAGGACCTTGCGCACTTTTTCGAGCGGCATGGCGAGCTTTTCGGCGAGCTCCTCGGGCGTCGGCTCGCGGCCGATCTCGTGCAGCATCTGGCGCGAGGTGCGGACAAGCTTGTTGATCGTCTCGATCATGTGCACCGGGATGCGGATGGTGCGCGCCTGATCGGCGATCGAGCGGGTGATCGCCTGCCGGATCCACCATGTGGCGTAGGTCGAGAACTTATAGCCGCGGCGGTACTCGAACTTGTCGACCGCCTTCATCAGGCCGATGTTCCCTTCCTGGATCAGGTCGAGGAACTGCAGGCCGCGGTTCGTGTATTTCTTGGCGATTGAGATGACGAGGCGAAGATTGGCCTCGACCATCTCCTTCTTGGCGCGGCCCGCCTCGCGTTCGCCGCGCTGTACGGTCTGTACGACGCGGCGGAACTCGAACGGCGGCAGCCCGGCTTCGCCGGCGATGGCGGCGATGTCGGCACGCAGCTGCTTCACCTCGTTGCCGAATTTGTTGATGAGGCCCGACCAGCCCTTGCCGTGGAGGCGCCGCACCCGCTGCACCCAGTCGGGCGCGAGCTCGAAGCCGACATGGTGGTTGAGGAAATCCTGGCGCTTCACGCCGCATTGCTCGGCGAGCCGCAGGAGCTTGCCCTCGGCGCTGACAAGGCGGCGGTTCAACGTGTAAAGCTGTCCCACCAGGAACTCGATGCGGGCGTTGTGCAGGCGAACGCTCTGCATCAGCTCGACCATCTCGGCCTTGAGCTTGTCGTAGCGCTTTTCCGATGGCTTCTGCAGCTCCTCGCCGTCGCGCAGCGAAAGGAGGCGCTCCTCCTGGCGCTTGTGCAGGCGGCGATAGTGCCCGGCGATGCCTTCGAGTTTTTCCAGCACCTGGGGCTTGAGCTCGGCTTCCATCGCCGCGAGCGAGATCGATGCTTCCTCGGCGTCGGCGTCCGGATCCCCGCCGTCGGGGGCGGCGCCGTTGGGCGGTGCCTCGCCGTCGCCCTCGGCCGCGTCCGGGTCCGCGGCCTCTTCCGGGCCTTCCTCGATGGCCTGCTCGGCGGTCGCGTCGAAGCTGTTGTTGCCGTAGGTGGCGTCGAGATCAACGATGTCGCGCAGCAGCATCTTGCCTTCGACCAGCGCGTCGCGCCAGCCGAGCAGCGCGCGGATCGTCAGCGGGTTCTCGCACAGGCCGCCGATCATCATCTCCTTGCCGGCCTCGATGCGCTTGGCGATCGCGATCTCGCCCTCGCGCGAGAGCAGCTCGACCGATCCCATCTCGCGCAGATACATGCGCACCGGGTCGTCGGTCCGGCCGATATCCTCGTCGTCGAGATTGCCGCTGCTACGCGGCTCGCCGTCTCCGTCCTCGCTGTCGCCGGCGGCGTCCTCGGCCTCTTCGCTCTCGACGACGTTGACCCCGAGCTCGGAGAGGATCGTCATCGTGTCCTCGATCTGTTCCGAGGACACCTGCTCGGGCGGCAGCGCCGCGTTGAGCTCGTCGTAGGTCACATAGCCCCGCTCTTTGCCGCGTGCGACCATCTTCTTGATCGCGGCGGCGAGCGTGTCGAGGATCGGCGCTTCCGCGGCGTCCTCTCGAGCCTCGGTCACCTCAGCCGTATTCGCCGCCTTGCTAGCCATCTCGATCCCGCCCTGCCATCACGCAAAAAAAAGAGCGCGCGTTCCGCAGCCATACGACCGCGGCGACCATGCGCCCCGTGGCTTCTCTACCTGATCGAGCACCGGACCTTCGGTCGTTCCGCGGTCCTTGCAAACGGATCCCCCCGCCGTGGTGCCGTCGTTTCCGCCCTTCCACTCCAGCAACGCTCGCTGCAGCCGCATTCAGTTCTCGCGTCCACTGCGTCCGGGCCTGAACCGTGCGGGAGAGGTGGAGCCTCGCCAGCGCGGCGTCAAGGCCAAGAAGGCGATTTGCTCTTAAGAACGCCAGAGAAGCCTTGTCAAGCGGTGCCAGCAAATGGCGAGGGCGGGGCTGGAGGCTCGCCGGCCGTTAACTCCGTGGTAACGGATTGCTCGCGCAGACGCGCGATTTCGTTCTTGTACTCGATGACGGCGGCGAGATTTTCCTCGCTGCCGTGCTCGGCCCATTGCTTCACCGCCTCCTCGTGCTCGCGCTCGATCTCGGGGAGTTCGTACTTGGCCCGCGCCGCGCGCCAGATGAGCCTGGCGAATTCGGGGTTCTCGGCAAGATGGGCATAGTGGTTCCTGTCGAGTATCGAGGAATTGAGCCGGTCGGCGATCTTGGCGAGCCGCAGGTCGAGCCGGGCGCGCAGATCGCTCGCGGTGAGCCCGTCTTCAGAGGCGATCTGGTCGACGATGTGCTGCCACAGCTCGTTCATGTCGCGATCGCGGACGCGCAGCGCGGCAAAGGAATCGATGCTGTCACGCGCCAGCTCGGGATGATTGAGCGCGATCACGACGAGGAGGGTTTCCTGGCGCCGCACGCGCGTCGTGTCGGCCCAGCCGGCGGCGCGCGTGGCGCGGATGGCGGGCGACAGGGCGTCCGCCCGCTCGAGCGCCCGCGCATTCCACGCGCGGCGCTTGAGCTGCCAGATGCGGTCCATCAGGTGATGCTGGAATTCACGCTGAACCTGGCCGTCGGCGATGGTGCGGATGCGGCGCGAGACGCGCGTCTGAAGGCGCAGGATCTTTTCCGGCGTGTCGAAGAACGTCGGATCGCGCTCCTCGGTCGCGATGCGCCAGATGAATTCCGAGGTCTGCACCGCGTCTTCGAGATGCGCCTTGAGCGCGCCGGCGCCGCGCGACTTCGCCAGCGAGTCCGGGTCCTCGCCCTCGGGCAGCAGGGCAAAGCGCAGCCCGTTCTCGGGCCGCAGCAGCGGCAGCGCGCGGTCGAGCGCGCGCACCGCGGCGTTGCGCCCGGCCTTGTCGCCGTCGAAGCACAGCACCGGCCGGTCGCCGAGCCGCCACAGCTCGACAAGCTGAGTCTCGGTGAGCGCGGTGCCGAGCGGCGCGACCGCCCCGGTGAATCCGGCGCGGTGCAGCGCGATCACGTCCATGTAGCCTTCGGCAACGATCGGCACGAGGTCGGAACGGGGTGCTGCCTTCGCCAGGTGCACGGCATAGAGCGTGCGGCCCTTTTCGAAGATCGGCGTGTCCGGCGAATTGAGGTATTTGGGCTCGCCCTCTTCGATCAGCCGGCCGCCGAAGGCGATGACGCGGCCGGCGCGGTCGGCGATCGGGAAGATCACCCGGCCGCGGAAGAAATCGAACGTGTCGCCGTTCTCGGCCCGGCGCAGAAGGCCCGCCTCGACGAGGAGGTTCGCGTCGAATTCCTTGCCCAGAGCGCGCTTCAGCCCGTCGCGGGCGTTGGGCGCCCAGCCAAGCCGGAAGCGGGCAACGGTCGCCGGATCGAGGCCGCGCCGGGCGAGATACACCCCTGCCTTTTGGCCGCCCGGCTCCTTGAGCTGGGCCTCGAAGAAGGCGCACGCGGCCTCGCACACGTCGTGCAGGTTCTTGGTGCGCGCCGCGCGCTCGCGGTCCTCCGGCAGTTCTGCGGGGATTTGCAGCCCGGCTTCCTTGGCGAGCGCCTCGACCGCCTCGCGGAAGCCGGCGCCGCCGACTCGCATCGAAAAGCCGATGACGTCGCCGTGCGCGCCGCAGCCGAAGCAATGATAGAACGCCTTGTCCTCGACCACGGCGAAGGACGGCGTCTTCTCGTTGTGGAAGGGGCAGAGGCCGACATATTCCCGCCCGCGCCGCACGAGCTTCACGTGCCGGCTCACCACGCTCGCGAGCGAGACGCGGTTCCTGATCTCGTCGAGGAATTGCGGCGGGAAGGCCATGTTTCGTGCCCCGGCACGGATCATACCGCGCCCGATACTGCCGGCTAGCGCAAAAGCCGTTTCACCGCCTGGCTCGCCTTGGCCGCGTCGATTTGGCCGGCATAGCGCTCGCGCAGCGCCGCCATGGTGCGGCCCATGTCCTTGATGCCCGAGGCGCCGATCGCGGCGATCGTCTCGCGGATCGCGGCCTCGGTGTCAGCATCGCTGAGCTGCTGCGGCAGGAAACGCTCGATGATCGCGATCTCGGCGCGCTCCTTGTCGGCAAGGTCTTGCCGTTTGCCCTGTTCGTAAAGCTCGATCGATTCGCGGCGCTGCTTGATCATGCCCTGCAGCATCTGGTGAATCTCTGGTTCGGAGATCCCTTCGCTGTTGCCCTTGGGCCGCACCTCGATGTCGCGCTCCTTGAGCCGGGCGAGGATGAGGCGCACGGTCGAAAGCGCAAGCGCGTCCTTGTCGCGCATCGCCTGCTTCATCGCGTCGGTGAAGCGCTGCCGCAGCATCGCCGTCCTTTTAGCAGAGCCGAATCGGCCCGGCAAACTTGACCCGGGCGCCGTCGGGGGCTATGTCAAGGCTTCAATCCGAACGTCGCAAGGCGAGCGCCGCGGAGGCTTCCGCGGGCGCGTCTTGGCGCGCGAACAGAAGGACCCGGCCCACGGCATGAATGTGCCCACCCGTCCTCCCGGCTCGACCGCTGCGCTGGTTCTGGCGGACGGCAGCGTTTTCTGGGGCCGGGGATTGGGCGCTGCAGGCCAGCGGGTCGGCGAAATCTGCTTCAACACGAGCATGACGGGATATCAGGAGATCATCACCGATCCCTCCTATGCCGGTCAGATCATCACCTTTACCTTTCCGCACATCGGCAATGTCGGGGCGAACCGCGCCGATATCGAGGCGACCACGGCGGCGGCGCGCGGCGTTGTGCTGCGCCAGGACATCACCGCGCCCAGCAACTGGCGCGCCGTCCAGCCGCTTGATCTTTGGCTCAAGAGCAACGACATCGCCGGGCTCAGCGGCATTGACACGCGCGCGCTGACGCGCCGCATCCGCGAGGGCGGCGCGCCGACGGGTGCGCTCAGCCATGCGCCCGACGGTGCGATCGACGTGGCTGCGCTCTACGACTTGGCGCGCGCCTGGCCGGGACTCGAGGGCATGGATCTCGCCAAAGAAGTAAGTTGCCGCCAGACCTATTCCTGGGACGAGACCGCGTGGCGTTGGAATGAGGGCTATGGCCGGCTGGTCACGCCGCGCTTCAAGGTCGTCGCCGTCGATTACGGCGCCAAGCGCAACATCCTGCGGATGCTCGCCGATCTCGGCGCGGAAGTGACCGTGGTGCCGGCGACGGCGGGCGCCGCCGAAATCCTGCGCCACGATCCCGACGGCATTTTCCTGTCGAACGGGCCGGGCGATCCGGCGGCGACCGGCCAATATGCCGTGCCGGTGATCCGCAGGCTGATGGAGACGAGGAAGCCGATCTTCGGCATCTGTCTCGGGCATCAGCTTCTGGCGCTGGCGCTCGGCGGCCGCACGCGCAAAATGGAGACAGGCCATCGCGGCGCCAACCATCCGGTCAAGGACCTCCTCACCGGCAAAGTCGAGATCACGAGCCAGAATCACGGTTTCGTCGTCCTGCCCGAAACCCTGCCGCGCGAGGCCGAGGTGACGCACGTCTCGCTGTTCGATGGCTCGAACGAGGGGTTCCGGCTGAAGCACCGCCCCATTTTCGCGGTCCAGTACCACCCGGAGGCGAGCCCCGGCCCGCAGGACAGCCACTACCTCTTCGCCCGCTTCGCCGAAATGATGGCGAAGCCGAACTGAGATGAGGGCGCTTTCATCACATCCCGCGCGCGGCAATGCCTAAGCGGACGGACATATCGAGCATCCTGATCATCGGCGCCGGGCCGATCGTGATCGGACAGGCGTGCGAGTTCGATTACGCCGGCGCGCAGGCGGTGAAGGCACTCAAGGAAGAGGGCTACCGCGTCGTCCTGGTGAATTCGAACCCGGCGACCATCATGACCGACCCGGGCCTCGCCGACGCCACTTACATCGAGCCGATCACGCCCGACTTCGTCGAGCGAGTCATCGCCGCCGAGCGCCCCGACGCGCTGTTGCCGACGATGGGTGGGCAGACCGGCCTCAACACCGCGATGGACCTCGTGCGCACGGGCGCGCTCGACCGGCATCGCGTCGCCTTGATTGGCGCCGACGCAAAGTCCATCGCCAAGGCCGAGGACCGGCAGCTTTTCCGCGAGGCGATGGACCGGATCGGGCTCGTCTCGCCCAAGAGCCGGCTCGTGCGTTCGCTCGAGGAGGCGCGCGATGCGCTACTCACTGTCGGGCTGCCGGCGATTATCCGCCCGTCCTTCACCTTGGGCGGCACCGGCGGCGGCATCGCCTACAACCAGAAGGAATTCGAGGAGATCGTCTCGGGCGGCCTGCGCGCCTCGCCGACACACGAAGTGCTGATCGAGGAATCGGTGCTCGGGTGGAAAGAGTTCGAGATGGAGGTGGTGCGCGACCGGCGCGACAACTGCATCATCGTCTGCTCGATCGAGAATGTCGATCCGATGGGTGTCCATACCGGGGATTCGGTGACGGTGGCGCCGGCGCTCACCCTGACAGACAAGGAATATCAGCGGATGCGCAACGCCGCGATCGCGGTGCTGCGCGAGATCGGCGTCGATACCGGCGGCTCGAACGTGCAGTTCGCGGTCAACCCCGCGGACGGGCGGCTCGTCGTCATCGAGATGAACCCGCGCGTGTCGCGCTCGTCGGCGCTGGCCTCGAAGGCGACCGGGTTCCCGATCGCCAAGGTCGCGGCGAAGCTCGCTGTCGGGTACACGCTCGACGAGCTCCGGAACGAGATCACCGGCACCACGCCGGCCTCGTTCGAGCCGACGATCGATTACGTCGTCACCAAGATGCCGCGCTTCACTTTCGAGAAATTTCCCGGCGCGGAGCCGCTTCTCACCACCTCGATGAAGTCCGTGGGCGAGGCGATGGCGATCGGGCGCTCGTTCGCCGAATCCGCGCAAAAGGCGCTGCGCTCGATGGAGACCGGGCTCACCGGCTTCAACGAGATCGAGATTCCGGGGGCGCTCGCCGGCGATAAGAACGCGATCCGCGCCGAGCTGGCGAAGCCGCGGCCGGACCGGCTGCTGGTCATTGCGCAGGCCTACCGCCACGGCCTTACCACGGCCGAGATCAACGCCGCCTGCAAGTACGATCCGTGGTTCCTCGAGGAGATCCGCGGCGTCGTCGAGGAGGAAGCGGCGATCCGCGGCAAGGACGCGCTGCTGCCACTCTTCGCCGGGACGGACGAGTTCCGCGAGCGCCTCGAGCGCGCCAAGCGCATGGGGTTCTCGGACACACGCATCGCCGAGCTGGCCAAGGTCGAGGAGGCCGAGGTCGTGCGCTGGCGCGAGCGGCACGGCATCTATCCGGTGATGAAGCGCATCGACACGTGCGCCGCCGAATTTCCGTCCCTCACCTCGTACATGTATTCCTGCTACGAGGGCAGCGGCGCCGAGTGCGAGGCGCGCCCGACCGGCCGGGACAAGGTCGTGATCCTGGGCGGCGGCCCCAACCGCATCGGACAGGGCATCGAGTTCGACTATTGCTGCGTCCATGCCGCCTACAGCCTCAAGGAGGCCGGCATCGAGACGATCATGGTCAACTGCAACCCCGAGACCGTCTCGACCGATTACGACACGTCCGACCGGCTCTATTTCGAGCCGCTGACCGCCGAGGACGTGATTGAGCTGGTGCGCACCGAGGCGGCCAACGGCAAGGTGCTCGGCGTCATCGTGCAACTCGGCGGACAGACGCCGCTGAAACTTGCCCAGGCGCTCGAGGCGGCGCGCATTCCGATCCTCGGCACCACGCCCGACGCGATCGATCTCGCCGAGGACCGCCGCCGCTTCCAGGAACTGTTGCAGCAGCTCGGCCTGCGCCAGCCCGAGAACGGTACCGCTACCACGGTCGCCGAGGCCGACGAGGTCGCGACGCGGATCGGCTATCCGGTTGTGATCCGGCCGTCCTACGTTCTGGGCGGGCGCGCCATGGAGATCGTGCACGAGCCGGCGGGGCTTGCCCGCTACATGGCGCGCGCGGTCAACGTCTCGGGCCGCAATCCGGTGTTGATTGACCGCTATCTCCAGGACGCGATCGAGGTCGATGTCGATGCGCTGGCCGACGGCAGCGACGTCTATATCGCCGGCATCATGGAGCATATCGAGGAAGCCGGGATCCATTCCGGCGACAGCGCCTGTTCGCTGCCGCCCTATACGCTCGCGCCCGAGATAATCGGCGAGCTCGAGCGCGAGACCGCGGAGCTCGCCCGCGCGCTCCATGTCGTCGGCCTCATGAACGTCCAGTACGCGGTGAAGGATGGCTTAGTCTTTGTGCTCGAGGTCAATCCGCGGGCCTCCCGCACGGTACCGTTCGTCGCCAAGGCAACCGGCATCCCGATCGCCAAGATCGCCGCCCGGCTTATGGCCGGCGACAAGCTCGCCGGGTTTACGCTCACCCGGCCGTCGCTCCGGGCGCACGTCGCGGTCAAAGAAGCGGTCTTCCCGTTCGCCCGATTCCCCGGGGTTGATCTCATCCTGGGACCCGAGATGAAATCGACCGGCGAGGTGATGGGGATCGACACGGATTTCGGCCGCGCCTTCGCCAAGTCGCAGCTCGGCAGCGGCACCGTCCTGCCACAGGCGGGCCGGGTGTTCGTCTCGGTGCGCGACCGCGACAAGCCGGCCATGGTCGAACCGTGCCGGCGGCTCGTTGCGATGGGCTTCACGGTGCTCGCGACCGACGGGACGGCGCGGCTTTTGGCCGAGTCGGGGATTGCGGTCGAGCGCGTCAACAAGGTCCACGAGGGGCGGCCGCACATCGTCGACCGGATGCTGTCGGGCGAGGTCCAGCTCCTGTTCAACACCACCGAGGGGGCTCAGGCGATCGCCGACAGTTTCAGTCTGCGGCGGACGGCCCTGACCCTCAGCATCCCCTATTACACCACGGTCGCCGGCGCCCGGGCGGCCGTCCAGGCGATCGCGGCGCTGCGGGCGGGCGTCCTTGAAGTCGCTCCCCTGCAATCCTATTTTACCGGATCGTTTTGATCCTCGGAATTACCGCACGGAGAGGTCGCCTTATTCCTGTCATGACCAAGATCCCGATGACAATGGCCGGGTTCAACCGCCTTCAGGACGAGCTTAAGCGCCTCAAGACGGTCGATCGCCCGTCCATCATCAAGCAGATCTCGGAGGCGCGCTCGCACGGCGACATTTCCGAGAACGGGGAATACCTTGCGGCGCGCGAGCGGCAGAGCTTCGTTGAGGGACGAGTGCTCGAGCTCGAGGACAAGATCGCCCGGGCCGAGGTGATCGACGTCTCCAAGCTCTCGGGCAAGACGGTGAAGTTCGGTGCGACCGTGACCTTGGCCGACGAGGAGACGGACGAGGAGGCGGCCTACCAGATCGTCGGCGAGGACGAGGCCGACATCAGCAAGGGCCGGCTCTCGGTCACCTCGCCGCTGGCGCGCGCCCTAATCGGCAAGAGCATAGGCGACACGGTCGAGGTCTCGACGCCGCGTGGCGGCGCGCGGTCCTACGAGATCATCAAGGTCCGCTTCCGCTAGGCCGTTCCGTCCACTTCGATCGGCACGCCGGGCTCGTATTTCGACGGGCGGATCGCGAGCGAGGAGCGCACATGGGCGACGTTGGGCGCGGCGGTCAGCTTGGTCGTGAGAAAGCGCTGATAGCTGTCCCAGTCGGTCGCTACGATCTTCAGCAGGAAATCGGTCTCGCCCGCGAGCATGTGCACCTCGCGCACCTCGGGCCAGCTGGCGGTCAGCGCCTCGAACGCCTTGAGGTCGGGCTCGGCCTGACTCGACAGCCCGACCAGCGCGAACACGGTGACGCCGAAGCCCAGGGCCTCGGGGTTGATGTCAGCGTGGTAGCCGCGGATGAAGCCCGCCTCCTCGAGCGCCCGCACGCGCCGGAGGCAGGGCGGCGCGGAGATGCCGGCGCGCCGGGCCAGCTCGACATTGGTGATGCGCCCGTTCGCCTGAAGGTCGCGAAGGATGCGCCGGTCGATCTTGTCGAGCTTGATGCGCCGCATCGAACCCTCCCGGATCTTGTTCTGGGCGATCCGGCCGCTCGACGCGACCGAATGTTGCTCATCCTAGCCGCCGGTAATTATATTGCAACCGGCCGGAGCGCCCTCACGGCGCGCCCCGCGGAGCCAGGAAGTCCATGGGGTTAGCAGCATCCGTGCCGAGCGTCTGGGCGATCCATGACGGCAAGGCTGGCATGGCGAGCCAGGTTCTGGGCCTCGCCGAGGCGGTCGGCTGGCCGTTCGTGGAGAAGCGGCT
>Ga0335078_10006927_pt1 | contig 16780 bp, 16 predicted proteins | sample Lox_Sample_32_FD_206711 | JGI IMG/M metagenome (GOLD analysis project Ga0335078, IMG submission 206711) | Soil microbial communities from Loxahatchee National Wildlife Refuge, Florida, United States - Lox_Sample_3.2 | ecosystem: Environmental > Terrestrial > Soil > Wetlands | place: USA... | reverse complement strand
GCGGCGGCTGGCGGAGTGGGTGCGGGGGCGGCGGCGGGCGGCGCTGGGCGAGGTGCTGGCGGCGATGACCCCGGATGGCCGGGAGGCGCTGGCGCGGGGGCTGGCGGAGCTGGCTGCGGGGGGCGTGACGGGGTGCTAGCCGGGCCTGCTGAATCGCTGGACGCGCCGTCTCACGGCCGATGAAAGTGAGTTTGCTGCTTGAAGACGAGCACCAGATCCACATTCATCCACGCGGTCACCAGCCGATCGCTGTCCCGTAGGCCGCCCATTTAACCTCTGTTGTCGTATCGCCAGGCGAGACTATTTCGGGGATTGCTAGCAGGCGGACGCCCACAAGCGCGTCGAAGCCGTTGCTCTGTGCCCATTCGGCTAGCCCGTCCCTGGCCGAACCTGGATTTGGATGCCCGCGACTTGTCAGTATGGTGGCGCGATTTACCACGCGGTCTTGTCGCAATGCCTCCGGGAGGGCATCCGTGGTCGTCATCGGGATAACTGGGATTACCGGCTGAGACATCGCACCAGTATCGCAGACTGAGTATGCCGGGAGGCGCTGGTGCTCGCCTGGATCGCGGCCGCAGTGACTGTGGCTGCGCCGGCTTGCTCATTGAGCGACAACGCGGTCGAGGAGCCCGCGGTAGCCTCGCAGTACGTTCCGGAGCCGCTCGGTGTCCACGCCGTCGCGATCCCAGTCGCCGCGAAGCCCTCGTTCGCGCTCCTGGACGCTGGCCACCAGCGCGGCGATCGCCTCCGTCACGAGCTCGGCTGCGGCGGCGACCGATCCTCGAGGATCATCGACAAACGTGGACTGGATGGAGGCCCACCGCTTGTGCATCAACTCCAGGTCGTCGGGCTCGCCTGCGGCCGCTGGGGCGTCCGGGGGAACGGCCTGCGAGGGGGCGGTGTCTGGATGTGTCGTGGCCACGCCATCCGTGTTCTCCTGCGCGATCGCGGAGGTGATGACTGCGCGATCACGGGCCGAGTCGCCGGCGGCAGATGCCGGCGGTCCTTCGCTGATGATCACAGCATCCGGGTCCCCGGCGTCCTCAGCAGCGCCCGCTTCAGTGCCAAGTCCGGCTTCGCGGGGCTCGCTCACCCCCGCAACGCCAGCCTCGCCGGCGCTGTAGATCACGTCCGGCCCGGCAGTTTCGTCCGCAGATGCCGCCACGCCGAGCGCGCCGAGCGCGCCGTCCGCGTCGTCCGCGTCGTCCGCGTCGTCCGCGTCGTCCGCGTCGTCCGCGTCGTCCGCGTCGTCCGCGTCGTCCGCGTCGTCCGCGTCGTCCGCGTCGTCCGCGTGATCCTGGGCGTTGGTGCCATCCTGCGCCCCGGTCTCGTCAGCGCCCGGAACGATGACGTGATCCCCGTCAGCGACGTCGGGCGAATCCGGCCGGTCGTCGGTCCCTGGCCCCGGACGAAGCCCCGAGTCAGTTACCGTCGCGTGGACTTCCTGAGCCTGCGCGTCGTCAGTCATGGCACCTCTTCTCCCTGCGGTCGACCTGGGGTCGACGTCACGGCCTCGGCGTTTTGAAGCCGCCCTTCCACTACCGGGCAGAGACCGGGCTAAACGCACCCCGGGGCGCCCTCAGCGCCGGGCGTCGCTGTTGTCTTCCTGCGGGACATCGGTGGCCGACCGATGCGCGTCCGGTAGCGAACCGGCGTCGGTCACCGTCGCCCCGGGCGGCGGCTGATCGACGGGCGTGCCCCGGGAGGTCAAGTCGGACAGAGCCCGGCGCATGGCCTTCCAGCCTGCGCCCCTGGGGACCTTCAGGGTGACGTACGCGACCGCTCCGGTAGGGATGGGCAGCCAGAAGTTCACCAGCCGCCAGGCGAGAACGCCGAGGGTCGCGACGCTCCGGGTCAGGCCGAAACCGACGAGCAGCACCGGGGTGACCGTGTCGATGATCCCCAGTCCGCCCGGTGTCAGCGGGATGGCCCCGAGAACGTTCGCGATTCCGTACGCCGCGAACAGCCCCACCGGGTTGGCGAACCGCCCGAACGCGGCGATGAAGCACCACAGTGACGCCGCATCGAGCAGCCAGTTGAGCGCCGCCCAGGTCAGTGATTCGATGAGCACGGCCCGGTTGCGCGCGAGGGCGCGCAGCGAGGCCGAGGCCGTAACCGCGACCTGCTCCAGGCGGTCGCCCCCGACGCCGGGGATCCGCTGGCCGACGGCCCGCAGGATGCGCGCGGCCCGCCTCTCGCCGCGGGTGATGCCGAGAACCAGGATGGCCATCACAGCCAGGATCACGGCACCGACCACGGCAACCGTCGCGTAGACCGGACGGAAGCCCGACAGCGGAATGGAGATCACGAGCGCTATCCAGAGCAGGACATTCAGTACGACCGTGGAGCCCATGCCCTTGGTCGCCATCATCACGCCGACATCGGTGCCAGGTATCCCCTCCGCGGTGAACAGCTGGTAGCCGATCCCCGCGCTGCCGACCGTCCCCGCCGGTATGACGTGGGCCACCGCGGCCGCGGACAGGTCGATGCGAAACAGCCGGGACAGGCTGGGCCGACGCTGCGCCGGCAGCAGGACGCGGTTCAGCAGGGCGTAGCAGAACAGCGAGGCAGCCTCGAGGATCACCCCGGCGACCAGCCAGCCTACGTCCAGCCTGCCGAGCAGGTAGAAGTCCTTGCTCGCCCCGATGAGCTCCGGGATGACCAGGTACTCGACGATCAGCGCCAGGGCGAGGACGATCACCAGGCGGCGCAGCGGACGCCGCGCGGTCCGCAGCCGGCCTCGCCACCCGTTCTGCGGCGTCACGTTCTCGTCTGCCGGCGAGGCCCGCCGGCTCAACTGGTATCCAGACCGCGGAAGAGCGCGTCGCGGGCGAGGGGGCGAAGCCCCGCGTCGGCCGGGCCGAAGAGGGCGACCAGCCCCGCGGGCGGGACAGGGCAGCGGGCGCCGGGCGTCGTCAGCCAGGCGCAGCTACCGAAGCCCGCGATGATGAAGGTCAGGAAGTCCCCCAGGACATAACCGCTTACCTTGGTAAAGATCTCGCCTTCCACAGTATGACGCGGGTCGGCTGCGCATTGCTCGAATGTCTGCACGGGCGGGTGCTGGCCGTCGCTGAGCGAATCGTGCGCCGGCTGGACTGGTGCCCCGCATGGTGATCTCACCCCGGGCGCGGAAGGAGGCTACGGGCCAGCGCCACGCCGACAGCCGCGAGTGCCGTCGCGACCAGGGCGTCCGGCGCGGTGACCCGCCGCAGCCGCCGGTCCCCGATCGCGAGACAGGCCATGGACGCCGCGTGGGCCAGGTCGATGGCCGCGCCGATGCCCAATGACTCGGTGCTCGGCGCGGTCGCGGAGGTCACGGCCGCCTGCAGCAGGTGGCGAGCGCCCAGGACCCTGGCCACGGCGCGGGCCCGGGGACCTGCCGGACGGCCCGCGGCAGCGCTGATCACCGGCCCGGGAGCGATCAGCAGGGCCGCCCCGTAGCCGGCCCGGACCGCCTGGAGCAAGCGGGCCGTGGCGGGAGCGGCCGCCGTCACCGGCGTGCCGCCCGCCGCCCGGTGACAATCCCGGCTGCCAGCGCCGCGCTCGCCGCCAGGCCGGCCAGCACCGGCGGGTGATGTGCCAGCCAGAGCTGCCCGCTGCGGGGATGCGACCTGGCGTCGAAGATCCCGTGAGCGCCGTGATCCCGGTTCCCCGGACCATCGAGGGGCGCCTGCAGGTTGTCCGGCCGGTGATCGTCAACGTCCTGGTCGGTCTGCTGGGAGTCGTAGCCGGTGCGGGCCAGGTACCTGTCCAGAAGAGCGGGGACGAACTTGTCGGCCAGGATCGTGGCGACCGTGCTCGCGCCGACCCAGTACTGCCTCCTGCGGGGGTGATCGGCGGCGAACAGCACGCCGCGGGCGGCCACCTCGGGCTGGTAGATCGGGGGGACCGGCTGCGGGTGCCGGGGCAGCCGGGACCGCACCCAGGAGAACTGCGGGGTGTTCACCGCGGGCATCTGTACCACCGTGACGTGCACGCCCGAACCCTCATGGAGCAACTCGCAGCGCAGCGAGGACGTGAACCCGTTGATGGCGTGCTTGGCTCCGCAGTAGGCGGACTGGAGCGGGATGCTGCGTGCTCCCAGGGCCGAGCCGACCTGGACGATGGTGCCCTGCCCGCGGGGCCTCATCCGGTCCAGGGCCACCATCGTCCCGTGCACGAACCCCAGGTAGCTGACCTCCGTGACCCGGCGGAACTCCTGCGCCGAGACCTGTGCGAACGGCGAGAAGACCGAGGCGAACGCCACGTTGATCCAGACGTCGATGGGACCGAAGAACTCTTCCACCTGCCGGGCAGCGTCCTGGACTTGCGCGTAGTCCGACACGTCCGCGCAGACCGCCAGGGCCTTGCCGCCCGCGTCCGCCACGTTCCGGACGGCGCCGTCCAGGCCGGCCTGGCCGCGCGCGATCAGCCCGACGCTGGCGCCCCGCTCGCCGTAGAGACGGGCCGTCGCGCGGCCGATGCCGGCGCTGGCTCCGGTGATCACCACTGTCTCAGCCATGGACACTCCTTTGTCGGATTCTGTTCGCAGTTGCGTGGGCGGGTTGCCGCGGGCGGGCCGTCATCGCTCGTGCCGCAGGGTTTCCAGGCGGGCGGCGCATTCGAGGAGCATCGCGTGCACGAAGGCCTGCGGCAGGTTCCCCCTCAGCTGGCGTTCGGCAACGTCGTATTCCTCGGCGTAAAGGCCGGGTGACCCGCACGCGGCCCGGTTGCGCTCGAACCAGCGGGCCGCTTCCAGGCCGTGGCCCTGCTGATGCTCCGCGAGGGCCAGGACGAATCCGCACATGAGGAACGCCCCCTCGGCATCGCCCAGTGGCCGGTCGTCATGGCGGAACCGGTAGGCGTAACCGTCCTGGGTCAGCTCGCGGCTGTAGGCGCGCAGGGTCGCAGTGGTGCGGGGATCGCCGGCGGGCACCGCGCCGCGGATGGCGGGCATCAGCAGGGCGGCGTCAAGGCCCGGGTCCCCCGCAGAGCGCTGCCAGCGCCCGGACGGGTGCACCGCGTGCTCGCCGGTGTCTGCCACGATGACGTCAGCGAGCCCGGACCACTGCCAGGCCCGGGATCCGGTCGTGCAGTGCCTGGCTGCGGCCCGCAGGCCCGCCGCGCAGGTCAGCCGGCTGTGGGTCCACGCCTGGTTGTCAATCTCCCAGATCCCGGCGTCATCTTCGCGCCAGCGCCGCGCGATGGCGTCCGCCGCGATCTCGGCCGCCCGCCGGCCCTGCGAGTCCAGCCGGCCCTGCTCGCCCGCGGCCGCGAGCAGCATCAGCGCTTCGCCGAACGCGTCGAGCTGGAACTGCCGGTTCACCCAGTTGCCGGCAAGATCAAAGCCGCCTGGGTAACCCGGCAGCTCCAGCCTGCGCTGGTCGGGGACGGGTCCGCCGTCAGTCGTGTAGGCCGGGGCCAGCCTGGGGCCGTCAGCGTGCAGCCGGCCGCAGACGAAGCGCACGGCGTCGTCGAGCAGCGGGTAACCGCCCGCCGCCGCGGCCGCCCGCCCGGCGTAGCACTGGTCGCGGATCCAGGCATAGCGGTAGTCGTAGTTACGGCCCTGCTCCGCGCGCTCGGGCAGGCTGGTGGTGGCGGCCGCGACCATCCCCCCGCCGGAACTCGTCAGTCCCCGCAGCACCACACAGGCTTGCCGGGCGTCGCGCGCGGCGGTGACCTCCGCAAGCGGTGGCAGGGCTTGTGCCCACCGCTGTCGCGTCGCGCTCCACAGCTGGGCGGGATCGGCCCGGCCGGCGCGCAGCGGCCGGGCCGACAACTCCAGAACGAGGTCACGGCTCTCCCCGGCCGGCACGGTCACGATCATGGCCAGCGCCGATGCCTGGCCAGCGTGGTGGACTTCGGCCCCGGCAACCTCACCGGACCAGCGCAGGTACAAGTCACCGGCCCGCCCCGTCCACGTGCCGTCCCTGTCGTCGCGGTCAAGGGAACGCAGGCCGTGCCGGCCGAAGCCGGCCCGCAGGTCCAAGAGCACCGAAACCCTGGCGGGGCAGTCGCGGGCGACGATCCGGCGGAGCACGATGACGCTGTCCCGCTCGCCGGGAAAGGCGAGAGCCTCGTGGCACTCGGTGACGCCAGCCGAGGTGATCCAGCGGCTGCGCCAGATCAGGCTGCCTTCCTCGTAGTACCCGCCCCAGACGAAAGTGTCCGCCGGGGTGACGGCGTAGACGCCGCCCCCGCCGATGAGGGAGGCGAAAACCGCGTCCGACTCCCACCGGGGCGCGCACATCCAGCTGATGTCGCCGCGCGGGCCGACGAGCGCACCTCGCTCCCCGTCCGCGATCAGGGCGTAATCACGCAGCACATGCGGACGAGCGCTGAATTCGGGCATCCAGACCATCTCACCGCCGCTACCCAGGAAGCGGCGCTCCATGCGGCAGTGTGGTCCCCGCCACGTTCGGTCCCTGCCACGTTCGGTCCCTGCCACGGTCGGTCCCTGCCACGGTCGATAGTCCGCACCGCGTCCCGGCCTCGCCCGGCCTGGCCAGCCTGCGGTGTTGCCATCGCCTTGACGGTTTCCTTGCCCCGCAGGTCGGCTGCCTGGGCCGGGCGTTGCCGGCGCCCTAGGCTAGCAATACCGGCCGGTATGGTCCGGCTTCTCATCCCGGGAGGAGATCGATTTCATGGACTTCAGCAGGCGCATCGCGGCCCGTGTCGCGATCGGTGCCGTATCGCTGGCCGCTGGCGCGGCGATGGCGGCAGCGGTGGCGACCTCAGCCGCCAGCCCCGGCATTTACTACGACAGCTCGCCGACCGTGTACCTGCACCAGGGGCAGCACACCGCCAGCCCGGGCATTTTTTACGACAGCTTGCCGGCCGTGTACGTGCACCAGGGGCAGACCACCGCCAGCCCGGGAATCTATTACCAGAGCGCCAGCCCGGGCGTTTATCACTTCGAGGCCAGTCCGAGCATTTTTTACCACACAGCCAGCCCGAGCATCTATTACCACCTCTCGCTGACCGTGTACGCGCACCAAGGGCAGAACAGCGCCAGCCCGAGCATCTATTACAACCTCTAGCCGACCGTGCTCGGGTACGCGGGGCAGAGCACGGGCGGCCCGGCCGCACACTTAATGCCTGAGGCCGATCGCAGCTCACCGGGCCGCCTCTGGTGGACCTGATCCTCTGGGGGCGGCCCTGCCATGGGGAGCCGTCCGCAAGCGCGCGACTGGACCGCGCGCCAGCTGACGGCCATCACGAGCTGAGCAGTAAACAGGTGTTCGCGGTCGTGATGAGCCCCGGGTCCAGGGCTTCTATGCGCATCCGCACCCGGTCGGCTTCCGGGACCCCGAGCATCTCGAACAAGTCCAGCGCCTGCCTGAACGTTATGCGCGCCGCCGTGGCGCCCTCGGTGACCAGTACGGTCTCGGCCAGCCCGGCCAGGATCATGCCTTCCTCGTACGGGTTCCCGATCTGGCGCGACAGCCGCAGTGCCTGGTCGTAGCAGGCAAGAGCCTCGCGGATGCGGCCCGAGTCGCGGGCGGTGTCGCCGATTCCGCGCAGCGCGGATACCTGTTCGACCCGGTCCCCGATCTCCTCGGCTAGCATCCGCGCCTGCTGGTAATGCGCCATTGCCTCGTCGAAACGCTCAGTGACCAGGTAGAGCGAGCCGATGTCGCTGAGGGCATTGGCCTGGTCGGGAAGATCGCCAAGCTCCCGGTAGATAGCCAGTGCCTGGCGGTAGGCGGTGAATGCCTGGGCATATTCGCTGTGGTGCTGATGCACCCAGGCGATTCCCTGGTACAAGATGGCCTGATGCTGCGGGCCGCCGATCGCGGTGAAGATTGCCAGTGACTGCTGGAAGCTATCCATGGCATCCCGGTGAAAGCCGCTGTGCATCTGCATCTTGCCGAGGTTGTACAGCGTTTTCGCCTCGCCCCGCCGCGCTCCGACGGCCCGGTAGACGTCCAGGGCTTGCTGCAGGTGATGCCTGGCGTCGCCGTGGCGGCCCAGTTGCCACGATGCGATCCCGGTGTGGCTGAGGGCGTCGGCCATGCCGTGCCGATCGCCCGCCTTCCGGTAGGTGATCTCTGCCTCGCCGAAGTAGGCGAGTGCCTCGCGTACCCGCCCGGCCCGCTGGTGGACCATGCCGGCCTGGTCGAGTGCCTCGGCCAGGCCACGCATATCGTTGAGCGAGCGGTACACGTCGGCGGCATCCTGGGCCAGGGCCAGGGTTCCGTCGTGACGCCCGGCCTGCTGGCTCACGACGCTCAGCTCTACGGACGCCTGCGCGATCCGGACCGGGTCGCCAAGCTCGCGGCATGCCTGCAGGGCCAGGGTGTGCGCCGCGATGGCCTCCTCCCAGTAACCGCGGATCTCGACGAAGTCGGCTACCACGTGTACCAGGTCAGCGCATTGCTGCTGCCATCCGTTGCGGCCAGCATGTCGCGCGGCCTGCACGATATTGCGCCACTCCGCGTCCAGCCACGCGGCAGCGTCATCCGCCCCGGCCAGCGCCGGGGCGGCGCAGGGCGCCTGCGGCGCCGCGACCGGCAGCCGGTGCCGGAACGGATGCAAGACCCGGTCCGCCTGATCGGCGGTCGCCAGGTAATAGTCCAGGAATCTGCGGACGGCGCTCCGGCGCTCTGCCGCCGGGTCGGCAGCTGCGGCCTGGCCGGCCTGCAGGCGGATCAGGTCGTGGAACCGGTAGTGCCCGTCTGCGACGGGCGTCAGCAGGTGCTGCTCCGCCAGCGCGGAAAGGGCAGACTGGGCCTGCTCCAGCCCGCATCCGGCGAGCGCCGCGGCCGCCGCGACGGAGACGGACGTGCACGGGTTGAGGCCGAGCCGCCGGAAGAATTGCTGATGGGCAGGTGCCAGGGTCCGGTATGACAGCTCAACGGCGGCGAGGACCTCCGGGGACGCTTCACCCGCCGCGGCGACCGGGTTCCGCGGCGGCAGGTCGGCGCGGGCCAGCTCCGCCACCAGCCCGGCCAGGTCCTGCTGGCCGGCCTGAGCGAACCGGCTCCCGGTCAGCTGGATAGCTAGCGGCCATCCGCCGCATAGTTCCACGGCGGCCGTGACGGCCCCGCCGTCGCGGGCTCGCCCCGGGCCGGATATGCGGGTGAACAAAGTGGCCGAGTCGTCGGGCGGCAGCGCGTCCAAGGCGATGACCCGGACAGCGTCCAGGCCGGCCAGGTGCCGCCGGGTGGTGATCAGGATCAGGCTCGGGCCGCCCTCGGGCAGCAGCGGACTTACCTGCTCACGGCCGGCCGCGTCGTCGAGGACCACGACGGCTTGGCGCCTGCTGAGCTGGGATCGCCAGAGTTCCGCCCGGTCCGCGGCCCGGTCGGGAATCTGGCTGGCGGGAACGCCGAGCATGCGCAGGAGCCGGTGCAGCGCCTCAGCCGGGTCAAGCTGGTCACGGCTGGCGCCGGCGAGGTCGAGGTACAGCAGCCCGTCAGGGAAACGCTTGGATGCCAGGCGGGCCGCCTGAACGGCCAGGGCCGTCTTGCCCGCTCCCGCGCCGCCCTCGATCACGCTGACCTGCGGCGCGGGGCTGTGCTCACCGGTCAGGAGGGCGAGTTCCGCGGACCGGCCGACGAATTCGTCCGGCCCGGGCGGCAGATCCGCGGGCAAGCTGGCTGCCCGGCCGCGGCGCGGGCCGGAAAAGGCCAGGGCCGGGTCACGCTGCAGGATGCGTTGCTGCAGGTCGGCGAGTGCCTGCCCGGGTTCGGTGCCCTGCTCGTCGATGAGGCGGCTGCGGGTTTCGCGGTACAAGGCCAGCGCGTCGCCCGGCCGTCCGCTCCGGTACAGCGCAGTCATCTGAAGGCCGACGAACGTCTCGTCCAGGGGATACCGGACGAGCAGGCCGCCGAGCTCGCCTACCAGGTCTGCGTGCCGGCCGAGCTCGAGCTCGCAGTGAACCCGGTCCAGGATCGCGGCGCGGCGTTCTTCCTCCAGGCTGTCCCGCATCCGGCTGGCCCAGTCACCGCGCAGCCCGGCGAGGGCCTGGCCGTGCCAGAGCGCTTCCGCTTCGCGCAGCAGCACGGCTGCGCGGTCGTGCTCGCCGCTGGCGGCCAGCGCCCCGGCTTGCCGGCGCAGCCGCCGGAACTGGTGCAGGTCGACGTCGTCCGGGTCGACTTCGAGCGCGTACCCGCGGGCCCGGCTGTCGATCCGGACATTATCGCCGAGGGCCCCGCGCAGCGCCTTCCGCAGCCGGGCGATGTACACCGACAGGCTCTCGCGCGCCTTGGGTGGTGGCTGAGTGTCCCACAGGTGGTCGATGAGCGTGTCGACGGGGACCACGGTCCGCGGGGTCAGCAGCAAGATTGCCAGCACGCTGCGGACGCGCGCGGATCCCAGCTGCGTCGGCTGGCCATCGGGACACAGTTCGGGGGGCCCGAGAATCCGGAAAGTCGCGCCGTCGTGCCGCACCCGGTTACCGCCTGCCGTAGAGCGCTCGCAGGCACGCCCCCAGCGACACCTGCGCGTTCGCTGCGTATCGCATACCAGCAAGTATGCACCGTGGCGGAGCGTGCGACAGACAAGTCAAGGTGCCGCGCATCGGGCCGGCCTGCGGGGCTAACCTGCCTACTTCCTTCCGGCGATGACGGTGCCGGGCCTGCGGCGTAACGTCGGCCGCGATGTCATGATCGATACCACGGGCCGCCAGGGCCTCGTCAGCAGTGTCGTACACACCAACCATGCGCTGCATGCCCATCTCCCGAAGGAGCTTGAGGATCCTTTGGGCCGAGCACCCGACGTCGACCCAGCCGCCGTTAGCCCGGGCGTGCTGGATGGCGTCGAACAGCACCGCGAGCCCCCGGGCGTCCAGGAACGTCACCCCGTTCAGATCCAGGACGAACCGGTGCCGTCCGCGCCCCGCGAGCGCCGCCAGGTGATCTTGCACCGTGTCCCTGGTATAGATGTCCAGGTCTCCTTCGAGCGTGACCACGTCGGCGGGGCCCGCCACGTCATGCCTGATCCTGAGGTCTGTGCCGTCCGACCCGCCGGGGTCGCGCGGGTCGTCAGCCGCCGCGGGCGGCTTCCCCGGGCGAGTTGCCATAACCGGACACTATCCGCAGCGGCTGCAGCGTGGTGACAGCCGCAGACAGCAAATGGTGTCGCCCGTCGGGTCACCGGCGGGCGCGCCATCCGGCCCCGAGGCCCGCCATGTGCAGCGCGAGGCAGACGAGTCCGAGGATCACCAGGCTAGCCGGCGCGAACACCGCGTCGGTCGAAGTGGAAGTAACTCGGATGAGGAACGCGATGGCGAAAATGACGGTGGCGGCTATGGCAAGCATCTGCAGGTCCTCCGGTTCAGCTCCCGCTGCTCAGCTTTGCTGTTTTTTTCACTGGCTTGGCTTGGGCAGCTGACAGGAGACCTTCGGGTTCACGCCGACGTAGTTCAGCGGGCCGGCCAGAATGGTTACCGCTATCGTACCGGCCTTGGCGCAGTTCGCAGCGGACCCACTGTAGTAATTGCGCTGACCGCTGGCAATGGCGCCGATAATCAGCCAAACGACCAGAATGATCGATCCGACTCGCATGCTTATCACCTACCGGGCGGGAATGCCTCATATTCTCGGGTAACGTGCGCCGTTTTACTACCGTGGAAAGCGATCGTTAAACACGTTCGCTGCCCCGGCCCGAGCGTCATTCGTCGATGTACTCTTCTACGACCTCGGAAACCGGCGCGGTCTGCGGGGCGTCCGACTGCCCCGCCGTCAAGCCATCTGTCAGGTCGTCCGCTGGCAGGTCGGGGATGGACGCTGTTTGCTGGCCGGGCGCGGCAGCCTCGTGCGCGGTGCCCGCCGTGAGGTCTCCCGGCTGGCGCTCGCTGCCGACGGGATCGGCCCCGGGACTTAGCATGACGTACGGGGGGTAGCGGGTCTCGTCCACGTGCCCGACCACCGGGCCGCCGGTGCGCTTGCGCAGGACGGTCCGGCGGCGCAGCCATCCCTGACTGGGCTTGCGCAAGGACAGGCCAGCGATTCCCGTCGCCATGATGACGACGCCTGCGACCTGCAGGTTCAGGAAAGCGGGGTGAGCCGACACGGCGAACGTGAAAATTGCGCCGATCGCCAGTAAGGTCAGCCCGGTTGCGGTTCTCATCTCGCACGCCCCTTCCTCTCGGCGGTTTCATCTACCTGCGCCGGCCGTTCTCAAACCCGGGCTCGTTTCCCCTGGCGGGCCGGCAGCGGGCAGCCGGGACCGCGAACGGCAGCCCGCAGGCCAGGCGGTCCCGCACGCGCCAGCGAGGGACACCGATAGCCGGGGGTGCCCCTGGCGGCGGGGCATCCGGCCTAGCGGCGCCAGGCGAGTATGCTGCCGACCTTGACGGCTGGCCGGCCGAACAGCCCGGTCAGGACACGGCCCAGGCGTGAGCCGGGGCTGGTGACCGCGACGATCGCAGCAGGGCGCAAGTATGCGAGATCAGCGCGGATCCGGGCCCGGGAGGGAACGCGCGGGGGGGACGATCCGGCCCAGAGCGCGTCCAGGTACTGGACGAGGACCGTGATCGGGTGCGGGCCGAAATACTCGACGGTGGCCTCCCCGGTCGGACCGGGCCCGACGAACCAGCCGGCGTTGAGCGAGCCCGGTTCGCCAGTGGTCGCCTGCCAGCGCATCGCCTCCGTCCGATGGGAGTTGGGGACGGGGACGACGAGCACCGTGGCGCCCGGCGCGAGCCGCAGCCTGGCGAAGGCCGCCTGCCAGCCAGCCGGGACCGGGGCAACGGCGCGGGTCTGGTAAGGCAGGGGGATTAGCGGGACGAGCGCGAGTACCGCGATCGCGGCGGGGATGCTTCTCCGGACCCAGCCCGGTTCCCGGGGCGTCGCGCAGCGTGCCAGGTCCAGCGAGAAGGCGAGCACGGCGGCGGCGGCGCCGTCGGCAAGGATGGCGAACCGGTCCGGCAGTATGGCGCCGATGACTGGCAGGCCCTGCAGCCAGTGCCACGGCAGGAGCCCGCCGGGCCAGCCGAGTCCGAGGAAGTGCCGGCTTTCCCCGCCGAGGCTGAAAAGTTCCAGCACCACGCAGGTCACCGCCATGGTCGCCACCTTCGGATCCCGCCGGTAGCGGATGGCGGCGGCCACCAGGAGGACAATCAGCGGCCAGCCCAGGTACCCGAGATACTCGGGCAGGAAGTTAGGGGGGCCGGCGGCGGCGGCCGCGCTGGCGCGCGTGTGCAGCAGCACGGTACCCGGCGGGACCACCAGGGCGCCGAGGTGGCCCGTGAAGGTGCCCAGGCTTTCCCACGCGCCGTGCTGGCTGAGCGGGCCACGCAGTTGCACCCACAGGGCGTAGCCGCAGATCGCGGCGGTGACCCCGGCTCCCGTCGCCAGGCCGGTCACGGTGTCGCGGGCCCGGTCGGCTACGGCGCGCGGATGGCCGGCGGCGAGCGCCACCATGAGCACCAGGCCAGCTATGGCTGTGTCGGCGAGCAATTCCTCGCCGGTAAAAACCTGCGCGGCGGACAGCAGCCCGAGCCGGACGCCGGCCCGGACCGGGCTGCCGCGGCCAGTGACGATCCGCAGCAGCGCGTCGATGAGCAGCGGCGGCGCGACCGCGAGCGCGAGGTTGTAGTGGCCGGTGCCGGAGTCCAGCAGCGCCGGAGCGAACCCGTAGAGTGCGCCGCCCAGGGCCGCCGCGGTGATGCTGGCCCCCCACCGGCGCAGCACCCAGAACAGGGCGGCTGCCGAGCCGGCGAAGCTCAGCGTCAGCACGATGGTCAGGCTGACCTGCGGGCCGGCCAGCAGGGTGACCGGAGCCGCTGCGATCCCGGGCAGCAGGAAGGAAGTGTTCCACATCATGTTGATGCCGCGCGGCGCGTTCAGCGCCGTCGTGACGAGCGCGGGAAGGTGACCGTGGGCAACGGCGGTCGCCGAGTAGCGCAGGAACCAGGCGAACAGATCGACGTCGCCGGGGTCGCCGACCTGCATGCGTCCCGCGGGATCGGCCCACAGCCGCGAGGTCACCGCCACCGCGCCGAGCAGGTAGCAGCTCAGGACCAGCCACTGTCCCGAGGTCCTGCCTCGGTTGGCTCCGCGCTCGGGGACCAGGGCCGGCCTGACCGCTGCCGGGACACGGTTCACCGCCACCTCCGTTCACAGCGCGCCCAGGACGGGGCATCTAAAGCAGCCACCATATGCCAGATAGTCCCCGTTATTGGCCCCGTTCCCGGTCCCGGCGCGCCGCCGGAAGGCCCTGGGCCCGGGGCGAGCGCGGACCTGGCGCCACAAGTACCCCAATGCTGCCTGTACTAGGGTCTCGGTATGCATGTGGGCGCGCAGCATCCGGGCCGGCCTGATTCAGCGGCTGCCCCGCCGGGGGAGGGGCCGCCAGGTCAGTTCCGGCGACAGCCCGGCTCGCGCAATCCGTTCGCGCTCGCACGTCGGCCGTGGACAGCGGTGGCGTGGATAACCGGCGGCCTGGCCTTGTACGTCGTCATCGTGCGCATCTCGTTCAGCAGCCCGGTCACCTCCGACGGGGCGAACATCGCGCTGCAAGCGTGGGAAATGCTCCATGGCCACCTGCTGCTGCACGGCTGGATCACCGCCGACGCGTCCTTCTACACCTTCGAATTGCCGCTGGCCGCGATTGCCGAGTCCTTGTTCGGGCTGCACACCGCGGTCTGCCATCTCGCCAGCGCTCTCACCTATTTGATCGTCGTGGCCTTTGGCGTGGCCCTGGCCTGCACGAACAGCCGGGGCCCGGCGGTAGCCGCCCGCTGCGCGGTGGTGGTCGCGGTGCTGACCGCGCCGCTGATCACGCAGCCGGGCGTGGCTATCCTGCTGGAGGCGCCCGACCACATCGGGACCGCAGCGTTCCTGCTGGGCTGCTGCCTGCTGGTCGACCGTGCCGCGGGCCGGGGCTGCACGCCGCCCTTGCTCCTGCTGATCCTCTGCGCAGGTCAGATCGGCGATGCCACGGTGTTGTTCGTGGCCGTGCCCACGATCTTGCTGGTGTGTGCTTACCGCCTCCTGACCGACCGGAAGATCCGCACCGCGGACGCGGCCATCGCGGTGGCCGCTGCCGGGTCCGTGCCGCTGGCCATGCTGGCCCGGGCGGCGATGCGGTACCTGGGCGGGTACGCGATAGTCCCGCCGCGGACCGAGATCTCCTCGCCCGGCCAATGGGGCCACCACGCGCTGGTGACCTTGCAGGACATCCGCACCCTCTTCGGTTCGACGGCCGTCGATCCGGGAACCGCGCCGGGCGCCGCCGCGTCCGCGTTCGGCTGGGCCTGCCTGCTGGCCGCGGCCTTCGGCTTGGTGAAGGTCATCTGGACCTGGCGCAGGGCGAGCCGGGCCGAGCAGTTGTTGTGCGTCGCTATCCTCGCCAACGTCGCTGTGTACATCATCTCCACGATGGCCACCACGACCAGCGCGCGCGAGATCGCCGCGGTGCTGCCCTGCGGCGCGGTGCTCGCGGCGCGGGGCTGCATACCCGGCCGGATCCCCGGCGCGCAGCGTGCCCGCGGCGTGGCGCTGGCCGCGGCCGCCCTTGCGGCCGTGGTGCCGTTGGCCGCCGCGGCCGCTCAGCCCCCGGCGACGCAGGCCGCGGTCCCGCTGGCCGCGTGGCTCGAGGCGCACCGGTACGCGTACGGCATCGCCGGGTACTGGGACGCCTCGCCGGTTACCCTGCAGTCGGGCAACCGGGTCACGGTCCGAGCGGTTAACTGGCAGAACGAGGAGTTCGTCCCTTACTACTGGGAGACGAAGCCGCAGTGGTACGCCAGCTCCCGGCACCGCGCCACCTTCGTGATCGCCGATCCGATCCGCGCCTACCCCTACGATGACTTCACGGCCGCGGACGTCGAGCAGTACTTCGGCCGGCCGGCCGCGATCTACCGGGTGACGGACCACGAAATCCTGGTCTACCGGAAGAACCTGCTCAGGCGGCTCGCGGCGCCGTTCGTGCCGTCGCCCACCGGCAAGACCGAGTGAGTCGCTGCGGTACCGCCGGGCCCATGCGCGGGGTCCCGCTGGTTACGGCCCCGGGCGGCCGGGCGCCATGTTCAGGAGCGGGCTCCCCGGGCAGAACCTAGGTGCCTTCGGCTCCCGCGCACCCATCCGAAGGAGCCGCGCACGATGGTCACCACTACGCCGACGGCGGGCTCTGGCCTGCGGGCCGCGACCTACCGGGTGCAGCTGCACGCCGGCTTCACCTTCGACGACGCTGCCGCCATCACCGGGTACCTGGCCGCGCTGGGCGTCACCCATCTCTACTGCTCGCCCATCCTCCAGGCCGCTGCGGGCAGCACCCACGGCTACGACGTGGTCGACCACGGGCGCCTCAGCGCGGAACTGGGCGGCAGCGCGGGTTACCGGCGGCTGTCCGGCCGGCTGACCGCCGCCGGCCTGCGCCTGGTGCTCGACATCGTGCCCAACCACATGGCGCTCGCCGGACGCGCTAACGCCTGGTGGTGGGACGTGCTGGAGAACGGGCCGTCTAGCATCTACGCCAGCTTCTCCAGCCACGACCCGGACGCCCTCGACGACCTGCTGAGCCGGCAGAACTACCGGCTGGCTTACTGGCGCACCGCCGCAGAGGAACTGTCCTACCGGCGGTTCTTCGACATCGAGACGCTGGCCGGGCTGCGGGTGGAAGACGCGGCGGTCTTCGCCGACACCCACCGCCTCATCCTTGACCTGGTCGCCGACGGCACGCTCGACGGCCTGAGGGTGGACCACGTCGACGGGCTGGCCGACCCCGGGGGATACCTGACCAGGCTGCAAGACGCCGCCGGCGGCGGCTACGTGGTGGTGGAGAAGATCCTGCAGGCCGGCGAGGAACTTCCCGGGTCATGGCCGGTGGCGGGAACCTCCGGCTACGAGTT
>Ga0335078_10006926_pt1 | contig 16781 bp, 11 predicted proteins | sample Lox_Sample_32_FD_206711 | JGI IMG/M metagenome (GOLD analysis project Ga0335078, IMG submission 206711) | Soil microbial communities from Loxahatchee National Wildlife Refuge, Florida, United States - Lox_Sample_3.2 | ecosystem: Environmental > Terrestrial > Soil > Wetlands | place: USA... | reverse complement strand
CACGTCCTCGGCGGCCACACCCGCTTTGCCGGGCAGTCGGGGGTGGCGACCGAGTGGGACTTCGTGGAGGCGCCCTCCCAGCTGCTCGAGGAGTGGGTCTTCGACCCGGACGTGGTCTGCCGCTTCGCGCGCCACCCCGAGACCGGCGAGGCCCTGCCCCGGGAGCTCCTGGAGCGCCTCCACGCCGCCGAGGAGTACGGCAAGGGCCTCACCGTGCGCCAGCAGATGTTCTACGCGGCGGTGAGCCTGGAGCTCCACCGTCGCGAGCCCCAGGGGCTCGACACCACCCGGCTCGTGGACGAGCTCCTGGAGCGTTACACGCCCTTCCGCGCCGTCGAGGGGACCTACTTCCACGAGTCCTTCGGCCACCTGGACGGCTACTCGGCCGCCTACTACACCTACATGTGGTCCCTCGTCATCGCCAAGGACCTCTACACGGTCTTCCTCCGGGAGGGGCCGCTCTCGCAGGCCACCGCGCTGCGCTACCGCCGCGCCGTCCTCGAGCCCGGCGGCTCCCGGCGCGCCGCCGACTTGGTGGCGGACTTTCTCGGGCGTCCCTACGGGTTCGAGGCTTTCGGGCGCTGGCTCGAGGCGGCCTAGGGAGAACCAGGCGCCCGCCCTGCACTGAGGTGGCGCGCGACCCAAGCTCCGAGTACGGATCGGGGTGAACATGAGCGAGACCGCCAGAGCAACCGGAGCTCCGACCGCCGAGGCCGCCCCTCCCCGCAAGCGCATCAAGGAGATGGAGGTGATGGTGGCCGAGGTGAAGGTGGAGACGCCCGACACCGTCACCCTGGTGTTCTTCACGGGCAACGACCGGCTCGAGTACCGGGCGGGTCACTTCCTCACCATCGACCCGCACCAGTTCGAGGCGCTCCAGCGGTTCATCGCCTACTTCGAGGACGTGAAGGGGAAAAAGGAGCCGCCGCGCGCCTACTCCATGTGCTCGGCGCCGCAGGAGCGCTACCTCGCCGTCACCGTGAAGGAGGAGCGCTACGTGAGCGGGCAGACGAAGTACCCCCCGCTCCTCTCGCCGCTCCTCGTGAAGCGCACCACCCGGGGGATGCGCCTCGCCATCACCGGCTTCACCGGGCCCTACGTCCTGCCCGAGGACGTGGAGTCGCGCACGGACCACCTCGTCCACGTCGTGGCCGGGTCGGGCGCGGTGCCGAACTTCGCCATCCTGAAGGACGCCCTCGTCCGCTTTCCCTCGCTCCGCCACACCTTCGTCTGCTCGAACAAGACCTACGAGGACATCATCTTTCGAGACGAGCTCGCGGCGCTGGAGCGCCGGCACCCGGCCAGCCTCCGCGTCATCCACACGCTCACCCGCGACCCGGTGACGCCCATCTCCCAGAGCGTCTGGAAGGGGAGGGTGAGCGCGGCCACCCTCCGGGAGCTCGTCCCCGACCCCAAGGCGGCGCTCGTCTACGCCTGCGGCCCGGCCATCGGGCCCTTCGAGCGCGCCGCCGCCCGGGAGAAGGGAGAGGACCCGAAGCCCCGCTTCCTCGAGGCGGTGCAGAAGGCGCTCAAGGAGGTGGGGGTTCCCGACAACCGGGTGGTACGCGAGTCCTACGGGTAGGCTCGTTGCTCCGGACCCTCCGAGCGCTGCCCACCATGCTCCGCGTCGGCCTCGCCGAGGCCGTCGCCTACCGCGCGGAGTTTCTCGTGTGGCTTCTCTCCACCAACATGCCGCTCGTCATGCTGGCGCTCTGGCTGGCGGTGGCGCGGGACGGGCCCGTGGGGCGCTACGACCGGGCCTCCTTCACCGCCTACTACCTCGCGGCGCTCGTCGTCCGGCTCATGACCGGCGCCTGGGTCATCTGGGAGATGAACTACGAGATCCGCCAGGGGACCCTCTCCTTTCGGCTGCTCCGCCCGGTGCACCCCCTCGTCGCCTACGCCACCGAGAACATCTCCGCCATGCCGGTGCGGCTCGCCGTCTCCGCCCCGCTCGCGCTCGTCGCCCTCTTCTTCGCGGGGCGGGACCACGTGGCCCACGACCCCCTCCTCCTCCTCCTCTTCCCGCTCACCCTGGCGGGCGCCTGGCTCATCACCTACCTCGCCATGGCGGCGGTGGGGGCGCTCGCCTTCTACCTGGACTCCGCCACCTCGCTCTTCGACGTCTGGCTCGGGCTCTTCGGGGTCTTCTCCGGCTACCTCGTTCCCCTCGAGCTCTACCCGCACTGGGTGGGGACGCTCTCCCGCTTTCTCCCCTTCCGCTACATGCTCGCCTTCCCGGTCGAGCTCGTCACCGGGGCCCTCTCGCGGCGGGAGGCGCTCGCCCAGCTCGGGACGCAGTGGGCCTTCGCGGTGGCGCTCCTCTTCGCCGCCGCTGGCATGTGGCGGCTGGGGACGCGGCGCTTCGCCGCCTTCGGCGGATAAGAGTCCATGTGGCGCTACCTCCGGCTCCTCGGCGTCCAGTCCCGGGCCTCGGCCCAGGTGGCCATGCAGTACCGGGTGGAGTTCCTGGTGGAGGGCGCCATGGCCTTCTTCTGGATGGCCTGGGCGGTGGTGCCGGTGCTCGTCGTCTACGACCACCGCGCCCAGGTGGCCGGGTGGAGCTTCGAGCAGTCGCTCGTGGTGGTCGGATTCTTCATCCTCATGAAGGGGATCCTGGAGGGCGCGGTGAACCCGTCGCTCGCGAGCGTGGTGGAGCACATCCGCAAGGGGACGCTCGACTTCGTGCTGCTCAAGCCCGCCGACGCCCAGTTCCTCGTCTCCACCGCCAAGTTCGAGCCCTGGAGGCTCGTGGACATCCTCTCCGGGACCGGGGTCCTCGCCTACGCCTTCGCCCGCATGGGGCGCACGCCCGGGGCCCTCGACATCGGCAAGGCCCTCGTCCTCGGGGGCTGCGCGGTGTGGACCCTCTACGCCGTCTGGATCCTGGTGGTGAGCGCCGCCTTCTTCGTGGTGAAGGTGGACAACCTCTCCTTCCTCTTCCTCTCCATCTTCGACGCCGCCCGCTGGCCCATCGCCGTCTTCACCGGGTTCTTCCGCGTGCTCTTCACGGTGGTGATCCCCCTCGCCCTCATGACCACCTACCCGGCGGAGGCCCTGCTCGGGCGCCTCTCGCCCTCGACGCTCCTTTTCTCGCTCGCCGGCACCGCTGTCTTCTCGGCCTTCGCCCGGCTGGTGTGGCTGCGGGCCATCGGCCACTACACCTCCGCCTCCTCGTAGCGCTCAGCGTCCGGGCGCGCCGGAGGGCCCGAAAAAGAAGAACCGGCCCGGGGTGGCGACACCCCGGGCCGGCCTTTCTCACTTCCCTTGGGGAACGGGGGATCGCCCCGCTCCTCGGTTCACACTAGAAGATGGTGTGGACCGCGTTGATGTCGGCGACGGCGCCGGCGCCGTGGCACACGAGGCACTGCTCCACGTTGTCCGTGATCGGCGAGGTGACCGTGGTGACGAGGAAGCCGGTGGCGGTGGAAGCCGCCGCCGTCACCACCGCCGAGCGGGGCTCGAAGAGCTTGCCGCCGTTGGTGATGATGTGACCCTGCGTCGCCGGGCTGTCGTGGCAGGCGAAGCAGGCCGCGGCGATCGGGGAGCTCACGAGCGTGGCGGGGTCGGCCTCGAGGGTGCCGCCGGAGGCGACGCTGCCCGCGATGCCGCCGCCGGTGGACGGCCAGGACTTCGAGGCGGCCGCCGTGCCGGTGTTGCCGTAGAAGACGGTGCCGTAGTTCGTGCCGTAGGCGAGATACGGTGAAATGTTGGCTCCGCTGTTGCCAGCCTGGGCGGCGGCCAGGTTCGCCGGAGTGGTCCCGGCGCCGGTGGTGTCCCAGAGGAGGTTCGGGAGCGCCGCGGCGCTGGCGGACGCGCTGAAATCGTACGTCCCGGGGAGGTGGCAGGCCTCGCAGTTGCTCTGGATGCCGGGGTAGCCGATCTCCCACATCGTGTCGCCAGCCTGCCAGGTGAACTCCACCGTGCGGAAGCCCGCCGAGTGGATGGCGTGGACGATCTCCTTCGAGTTGTAGTTCCAGAAGGAGCCGTCGTTGCTGTCGAACCCGTTCACCGTGTGGCAGAACGTGCAGGCGGACCCGTCGTTCCGCTGACCGGAGTGGAAGGTCTTCGCCACCGCGGGGTTCGTGAAGAGGCCGAGGAGCTGGTGACAGGCCTGGCACTTCGCGTTCGCGACGATGGGCCGGCGCGGGTCGGAGCCGAGCGCCAGGGTCACGACCGGAGCCGGGACGGCGAGGCCGCCCTGGAAGGTCGAGGCGTTGAAGGTGTAGGGGGAGGAGAGGTTCGTCTGGGTGAGCGGGAGCGAGTCGGTGAGGCTACCCACCTCGTCGATGGTCCCGGTCCCGACGCCGGCCTGGCTCGTCGTGGAGACGACGCCGTAGTTGAAGCCGATGCCGGCGGTGAGGTGGGTGGCGTTCGACGGGACGACGGCGCCCGCGTAGGTGGCGGTGTAGGAGCCGTCGGCGTTCGCCACGAAGCTGGAGCCGGCGAGGGCCGCCCCGGCGGTCCAGGCCGTGCCGCTATAGGAGGACTGCTTCGTGCCGCGCCAGATGGACTTCATGGAGACGCTCACCGAGCCGTTGAAGTCGGCGGGGTCCGCGATGCCGTCCTGGGGAACCGCGTAGACGAGGTAGAGGGTCGGCGTGCCGACCATGTTCGGGAACATCTCCGTCGTGGCCAGGCTCGCATTGCTGTAGGTCTGGAGCTGGGCCTTGGCGCCGTTCACGTAGGGCGTGAACGTCCAGGAGGCGTGGCCGCTCGTCACCGAGGCGGAGTTGAGCACCCAGGTCACGACCTGGGCGCCGCTGGGCAGGCGGTTCGGGTTGCTGGCGATGTAGCTCGCGTTCGTATGGGTGTTGCTCGCGACGCCCCCGGAGCCCGCTGCAATGCCGCCGTTCGTGAGGTCGGGCGGGGTGATGGGGAGGTGGGCGGCCTGGAGGCTAGCGGCGGGGTGGCAGACGGCGCAGCTTTTGTCGTCGAGCTGCTGGCCGCCCGCGTGGTTGACGCCGGTCGACGAGGAGAAGCTCAGGGTGTCGTGGCAGGCTCCGCAGGCCATGCGGTTCGGCACTGCGTACCAGTTGTTCGCCTGGGCGCCCGTGGCGGTGTGGCAGTTCGTGCAGTTCTTCACGTCCTGGGGGAACCGGGTGTCGAAGGGGGTGCCGAGGAAATCGGTACCCGTCATGCCGAGGTTCTCCCCCATGTGGATCTTGTGGATGAAGTTCGGGAAGGCGGGAACGGCGCGGCCGTCGATCCGCATCGTCTCGCCCGGGTCGAAGGCGGCGAACTCGGCCGAGGGGCCCGGGACGAGGGTGGTGCCCGAGCTCGGGTAGGACTCGGTGCTGCCGTACTTCATCTGGTCGGTGTGGCAGACGACGCAGGCCTTCGTGTCGGTGGCCGGCGGGAAGAAGGCGCCGTGCAGAGCGAGCTTCCCGTGGCAGCTGTTGCAGGCCGCGATCTCCACGAGCTCGCGGGTGGCGGTGACCGCGCCCCCGTTCGGGACGAAGTCGTAGGCGGCGGTGGCGGAGCTGGCGACGGCGGTGCCGCCGGCGGCGCCGCCGACCATCATGATGACGCGGTGGGTCTTGGTGGCGTCATAGGAGAGGTCGCCGAGGTCGGCGACGTTGAAGGGCGCCTGGGCGGTGGAACCGGCCGCGCTGACGATCGCCGCGGCCTGGGAGACGTCCAGGGCGAAGGTGTACTGGTAGGTGCCGTCGCCGTGGTCGACGAGGTTCGCCGCCGTGAACTCCGGGTCGGGGGTGATGGTGATGGAGCCGTTCGGGGCGGACGACGAGGGCATCTTCGCGAACTCGTAGTTCACCCAGTAGCTCGGGGTGGTGCCCCCCGAAGTGCTCAACGCCTCGGGCATGAGCTTGGCGATGGAGAAGGCCAGGTGGCCGTTCAGGCCATCGGGACCGTTCTGGCCGAGGCCGACGACGGGGACGCCGTTCTGGTTCGTCACCTGGAACTGGACGACCGGGGTCTTGGCGCCGCTCGCGGGGATGGCGACGCTCGTCACCGTGGCGCTCAGAGACAGCGCGCCGAAGTCGGCGGACGACAGGGCCGGGATGTTGACGACCTCGCCGCCGTTCGTGCCGTTCGTGCCGTTCGTGCCATTCGTGCCATTCGTGCCGTTCGTGCCGTTGGAACCGTTCGCTCCGTTCGAGCCGCTCGAGCCCGAGCAGGCGGCGAGTCCGAATGCCGCGAGGACCGCTACCACGCTCAACTTGAACCTACTCATGGATTCTCCTTGTCGACGTTGCATGTGACGCTGCGGTGGGTGCTTCTGGTAGACGCGTGCTGCTGCGAAGCAACCTGGGAACCCGGCTGCTCCGCGAAGGATGGACCTTGGAGCCCCCCTCCGTGCTGCGGAGGTCGGGAATTGCCCTGCTCAAACGGTGCCAATCATTCCGGCTGATCGCAGTCAAAGGCCCGGTGCGCAGCCGCGATCGGGCGGAATCGGGATCGGAGTTCCCACGCCGGCAGCGGACCCGGATCGGCCCGTAGAACTCGATTCGGAGCACATCCCGGCGACATCAGGCGCTCCCGCCATTCACGCACAGTCGATGGCAGTTTCCTACACGGCCATACCCTTGGACCAGGCGTGGTCGGCTCTCCCCTGGGTGTCGCGGCAGACCCTGGGTGTCGCCAGATTCCCGTCGAATGGGGGACCTCGAGGGGGGATGGAAGGCTCGCAATGCCCCGGAGGACCAGGGATCGGCGGGACGCCATCGCCCGGCGTCGAAGCTCTCCGACGGGCTGGGTGGCGCCGGGGGATCCGTTCGGGGCGGGTCGACGGGAGCGCGGCTCGATTCGCGGCCAGGATCTGGCGCGGCCGAGTTCGCCCGAGGGTGTCATTCACCTATGGTGCTTGCGCCGAGGGCCGCCTCCCGCGAGCGAGGGCGGGTGGCTGCGCGGATGCGGCCCGTCGGGGCTCCGTCCTCCGTTCGTTGTCCCACTTCCTGCGGAGACTTTCTCCCTTCGGGCAGCGGAGCGGAGTTCGTGACAAGATGACGGCGCCGGCCTTCGGAGCCTGGAGGTCGAGCGTGACGGGAGCTTTGGAGCAACTTCCGATGTTCGGCGGATCGAGAGGGTAAGGACGATGCTCCGCCTCACCTTCCTGGGAACGTCGGGGGCCATGCCCACCGTGGGGCGGAACCTTTCTGGCCTATCCGTGCGGCACGGGCGGGAGCACTACCTCGTCGACTGCGGCGAGGGCACCCAGCGCCAGATGCTCCGCTTCGGCACCGGGTTCGACTTCTCGGCCATCCTCTTCACCCACTTCCACGCCGACCACTACCTCGGAGCCATCGGGTTTTTGCGCACGCTCTCCATGCTGGGGCGGGAGCGCGCCCTCGACCTCTACGGCCCGAGGCCCGCCCGCCGCTTCCTCGAGAACATGCTCCTGTCCGGCACGGATCCCCTGTCCTTCGACGTCCGCATCCACGAGGTGGAGGCCGGCGAGATCGTCCGCCGGGAGAAAGCCGCCCTCGTCCCCTTCCACGCGGAGCACCGGGTGCCGGCGGTGGGCTGGAGCATCGAGGAGGACCCGCGGCCGGGGCGCTTCCACCCGGACCGGGCCCAGGCGGCGGGGGTGCCGGAGGGCGAGCTGTGGGGGGAGCTCCAGCGCGGCCGGCCGGTGGTCGTCCCGGGCGGGCGCCTGGTGCAGCCGCCCGAGGTCGTGGACGCCCCGCGGCGGGGGAGGAAGGTAGTGGTCACCGGCGACACCCGCCCCTGCCAGACCGCCGTGGTTGCGGCCCGCGGAGCGGACCTCCTCGTCCACGACTCCACCTTCGGCGACGCCGAGGAGAGGCGCGCCGCCGAGACCACCCACTCCACTGCCCGCGAGGCCGGTCGGGTGGCGCGGGAGGCCGGGGTGGAGCGACTCGTGCTCACCCACCTCTCCACCCGGTACGACTCCGACCCCTCCTCGCTCCTCGCCCAGGCGGCGGAGGAATTCCGCGGGGCCATCGAGGTGGCACACGACGGGCTCGTCATCGAGCTCCCGCGGCCGGAATAGCGATGGGTTCCCCCGCCGACGACCTCGCCCGATGGGTCCCCCGGCTGCTCGCCGCCTGGCGACGCACCCGGCGCGCGCCGCCGCAGCGCGGGCCGCGACCCCCCGAGGACCGCCTCCAGTCCGACGAGCTCCGGGAGGTGGCCGCGGCGGTGGAGCGCCTCTCGCTCGGGCTCACCCGGGAGCGGCGGCTCGCGGGCGCGCGCTACCTCGACGACGAGAAGCTGCTCGGGGCCTACCTGCTCTTCTACTGGCCCGTCTCCTACCTGCAGGCCCGGGGAGTGCTCTCCGAGCTCCCGCGCCGTCCCCGAGCCGCCCTCGACCTCGGCAGCGGGCCGGGCCCGGTGGCCTTCGCCGCGCTCGACGCCGGGGCCGCCGAGGTGCTCGCTGCCGACCGCTCCGCCCGGGCGCTCGCGGCGGCGCGCTCGCTCGCCACTCTCGCGGGCGAGCCGCTCGCCACCCGGGAGTGGAGCCCGGGGCGCAGCTCCTGGAAGGAGCTCTCGCGCGGGCGCGCCTTCGACCTCGTCACCCTGGGACATGTGGTGAACGAGCTCTTCCTCGGGGAACAGGCGGCGGCGCGCCGGGCCGCCTTCCTCGGCGAAGCCCTCGGACTCGTCGCGCCCGGCGGCTCGCTGGTAGTGATCGAGCCGGCCCTGCGGGAGACGTCCCGGTCGCTCCTGGAGGTGCGGGACCTCCTCGTGGCGGAGGGAGTGTCGGTGCGCGCGCCTTGCCTCTACCGCGGGCCCTGCCCCGCGCTCGGCAAGGAGAGCGACTGGTGCCACGCGGAACGCCGGGTGGAACTGCCGCCCCTCGTGGCGGAGATCGCGCGCCGCGCCGGGCTCCGCAAGGAGGCGGTGAAGATGAGCTACCTCGTGCTCGCACCGCGTGGGGAGGGCTGGCGGCCGGCGCCTCCGGGGCGCGTCTTTCGCATCGTCTCCGAGCCTCTCCCCTCGAAGGGACGGCTCCGCTACATGGGCTGCGGGCCGGAGGGGCGGGTCGGCCTCGCCCTGCAGGAGAAGGACCGCTGCGGGGGGAACGGCGCCTTCGAGGGCCTCGTCCGCGGGGACGTGGTGGAGGTGACCGGGGCCGAAGCCCGTGGCGACGGTCTGCGCCTCGGCCGGGAGTCCGAGGTGCGGGTGATCGCCGCGGCCGGGCGGCCGCTCCCCGGCGCCTCGGACCCGGCGGCGGGAAGAGGACCCGGGAGCGCGTTGACGCCCTAGGGCCAGCGAGAGAGGTCTTCCACCCGGGCCGCGAGCCAGCGGCTCGGGGGCGCGGCGGAGGGCGGGAATTTCCGGAACGGCGGGCCTTTCGGGCGGCGAGATTCGGCTACCATCCTCCCGTGGGCCGAAAAAAGAGCGCGCGGAAGCCGCGGGAGGTCGCCCCTCCCCCTCCCGGCGCGCCTGCCCTCCGAGGCTGGGCCGGATCGAGGCCCCTTCACCTCGCCCTCGTGGCCGCGGTGGGGCTCGCCGCCTACGCGAACAGCTTCGCCGTGCCCTTCACCTTCGACGACCGGGACAACATCGTCGAGAGCCCGCTGCTCCGGGACCTCGGTGCCTTCTTTCCCCCCTGGCATTTCCCCGGGTCGATGAGTCGCTACGTGGCGCTCCTCTCCTTCGCGCTCGACTATCGGGTCCACGGCCTCTCTCCGGCCGGCTACCACGCCACGAACCTCTGCATCCACCTGGCGAGCGCCGGAGTGCTTTACCTCCTCGCGCTCCTCTCCCTCCGGATCTCGCGAGGCGGCGCGTCGGCCCCGGAGGACGGGGCGGGGGCGCTTCTCGCCGGCCTGCTCTTCGTCGCCCATCCCGTGGAGGTCCAGGCCGTCACCTACGTGGTGCAGCGCATGGCCTCGTTGGCGACGCTCCTCTATCTCGGCTCGCTCCTTTGCTACGCGCAGGCGCGGTCCCGGCGCTGGGGCCCGGGGGCCGGGGCCCTCTACGCGGGCTCGCTCGCCCTCGCCCTCCTCGCCATGTGCACGAAGGAGACGGCCTTCACGCTGCCCGTCGCCATCGCCGGCTACGACCTCGCCTTCTTCCCCGGGCCCGCCCGGCGCCGCGCCGCCTTCCTCGCCGCTCCCCTCGCCACGCTCGCCGTCGTTCCCCTGCAGAAGCTCTCCGCCAGCGGTGCCGGGCAGGGCGTGTCCGCGGCCCTGGAGGGCGCCACCCGCGTCATGGCGACCACGTCCCGCTGGGACTACCTCCTCACCCAGTCCACCGTGGTCGTCCGCTACCTGGGGCTCTTGCTTCTCCCCGTGGGCCAGCGCCTCGAATACGACCTGCCGCTGCGCACCTCGGTCCTGGACCCGGCGGTGGCGGCCTCCTCCCTCCTCCTCCTGGCCCTCGCCGGGGTCGGGCTGGCGCTTCTCTCGCCTCGCCGCTCCCCGCCGCTCCGGGTGGCTGGATTCGGAATCGCCCTCTTCCTCCTCGGGCTCGCGGTGGAGTCGACGCTCGTGCCCATCGTCGACCTCGCCTTCGAGCACCGGATCTACCTGCCGAGCGCCGGGCTCTTCCTCGCAGTCGGCGCCGGCTTCGCTTCCCTCCTCGAGCGCACCGGCGCGCTCGCCCGGCGGCGGGGAGCGCTCGTCGGCCTCGCACCGGCGGCTCTGGCGGTGGTCGGTCTCGCCGCGGCCACCCATGCCCGGAACGAGGTGTGGAGAGACCCGCGCCGGCTGTGGGGGGACACGGTGGCGAAGAGCCCGGGGAGCGCTCGTGCCCACTTCGCCTACGGGGTGGCGCTGTGGGAGGCCCAGGACTTCCCGGCGGCGGCGCGAGAGTGGGAGGCCGCCCTCTCCCTTCGGCCGGGGAACCCCCTCGTGCTCGTCAACCTGGGGAGCTACTACCAGCTCTCCGGGGACCGGGTCCGCGCCGCCGACTACTACCGCCGCGCTCTCGCGGTCGCGCCCACCCAGCCGGTCGTCCACTACAAGCTCGCCATGCTCCTCGAGGAGCGGGGAGACGCTGCGGGGGCCCTCGAGCACTACCGGCTCTTCGCGCGCTACGCCCCCCTCTCCATGGCTCGGGTCGTCGCCGACTTGCGCAAGCGGTTCGGGGGGGCGCTCGGCCCGTGAGGTGGCCCTCCCCCTCCCCCGCCGGGGTCCGCCTGGGGCGCCGGGGCGTGGCGCTCGCCGCCGCTGCGCTCGCCGCGGTGGCCTTCCTCGCCTGCCTGAGCGAGCTCCGCGACTTCGACATGTTCCACCACCTCGCCTACGGGCGAGACATCCTGCGCCGAGGGGGATTCGCACCCGAGGATCCGCTCCTCTACCCGCTCGCGGGGCGCCCGAGCGGGCCGCAACCGTCCTGGCTGGGGAGCGTCGCCATCTACCTCTCCTGGCGCCTCCTGGGGGACGCCGGTCCCCTCTATCTCGTCGGCGCGGTGATGGCGGTCCTCTTCTGCGTCCTCCTCGCCGACGCGCTCGACGGGGACGACTCGCTCTCGGGTCTGGCGGTGGCCCTGCTCCCCCTCTCGCTGGCGCTCGGCGCCATGCGCGGCCGGGCCGTGCCCCGCCCGGAGATGTTCGGGAACCTGCTCCTCGCCTGGACGCTCCTCGCGCTCCGGCGACAGGCGGCGGAGAGAAGCCGCCTCCTCCTCTGGTTCCCGCTCGCCGCCTGGCTGTGGGCGAACCTGCACCAGTCGGTTCTGGCGGGGTTCGCGGCCATCGCCCTCTTCCTCGTGGTGAACGGCCTCCTCCTCGCCGCGCGCCCGGCGCTCGGCCGCGACCTCGCCGAGGTCTCCGGCCCCCGGGCCCTCCTCCTTCCCCTCGCCGCGGCTGCGGCCGGCCTTCTCCTCGCTGGCCTGGCGAGCCCGGTGGGATTCTCGCCGTTCGAGACTCCGCTGGAGGTCATCCGCAGCTGGGCGCGCCTCGGCCCGGCGAACCCCTCGAGCCCGGTGGCTGCCGCCGCCGAGGCGGTGCGGGGGGTCGTCGCCGAACTCCGGCCCATGCCGCCCGAGCGCTGGCTCGGGCCCTTCGGCTGGCTGGTGGCGCTCTCCGCGGCGTCCTTCGCCGTCGCCGGCGCGCGCGCCAACCTGCGCGAGCTCGCGACCGGGCTCGCCTTCGTCCTCCTCGCCGCCCGCGCCGCCCGCTTCGGCGCCATGGCGGCCGTGGTGCTCTCGCCCGTCGCTGCGCGGAACCTGCGCGCGGCGCGGGCGCGCGCCGCCGGAGAGAGGCGAGGCCTGCGCGCGGGGGCAACGGCGGCCTCGCTCGGGGCCGCCGCCCTGGCGACGGCCTGGGCCTTTCTGGGTAGCCCGGACCTCCACTTCGGGACCGGGCTCTCCAGGCAGCTCCCGGAGCGGGCCGCCCGCTACCTCCGCGACCTCGACTTCCGGGGGCGGCTCTTCAACACCATTCACCTCGGCGGCTACCTGGAGTGGACGCTCGACCGGCCCGTCTTTGCCGACGGCCGCGGCGCGGTCCCGGCAGAGGCCTTCCAGGCCGCCTTGCACGGTCCGGCTGCGCGGGACACCTTCGCGGCGCTGGACGCCCGCTACCGCTTCCAGGCGCTCGTGGTGGAGTACCCGCAGTTCGAGGCGGAGGCGATGCGGCAGCTCGCCGCCGCGCCCGGGGAGGACTGGGGCGCCGACCGCTCCCTCTGGGCCCTCGTGGCCTTCGACGACGGCGGGGCGCTCTACCTGCGGCGGGACGGAGCCTACCGGGAAGCGGCCGCCCGGGACGAGTACCGGTTCGCGCGGCCGGCCGTGCCGCCCTACTTCCCGCCGCCCGAGCCGCTCCTCGCCGCGGCCGAGCTCGAGCGCAGCCTCCGCGAGGCTCCTCGCTGTGCGCTCTGCCGCGCCGACCTGGGCTCCGCGCTGCTCGCCGCCGGGAGACCCCAGGAGGCGGAAGCCGCCTTCCGGGGGGCGCTGGCGGGGCTCCCCGAGACCCGCGGCGCCGCCCTCGTCGGGCTCGCCCGCGCCGCGGAGGCGCGGGGCGACCGGGCCGCGGCGTCCGGCTGGTACCGGCGCGTGCTGGCTGCGGGCGGGGACCCGCCGCGGGCGCGCCGGGAGCTGGCGCGCCTCGCCACCGAGGACGGGCGAGCGGCCCTGCGCGCCGGCGACCGGAAGGGCGCGCTCGCCGCCTTCCGGGAGGCGAGCCGCGCCGACCCCACCTACCCCGACCCGCACTTCGGCGAGGGGGCGCTCCTGGAGATGGAGGGAGACGTTTCGGGATCCCGCTCCGCCTACCAGGAGTACCTCCGGCTCGCGCCGAGCGGGCCGTGGTCGCGGGAGGCGGCGGGGCGCCTGGAGAGGCTGCGCTGAAGGGAGCCGCCGGGGCCTCCCCGCCGGCCCCGGTCAGCGCCCGCCCTGCCGGAGCGCCGTCTCCAGGTTTCGCCGTGCGTTCGCGTGGATGGGGTTCGCGGCCAGCGCGGCCCGGAACTCGCGGATGGCGTCGTCGAGCCGCCCCTCCCGCGCGTAGAGCGCGCCCAGGTCGTTGTGGGCGTCGGCGTATCCCGGGCAAAGCCGCAAGGCTTCCCGGTACTCGTTCCCCGCGGCCTCCGCGTCCCCGAGCGACTTGTAGAGGAGACCGAGGTTGTCGTGAACCTCGGCCGCGCCGGGGTCGAGCTCGAGAGCCCGGCGGTAGCTCGCCAGGGCGTCGCGGTAGCGGCCCTGGCGAGCCCGGACGACTCCGAGGGCACCGTAGGTGCCGGCGTCGGACCTCGCCCGGACGGCGGCCTCGATCTCGCGGGCCGCGTCGTCGGCGCGCCCCGCCCCGAGGTAGAGCCACCCGAGCCAGAGGTGGGGACGGGCCTTGGCCGGGCTCTTCTCGACCACGTCCTCCCAGAGCCGGACTTCGTCCCTCCAGACCTCGTTGCGCAGGAAGGCCGCCGCTCCCAGGAGGAGGGCGAGCGCCGAGAGGGCCGGCACCACCAGGTGAGCGAACGCCGGGAGCCGCCTCCTCGCCTCGAAGGCCAGCGCCGCGGCGGCGAGCGCGAGGCCCACCGAGGGCAGGTAGAGGCGGTGCTCGAAGATGACGTCGGCGAGCGGGAAGAAGGTGGACTCGACGCTGGAGGTGGCGAAGAACCAGAAGACGCCGAAGGCGGGCACTCGCAGCGCTCCCTCCGCGGGGCGGCGGGACCGGAGGGCGAGGGCGACGCCCGCGGCGAGGAGGCCCGCGAGCAGGAGGAAGGAGAGGGCGACGGCGGGCTCGAGCGGGGATCGCGAGTCGGGTAGTCGTAGTCGACGTTCTGGCCGACGGGGAGGAGGAAGAGCCGGAGGTAGGTGACGAGCACCCGGACCTGGGTGAGGAGATAGCCCCACCGGCCCGGGCCGGCCGGGTCGACCGACGCGCGGAGCGAGGCCGCCACGGCGTCGAGGTCGACGGCGGGGCCGCTGGGCCGGAGGTAGGCGAGGGGAAGGACGGGCCAGGTGAGGAGGAAAGGGAGGAGCGCGCGGAGCCGCGCCCGGGCTGGCCCCCCGAGAAAGAGGAAATCGTAGAGGGCGAGGGTGAAGGGGAGGGTGAAGGCGATCTCCTTCGTCAGCATGGCGAGGAGGGTGGCGAAAAGTGCTCCCGCGAAGCTCGCCCGCCGGCCAGTCCCGGGCCTGGCGAGGCGCGCCTGAACGTAGAGAACGAGGGCGAGGAGGTAGAAGAGGGTGGCGAGCGAGGCGAAGCGCTGCACCACGTAGGTCACCGCCTGGGTCTGCACCGGGTGACAGGCGAAGAAGAGGGCGGCGAAGAGCGCCACGAGCGGACCGTCGCGGAGCACCTCGGGCGGGGCCGCCGCCAGGGCGGGGGTGCGGAAGGTGAGGGCGGCGAGCCGGTAGACGAGGAGGGTGGCGAGGAGGTGGATGGCGATGTTCGCGAGGTGGTAGCCCGCGACCTCGAGGCCGCCCGCCGAGAAGTTGAGGGCGAAGCTTACGTTTCCGACGAGGCGAGGGAGGTTCGAGGCGGCGAGCTTTGCGAGCGCGTGCCCGGGAGCCTCGAGCAGCCCTCTCAGCGCCGGGTTCCGGACGATGGCGTGGTCGTCGTCGAGGGTGAAGGGCACCCGCAGCGTGTTCGCGTAGGGGAGGACGGCGGCGAGCGAGAGGATCGCCGCGTGCAGGGAGGAGCGGCGGGCCAGGCCGGGGGTCGGGCCCCGGCCCTTCCCGGTGAGTCCCCCCGCCAGGCTCAGCCCTCCGCGGACCGGCGAGAGTTCCGGAAGAGCTCGCCCATCACCTCCTCGAGCGGCGGGTCCTCGACGGTCAGGTCGGCCACCGGCAGCGCCGAGAGCATGCGGCCCACCGCCGTCGCCACCTCGTCGGCGGGGACGCGGAGCACCGCCTGGGCCTCGCCCGAGGAGACGAGCTGGCCGAAGCGGGAGAGCTCGGCGGGGGAGACGGGCTGGCCGAGCCGCACCACGATGCGCTTGTCGGGCCGGATCTCCCGGGAGAGACGCTGCAGGTCCCCGTCGTAGATGAGCCGGCCCCGGTCGATGACGATGACGCGGGGGCACAGCGCCAGGACGTCGTCCATGTAGTGGCTGGTGAGGAGCACGGTGGCCCCGTAGCGCTCATTGTAGCTGCGGACGAAGTCCCGCACCGTGGCCTGCATGGTGACGTCAAGGCCGATGGTGGGCTCGTCGAGGAAGAGGACGCGAGGCCGGTGCAGGAGCGAGGCGGCGAGCTCCGCCTTCATGCGCTCGCCGAGGGAGAGCTGGCGCGTCGGCTTGTCGACGATGCCGCCCAGGTCGAGGAGCTCCGTGAGCTCGCGGACCGTGGCCTCGAACTGCGGGCGGGAGATCTCGTAGATGGCGCGGTTCAGGGCGAAGGTCTCCGCGGGGGGGAGGTCCCAGAGGAGCTGCTGCTTCTGACCCATGACGAGGGTGATGGCCTTCAGGAAGTCGGCCTGGCGGCGCGCGGGCACGAACCCGGCCACCTCGACCTCGCCGGCGGTGGGATGGAGCAGGCCGGAGAGGACCTTCAGGGTGGTGGTCTTCCCGGCGCCGTTCGGGCCGAGGAAGCCCACCCGCTCCCCGGGCTCCACGGAGAAGCCGATGCCGTCCACCGCCTTCACGGTGTCGTAGCGGCGGCGCACCAGGGAGCGCAGAGACGCGGCAAGCCCGGGGTCGCGCCGGTGCACCCGGTACTCCTTGCGGAGCTCGCTCACTCGGATCACGCGGGGACGTTAAGCCGTGGGCAGGCGACGCTGCAACGACTATGACGAGGCGGCCGCCGGGGCGGCCGCGTCCGGGAGCGCGATGCGGCACGCTCCTTCCGGGCCCGCCGCTCGCGCCTCCGGACGTCTACACTGCGGACCATGGCCGAGAAGAGGAAGCGCCCTGCCACGAAGAGCGGGCGCCCCCGCAAGCGCCGGGGAGTGAAGCTCGAGCCGACGTCGCTCGAGGCGAAGGACCTGAAGCTCGCCGAGCCTCCCGCGGAACTCGCCGAGCTCGCCCGAGCGGTGGAGGCGGACGGGGGGTCCGTCCTCGCCGCTTACCGCGAGCCGCTCGGAGGGCACGCCCTCCTCTTCGCGGCCCTGCCCCTCGACCGGGTGGAGCGCACGCCGTTCCAGAGGGACGTCTCGGACGCCCATGTGCGGCGGCTCACGCTCGCCATGGACAAGACGAAGCGGTACCTCGACCCCATCATCGCGGTGCGGGAGGGGGAGCACTACCTCACCCCGAACGGCGGCCACCGCCTCACCGCCCTGAAGGAGCTCGGAGCGCGCACCGTGCTCGCGCTGGTCGTGCCGGAGCGGGAGGTCGCCTACCAGATCCTGGCGCTCAACATCGAGAAGGCCCACAACCTCCGGGAGCGCGCCCTGGAGGTGGTGCGCATGTACCGCGACCTCGCTCCGAAGACGGATGCGCGCGAGCCGGAGATGGCGCTCGAGTTCGAGGAG
>Ga0335078_10006925_pt1 | contig 16782 bp, 14 predicted proteins | sample Lox_Sample_32_FD_206711 | JGI IMG/M metagenome (GOLD analysis project Ga0335078, IMG submission 206711) | Soil microbial communities from Loxahatchee National Wildlife Refuge, Florida, United States - Lox_Sample_3.2 | ecosystem: Environmental > Terrestrial > Soil > Wetlands | place: USA... | reverse complement strand
TCGGAGAGATCTCCCTCCCCTTCCGCGCAGACAGAGCTGCGCTGAACGGCCTCTCCGTCGAGGGCGGAGGCATGGATCGTCTCCGGCCGTGTCTTCTGCATCATTCGTCTTTCAGGTCGCGCTGGACCGCAGGCGTTCGCAAAAGCTTCTCGATCCGTTCTGCTTCGTCGAATCGCTCGTCGATGCGAAAGCGAATCTCGGGTGCAAATTTCAGGTTAACGCGGCGGGCGACCTCGCCGCGCACGTATCGCTTGTTGCGATCGAGTGCCGCGAGCACCTCCTTCTCGTCGCGACCGCCGAGCGGCATGACGTAAATGGTGGCGAGGCGCAGATCGGGACTCATGCGCACTTCGGGGATGGTGATCATGTGCGCTTCCACGATCGGATCATGGATGTCGCCCCGCGACAGCATCGCGGCGAGCTCGTGGCGAATCAGTTCGCCGACGCGCAGCTGACGCTGCGAGCCGCCGGCGCGATCCTGCTGGTGGTGACGTGTCCTCATCATACCGGACGCCGGATTTCCGCTGCGCCGCCTGCGGCGGCGCCAGCCTTGGATCTTATATATTGCGCAAGTTCCGCCGCGGCAGCAGGCGACGCCACCGCGCGCCTCGGCACGACTACTTTCTCGGCGCGGCTGATCGAGAGAAAGAGATAATCCTTGGTCTCCAAAACTCGCTTCACCGAGCCCCAGGGAATCTTGCCTTCCATGCCGCCATACTGTGAGCGAATGCCATCGTCGGCGAAGGTCAGCGTCAGGTCCTTATTGGCCACGCTGAAACGTGGGAAGACCCACAGCGACAACACCCGGTCGGCAAGAAATTCGCCCAGCGGGGCAGCAAGCAAGATGATCACAAAGACGATGAAGGACAACGTGAGATCGACAACTGGATCGAATGACCATGACAGGATGTTGGTCAGGTTAACTAACGCGACACAGAAGAAGCCAAAGCAGGCATAACGTCCCCAGCGGCCAAAACGGTGGAACACGCCGAGCGACCGCTGCGCCCGGAGCAGCGCGATATAGTCGGCGCGGCCGAAGCAGTAGGTAACCGAGTGATCCATCGTTCAGCAAATGAATATGCCGCGCGGCGCCGGCGGCCGCGCGAAAATTGCTCGGCTCACAGCGTCCGCTGCACGCTCTCGACGCGGTAACACTCGATGACGTCGCCGACCTTCATGTCCTGATAATTCTCGAAGGCCATGCCGCATTCCTGGCCGGCGACGACTTCGCGCGCGTCATCCTTGAAGCGCTTGAGTTGCGAGAGCTTGCCTTGATGCACGACGACATTGTCGCGAATGAGACGCACATTGGCGCCGCGCTCGACGGTGCCGTCGGTGACGCGGCAGCCCGCGACGTTGCCGACCTTGGAGACCTTGAAGATCTCCAGGATGGCGGCGTTGCCGAGCAGCGTCTCGCGCAGCGTCGGCGCCAGCATGCCCGACATCGCCTTCTTCACGTCGTCGACCAGGCTGTAGATGATGTCGTAATAGCGGATCTCGATGCCGGCCTGCTCGGCGGCTTCCCGCGCTTCTTTGTGAGCGCGGACATTGAAGCCGATGACGACCGCGTCCGAGGCTTCGGCCAGCGTCACGTCCGATTCGGTGATGGCGCCGACGCCGGAGAAAATGACGCGCGCGGCGACTTCGTCGGTGGACAATTTGTCGAGCGCGCCGACAATTGCTTCCACCGAGCCCTGCACGTCGCCCTTGATCACGAGCGGGAATTCCTTGCGCCCGGCGGTCTTGAGCTGATTCATCATCTGCTCGAGCGAGCCGCGCATGCCGGTCTGCCGCGCCGCCATCTTTTCCCGCTTTTGCCGTTCACGGTAGGCGGTGATCTCGCGGGCCCGCGCTTCGGTGTCGACGACCGCGAGGCGGTCGCCCGCTTCCGGCGTGCCGTTGAAGCCCAAAACCTCCACCGGCATCGACGGGCCGGCTGCGACCACCGAGTGGCCGGTATCGGACGCAAGCGCGCGCACCCGGCCCCATTCGGCGCCGGCGACAACGATATCTCCGGGCTTGAGCGTCCCGCGTTGCACCAGGACGGTCGCTACGGGGCCGCGGCCGCGGTCGAGCCGCGCCTCGATGACCGTGCCCTCGGCCGCACGGTTCGGATTCGCCTTGAGCTGAAGGACTTCCGCCTGCAAGGCGATGACGTCGAGCAGCTTGTCGAGATTGGTCTTCTCTTTGGCGGAGACGTCGACTTCAAGCACGTCGCCGCCGAGCGATTCCACCTGAATCTCGTGCTGGAGAAGCTCGTTGCGGACGCGCTCGGGCTTGGCGTCCGGCTTGTCGATCTTGTTGATCGCCACGATGATCGGCACGCTCGCCGCCTTGGCGTGCTGGATCGCTTCCACGGTCTGCGGCATCACGCCATCATCGGCAGCGACCACGAGCACCACGATATCGGTGATCCTGGCGCCGCGCGCGCGCATGGCGGTGAACGCCGCGTGACCGGGCGTGTCGATAAAGGTGATGCGTCCGCCGGACGGAGAGGTGACCTGATAGGCGCCGATGTGCTGGGTAATGCCGCCGGCTTCTCCGGCCGCCACTTCGGTGGAACGAATGGCGTCAAGCAGCGACGTCTTGCCATGGTCGACGTGGCCCATGATCGTGACAACGGGCGCGCGCGGCTGCAGCTTTTCCGGGTCGTCGGCGGTATCGAACATGCCTTCTTCGACGTCCGCCTCGGAGACGCGCCGCACCGTGTGCCCGAGCTCCTCGGCGATCAGCTGCGCGGTATCGGCGTCGATCGTATCCGTGCTGGTCGCCATGTGGCCTTGCTTCATCAATAGCCGCACGACGTCGACCGACCGCTCGGACATGCGGTTGGCCAATTCCTGAATGGTGATCGTTTCCGGGATTGTCACTTCGCGGACGATCTTCTCCTTCGGCTCGGAATCGCGCTGGCCGGTCTGGCGCCGCACACGCCGCCGGAAGGCTGCGTCGGAGCGTTCACGCTCTTCGTCGGCGGAAAATGCAGTAACGACGGTAAGCCTGCCCCGGCGTTTTTCGGCGCCCGAGCGCTGCGGTTTCGGGGCGGGAGCAGGCCGTACGCTTGCGCCGCCTGCACCGCGACGCGGCCGCGGCGCCTCTTCTTCCTCTTCGAGATTAACGCGCGCGGCGCCCGGCTTTGCCAGCGTCGCTTCGGCGCCGAACCGCTTGTTGGCGACCTCGGTCGCCTTCTGTTTGGTTTTGTCTTCGTGCGCGCGTCGCTCGGCTTCATGCAATTTGCGCGCTTCCGCTTCGCGCCGCTCTTTTTCTTCGGCTGCTTTTTTGATGCGGAAAGCTTCGGCTTCTACCTCGGCCCGTTTGCGCTCTTCGATTTCGAGCTGCTCAGCCTTGCCGAGTGCGCTGGCGCGGGCGTTGATTTCAGCCTCAGTGAGTGGGCGCAGTATGACGCCGGGCTTGGGCTGGGACGGAACCATCGACGGCGCCTGCTCCGCCGCCACCGGGGCCTTCGCCGCAGGCGTCAGCCGCTTGAACGCGGCCGCGCGATCTTGGACGGTAGCAGCATCCGCTTTGGCCTCTCCCGGAGCCGCGACACGCCGTTTGACCTTTTCGACAACAACCGCCTTGCTGCGACCGTGGCTGAAGCTTTGGCGCACGACCCCCTGCTCGACGCCGCCGCGCTTGAGCGTCAGCGTCTTGGTCGAGGTCATACTCAGCTTTTCACCGGTATTCTTGGTCGTTTCAGTCATACGCATCCATATAAGCGGCCGGGTCAGTGCGCTGCACCCTTGCCGGCCTGATTGCCACGATCGTCCTCGCCGCTGGCCCGGTACCGTTCAAGGCGCCGCGAACGCGACAGGAACGTGTCGCTTGCTGGCCCGGCGAGCAAGGCTGCATGTACCACATTTGGGCGGCCCAATGCCAAATCCAATTGAGCCGAGGTCAGAAAATCAATCACCGGCACGGGTTTATCCGCCCGCCGGATAATTGCCGCGAGCTTGCGGACGCCGTCCGGCGCAGCATCGGCCGCGTGAATGAGCCCGACCGCTTCCGTGCGCTCGAGCGCCGCCGCGGCCTTCGCATAACCCGCCGCGACCAGCCCGGCCTTGGCGGTCATGGCCAGGGCGTCGAGCGTCGCAGTCTGCAAAAGCCGCTCCGTCCGCGCGGCCAGATCCGGGGGCAGTCGGACCTCCCGCTTGAAGCCGCGGGCGAAAATTTTGCGCTTGATCGCATCTTCGAGGGCGGCGTGCGTCCCCGTGACCCAGACGCCGCGGCCCGGCAGCTTGCCCTTGACGTCGGGAACCGCCTCGCCATCCGGCCCGACCACGAAGCGGATCAAGTCGTCGACCGGCCGGACCGTGCGCGTCGCGACGCACAGGCGTTCGCGTTCGCGCGAATGCGGTCCGCGGTCGAGTTCACTGGTCTCTTCGCTATGCCGGACTTCGGCGGTCATGCGCTGGCCCGTCCTGCTTTAGGCTTGCACCTCGGCCGCCGGAGCCTCTTCGACGGGCGGCGGGGCTAGATCGGCTTCGGTGATCCAGCCGGCTTTCAGCCGCGCCTGCATGATGAGTGCTTCGGCTTCCTCGCGGGTGAGTTCGAAATCGTCGAGGATGCCGGCTTGGCGCACGGCTTCGCCGTCCTTGCGCTCGGTCCAGCCCGCAAGGTCGTCCGTGGCGCAGCCGGCCAGGTCCTCGACTGTCTTGATGTCGTTCTCGCCGAACTTCACCAGCATGGCGGTGGTGACGCCCGGCACCTCCTTGACGGCGTCTTCGACGCCAAGGTCCTTGCGCTTTTCGTCCAACTCCGCCTCGATCTTGGCGAGATAATCCCGCGCGCGGCTCTGCAGCTCGAGTGCGGTATCGTCATCGAAACCCTCGATGCTGGCGATCTCCTTCAAATCGACCAGCGCCAAATCCTCGACCGAGTTGAAGCCTTCCGACGCCAGCAACTGGCCGATCACTTCGTCGACGTTGAGCGCGTCGATGAAGACACGCGTGCGGTTCTCGAACTCGGCCTGGCGCCGTTCCGATTCCTCCTGCTCGGTGAGGATATCGATATCCTTGCCGGTAAGCTGAGAGGCGAGCCGCACGTTCTGGCCACGCCGGCCAATCGCCAGCGAAAGCTGCTGATCGGGGACCACGACCTCGATACGATCGCGTTCCTCGTCGATCACCACTTTGCTGACTTCGGCGGGCGCCAGCGCGTTGACCACGAAGGTGGCGATTTCCGGCGACCAGGGAATGATGTCGATCTTCTCGCCTTGCAGCTCATTGACCACCGCCTGCACGCGCGAACCGCGCATGCCGACGCAGGCGCCAACCGGATCGACCGAGGAATCGCGAGAGATCACGGCAATCTTGGCGCGCGAGCCGGGATCGCGGGCGACTGCTTTCACTTCGACGATCTCGTCGTAGATTTCCGGCACCTCCTGGGCGAACAACTTCGCCATGAATTCCGGGTGGGTGCGCGACAGGAAGATTTGCGGCCCGCGCTGCTCACGGCGAACGTCGTAGATATAGGCGCGGATGCGGTCGCCGTTACGGAACTGCTCGCGCGGCAACAGCTCGTCGCGCCGCACGATCGCTTCGCCGCGGCCGAGATCGACCACGACGTTGCCGTACTCGACCCGCTTGACGATGCCGTTGACGATATCGCCGATGCGATCCTTGAATTCGTCGTACTGACGGTCGCGCTCGGCCTCGCGCACCTTCTGCACGATCACCTGCTTGGCCGATTGCGCGGCGATGCGCCCGAACGGCAGCGGCGGCAGGGGATCGGCGATGGTATCGCCGATCTGGGCGGCGGGGTGGCGTCGGCGCGCCTCTTCGAGGCTGATTTGGATCGCGGGGTTTTCCACGGTCTCGACCACCAGCATGTGGCGCGAAAGATGAAGCTCGCCGCTCTTAGCATCGATCTCGGCGCGCACTTCGGTTTCGCTGCCGTACCGCGAGCGCGCCGCCTTGGCGATGGCGTCCTCCATGGCGGCAAGCACGATCTTCCGATCGATTGCCTTTTCGCGCGCAACCGCATCGGCGATCTGCAACAGTTCGAGTTTATTGGCGCTTACCGTCGCCATGTTCGGTCTCCATCGGGTTGGGTTGCGCGCCGGTTTGTCTCCGACGCGGTGTTCGCGTGATCGCCCAGCGTTTCCTTGTGCCGCTCGCCGTGTTTGCTCCGCCGCAGCGATTCGGCGACGAGCGCATCGGTGAGCACCAGCCTTGCTTCCATCATGTCGTCGATCGGCAGCAAAATTTCGGTGCCCTGTGCCGCCGCATCGGTCCGCCGAAGCCTTATGTATTCGCCTTCGGTGCCGCCGAGTTCGCCGCGGAATCGGCGACGCCCGTCGATCGGCGCGAGCATCTCGATCTGAGCGACATGACCGGCATAGCGGTCAAAATCCGAACGCCGCACCAGCGGCCGGTCGACGCCGGGCGAGGAAATCTCCAGCCGGTAGGCCCCTTCGATCGGGTCGGCGGCGTCGAGCACCGGCGACAGCGCCCGCGAGGCAATTTCGCAGTCCTCGATGGTCATCGTGCCGTCCGGTCGTTCGGCCATGATCTGGACCGTGCAGCCGGCAAATCCGGAAATCCGCACCCGCACCAGCCGATAACCAATCCCGGCGAGCACCGGCTCGGCCAGCGCGGCGACGCGCGCCGCCCGCCCCGGTTCGGTAATCAGCCGCCTCTCATCGGTAAAGCTCTCGGGCCTATCGTCCATTCCCAATAGCGCCATTAATCCTGCAAATGCGTCCGGCACAAAGCGGTAGCCTCAGGTAACAAAAAAGAGCGGGCCCCGGGGGAACCCACTCTCAAAACCGTTCGGATCTACCGACCGTTATGAGGTATCCATGACGGACAGGCGAAATATAACGTTACGGCGCGCTAAAGCAAGGGCCTTCAGGGATCTACGGTTCAGGGATCGGTAATGAGTATTAGGTAGATCAGAAGGATCAAACGCCGCGAGTATTCGCTACTAATTGCCCGACCTCTGACATGGACGCCGCCCTTTCGCTGATCCCGGAACTCGAACGGGTGGTTCAGCATGGCTCGCGCGAGAAGCGTACAGAGACGCTGCAGCGCATCACCAGCCTATTTCTTGACGGCGCTAGCACTTACAACGACCTGCACGTCGACTTATTCGACGACGTATTCGGGCTGCTTATCAAAGAGATCGAGAACAAGGCGCGCGCCGAGCTTTCGACGCACTTGGCGCCAGTGTCGAACGCGCCCGTACAGGTGTTGCGCACGCTGGCCAAGGACGACGATATTGCCATCGCGGGTCCTATACTCAAACTCGCGCCGCGCCTGTCGGAGGCCGATCTGGTCGACGTCGCCAAGACCAAGAGCCAGGCTCATCTGCAGGCGATCTCGGCGCGCCGCGTGCTCGGCGAGGCGGTCACCGACGTGCTGGTGGGACGCGGCGACCGCGAGGTCGCCCGGCGCGTGGCCGACAATCGTGGTGCCCGGATTTCAGAGATGGGTTTCTCCCGCCTGGTCAAACGGGCGGCCGATGACGGGATCCTCGCCGAGAAGGTTGGTCAGCGCCCCGATATCCCTGCGCCGATGTTTCGGGAATTGCTGACGCGGGCGACCGCGGTCGTGCACAAGCGGTTGCTTGCCTCGGCCGCGCCCGAAGTGAAATCCGAAATTCGCTCCGTGCTGGCGAAAGTATCCAAGGAAGTCGGCGCGCGTGTCGGGCCGCGCGATTATAGCGCGGCGCAACGCGTGGTGCTCAATTTGAACCGGGCCGGCCAGATGAACGAAGCGGCTTTGGCCACTTTTTGCAACGACGGCAAATTCGAGGAGGTGGTGGTCGGCCTGGCCGCGCTCGCCAAGGTGCCGATCACAGTCGTCGACCGGCTCATGGGCGGCGACCGACCCGATCCCGTATTGATTCTGTGCAAGGCAGCCGGTCTTGCGTGGCCGACAGTGAAGGGCATCTTCCTGGTGCGTCCGGACGGAAAGGGCACCTCAAGCCAGGGGCTCGAGGAGGCGTTTGCCAATTATGACCGGCTCTCGGCCTCGACCGCGCAACGCGTGGTGCGCTTCTGGCGCGTGCGGCAGGACTAGCAATCAGTTTCGGCGAAAGACGAGAAAGCACGACGTGCGTTGCTCGCGCACAGCTTTGGCGTGGTAGCGCGTAGGCGTGAAGCCCGGCCAGGGCCGTCTCCAATCGTCGGCACATTGCGCCGTCCATTCGAGCTTTTCCGATTGGAGCAGGCGCAGCAGAGTCCATGCGGCATAATCGGCCACATCGGTCACGAAACGGAACTCGCCGCCATGACGCAGGATGCGGGCCAGCCGCGCCACCATCTCGTCCTGGACGAAGCGACGCTTCCAATGCCGACGTTTCGGCCAGGGATCCGGATGGATGAGATCGATCCTCATCAAGGATTCTTCGGGAAGCCATTCGATCAGATTCACGGCGTCGCCAAAGTGCAGACGGATATTGCGTAAACCTTGGTCTTCGATCGCCGTCAGCGCTTTGGCCATTCCGTTGACGAACGGTTCGACGCCGATAAAGCCGGTTCGCCGCCGTTCGCCCGCTTGCGCTATCATCGACTCGCCGCCGCCGAAACCGATCTCCAGCACAATGCCATCGACTGCCTCCGGAAAAAGGCTGCGCAGATCGGCCGGCGCGGGATGCGAAACGTCGATCGCAAGGCGGGGCAATAGAGTTTCGATCAGACGCGCCTGGCGGGGACGCAGCTTGTGGCCTTTTCGGCGTCCAAAGAACGCGCGCGATTGCTTTTCGAAATTCATCAATCGTCGTGGCCGTGATCGCAGGCCACCCACGTCCATCGTTCGCGCAAATATCAAGGACGGCAACGGCCGGCACAAGCTTGCACTCGGGCGCGCGCAAGCGCGACCCGCGGCCGGTCATGACGATGCAATGCTGAACTTGTGCCGTTGATCAGCGCAGCGCGCGCTTGAGCGCGTCGGCGAGATCGGTGCGCTCCCACGAAAACCCGCCGTCCTTCTCTGGGGCGCGGCCGAAATGGCCATAGGCCGCGGTGCGCCGGTAAATCGGACGGCTGAGTTTGAGAGTCCGACGGATGTGCGTCGGCCGCAGTGGGAAGAGTTCCGGCAAAAGCTTTTGCAGCTTCGCTTCTTCGACCTTCCCGGTGCCGTGGGTGTCGACATAGAGCGACATCGGATCGGCGACGCCGATCGCGTACGCGATCTGGATGGTGCAGCTCTCGGCGAGGCCGGCCGCTACTACGTTCTTGGCGAGATAGCGCGCCGCGTAGGCGGCGGAGCGGTCCACCTTCGTCGGATCCTTGCCGGAGAACGCACCGCCGCCATGCGGCGCGTAACCGCCGTAGGTGTCGACGATAATTTTTCGTCCGGTCAGCCCGCAATCGCCGTCGGGCCCGCCGATGACGAAGTTGCCCGTGGGATTGACCAAAAAGTCGCTGGGCTTCTTCGGCATCCAGCCATCGGGCAGCGCGGAGGCAACCGTATCGGCGATCATCTCTTTGATCATGCCCGGGTTATATTTTTTGGCATTGCGGCTGCGCGCATTGTGCTGCGTCGAGACGACGACCTTGGTGCAGCCGACGGGTTTGCCGTCGATATATCGCACGGTGACCTGGCTCTTGGCGTCCGGCTGCAGATCGAACAACGCGCCGGAACGGCGCTTCTCCGACAGCACTTTGAGGATCTTGTGCGCGAAATAGATCGGCGCCGGCATGAACGAGCCTTTTTCGTAGACCTCGCTCTCGGTGCAGGCGTAGCCGAACATCATCCCCTGATCGCCGGCGCCTTCGTGTTCCTCGCCGCTCTGCCGGTGCTTCTTGGCATCAACGCCCATGGCGATGTCGGGCGACTGGCCATGCAGCAGCACCTCGACGTCGGCGCCATAATAGGAGAAGCCGTCCTGGTCGTAGCCGATATCCTTGACCACATCGCGTGCGATTTGCGCGATCATCTCGCGATTCACCACGGCTTTATCGCCGTGTTTGTGAAACAGCGGGGCCTGGCCGCGGCCCTCGCCGGCAACCACGATTTTGTTGGTCGTACACAGCGTCTCGCAGCCGAGCCGTGTGTTCACTTTGCTCTCGTCGGCGATGCCAAGCTTGACGTCGTTTTCGATGAAAGCGTCGAGGATAGCGTCGGAGATCTGATCGCAGACTTTATCGGGGTGTCCCTCCGACACGGATTCGCTGGTGAATAGGTAATTGGTACGTCCCACGGAACACTCCCCTCCTAAAGCATGATCCCGAAAACGCCGACACGGCCTCGGGAAAGATCATGCTCGATACAACGGCCTCACGATCGCTTCGGCCGCAATGGCTGCGACCGCCACTGCCAGTCAGCGCCGGGTAGCGGCGTGGCAATGGTCATTCTCATGGTTGTCGCAGCGTCGTAGTGCCGCGGTCAAGATGTGGGCAAAAAGTGGGCGCCTGTGCGTAGCGCGCCGGTCGGCAGTGAGGTTTAGCGCTTCTCGCCGGCGGCGATTTGCTCGACGAGATCGACGATGCGCCGCCGCAGTTTGGAATCGCCGATGCGCATGAAGGCCTTGGTCAGCGCGAGACCGTCCGATGTAGCGAGAAAGTCGGACACATAGGCGGGAGAGGGCGCTTCCCCCATGCCCTCCGTCCGTCCTGAGCCGGGGATGTGCGGTGCGCCGTCGAAAAAGAATGATACCGGTACCTGCAGGATGTGTGAGATCTGCTGCAACCGGCTGGCGCCGATGCGGTTAGTGCCCTTTTCGTATTTTTGGACTTGTTGAAAGGTCAGCCCCAGAGCATCGCCGAGTTTCTCCTGGCTCATGCTCAACATCATCCGGCGCATCCGCACCCGACTGCCGACATGTTTGTCGACCGGGTTAGGCGCCTTCTTCGCGATCATCATATAATTAGCTCCTATGGAACCTATATTTACCGTCATGAGCGGTCAGGATCAAATCGGCGGAGTTGAGTAATTGACGCGCACAACCCTTGTCCTGTCGCCGGATCGAATTATCTGGGCAGACTCGTCGGATGATCGCAAAAAACGCGCGCGATGGTTGAGCCATGCCCCTGCTGTTGCCACGCACCTTCAGCAGGGTCTGCACCACCGCGATACCAACTTATGGTAGGCTAAACCGCCGCTGAATTCCGGCATTCTAGATTTTAATCATATTCGCAGAAAGCCTGCGCCGGACCACGAGCACAAGCGCGATCGCGACGATGAAGAAGGCAGGCGCATCGCCGACGCGAGCATAAAGCGGGGCAGCGATCGGGCGCGGCAGCGGCGAATCGAGAACGCCCTCGACGCCGAGCGGCAACGACTTGATCACGCGCCCGACAGGATCGACGACGCCAGAAATGCCGGTGTTTGCCGCGCGGGCGAGCGGTAAGCCCTCCTCGATCGCTGCCACACGGGCTTGCTGGAAATGCTGGTAAGGCCCGCTACTCATGCCAAACCAACCATCGTTGGTGATGTTGACCATCCAGCCGGCGCGCTCGCCGGGCGGCGCGAGCGCGTCGGCGAAAATGATCTCGTAGCAAATCAGCGGAAGCGCGAGCGGAGCGCCGGGAATTTTGATCAGCCGCCGTCCATCGCCGGAGAGAAAACCGCCTTGCTGCTTCGTCAGCTCCTGCAAACCGAGGCGTTCGAGGAGGCGCTCGAACGGCAGGTATTCGCCAAACGGAACGAGATGCACTTTATCGTAGAGCGACAGGATCGTGCCGTCATGATCGATCACGTACATGGAATTGTAGGCGTGCGGATCGGCGGGATTGAAGTTTTCGGGAAGCCGCGTGGCGCCCGTTATCAATACTGTCTTGGGCGACAGGAGATTGGCGATCTGCGCGAGCGCCTCGGGCTCGCGTGTCAGGATGAACGGAAAGGGTGATTCCGGCCAGATCAAATGCGTTGCGTCATGCACGCCGTGCGAGTCCGGTCCGGTTATGCGATTGGACAAAGCGATGTAACGGTCCATCACTTGGTGCCTGGCCGCAAAATTAAAGCGTACATCCTGCTGCAGATTCGGCTGCATGATGCGCAAGTGCACATTGTCGACGAGCCGGGTGGGCGTGCGCTGCAGCCTCAAAGTGCCCCACGCGCCAAGGCCAGCCAAAACGGCAAGGCCAAGCGCGAGCGGCAGCCATGACCGGCGTGTCTCGGTGCGGTCGTCGATGAGTGCGGCGGGCGCGGCACAAACGGCAATTGCGATAAAGGTCAGGCCCCAAATTCCGAGAAGGGATGCGCTCTGCGCCAACGCGAGCGGTGCGGTCAACGCATAGCCGAACGCATTCCAGGGAAATCCCGTAAACAAGTGGCCGCGCAGCCATTCCGTCGCAGTGAACACTGCGGCCAGGGCGAGGATCCGGGTGGCGCCCCGCGGCCACAGCAATCGTGCGATCGCGGCGCCGAGCCCGGTATAGACGGCGAGCACCGCCGGTAGGCCTATCACCGCGAAGGGCAGCATCCAGCCGAACGTCCGCGCGTCGACCAGAAAGGCGTAACCCATCCAATAAAGGCCGGCGACAAAATAGCCGAAGCCGAACCACCAGCCCGTTGCAGCCGCGACAATCATCCCGCCCCAACGGCCGGCCGCGGCGCCGTCGATCAGCCAGACCAGTGTCGGAAAGGTCAAAAACAGGATGGGCCAGGCGTCAAATGGCGCCATCGCTAGCGCCGACAACGCTCCTGCGGCGAATGCGATCAGCCATCGCCGCCAGCCCCACGATAGGATGATCGCCTGGAATAGCGCCTCTAGCTTCACGGCGAGCGAGGCGAGTTCGGGTTCGGCCGATTAGATTCCTCGGGCGGCGCTGCAGCGCGAGAGACAGGCGCCTTCGCCGATGCGGGCAAATCGCGGACCGTTGCGGAGCGTCGATCCTTGCGTCGATAGATCTTCACTCTCTTGATCCGGCGCGGATCGGCATCGAGCACCTCCGCTTCGAACGATTCCGGTCCGGGCACCAATTCGCCGCGAACCGGGACGTGGCCCGCTCTGATGACGAGGTAGCCGCTAAGCGTGTCCACTTCGCTACCCGCTTCGCCGACATCGAACTCGTCGCCGATGACGGCACGAACGTCCTCCAAGCTGGCGCGCCCGTCGGCCAGGAATGAACCGTCGCCTTGCCGTGCGACCGCCGGCAGCTCATGCACGTCGTGCTCGTCGGCAATATCGCCGACGATCAGCTCGACCAAATCTTCCATGGAGACGAGTCCATCGGTGCCGCCGTATTCGTCAATGACCAGCGCAAGGTGAATGCGCGTCGCCTGCATCTTGGCCAGCAGATCCAGAGCCGGCATCGACGGTGGCGCATAGAGAATTTCACGAACGATTTTGGCCGCCGAGAGCGGGAGCGAAAGGTCCAAATTCGCAAAGTTAAGATCGGCGTGCTGCGACTCTTCGCTCTGGCTGACGGTGCTGGGATCGACTGCCGCCCGCGACGCCATGAAAGCGACGAGGTCGCGGATGTGAACCATGCCGGTCGGATCGTCGAGCGTGTCGTTGTAGGTCACAAGCCGCGAATGGCCGCCGCTGGCGAAAATCTTGAGCAGCACGCCAAGCGCGATGTCCTGCTGCACCGCGACGATATCGGCGCGCGGCACCATGACGCGTTCGATCCTGCATTCGCGCAGCGTGAGGATGTTCTTGAGCATCGCGGCTTCTTCGGGCGAGAAGCCGGCGGCGGGTTGTTCGGCCGTGAGCACGAGTTCGAGGTCCGCTCGCGTCGCCGCCGCCTTCCAGCCGAACAGGATGCGAGCCACGCGCGAGAGCCAACCTTCAGGCTGCGTTTCGCCTTGCTGCGGCACGAGCGCCGGCAGACCGCGATGTTCGCTCTCGGCGGATTCGCTGCGTATGGGGTCGTTTGCCATCGAATTGGCCCGCATTCACCGTGACGCGCTAGCGTGGTTTGGCGCGCGCTGTCGCGCGTGGCCGATAGGGGTCCGCGATAGCGAGGCGCCGCAGTATTTTGCGCTCGATCGCCTCCATTTCAGCGGCATCCTTGTTCCCTTGATGATCGTAGCCGAGAAGATGCAGGAAACCGTGCACCGCAAGATGGGCGAGATGATGGGCGAACGGCTTGCCTTCGTCGTGCGCCTCCCGCGCGATGGTCTCATAGGCAAGCACGATGTCGCCGATGAGCGGCGGCTTTCCCCAGGCGTCCTGGGCAGGGAAGGATAGCACGTTGGTTGCCCTATCGATGCCGCGCCATTGCCGGTTGAGCAGTCGGATTGCCGAATCATCAGTCAGAACGATAGCAAGCTCCCCGCGTCTTGTTGACAGTGCAGCTGCGGCCTCCTGCACCGCCCGCCGCAGGACGGTTTTTACTTTGGCGGGCTCCTGCCACAGGTCCGATTCGACCAGAACGTCGATCTTGGTCGCATTGCGCGCCGTGCGGCTCATTACGGCCGCTCGCGCCGGCGCGCTGCTGCTTTGTCATATGCCTCGACGATGCGGGCGACGAGCTCATGGCGGATCACGTCGGCTGCCGTGAAGGCGACGTGGCCGATGCCCTCGACATTCTCCAGAAGCCGCACCGCATCGGCGAGCCCGGAGGTTTGACCCGGCGGCAGATCGACCTGGCTCGGGTCGCCGGTGACCATCATGCGGCTGTTTTCGCCGAGCCGGGTCAACAGCATCTTCATCTGCATCGCCGTGGTGTTTTGCGCCTCGTCAAGAATGATGGCGGCGTTGGACAGCGTGCGGCCGCGCATGAATGCGAGCGGCGCGATTTCGATTTCGGTGGTCTGCAGCGCCCGCTCGACGATGCGGGCGTCCATCAAGTCATAAAGCGCGTCGTAGATCGGCCGCAGATAAGGGTCGACCTTTTCGCGCATGTCGCCCGGTAAAAATCCAAGCCGCTCGCCGGCTTCGACGGCGGGTCGCGATAGAACGATGCGGTCGACTTCCTTGCGCTCGAACAACTGCACCGCGTGCGCCACGGCAAGCCAGGTCTTGCCGGTGCCGGCCGGGCCGGTGGCAAAGACCAGCGCATGGCGCTTGAGCGCGCGGATATAGGCGTCCTGCGCGGGGGTGCGCGCGCGCACGCGGCGCTTGCGCAGATTGATTTCCTCGAAGCTGTCGCGCGACGCGGCCGGATCGAAATCGAACAAGGAGCCTTGCGCCATGGCGAGGCGGATGTTTCCTTCGACGTCGCCCTGCACCAATTCGTCGCCGTTCTTGAGCCTCTCGTAGAGATTTTCCAGCACGCGGCGCGCTTGCTCGCAGGCTTCCCGCGAACCCTCAAGGGTTACATGATTGCCGCGCGAGTTGGCGACGACGCCGAGGCGGCGCTCGATCAGCGCCAGGTTCTGGCCGTATTGCCCGAACAACGCAGACGCCAGGCGATTGTCGTCGAAGGTCAGAGCGATTTGTGTCGCATTGTCCGGAGCGACGAAGACCGATTCTTCCGTTCCAGCGGGTCCGCGTGTTGCCAATTCAGGCTCCTGCGGCAAGGAGGGCGGGCTCACGCACAGGCGCATGCGCCAGCGCGCCGAACAGGGAGTTGCTCGCGACTTCAGTTATCGTCACCGTCGCGATCTCGCCGATCATCGATGACGGCGCCGTCGCTTGCACCGGCTGCAGATAGGGCGAACGGCCGACAAGTTGGCCGGCATGACGGCCCGGCTTTTCAAACAGAACGTCAAAGGTCCGGCCCAGACAGCTTCGATTGAAAGCTTGCTGACCTCGATCGATCGCGGTTTGCAGCCGCTGCAGCCGTTCCGATTTCATCTCATCGTCGATCTGATCGGCCAGCTCGGCCCCAGGGGTGCCGGGGCGTGGCGAGTATTTGAATGAGAACGCGCCGCAAAAACCGATCGCGTCGAGGAGGTTGAGCGTCTCGGCAAAGTCCGCTTCGCTTTCGCCTGGAAAGCCGACGATGAAATCGGAAGTGAGCGCGAGATCGGGCCGCGCCGCGCGCAGCCGCGCCACGACATCGAGATAATCCGCGCGCGTGTGGCGGCGGTTCATGGCGGCGAGAATTCGGTCCGAGCCCGATTGCACAGGCAGATGCAATTGCGGCATCAGCTTCGGCAAATCGCGGTGCGCGGCGATCAATTCGTCGTCCATGTCGCGGGGGTGGCTCGTCGTGTAGCGCAGCCGCTCAATCCCCTCGATGTCACTGACGCGCTCGAGAAGCCGCGCCAAGCTCCACGACCGCCCATTCGTGCCCGCGCCGTGATAAGCGTTGACGTTCTGACCGATGAGCGTGATTTCGCGAACCCCGGCCGCCGCCAGGCGTTCGACCTCGGCGATGATTTTGTTCGCGGGGCGGGAAACTTCCGCGCCACGCGTGTAGGGCACAACGCAGAAAGTACAGAATTTGTCGCAGCCCTCCTGCACCGTGACGAAAGCGGAAACGCCACGGGTTCGAATGGCCGACGGCGTCGGCGCGGCCAGATGATCGAATTTATCGTCGAGGGGAAATTCGGTATCGACCGGCTTCTCGCCGCGCGCTGCGCGCGCCAGCAGCTCCGGCAAGCGATGATAGCTCTGCGGTCCGAACACCAAATCCACCGAGGGAGCGCGGCGGATGATTTCCTCGCCTTCGGCCTGCGCCACGCAACCGGCAACCGCAACAACAAGACGGCGGCCTTCGGACGCGGCCGTTTCCTTCAGGCGGCGCACGCGGCCGAGCTCGGAGTAGACTTTTTCGGCAGCCTTCTCGCGGATATGGCAGGTGTTGAGGATGACGAGATCGGCATCGTCGGCGGCCGCGGTCTCGACATAACCGCGCGGCGCCATTGTGTCGGCCATACGCCGCGAGTCGTAGACGTTCATCTGGCAGCCGAACGATTTGACGAAAAGTTTTTTCGGTTCGTTCATGCCGGTTCGGCCAAGTCTTAAGCCTTTATCCTCACTGGTGAATTCAATTTCCAC
>Ga0335078_10006924_pt1 | contig 16782 bp, 18 predicted proteins | sample Lox_Sample_32_FD_206711 | JGI IMG/M metagenome (GOLD analysis project Ga0335078, IMG submission 206711) | Soil microbial communities from Loxahatchee National Wildlife Refuge, Florida, United States - Lox_Sample_3.2 | ecosystem: Environmental > Terrestrial > Soil > Wetlands | place: USA... | reverse complement strand
TTAAAGGGGTTCGGACCAGAGCATGTTTGCAATCGTAAGAACAGGCGGAAAGCAGTACCGCGTCGGCGTCGGCGACCAGATAACCGTCGAACGTATCGAGGGCGAAGTCGGTGCGCATGTCGAATTGAGCGACGTGCTCGCGCTCGGCGGCGATGAAACCGTGATCGGCACGCCTACCGTTGCCGACGTGGCCGTGCGCGCGCGAATCGTGCAGCAGCCGCGCGGAACGAAGATCATCGTTTTCAAAAAGAAAAAGCGCAAGAACTACCGGCGCAAGCGCGGGCATCGCCAGGAACTGACGGTTCTGAAGATCGAGGAGATCAAGCGGGGCGCGGCCTAGCCCGGCCCGCATCGTTGATTTTTCGCCGGCCGACGCGCCGGCTTTATGACAGGGAGACAGGCTCGTGGCGCACAAGAAGGGACAAGGTTCAACGCGCAACGGCCGCGACAGTCCGGGACAGCGCCGCGGCATCAAGGTCTACGCCGGCGAAACCGTTCGCGCGGGCAATATCCTGGTCCGCCAGGTCGGCACCCGGGTTCATCCGGGAAACAATGTCGGGATGGGCCGCGATTATACCCTTTACGCGCTGGTTGACGGGGTGGTCAAATACGAGACCTACCGCACCGACAAGCGGCGCGTGCGGATCGAACCGGCGGCGGCGCCGGCGAACGGCGATCGGACCGAAGCGGCGAGCGAGCCGCCGGCCCAGCCACAAGCCTAGGGCCGGCACGGCTTAGAATTTCGGTTTCCAAGCCCCGCGGCCGCGCCGCGGGGCTTTTTGTTTGTCTCTGCCGATAGCTCTGGCGGCCGCGGCAATCGAGGGCCGGGCCACTCGGGAGGAACTCGCGATGCGACTCGGACTGCTCTACGGCTTTTCCCATTCCCACGAATCGCTCGATCTCGTGCTCGAGGCCGAACGCCTGGGCTACGACTCGGTATGGACGGGCGAGGCCTGGGGTTCGGACACTATCGTGCCGCTCGCGTGGCTTGCCGCGCAGACCAAAAAGATCCGCCTCGGCACTGCGATCATGCAGATGCCTGCGCGTACGCCCGCGATGACGGCGATGACCGCGATGACGCTCGACGCGATTTCGGGCGGCCGGTTCATCCTCGGCGTCGGGCCGTCGGGACCGCAGGTGGTCGAGGGATGGCACGGCGTGCCCTACGGCAAGCCGCTCGTGCGCTACCGCGAGTATATCGCGATCCTGCGCAGGATTTTCGCGCGCGAAGCGCCGCTCGAATTCCAGGGCTCCGAGTACCAGATACCGTATCGCGGCCCCGGCGCGACCGGCCTCGGCAAGCCCCTGCGCTCGATCCTGCACGGCCGGCGCGACATGGAAATCTACATGGCTTCGATCACGCCGAGCGGCGTCGCGCTCGCGGCGGAGATCGCCGACGGCGTAATCCCGGTGTGGATGAATCCGGAGCGATGGGACCTGTTCGAGCCGAGCCTTGCGCGCGGATTCCAGAAAGCCGGCGGCGCGCGCAATCCGGACAAATTCGACGTTGCACCCTTCGTAACCTGCGTGATGGGCCCCGAAATTGAAAAATGCCGCGCGCCGATCAAGCAAAATCTGTCCTTCTATATCGGCGGGATGGGCGCGCGCGACAAGAACTTCTACAACGACTACGCGCGGCGCGCCGGCTACGAGGAAGCGGCCAGGAAAATCCAGGACCTGTTTCTTTCCGGCCAGCGCGACGCCGCGGTGGCCGCCGTACCCGACAAGCTCGTCGATGAAGTCGCGCTGGTTGGACCGCGCGAGCGTATTGCCGAGCGCGCCGCCGCCTGGAAGGCCGCGCCGGTAAGAACGATGCTGATCGGGACGCGCCAGGCAGAAGCCCTCCGCGCGCTGGCCGAAATACTGCTCTAGCCGTCCGGCCGCGATCGTCCCCGGCGAACAATGTTAAGCGATGAAATTCGTCGATGAAGCGCGGGTCTTCGTGGCCGCCGGCAAGGGCGGCGACGGCGCGATCGCGTTTTTGCGCGAGAAGTATCGCCCCTTCGGCGGACCGGCGGGCGGGGACGGCGGCCGCGGCGGCAACGTGATCTTCGAGGTCGACGAAGGACTGGCGACGCTGCTCGACTTCAAGTACAACCCGCGCCTGGCCGCGCGCGACGGCGAGTCAGGCCGCGGCAAACAGCAATACGGCCGCGCCGGCGACGACCTTGTCGTGCGGGTGCCGCCGGGCACGATGGTCTTCGACGAGGAGAGCGGCGAGAGGATCGCCGACCTGGTGATGCCGGGGACGCGCGCGATCGTGGCGCACGGCGGGATGGGCGGCAAGGGCAATATGCATTTCGCCACTTCGACCCGCCGCGCCCCGCGAATCGCGACGCCGGGCGGGCCGGCCGAACAGCGCTGGATAAAAATCGAGCTTCGGCTGGTGGCCGACACCGGCCTGGTCGGGCTGCCCAACGCGGGCAAATCGACGCTGCTCGCCGCGATCAGCGCGGCCCATCCGAAGATCGCGCCCTACCCTTTCACCACGCTCACGCCCAACCTGGGCCGGGTGCAGCTGGCCGATGGCTCCGGCTTCAGCGTCGCCGATATCCCCGGGCTTATCGAGGGCGCGCATCTCGGCCACGGCCTCGGCGTCCGCTTCCTGCGCCATCTCGCACGCACGCGGGTGCTGGTCTATGTGCTGGACCTTGGCGCCGACCCCGAACGCGATTTTCTCATCGTGCGCGGCGAGCTCGCGGCGTTCGATCCGATGCTCTCGGCGCGGCCGGGGCTGATCGTGCTCAACAAGCTCGACCTCGTTGGTGCCGAACGCGCGCAGGAGACGGCGCAGGCGATGACTCGGATCGCGGCCGAGCATGGCATCGGTTCCGTCCTGGTTATCTCAGCCGAGCAGCGTGTGGGCCTCGAGCCGTCGATCGCGGCAATCGCGCGACTGCTCGGCCTTGGCGGGATTGAGGCGCAATGTCCCAGGTAAGTTACAAGCAGGAATTCGTCGGCCGCGCGCGCCGGGTCGTGATCAAGATCGGCAGCGCGGTGGTCTCCGACGCCAGCGGCTTGCGGCCGGAAATTATCGCGCGCCTGGCCGCCGAGATCGACGCGATCGTGCGCGCCGGGCGCGAAGCCGTCGTGGTGACCTCGGGCGCGATCGCGGCGGGGCGCGCGCGGCTCGAAAAGCTCGGCGGCGCGGGCGTCGCGGCGCGCCAGGCGGCCGCAGCAACCGGACAGATCGAGCTGATGAGCGAATGGGCGCGAGCCTTCGGCGCCGCCGGTCGCACCGTCGCGCAGCTCCTGCTGACTCATCAGGACGTCGCCGAGCGCGTGCGCCGCAGCAACGCGATTCACACGATCCAGACGCTGCTCGAAGCCGGCGTCATTCCGATCGTCAACGAGAACGACACCGTCGCGGTCGAAGAGATCCGCATGGGCGACAACGACGTGCTCTCCTCGCTGGTGGCCGGCATGGCGCAGGCGCAGCTCCTCGTGATCCTGAGCGACGTGGCCGGCGTGCTGACCGGCGATCCGCGCAAGCGCCCCGACGCGCAGCTCATCCCGCTTATCACCGATCCCGAGGCCGGGATGCGCGGGCTGGTCGCCGACAGCGCAGGTCCGCTCGGAAGCGGCGGGATGGCGACCAAGCTCAAGGCGGCGCAGCAGGCTGCGCGCGCGGGAATCGCGGTGATTATCGCGCCGGGGCGCGCGCAACGGGCGCTCGCCACCGCGCTCGATCCGGTGCTCGAGTGCGGCACGTTGATCCTGCCGGCGCGCACGCGGCTCAGGAGCCGCAAGCACTGGATCGCCTTCGCGCTCAGGCCCGCCGGAGCGCTGACGGTCGATCGCGGGGCCGCCGAGGCCCTGCGAGCCAGGGGCCGCAGCCTCCTGCCCTCCGGCATCCGCGAGGTCGCCGGCGAGTTCAAAAGCGGCGATTGCGTGAGCCTGCTCGATCACGAGGGCGTCGAATTCGGCCGCGGGCTGGTCAATTATCCCGCCGCCGATATACTGAAGGTGAAGGGGCGGCGCTCGATCGATATTTCGCGCACGCTCGGCTACAAGGTTGCCGACGAGATCATCCATCGCGACAACTTCGCGCTGCTCGAAGAGCTGGCATGAACCGCTGCTGACGTGAGCCTCGAAACCGAAACCCTCGAAGCGCTGGGACGCGCACGCGCCGCTTCGCGCACGCTGGCGCTATGCCCCGGTCTGCAAAAGAACCGGGCGCTCGGCGCGCTAGCCGCGATGCTGCGCGACGAACGTGGCGCGATCCTGGCCGCCAACGCCGGCGACCTCGAACGCGCGCGCGCTCTCGGGATGGCCGGGGCGCTGGTCGAGCGCCTCACGCTCAACGACGCGCGGATTGAAGCGATGGCGCGCGGCGTCGAGGAGGTCGCCGCGCTGCCCGACCCGGTCGGCGAAGTGATCGCAAGCTGGCGGCGGCCCAACGGGCTCGAGATTTCCCAAGTCCGTGTACCGATCGGCGTTATCGCGATCATTTACGAGTCGCGCCCCAACGTGACCGTCGACGCGGGCGTGCTGGGGCTGAAGGCCGGCAACGCGGTGGTCCTGCGCGGCGGCAAGGAGGCGCTCAGCTCCAACGCCTTTCTCGCCGGGCTGATCGCCCGCGCGCTCGAAGGCGCCGGTATCGCGCGCGACGCCCTGAGCTTCGTCGGCAATCCCGACCGCGAGGTGATCCAGATTCTGAAGCGCCATCCCGAGGCGATCGACCTGATCATTCCGCGCGGCGGCAAGGCGCTTAAGGAAGCGCTCGCGGGATCGGCCGTCCCGCTGCTGCCCCATTTCGACGGGCTCTGCCATACCTACGTCGATCGCGCCGCCGATCTGAAGATGGCCGAGGAGATCTGCTTCAACGCCAAGTGCAGCCGGCCATCGGTATGCAACGCGATGGAAACCCTGCTGGTGCATCGCGAGGCCGCGCCGCGCTTTCTGCCGCCGCTGGCCGCGCGGATGCAGCGTGCCGGCGTCGAGCTTCGCGGCTGCGAGCGCACGCGCGCTATCGTTCCGGACGTGAAGGCCGCCGACGATACCGACTGGGACACCGAGTTTCTCGACCTGATCCTGGCGGTCAGGGTTGTCGATTCGCTCGACGAGGCGCTCGCCCATATTGCGCGCCACGGCTCCGGCCTGGCTGACGCCATCGTGACCGGCGACCGCGAGGCCGCGCTCCGCTTTCAACATGAAGTCGATTCGGCGACCGTCTACGTCAATGCCTCCACCCGCTTCACCGACGGTTTCGAATTCGGCTTCGGCGCCGAGACCGGAATCTCGACCAATCGGTTGCACGCGCGCGGCCCGATGGGTCTGCGCGAACTGACCATCTACAAGTACCTCATCAACGGCAACGGACAGGTCCGCAATTGAATTCGGACGGCCCCGCCTCATGCGCGTAGGACTCCTCGGCGGCAGCTTCAATCCGATCCACTTCGGCCATCTACGCTCGGCCGAGGAGGTGCGCGAGGCGCTCAACCTCGACCTGGTCTATTTCGTGCCCGCGGCGATGCCGCCGCATAAATCGGCCGAGGGCCTGGCGCCGCCCGAGCATCGGCTGGCGATGGTGCGGCTCGGGACCAAGGGCAACCGCCACTTCATGGTTTCCGACGTCGAGATTCGGCGCGCCGGCCGCTCCTACACGATCGACACGGTGCGCCATTTTCTGGTCACCCTGCGCGCGCCGTCCACGCTCTTCCTGATGATGGGATCCGACGCTTTTGCCGACCTCGACACCTGGAAGGAATGCGACGACCTGGTGCGGCTGTGCTCGATCGTGGTGCACACGCGCGAGGAAAATGACGACGGCCAGCCGACGCGAATCTCGCTTGCCGCCGTCAAACGCTTTGGTTACATTAAACGAGACGACCACTACGTGCATCCGAACGGCCAGACACTTTCTTTCGTAGCCACGACGAATTTTCCCGTCTCCGCAACGCTCATTCGCGAAAAGCTTCGCCAGCGGCATTCGGTCCGCTACCTGATGCCGAACGACGTGGTCGAGTATATTCAGCGGCACGGGCTGTACTGACGGCGCCAGTGATTTCCACGGCAGCACCCCGAAAAACGATTCGCGCCGTTCCGCCCGCTTTCCAGTGGTCAGCTCTACCATTCCCTTGCGCGTGAATTCACACGAGAAGGCTATCGCCGCGGCGCAAGCGGCGCTGGAGAAGAAGGCGTACGACCTCGTCGTGCTCCAGGTCGAGCATCTCAGTTCGATCGCGGACTATTTCCTGATCGCGACCGGGCGCTCCGACGTGCAGGTGCGCGCGATCGCCCGCGGGATCGAGGAACGGATGGGCCTCGCGGGCGAGCACGCGCTATCGATCGAAGGCACCAATCACGGCCATTGGGCGGTGCTCGACTTCAACGACGTCGTCGTCCACGTCTTTTTCGAAGAAACGCGCGAGTTCTACCGCCTCGAGCGCAATTGGCTCGACGCCACCGAAGTCCCGCTGCCCGAACCGTATCGCACCCAGGCGCGCGATCTGCGCCTGCGCGCGAGCGGCTGAACGCAGCCCCTCCAGTTCGAGTCCGCCGGGGTCGGCGGCGGCGCGACAACGCGCCGCTCAAAGCGCGGCGTCGCGGTGCTCCAGCAGAAACGGCAGTACCGCGGCGTTGAATTCCTGCGGCCGCTCGACGTTCGGCAGATGTCCTGCATTCTTGATGATCGTGAGGCGCGCGCCCGCGATCCGCTCAGCGATCGTACGCGCCAGCGCCGGCGGCGTAAGCAGGTCATCCTCGCCCACTACCACGTGCGCCGGAACGCGGATCTTCCCGAGGTCGATCTGCACGTCCGGTCTGGCGCTGCCCTGGATTGTCTTGATGTAGGACTGCTTGTGCAGCGCGCACATGCTGGCGACCACGCGCTGGAACGCTTCGGCCGGCGCGGACTTGCTGATCAGCGATCGCGCAACGCCGTCGGCGATATCCTTGAGTTCCTTGCCCGCGAGCAACGGTTCCAGGCGCAGCCGGATGAACTCGCGGGCCTGCTCGGGACCGATATGGCCAAACCCGGGCAAGGTGTCGCAAAGCGTCAGCGTCGCGACGCGCTCGGGGAAGAGCGTAGCGAAATCCATCGCGATGATACCGCCCATCGAGAGGCCGACCAGATGCGCCTTGCGCGCGCCGAAGTGGTCGAGCACGCGCGCGAGGTCGCGGGCGAAGTCGTGGAACTCGAGCGGCCCTTCGTAGTCGTCGCTCAATCCGTAGCCGCGCGCGTCCCACGAAGCGGCGTGGAAATGGCGTCCGAGGTCGGGAAGCTGGTCATGCCAGTTGGTACGATTGCCGCCGATCCCGTGCAGACAGATGACCAGTTTGCCTTCACCGATATGATCGACGGCAATCCTGGGCGCGGGCGGGACGAGATCGGTTTTCCACGGCGCCGTCTGTGCCATTTGAGGGCTCCTCTCACGCGCGCGAAAATCGCCAAAGAATCGTCCGAATGTCCAGGGCGCGCGGTACGCGCCGATTGTGCGGCGTCTGCGCCGATGCTGCAAGCTCTTTCGCAGACCATTGCGGTGTCCGCGATTGGCTGTAATCGGGGCGCCCCCGGCGCTAACATCCGCGTCATGAATCCCCGCGAAGCGCCGCGGCCCACCGGCGAACAGTTTCTCCGCAATCCTCAGGCGTTCGCGCGGATGTCCGCGCTGATGTCGTCCAGCGCCGACGCCAAATTTCTTCAATATCTGGTCTCGGTCTCGGGGGTCGCACGGCAAGAGCGCGTGCTCGACGTCGCCTGCGGGCCGGGAGCATGCGCGCGCGCATTTGCCGGGCGATGCCGCCACGTGGTCGGCCTCGATCCGTCGCCGGACCTGATCGCCGAGGCGCGGATCGAGGCCGCACAGAGCGGCGCGGGCAACGCGGAGTTCGTCGTCGGCGAAGTCCAGCGAATGTGTTTTCGCGACGGCGCCTTCGACGCGGCCGTATGCCGCTTCGCGTTCCATCACTTCACCAATCCGGCGCGCGTGTTCGCCGAGATGGCGCGGGCGGTCGCACCGCGCGGCTGGATGGTGGTGGTGGACGTAACCGCCTCGGAGGATCCGGCCAAGGCGGCAGCGCACAACGAACTGGAGCGGCTATGCGATCCGATGCATGTGCGGATGCTCGCCGCTTCGGAGTTCGAGCGGATATTCGCAGCCGCGGGTTTCAGCGTCGCGATGAAGATCGCGCGCCAATCGACCAGCACGGTCGAGGAATGGACGCGCTTCGGCGATCCGCCGCGCGAGAATCTGCCGGTTATTCGCGCGATACTCGAAGACGCGGTTGACGACGACCGTCCGGGGCTCGCGCTCCAGCGCGACGCGGACACTATCCGGCTGATGCATACGAGCGTAAGCTTCGTGCTCGAGCGCTCGGCGCGAAAATCCTCCCGGCCGAGGAAGCGAACCGATGGACGACCAGGGTGACAATCTAACCTCGGTGCAGCGCCAGTTCCGGCGCCAGGCCGAGGCCTACTCGACCATGAAAGTGGTCACCGACCCGCGCATCCTCGAGCACATGGTCGAGATTTCCGCGGTGCGGCCGGATTCGCGCGTACTCGACGTCGCATGCGGCCCCGGATTCGTCGCGATGGCGTTCGCGCCGCGCTGCCAGAGCGTGCTCGGAATCGACGCCACCGACACGCTCGTCGCGCGCGCCCGCGCCGAGGCGGCTCGCCGCGCAATTTCCAACCTGAGTTTCGCGCTCGCCAACGTCGAGCGGATGCCGCTTGCATCCGCCCGCTTCGATCTCGCCACCTGCCGCTTCGCGTTCCATCATTTCGCCCATCCCCGGGCGGTGCTGGCCGAGATGACGCGCGTGCTCAAGCCGGGCGCGCGGATGGTGATCGTCGATATGACGACTTCCGAAGATCCGGCGAAGTCGGATTACCACAATCGCCTTGAACGGCTTTGCGATCCCTCGCACGCGCGTGCGATTCCGGTCTCCGAATGGGAGCGGATGATCGCCGAGACGGGACTCGAAGCCGTCTATCGCGGCGGGCGCGAGACCAGCTACGACCTGGAGGCGTGGATGGCGCATGGAGGCCCGCCGCCCGAACGCCACGCACAGATAATCGAAATGATGGAAGCTTCGCTCGCCGCCGACCGCTCGGGACTCAAGGTGCGCCGCGACAACGGTCAGATCTGGTTCAGCCACACCGGCGTGACCTACGTGCTGGAAAAACCGATGCGCTAATGTGGTGCCCTGGAAATAAGTTTCATCCCAAGATCTCAAGGCTGTCGTTCCGAGCGCAGCGAGGAATCCCGGGTTCTACGAATAAAGATCCGGGATTCCTCGGTCGCTGACTCCCTCGGAATGACACCTTGACGCCTTTCCGGATGTAAGTTATTCGCGGGACATCACACCAGCGGGCGCGCGCTACGCCCGGCAGACATAGATCGCGGCGGGAGCACCGAGGATCGTAACCCGCCGCACCGACTCGGCACGTACGAGGCCGAGACCCAAGACCTCGCGCATCAGCATCCGCTCCGCCGTCAGCATTATCAGCCGTCCGCCCGGACGCACTACGCGCGCGAACTCCTCGAGCAGCCGCGGATAGAGCCGGCGGTTTTCGCCGTGCGAGCCATATTTCGTGCCCCACGGCAAATTGGTCACGAGATGGGTCGCGGCGCCGCTCCTGAGCGGCAGGCGCAGCGCGTCGCCCAGCGCGATACCGATCGGCCGGTAGCGCGGGCCGATATTTTCATGCGCGGCGGCGATCGCGCCGGTGTCGCGGTCGAACCCGGCCAGCATCGCATAGCGCCCGAGATGCGCGCGTTCGATCAGGATCGTCCCCGCACCACACATCGGATCGACCACACAATCGTCTGCGCCCGGCCCGCTCAGCCATCCCAACGCCGCGGCGACTGAAGCGCGCAGCGACCCGGGCCGATGCGCGACCTTGTATTCGCGGTGTCGCATCCGCTCGTCGACGAGGCGCACGGCGAGAAACATCTCGCCGCCGAGCAGCGTGGCCCAGAACTCGACGTCGGCATCGTCGCCCGCGGGACGCCACGAATGGTCGATGCGGTCGGCGATCCCGCGTTCGACCGCGCGCTGAAAATCGAGCCGGCGAAATTCATGCGCTCCCGCGATGCGCGCGATCACGCGAAAGCTGAGTCTTCGTCCCGCACGGCTGCCGGGGGTCATCCGCACCCGCGCCTCCAGAGCCTCTTCGACATAGGGCGCGTCGTGCGCCGTCCTGCGAACCTTCTCCAGCGTCGCGGGCGCCGTGCCGAGGCCGTCGCGATAGCCGGCCAGCGCGAACAAATCCTCTATCGTTCGCGCGGCGGCGAGCGGGTCGGGGCGCGGCGCGCTGAAGATCGTCATCCCGGCGCGTTCGGGCACGGTCCGCTGGCCCAGTTCACGGATTGCGGGTGCGCGGCCGGCCGCCCCTGCGGCCGCGGCCGCGCAGCGCGACGTTATCTCCTCCGCCGCGACGCTCTCGAAGCCGGGCTGCGTGTGCGCGATGTAGATGTTCGGGGTAAGCCGCAGCGCGGGGCCTGACGGGATTTCAGCGGGGCGCTCGGCGAAGCCCGCGGCCTTACCGGATCTGACGAAGCCGCCGAGCTTGACCGTCTGCTTAATCGCATTTTTGGCCGCTGTGTCGAATTTTTCGGGCTTCTCGAAGCGGCGAAAGTTGGCGGATTTGACCGGCCCCGTCGAGCGCGGGTTGCGCCCGTGCGCGGGGGCTTTGGGACTGTCGCGTCCGCGCCGGCGCTCGCCAGCGGCGCTCGAATCGCTTTTCGGCGGAGAAGGACGCCCGCGGCGGGAGTTAGGCGTGCGGCGCACCTACTTGGCGCGCGCCAGCCTGCGTGCGCGCCTCCTCATCGTGATGTCCCCAGGTCCATAGATTTCTTCAGCTTCCATGTTTCGCTGCCGGGATTTTCAAGGACCGGCTTCCAGGAGCCGGGTTTTCAAGCGCCGGATCGGGCCGCGGATGGTTCGGCCTGAAGAATATCAAACATAGCTGAAAAAAAGGCGTTTGGCGGCGCAGCCGTTTTTAAACTCTGCCGCGGATGCATGAATGGTTAAGGTAGCGCGCATCCTCGCATCCGCGGTAATGAGTGAAGCAGGGCCGGCGGATATTCATGTAGAGCGCATTGTTTTTGCGATGAGGCTTTATGCCCGACGATCGTGAGATCGACACCGGCGGAAATCCGGGAGGCGGCGGTTTTTCGATCGGTCTCGGTCTGACCAACGACTGCAATTTATCCTGTGCGCACTGCTACCGCGACACGGATCGCATCGATCGTCTTACGCTCGATGAGGTTCGGAGGATTTGCGACAGCGTGCCGGTTCGCTCGGTAAACCTGGGGACCGGCGAGAACGGGCTGCATCCGGACTTTCGCGCGATCCTGCGCTATCTGCGCGATCGCGGTATCAGGACCGCGCTCACTTCGAACGGGTACAGCGCGGCGGTACTGAGCGATGAGGAGCTTGGATGGCTGGCCGACCTCGAATTCTCGCTCGATTTCGCAACCGAGGCGGAACAGGATTCCTGGCGCGGCGGCGGCAACTGGCGGCTGGTCGTCGAGCAAACCGCGCGGGCGCGGCAGCTGGGAGTTGCGGTCACGATCGTGGCCGTCATGATGCGAACCAACTATGAGAAGCTGGCCGACCTTGGCTCGCTTGTAATCAGCCTCGGCGCCAACTTCCGCGTAAATGTCTATCAGCCGGTCAAAACCGACGCGTTCTCGCTCAATTACGATCAGTTTTGGGCGGGGTTCCGGCGGCTGTTCGAGTCCTGCCCGCTCGCCGTCTGCAGCGAGCCGATCGTGCGCGCGCTCCTCGGATTTGAAGTTCCCGCGGCCGGCTGCGGGCGCACGACTATCCGGGTCACGCCAAAAGGCGAAGTGCTTCCTTGCGTGTACTGGAAGAAGCGTGTCCTGGGACTGGCCGAGCTGGAACGATTGGGCTCCGCGGTTATCGACTCGCCGGCCTTTCGGGAACTGGATTCGGTCCCGCGGTTCTGCCGCGATTGCCGTTTCGTTGAAGTTTGCCGCGGCGGCTGCGCCGGCCGCCGGCTGTTGCGCGGAGGATTGGAGATGCCCGACGAATTCTGCCCGTTCGTTAACGGAAAGCCGCTGCCCGATCTGGCGAGCCGCTCCGGAAGCCGTCGGCAGTTCTCCAAGAGTGCGAGCGCCTGCACCACCGTGTTCAGCGCGCAGGAGCAAAGCTGAGCCGACGGTCGAACTGAAGATCAGGGTCTTTCAGTCCCGCCTGGAACGCAAAACGAGACGAATGGTTCGTGTGTTGGATGTCGGATTCTCTCACGTCGAAATCTGACGAAGGGTTACCGCCAATGAAAAAAATCATCGTGAGCAGCGCCGGTGGAAATTTCGCGCCCAAGGACGCGCCCATTCCCGACCCGGGCCGCGGCTGCGCGAGAATCAAGGTTCAGGCCTGCGGCGTCTGCCATAGCGACGCTCTGACCAAGGACGGCTCGTTTCCGGGAATAATCTATCCTCGTGCTCCCGGCCACGAGATCGCCGGGGTCATCGATGCGCTCGGGCCGGATGCCGATCCATGGAAGATCGGCGACCGGGTCGGAGTCGGATGGCATGGCGGACACTGCGGGATATGCGAGTCATGCCGGCGCGGCGATTTCATAACCTGCGCGAAACTGCAGGTTCCGGGTATCAGTTACGACGGCGGCTATTCGGAGTATGTATCCGTGCCCGTCGTGGCGCTGGCCCGTATTCCCAACGCGCTGAGTCCGGAAGAGGCGGCGCCCCTGATGTGCGCAGGCATCACCACCTTCAACGCCCTGCGCCACAGCGGCGCGCGCCCCGGCGACCTTGTCGCAATCCAGGGCATCGGCGGCCTCGGCCATCTCGGAATCCAGTTCGCGAGCAAATCCGGTCTGGCCACGGTCGCGATCAGCAGAGGAGAAAAAAACAGGGAGCTCGCGCTGAAGCTGGGAGCGCGCGTGTATATCGACGCCAGGTCGCAGGACGTCGCCAAGGAATTGACCGCATTGGGCGGCGCGCGCGCGATTCTCGCGACCGCTCCCGACGGCAAAGCGATGGGAAGCCTGGTCGACGGACTCGGCGTCGATGGCACGTTGGTCACCATCGGCGTCAGTTTCGAGCCGATGTCGGTGTCGTCGTCGCAGCTCTTGATGGCGCGCAAGTCGATATTGGGCTGGCCGTCCGGGACTGCCAAAGATTCGGAGGACACCCTCAACTTCGCGGCGGCCAATGGGGTGCGCGCCATGATCGAAACCTTCCCGCTGGAGCGGGCCGCCGATGCCTACGAGCGCATGATGTCCGGCAAAGTGCGGTACCGGGCGGTTTTGCAGATGTGATGGCCGCGAGTTCCCCACGTTATAACGAATGCCATTGGCGGGTGCAGGTGCTCTATGCAGATGCTCAAAGACGTCCTGCAACAGGCGGAACATGACGGGGTTGCCGTCGGCCATTTTAATTTTTCGGACCTGACGGCTTTCAATGCGATCGCGGCAGCCGCCCGCGCATTGAATCTGCCGGTGATGGTTGGAGTATCCGAAGGCGAACGCGCATTCGTCGGCGTTCGTCAGGCGGCCGCGCTGGTGAAAACTGTCAGGGCGGAATACGGTCAGGCGATTTTCCTTAATGCAGACCATACTCATTCGCTAGCGAAGGCGGAAGAAGCGGCCAAAGCGGGATTCGACGAAATCATCTTCGACGGTTCCGCGCTGCCCTTCGAGCGGAATGTCGCCGAGACAAAACGCGCGGTCGAGGCGATCAAATCGCTCAACCCGGCGATCCTCGTCGAGGGCGAGATCGGATGGATCGGCGCCTCCTCGGAAATCCTCGAGAAGGCTCCCGAGGGAACGGGCGTGCTGACCACTCCCGAGGAAGCGCGGCACTTCGTCGATGCGACCGGCGTCGATGTGCTCGCGCCGGCGGTCGGCAATATGCACGGGCTGCTGGAGAGTATGGTCCACGGCGAGGCCGAGAAGCGTCTGGATATTCGGAGAATTGCGCAAATCAAAACCGCGACCGGCATCTTCATGACTCTGCATGGAGGTTCCGGAACCCGCGATCAGGATTTTCAGCAGGCAATCAAGGCAGGTATGACAATCGTCCACGTCAATACCGAATTGCGTCTCGCCTGGCGACGTAGTCTCGAGAACGCCTTGCAGGCTCATCCGCGAGACGTCGCACCCTATAAACTCCTGCCCGAAGTGGCTGCAGCCGTCGGCGGCGTAGTACAGAAGCGCTTGCGCCTGTTCAGTTCCACCGGCCACGAGCAGCCAGTATGAGGAGGACGTTGAAACGTGAATCCACTCCGGTTGCGAAGGGGGCGAGCGCGCGGATGCGCAATTTCGCAGGTTCGTGATTCCGGTGCCGAGCCATGCTGATCAGGTCAAAACTTCCTGCCGCCGGACCCGGAGTCGTGCTGACGATTTTGAGGATCGCCCTCGGCGCGCTCTTCGGGTCAACGTTCTTCGAAAACCTTGGGAAGGATTTATATACCCCCCAAGGTTATGCATCGCTGATTCACTCGTATATCAAGTACGGACACGCACCGGCGGTCTGGAAGGCGGTGATGGCATCTGCCGCAGCGCACGCGGCCGTGAGCGCGCCGCTGCAGGGAGTTCTCGAGTCGAGCCTCGCGATCTTACTGATAATAGGCCTCTTTACCCGGCCTGCCGCATTTGTAGCCTTCGCCTTTCTCACCGGGCTCTGGATGTCGGAGTGGGGACTCGGATGGATATGGGAACTGCTGATGCCGATGATCGTCGCGGCTTCGCTGGCTCTCGGACCTTCGGGTGAGTATCTGGCCGTCGATGCGGCATTGGCGAAGCGATGGCCGCGCCTTGTAATCTGGTAGGGCCGTGCGCGTCTCGGTGGTCATTCCCACTTACAACGAAGCCCAATCCATCGGCCGGGTTCTGGCCGACATTCCGCCAATGGTGGAGGAAGTGCTGGTCGTCGATAGCGATTCGAGCGACGGAACCGCCGCGCTCGCGCGCGAAAAGGGCGCCAGGGTTTTGCGGGAGCCGCGCCGCGGCTATGGGCGCGCATGTCTGACCGGGCTTGCCGCGGCGAACGCTCCGGACGTGGTCGTTTTTCTCGATGGAGATTACAGCGACCGGCCCGCCGAGATGCCGCTGCTCCTCGACCCGTTGCGTCGAGGCATCGCGGACATGGTAATCGGCTCGCGGCTCGCCGGTGAGCGAACGCCCGGTGCGCTGCCCTGGCATGCGGTCCTCGGTAATCGCCTTGCGGCGTGGCTGATCGCGCTTCTGAGCGGCGTGCATCTGACCGATCTCGGTCCTTTTCGCGCGGTGCGTTACGACGCGCTGATCGCGCTTGGACTGAAGGAGTCCACCTACGGATGGCCGGTTGAGATGATCGTAAAGGGCGCGCATCGAGGCCTTCGAATCGTCGAGGTGCCGGTCAGCTACCATCCCCGGATCGGCTCGTCGAAAATCAGCGGCACATTGCGGGGCAGCATCGGCGCGGCGTGGGGCATCTTGAGCGCCATCGTGAAGTATCGATTTTTCGACGGCACCTACGCGCGAGAGGAAACCGTTTGAAGCAAGCGCCGGGACTTGGCGGAGAGCGCGCGCTCGTCATAATGGCGAAGGCGGCCCGGCCGGGCCACGTGAAGACACGGCTCTCGGCCAGTTTGCCGGCAGACGACATCATGGACCTCTACAAGTGCCTGATTGAGGACACGCTGCTGCTCGCACGCTCGGTTACAACCGATGCGCTTGCGATTGTTTGCCCTGCCGCCGATGTGGCCGATCTGTCCGGATGGCTGCCCGAAGTGGAAATCGTCGCGCAGGAAGGCAACGGGTTGGCCGCCGGGCTGGCCTCTGCATTCCGGGTCTTTATCGGCCGCGGCTACCGGCACGTGGTCGCGCTCGACGGCGATAGCCCTCAGATCCCGGGTCAGACGCTGGAGCAGGCCTTCCGCCTCCTCGATAGCAGCGACGTCGTAGTCGGCCCGACTATCGATGGCGGATATTACCTTGTAGGCGCAGGCGCGTCCGAGGCCCGGCTCTTCGAGCAACATCGGCTCGGAACCGGTGGCGCCCTCGATTCGCTGATTGCAGCTGCCCGATCGCTAAATCTAAAGCTGGCGCGGACGGACACCGCCTACGACGTGGACGAGCCGGACGATCTGGTTCGACTTGCCGGTGAGCTGGCCCGGGATCCCTCCCGCGCGCCGCGGACGGCCCTCTGGCTGGCGCGCCGGAATATACGCGAGTGATGCAACAGCGGCGGGTCGCGCCGGCCTTGGTCTTCGGATGGGGTTTGGTGATTGCCACCTGCATGATGGCGCTCCCGTTTCTCCGCCGGCCGGAAAATCGCCATCTGTTTCTCACCTGCGTCGCGATCGCCGCGGGCGCATATATACGAACGCTCTTTTTGCTCGATCGGATTGGCTCGAGCAGCGGGCAAGCGCTGCTGCTGAGCCTCGCTCTGGCAGCGTTGTGGCGCGTGCCGCTTCTGCTCAGGCCCGCGACCCTCTCCAGCGACGTCTATCGCTACGTCTTCGACGGAAGAATCCAGCGGCTGGGTGACAACCCATACGTAGTCGTGCCTGCCGATCACCCGGAGCTGCATACGGACGAGACGCGGCTGATGAACCATCCCGGGCTGGCGACGCCCTATCCTCCTGGCGCCGAACTTTTTTTTCGCGCGGTGACGTCGATTGAAGAGTCGGCGCGGGCGATGAAATCGGCGGCGGCGATCTGTGACACGGCCACGGCCTGCGTGCTGCTGTTATGGCTGATCGATTCCGGCCGCAATCCCTGGTGGGTGCTCGGGTACGCTTGGAATCCGCTGGTCAGCCTGGAGGGCGCCGGCAACGGACACGTGGATCTGCTCGGTGCGC
>Ga0335078_10006923_pt1 | contig 16783 bp, 16 predicted proteins | sample Lox_Sample_32_FD_206711 | JGI IMG/M metagenome (GOLD analysis project Ga0335078, IMG submission 206711) | Soil microbial communities from Loxahatchee National Wildlife Refuge, Florida, United States - Lox_Sample_3.2 | ecosystem: Environmental > Terrestrial > Soil > Wetlands | place: USA... | reverse complement strand
GAGTCGCAGATGACCTCCCTGCTGATGAGCGAGGCCTTCATCCCCTCGTGGCCCATCGCCATCGCGTCGTTGATCGCTATGGTGTTGAACTCGAGCGGGGTGCCGCCTGCGTCCCTCACGCCCCTCTTGACGTGCTCAGCCAGCTCCTTCAGGTTGTAGTTGCAGGGCTGGGCCTCGACCCAGGTGTTTGCGATCCCTATGATAGGCTTTTCAAAGTCTTCGTCGGCGAGGCCTATGGCGCGGAGCATCGCCCTCTGCGGGGTCCTGTCTATTCCCGCGGTGAGTTTTGCGGGGTGCTTCTTCTGTACCTGCAAGGAAATCCTAGGCGACGCGGCTGCCGAGCGTTATAAAAGTAGTTATGCGACGATGACCGATTCGACAGATTCGGCGAACAGGTGGGCCACATGCGGCTGTAGGGTCTTGGTCGCCGGGTCGACTTAGGCACAGGGCCTCGAGCGCGGTCAAGCCGAGGAGGAGCTCGTCTCACGGCTCGACCAAGGCGGGCACCGCTCTGGTCGAAGGGCCACACTCTGCCCTTGCATCAGCCAAGCCTGCCTCTCTGACGCTGCCGTCGGCAAGCTCCACCTTCACGATCTCGTTCGGCACTATTCCTAGCTTTCTAGCCAGCGTGGGAGAGATCTTCGTGCAGAGGGCTCCGGCGTCAACCAGCATCTCGACCGCCTCGCTGCCACGACCCCCGTGCGATCGGATAGTCGCTCTTGTCTCGCCCAATTTAATTTGTTCACGACATCGGTTCCCCGCTGATGAACATTGGCGCCCATGATTCGCAATCGGCCTAAACTTATATCGTATGTCTCGAGAAGCGCGACCTGAAATTTAATGGCGAAGATGTGGCACGACGACGACGTCAGCCTCGACCCTATCAGGGGCGAGACGATAGCTGTGATAGGGTATGGGATCCAGGGGGCGGCCCAGGCCAGCAACCTCCGCGACTCTGGGCTCAAGGTCGTCGTCGGGCTGCGCGAGGGGGGCAAGAGCTGGACCAAGGCCAAGGAGGAGGGCCACACGGTCGCCACCGTCCCCGACGCGGTGAGGAACGCGGACATCGTACACATCCTCATCCCGGACATGGAGCAGGCCCGCGTCTACAAGGAGGAGATCGAGCCCAACTTCCAGAAGGGGGCCGCGCTTTCCTTTTCTCACGGCGCCGCCATCCACTGGAAGTGGATTGTTGCGCCCAAGCACTCCGACGTAATAATGGTCGCCCCCAAGTCCCCCGGGCAGAGGGTCCGCGAGCTCTACCTCGAGAACTTCGGCACGCCCTCTTTGGTCGCCGTCCAACAGGACAGCTCGAAACGGGCATGGGAGAGAGTCCTTGGGATAGCAAAGGGCATCGGCTCGACCCGCCCCGGCATCCTGAAGACCACCTTCAAGGAGGAGGTCGAGAGCGACTGGTTCGGGGAGCAGGTCGACCTCTGCGGAGGGGTCGAGAGCATGGTCAAGAACGCCTTCGAGACCCTCGTCGAGGCCGGTTACCAGCCCGAGATAGCTTACTTCGAGACGCTCCACGAGCTGAAGCTCATCGTCGACCTCGTCCAAAAGTACGGCATCTCTGGGATGTACCGCAGGGTGAGCGAAACAGCGAGGTACGGCGGCCTCACCCGAGGGAAGCGAGCCATCGGCCCCGAGGTCAAGAAGGCGATGAAGAAGGACCTCAAGGAGATCCAGGACGGGACCTTTGCGAAGGAGTGGGTGAGGGTGTACCAGAAGGAGGGAGCGAAGTCCTTCCAAAAGTACATGGACGCGCTCGAGGCCCATCAGGTCGAGAAGGTCGGGGTCAAGCTCCGCCATATGATGTGGCCCAACGACCAGGTAACCTGAGCGGCCAGCGAGCGTCCCGAGCCCTCGCGCGGCGAGATCCAGCGACCGGGGTCGGACCGGTCTGGTCCAGGGATATGCCGAGCTGGAAACCCGAGTCGAATCAGACCAGACATGGAGTTCTTCTGGAAATCGGATAAATCTGATAATAGCGGCTCGGGTCCAAGCGGCTGAAAGCATGAACCCAAACTTTAGCCCCAAGACACCGCTGCAGGCGGCGCAGGAAGTACTGGAACAAGAGGTCAGAGGGGAATCCCCGTACGGAACCGGTCGGCATGTCCGACCAATTCTGGAATACGAGACGGCGCCGCAGCCCCGCCTTTCGCCAGGGACGCGGTTCTTCAACTACCCCGGCGCGAACGAATCCGGACGTGCCGCGGCCCGAGGGTCCCGGGACGCCACGATGGATTCCTTGGTCGACCTGCTATTCTGACCGCCAACCGGTCTCGAGGGCGGATCCAGTAAGCTGACCCGGCGGCAGTATCGAATGCTGAAGACCCCCTCGAATCTTCAGCGGATCGTCCCCGATGCGTCGGGGATTCGGACGTCTCCATCGAAACACAGTTCGCGGCCGAGAACGCTTTATTACGCCATGGCCACCTCCGCCCAATGGTCGATTGGTTTGATCTCCGCGTGCATCCTGATCAGGACAGAGCGAGGGAGGATGGAGGAGCTCGCAAAGAAGCTGAGGCAGATCCCCGAGGTGAAGAGGGCGTTCGCCGTCCTGGGGCGCTACGACATCGTAGTCGACGTCGAGGCCGCCGACGGGAAGCACCTGGCCAGGGCGGTCACCAAGACCATGAGGCTCGGAGGCGTGGTCTTCACAGAGACGCTCCCGGAGGTCGAGGAGTGATGGTGCTGAACACGTGCATCCTCATCAAGACGACCCCCCTCGACGCCGAGGACGTCCTACAGGCGACCAGGAAGGTCAAGGGTGTCCGCAAGGCGTTCCTGGGCTACGGCAGGTACGACATCATCGCCTTCGGCGAGGGCGCGGGCTACCCGGAGATCAGGAAGATATCTGAGCTCATCAACGATATCAAGGGCGTAAGAAGCACCGAGACGCTCGTCGAGGGCTGAGCGAGGTCTACTGGGTCGCTGCGCGAAGCTGCGTCGCGTCCTGGACGACACTCATCACCTTGTTGACGAACCTGGCCGCGTATGCCCCGTCGAGTATCCTGTGGTCGAAGCTGAGCGAGAGGAACATCACATCGCGGGCCTCTATCCTCCCGTCCCTGACCACCGGCCTCTTCGCGATCTTGTGGGTCCCGAGGATCGCCGACTCTGGGTAGTTGATTATCGGGGTCGCGAACAGCCCTCCCACCGACCCCTGGTTCGTTATCGTGAAGGTCGAGCCGTGGACTTCGTCCAGCGTGAGCTGCCCCGCCCTCGCCTTCGCCGCGAGCTGCTGGATCTCCGCCGCTATCTGGAAGACGTCCTTCTTGTCCGCATCTTTCACGACCGGGACCACCAGCCCGTTCTCCGTGTCGGTGGCTATCCCGATGTTGTAGCTCTTCTTCAGGACTAGCTCGCCGGCCTGCTCGTCGAGCGAGGCGTTGACGTAGGGGAACTCCTTCAGCGCCGGGATGACCGCCTTTACGATGAGCGGCAGGTAGGTGAGCTTCACCCCGCGCCTCTCTCCCTCTGCCTTGAGCGACTCCCTCAGGGCGACCAGCTCGGTCATGTCGGCCTCGTCGACGTGAGTCACCTGCGCTGTGGTGTGGATCGACCTGGACATCCTCTCGGCGACGATCTTCCTCAGCCCCCTGAGGGGCACCCTCTCCTCGCTGGCGTTCGCCATCGAGACGGTCACGGTCGTCGCCTGTGTCCCCGCGCCCTGGCCGGCCGCTCTCTTGACGTCATCCTCGGTTATCCTCCCACCGGGCCCCGACCCGCGCACCCGTGTGATGTCCACGCCCATCTCGCGCGCCATCCTCCTTGTCGCCGGCGTGGCGAGGACCGATTCTGCGCCCGTCCTGACCTGGGGCGGGGGCGACACCTGGGGCTGCTGCAGGCTGGCCTGTGGTGCGCCTGTCTTCGCAGGGGCCGACGTCGGAGCGGGAGACCCTCCCTCGGAGTCGATTGAGATGATGACCTGCCCGACCTTGACGATGTCACCCTCCTTCGCGAGAATTCTGGAGACCTTGCCAGTCCACGGCGACGGAATCTGGACGTTTACTTTGTCAGTCATCACCTCTACGAGGGGTTGTTCTTCCGAGACCTTGTCTCCCGCATTTACCAACCACTTCAAGATCTCACCCTCGGCCACCCCTTCCCCAATGTCTGGTAACTTGAGATCCATTTGCTTCACCGGAGGCACTCCTGGGGTGCTTAAAAGAAGTCTAGTAGCCAGCGGCCTTTTTGATCGCCCGAAGCACCCTTTCCGGGTTCGGGAGGTAGGTGCTCTCCAGCGCGTAGGGGAACGGGGTGTCGAACCCTCCCATCCTGACTATGGGTGCTTGCAGCGAGTCGATGGCGCGCTCCGCGATCTGCGCCGCGATCTCACCGCCGAACCCCGATATCTTGGTGGCCTCGTGGGCGATCACGACCCTCCCCGTCTTCCTGACCGAGGCCAGTATCGTCTCGAGGTCGAAGGGCATCAGCGTCCTCATGTCGATGACCTCCACCGATATCCCCTCCTTCGAGGCCAGCTCTGCCGCCTCCTTGCACGTGTGGACTATGGCCGACCAGCATATCAGCGTCACGTCGGTCCCCTCCCTGAGGACCTTCGCCTTGCCGAAGGGTATGGCGAACTCCTCGTCCGCGGGGAGCTCCTCCTTGACCGTCCGGTAGACGCGCTTCGGCTCGAAGAAGATGACGGGGTCTGGGTTCCTGATGGCCGTCCTGAGGAGCCCCATCGTGTCCGTCGGCGTCGATGGCGTGGCCACATAGAGCCCGGGGGTGTGCGTGAAGTAGACCTCGGTGCTCTGCGAGTGGTACAGCCCGCCCTTGATGCCTCCGCCGCTGGGCGCCCTTATCACGACGTGCGCGGGGGTGTGCCCCGCCGACCTGTACCTGAGCTTCGCCAGCTCGCTGACGATCTGGTTGAACCCTGGGTAGATGAAGTCCAAGAACTGGATCTCGACGACGGGCTCGAGCCCGTTGACCGACATCCCGATCGCCGTCCCTATGATCCCGTCCTCGGCGATGGGCGTGTCGATGACCCTCTGGGGGCCGAACTCGTTGAGGAGCCCCGCCGTCGCCCTGAAGACCCCTCCGTCCCGGCCGATGTCCTCGCCGAGAAGGACGACGTTGGCGTTCCTCCTCATCTCCGTCCTGAGCGTCTCGTTCACGCTCTGGACTATGTTCGAGAGCGTCAATGCGACCGCTACTCGCCGCCCTTCTGCCCGCGGTCTGCCTCGTTCGCCATGAACTCCTCCGCCTCCTCGCGGATGTGCCACGGCATCTCTGAATAGACCTCCGTGAAGAGGGTCGAGGGGTCGGGCGGGGGTATCGCCTCCCGCTCCTTTACGACACGCGCCATCTCCGCATCGATCTCCGCCATTATCTTCTGGCTGGCCTGCTCGGTGAGGGCGCCCTTCTTCATCAGGTATGCGGTGAACCTCGTTATCGGGTCCCTCCTCCTCCACATCTCGACCTCCTCCTGGCTCCTGTAGATGCTCGGGTCGTCGGAGGTCGAGTGGCCCCCCATCCTGTATGTGACCGCCTCGATGAGGGTCGGCCCGCCTCCGGACCGCGCCTTGTCGATGGCCGACTTCGTCGCCTTGTAGACGGCCAAGACGTCGTTCCCGTCTATCTGGACTCCGTCGAACCCGTACGCCTCCGCCTTGATCGCGATGCTCTCCGACGCGGTCGACCGCCTGGTGGGTAAGGAGATGGCGTACTGGTTGTTCTCGCAGAAGAAGACGACCGGGGTCTTCCAGACGCCGGCGAAGTTGAGCGCGGCGTGGAACTCCCCCTGGGAGGTCGCCCCCTCCCCGAACGAGACCAGAGCTATTGACTTCTCGCCCCTGAACTTGGACGCGTATGCCACCCCCACCGCGTGGAGGAGCTTCGAGCCTATGGGGCTCGACATCGAGATCATCTTCCATTTGGCGAAGCCCCAGTGCACCGGCATGTTCCTCCCCTTGTTCTCGTCCGCGGAGTTGCCCATTATCTGGTCGAAGAGAGCGCTCAAGGGGACACCCCTCACCAGGCACGTCCCGGGGTCCCTGTAGCTCGGGAAGGCCCAGTCGTTCGTGCCGAGGCAGTAGGACATCCCGATCTGGCACGCCTCCTGGCCGGTCGACTCCATGAAGAACCCGATCCTGCCCTGGCGCTGGAGGGACATCCCCTTCTCGTTGAACCTCCTCACCGTGAGCATGTACCTGTGCATCCTGAGGAGGTCCTCATGGCTCAGGTCTGGTTCGACTTTAGGATCAAATTCGCCGTCCGCCCTAATCACCTGGAGCATTTCCAAGTCTGGTCTAGCTCGGCTTGGGGCGAGCGATTTTTTCCGCCAAATAAGGCTTTTTGATTATTCGATGAAGACTTCGTTAATCGTCGCGTTGCGCTTCTCCACGAGGGATTTCACGAACAGCTCTCCGGCCCTGTAGCTCGACCTCACGAGCGGGCCTGACGCGACGTACTTGAAACCGTACTCCTCCTCGCCGACCTTCTTGTAGTGCCGGAACGTCTCGGGCGCGACGAACTCCTCGACCTTGAGGTGCCTCGACGAAGGCCTGAGGTACTGCCCCACGGTGAGGAAGTCCACGCCGGCGTCCCTCAGGTGCATCATCGCGAGCCTCACCTCCTCCTCCGTCTCGCCCAGCCCGAGCATTATCGACGATTTCGTGAACGTCCTCCCATCCAGCTTCTTGACCGTCCTGAGGACGGACAGCGACTGCCAGTACCCCGCCCTAGGGTCCCTCACCCTCGGGGTGAGGAAGAGAGTGGTCTCGACGTTGTGGGCGATCACGTCCGGCCTCGCCTCGACCACCGTCCTGATCTGGTCGAGGTCGTTCTGGAAGTCTGGGATGAGAACCTCGACGAGGATCCCGGGGTTCATCTCCTTGACCGCGCGTATGGTCTTGGCGAAGTGCCCCGACCCGCCATCTGGGAGGTCGTCCCTGTCCACGGAGGTGAGCACCACATACGTCAGACCCATCCTCGAGAGGGTCAGCGCCACGTTCTCCGGCTCGAGCGGGTCGGGCTCTCCTGTCGGCCTCCCCGGGGTGACCATGCAGAACCTGCAGGCCCTCGAGCAGACGTCTCCCATCAGCATGAGGGTCGCCGTCCCGCTCCCCCAGCACTCCGCAACGTTGGGGCAGTGCGCCTCCTCGCACACGGTGTGAAGGTTGAGCTCCTTGAAGAGGCCCTTGAGCCTCCGGTAGTTCTCCCCTTCGTCCCCGACCCCGTCGGGCGGGAGGACCGTGAGCCACTCGGGCTTTGGTTCCATCAAGCGCGATGCGCCATCCCCCTCGATGGGATGCGCTTTATGTTATCTCAGGAGGGTGCGGTGAGCTTGATCGTCCCGCTGCTGGGCGGGAGGCTCCCGAAGCAGGCGACGCACCCGTCGGTATTGAACCCCGGCTCGAGGTCCTGGTGCAGGCCGCAAAGAACGTGGTTGAACCTGACGTAGTCGCAGACCTCTGTCATCATCCGCAGGGCTTCGCGGTGGTCAGGCTTTTCAGACGCGAGCACGGCCGCGACCCCGTCCGCGGCCTTCCTGATGTTCTCGTCCACCTCAAGGTCGAGCATCATCCCCCTCGCCTTCCTCGCATAGTTGCTGACCGAGGCCTGGGTCACGCCGAGCCTCGTGGCGACCTCCTGCTGGGTCATCCCGTAGTCCTCCGTCATCCTCTTCGAGACCATCGCCCTGAAGGCCGGGAGCGCCGACTTCGCGACAATCTCGTAGGGGTGGATCATGCGAGAACGAGTATAACGCTCGTTATATTTAAGTGTGGGCGCCTTTCGGGAGTTCCACCCAGCCCGATCTCGAATCGGCCCCGTGACGTCGACAGACAAGCCAACAATTCACCACCCTTAAATAACGGAGGTGGCCCGATGCCTTTAATGCAACGAACAGGGAACGGAAGTTCGAGTATGCCATGCTTTTCGCTCGACGGAAGAGTTGCATCCACAGCTTTAGTCTAAAGCCTCGCCCCGAGGTCTTTCAGTCGCGAGGCAGAAATCAAAGGTCGATAGTGGTGAATCCATAGAATGACAGAAAAGATGTCAGGCGCCCGGGCCGCCGTTCAGGCCCTAGAGAAGGAGAAGGTAGAGTACATCTTCGGGATGCCGGGCGGAGCCAACCTCCCCCTCTACGACGCGCTCTGGGACTCCAACATCAAGCACATCCTGACCAGGCACGAGCAGATCGCGGCCCACATGGCGGACGCCTACGGCAGGGTGGCCAGGAAGCCCGGCGTCTGCTCGGCGACCTCAGGGCCCGGTGCGACCAACCTGATCACCGGGATAGCGACCGCCTACGCCGACTCCTCGCCCATGGTCGCGATCACCGGACAGGTCGCGAAGGCCATGACGGGGAGGAACGCGTTCCAGGAGACCGACGTCGTCGGGATCGCCACGCCCATCACAAAGTACACCCTCCAGCCGCTCTCCGCCGCCGAGGTGCCGTTCTCGATCAAGGAGGCGTTCTACATCGCCAACACCGGCCGGCCTGGCCCCGTCCTCCTCGACCTCCCCAAGGATGTCCAGCAGGAGGAGGCCGAGATGACCTTCCCCGACAGCGTCAACATCAGGGCGTACAGGTCCAGCGTCCTCGTCGACGCCCAGGACGTGGAGCGCGCGGCCGCGATGATAGTCAAGGCCGAGAGGCCGATCATGTGGGGAGGGGGCGGGGTGAGGATTGCAGACGCGGCCCAGCCCTTCGCCGCCCTCGCCGAGCTGATCAGGGCGCCCGTGATCACGACGCTCCAGGGCAAGGGGGACTTCCCCGAGGACCACCCTCTCTCTCTGGGGCCCATAGGGATGCACGGCAGGGCGGAGGCCAACAAGCTGGTCTCCGAGTCCGACCTCATAGTGGCGGTCGGGGTCAGGTTCTCCGACCGCTCAACCGGCAACTTCTCCGAGTTCGCCCCCTCCGCGAAGATAATCCACATCGACGCCGACCCGACCGAGTTCAACAAGAACAAGGCCGTCGACCTCTCGATCCTTGGCGACGCAAACCAGGTCCTCGGGATGCTGTTCGACGCGGTCGCGAGGAAGATAACCAAGAGCAAGGACCCGCGCGACAACCCATGGCTCAAGCGCGTCAACGACGTCCGCGAGGAGCTAAAGGGAATCCCAGCCTACAGGGACTCGTACGCCGAGCTCTCGGGCCCCAAGGTCGTCAAGAAGCTCCGCGACATCCTCCCCCCCGAGGCCATCCTGACTACGGGAGTGGGGAGGCACCAGATGTGGTGCGAGATCCATTACAGGGTCCTCAGGCCGAGGACCTGGATCACCTCCACGGGGCTCGGGACGATGGGGTTCGGCCTCCCAGCGGCGCTAGGGGCGAAGTTCGCCGCCCCCGACGTCCCTGTGGTCGACTTCGACGGCGACGGGAGCTTCGTGATGACAGAGCAGGCGCTGGCCACAGCCGTGGAGCACAAGCTCCCGGTAGTCTCCGTCATACTCAACGACAGGAGCCTCGGGATGGTCGAGCAGTGGCAGAGGATAATGTACAACAGGCGCTACATCGGGATAAAGTTCCCCAACATCCCCGACTTCGTCAAGCTCGCGGAGGCGTACGGCGCCCACGCCAAGACCGTGGGCTCCGTCGAAGAGTTCGGCAAGGCGATGCGAGAGGGCCTCAGGATGGAGGGCCCGACCGTGATCGAGGTCCCGGTCTCCTCCGAGGAGGACGTCTTCCCCTTCATGCCGCCGGGCAAGGGGATCAAGGACACGGTCTACGGCTCGTCGAAGGAGATGGCGATCTTTTGACCAGGTCGTCGAAGGTCCTCTCGACCCTCGTCGAGAACAAGCCTGGCACCCTCTTCAGGGTGATCCACCTGGTCAGGCTGATGCGCCTCAACATAGAGGGGCTCACCCTGGGGGTGACCAACGGTGGCGCCGACTGCAGGATGACCATGACCTTGAGCGGGGACGACGCTGCGGTAGAGCACGTCGCCAAACAGCTGATGAAGGTCATCGACATCCTCGAGGCCCACACCTACGGCCCCGAGGAGGTCACGGCGAGGGAGCTCGCCCTTGTGAAGATCAACACGGACAAGATCTCAGTCGCGGAGGTCCAGAGGAACACGGGTTGCCGGATAGTCGACTCGTCGAAGCACTCGGTGGTCGCGGAGATAGTCGGCTCGGCCAAGCAGATCGACGAGTTCGTCGAGAGGCTCGGCCAGTCGAACGTGCTCGACATCGCCAGGACCGGAGTGGCTGCGCTCCCCAAGGAGGGTGCCTCAAGATGACCGAGCGCACCATCCGAGTCCTCGACACCACTCTGAGGGACGGGGAGCAGACGCCGGGCGTGTCCCTGACGCCGGACGAAAAGCTCGAGATAGCGATAGCCCTGGACAAGCTCGGCGTCGATGTGATCGAGGCCGGGTTCCCGATAACCTCCAAGGGAGAGCAGGAAGGAGTCAGGAGGATAGCCAAGGCGGGGCTCAGGGCGGAGGTCTCAGGCCTCGCGAGGGCCGAGAAGGTCGACATTGACACCGCAATCAACTGCGGGGTCAAGGGGGTCCACGTCTTCCTCGCCTCCTCGGACATCCACCTCCAGCACAAGCTCCACCTGACGAGGGAGCAGATGGTCAAGCAGTCGGCCGACATGGTCCGCTACGCGAAGAGCTTCGGGGTCAAGGTAGAGTTCTCCGCCGAGGATTCCACTCGGACCGAGATACCCTTCTTCAAGCAGGTGGTCAAGGCCGTCACGGACGCCGGAATCGACAGGTTCGACATCCCCGACACGGTGGGCATCGCGACGCCCGAGAAGATGGCCGACTACGTCAAGGCCGCGCGCTCGGTCTCCGACGCAATGATCAGCGTCCACTGTCACAACGACTATGGCCTCGCCGTGGCGAACAGCCTCGCGGGCGTCGTAGCGGGGGCAGACCAAGCACACCTGACGATCAACGGCATCGGCGAGAGGTCAGGCAACACCTCACTGGAGGAGTTCGTGATGGGGTGCTACAACCTCTACGGCTACAGGACTGGCATCAACTACAGCATGCTCTACGACACGTCGAGGCTGGTCTCCAGGCTGACCGGCGTGGTCATCCAGCCGAACAAGGCGATAATCGGGGACAACGCGTTCGGGCACGAGTCGGGCATCCACACCCACGGCATACTGAGCAACCCCTCCACCTACGAGCCTTTCGACCCCTCGATGGTCGGAAGGACCAGGTGGCTCCAGGCGGGCAAGCACGCGGGTAGGCACGGCATCGCCTATCAGCTCAGGATGATGGGGCTCAAGCCGAAAGAGGACGCCCTGAGGCTGATAGTCGAGAGGGTCAAGGAGATGGGAGACCAGGGCAGGACCATCACCGACAGCGACCTCTACCAGCTGGCCACGCAGATAATGGGCGGCGGCAGCGCGGCGTCGGCGGACATAGTCGAGCTCGAGGGTCTCGAGGTCGTGACTGGCATCAAGAGGCTCCCCAGCGCCACCGTGAAGCTATTGGTCAGGGGCAACCTCCACGAGGCGACCGACGTCGGCGCGGGGCCGGTGGACGCCGCAGTCAACGCCATCCAGAAGATATTCAGCACCATCGACATCGTCAAGCTCAAGGAGTACCGGCTAGAGGCACTGACAGGAGACGCCCAGGCCGTGGCGGACGTCTCGGTCAAGGTCGAGGACAGCGCCGGCCTGACCGCGTCCGGGCGCGGGATGAAGAGGGACATCGTGGTGGCCAGCGTGGAGGCCATAGTCAGCGGGATCAACGCCCTGATGGCGATGAAGCTCCAGAGCCAGCCCTCGACTTCGATCTCCCCGGCCAGCGAGCCTTCCAGGATAGAAGGGGTCTAGGCGGAACCAAGGAAAATGACAGGCTCTACGATAACGGAGAAGATAGTCTCCCGCGCGGTGGGGAGGAAGGCCAGGGCGGGCGACCTCCTCGAGTCACTCCCGATCGACAAGCTCTACTTTAACGAGGTGATAGGCCCTCCGGCCATCCTCAACTTCGAGAAGGACTTCGAGGACGTCTTCACCGAGTCGGGGAAGAAGATGCAGGTCTTCAACCCCTCGAGGATCGCCTTCATGCCGGACCACACCGTCCCATCGTGCTCCATCAAGGTAAGCCAGGGCATCCGATTGATGGCCGACTTTGCAAAGGACCAGGGCATCGAGATGTACAAGGAGGGCGACGGGATAGAGCACACCGTCGCCTCTGAGGAGGCGTTCGTCCTCCCAGGGGAGATAGCGGTCGCGACCGACTCGCACACCTGCACCCAGGGCGCCCTCGGCTCGCTAGCCTTCGGCATCGGCACCACCGAGGGGGAGAACCTCCTCGCCACCGGGGAGCTATACTCCTTCACGGTCCCCGAGACGATAAGGTTCAGGGTGAGCGGCAAGCTCCAGAGAGGGGTCTACGCCAAGGACCTCGTCCTGCACGTCCTGGGGATGATGGGCGAGGGGGGGTCGTCCAAGCGCGTCGCCGAATACACCGGCCCGACCATCGACTCCCTCGACATGGAGGGGCGCTTCACCATATGCAACCTCTCGGTCGAGATGAGCGCAAGGACCGCGATAGTCAACCCCGACCAGAAGACGGTCGCCTACGTCAACGAGGCGCTCGCGAGGAGGAAGATGAAGATGACGGACGAGATCCGGGGGATCATGGCGAAGAGCGACCCTGACGCCGTCTACGCCAAGACCGTCGACGTCGACGCCTCGCAGATAGAGCCCACCGTATCGCTCCCTCACTCGCCGGCCAACGCCAAGCCGGTCACCCAGGTCAGCGACCCGATAGACACCGTCTTCCTAGGCTCGTGCGCCAACGCGAGGGAGGCCGACCTCACCGTAGCGGCGAAGATACTGAAGGGCAGGAAGGTCGGCCGGGACACCGACCTGATCGTCATCCCCGCGAGCAGGAAGGTGTACAACTGGGCGATGGACCAGGGCCTCCTCAAGGTATTCGCTGACGCGGGCGCCAACATCGAGTCCTCCAACTGCGGCCCATGCTTCGGCAAGCACATGGGCATCCTCGGCCCCGGCGACAGGTGCCTGAGCACGAGCAACCGGAACTACAAGGGCAGGATGGGGTCCCCGGAGGCGTTCATCTACCTCGGCTCGCCAGCGGTGGCCGCTGCCACTGCCGTCGAGGGAAGGATTGCAGACCCGAGGAAGTACCTCCCCGCGGGTGAGAACTAGATGCAGGTCAGAGGAAAGGTAGCGAGGCGGTTCGGAGACGACATCAACACCGACTACATCATCCCCGCCTACCTCCTTCAGGAGAGCTGGGACAAGCAGTTCTTCGCCGACCACGCCTTCGAAGGCTACGACCCCGACTTCGCCAAAACCTGCAGGGCGAACAAGGAGAGCATCGTGGTGGGGGCAGACAACTTCGGCTGCGGGAGCTCGAGGGAGCAGGCGGTCTATGCGATAAAGTACAACAACGTCATCGCGGTCATCGCCCAGAGCTTCCCAGACATCTTCTTCCGCAACTGCCTCAACAACGGGCTCCTCCCCATCCAGGTAGCCGACACCTCGAAGATAGGGGTCGGGAACGAGGTCGTGATCGACCTGGACGGCAGGAGAGTGATGGACGTGACTCGCGGTGCGGAGTTCCCCATCCTGGCGACCGACGCCGCCATCGAGCAGATGAAGAGGGGCGGCTCGCTGGGGTTCGTCAGGGAGAGGCTCAGGCAGAGGCTAAAAGCGATGCAGGCGAAGGCCACGACCCGGTAGCGGGTTGTCCAAGAACGCCAAGAAGGCCTACGACGTCGCCCTGATACGCGGTGACGGGGTCGGCCCAGAGATATCCAAGGCGACTCTCGCCGTCCTCGAAGCCCTGGAGCACAAGGTGGGGATCCGCCTCTCCATCAAGGACTCTCCGGCGGGGGACGAATGCAAGAAGTCTGTCGGCGTCCCGCTCCCAGACTCCTCGGTCAAGACGATCCGAGGTTCCGACGCCTGCCTGAAGGCTCCCGTGGGCGAGACGGCAGCGGACGTCATCGTCAAGCTCAGGCAGATGCTCGACCTCTACGCCAACATCAGGCCGGCCAAGAGCCTCCCCAACGTCCCTTCCCTCAAGCCCGGGATAGACATGGTGATAGTGAGGGAGAACACCGAGGACCTCTACAAGGGCCAGGAGTTCGAGTTCGACGGCGGCGTGGTCGCCCTCAGGACGATAACTCGACGCGCCTCCGAGCGCATCGCAAAGTACGCCTTCGAGACGGCCGAGCAGAGGGGAGGCGCCCGGAAGGTGGTCGCCGTCCACAAGTCGAACGTCCTCAGGAAGAGCGACGCTCTGTTTGCGCAGGTTTGCAGGGAGGTTTCCAAGTCCCACCCCAGGGTCGCCTTCAGCGAGATGCTCGTCGACGCCGCGGCCATGAACCTCATCCGCGACCCGCTCTCCTTCGATGTCATCGTGACGACCAACCTCTACGGGGACATCCTCTCAGACGAGGCAGCACAGCTTGTGGGGGGCCTCGGGATGGCGCCCTCGGCCAACATAGGCGAGAGCTTCGCCCTCTTCGAGCCCGTCCACGGGGCTGCCCCAGACATAGCCGGGAAGGGCGTGGCCAACCCGGTGGCGATGGTCCTCACGGCGGCCATGATGCTCGATTGGCTAGCCGCCACGAGGAAGGACACGTCCTGCTCGGCGGGCGCCGCCGCGATCAGGGCGGCCGTCAACAAGGTCCTCTCGACGACCACCCGGACTCCCGACCTGGGCGGTAAGGCCTCGACGACGGGGGTGGCCGAGGCCTTGGCCAGGGCGATAAGTTATTAGCCAAGTGACGACCTACAGGGCAGTCTCCACAGAGCAGAGATAATGGCCCTCACGCCGACAAAGAAGATCTGGTTCGATGGTGCACTGGTCCCTTGGGAGGACGCCAAGGTGCACGTCCTGACCCACGCCCTGCACTATGGGTACGCGATCTTCGAGGGGATCAGGGCCAACTCCACCCCCAAGGGGCCCGCCATCTTCAGGCTGAGGGAGCACATCAAGCGGCTGATGAACGGCGCCAAGGTCTACCGGATGCAGGTCCCGTACACGGAGGACCAGCTCGTCCAGGGGTGCCTCAACCTGGTGAAGCAGAACGGGCTCAACGACTGCTACATCCGCCCGATAGTATTCAGCTCCTACGGCGAGATGGGAGTGAACCCTCTCAAGAACAAGATAACCGGCGCGATCGCCGCCTGGGAGTGGGGCGCCTACCTGGGCGACGAGGGGGCTGAGAAGGGCATCAGGGCGACGATCTCTAGCTGGTCGAGGATCGACCCCAGGACGCTGCCTCCCCACGCAAAGTGCTCCGCCAACTACGCCAACTCGATACTCGCGAAGCTTGAGGCGATCTCGGCCGGCTTCGACGAGGCCATCCTGCTCACCACGAGCGGGCTCGTGGGCGAGGGGACGGGCGAGAACATCTTCAGGGTCAAGGACGGCGTCCTCTCGACCCCCACCAAGAGCGCCGGGGTCTTGGAGGGCATAACCAGGGACTCTGTGATTCAGATTGCAAAGGACAACGGCATCCCGTTCAAGGAAGAGGACTTCATCCGCGAAGACCTCTTCACCGCAGACGAGCTCTTCTTCTGCGGGACCGCGGCGAACGTCACCCCGGTCAGGGAGGTCGACAACAGGGTCATCGGGAGCGGCAAGTTCCCCGTAACGAGGAAGATCCAGCAGACCTACCTCGACGCCATACACGGCAAGGTGGCGAAGTACGAGCCCTGGCTGTCGTACGCGAGCACCCCTGAGATCTACTCCAAGGCAGACAAGGCGTAGGCCATCAGGTCTCCTCCGGCAGGTTTAAGCGGGCCACGCCGGCCCCGCGCAAACGGCGACATTGACCAAGCAGGCCGACGTCGTGGTCATCGGCGGCGGGCCCGGAGGATACGTCTGCGCGATTCGCGCCGGGCAGCTGGGCCTGAGGACCATACTCGTCGAGAAGGACCAGCTCGGTGGCATCTGCGTGGCCTACGGTTGCATCCCCTCCAAGGCGCTCATCTCCGCGGCCAAGCTCTACGACAGGGCCAAGGGCGGCGCGACGATGGGGATCGTGGCCGACGGCATCAGGGTCGACATCCCGGCTCTCCAAAGGTGGAAGTCCAGCGTCGTCTCGCAGCTCCAGAACGGCATCGCCACGCTCTGCAAGGGCAACAAGGTCGAGGTCATCACGGGGGAGGCCGAGGTCGCCTCCCCCAACAGCGTCAAGGTCAGGACAGTGAAGGGCTCCGAAGAGATAGAGACGAAGAACGTCGTCATCGCGACCGGATCCCGGGCCCTCACCCTGCCAGGGCTCGAGTTCGACGGCAAGGTCGTCCTCAGCTCGACGGAGGCCCTCGCCCTCGACAGGGTCCCCGAGAGCATGCTCGTAGTCGGCGGAGGGTACATCGGGCTCGAGATTTGCGGGGTCTACCAGAAGCTCGGGACCAAGGTGACCATAGTCGAGGTTACCGGCCAGCTCCTCCCAGGGACCGAAGCCGACCTCGTCAGGCTCGTCCAGAGGAACCTCGAGAAGAGGGGCGCCCAGACACTCCTCAACTCGAAGGTCGTCTCCCTGGAGAGGGGGCCCGGCGGAACCAAGGCGAAGGTCTCGACGCCCGGCGGCGAGGTCACGGTCGAGGCCAGCGTCGCCTTGGTCAGCGTGGGCAGGGGCGCCAACTCCGGCGGGATCGACCTCGCCAAGCTCGGGGTCAAGACCGACCCGAAGGGCTACATCGTCACAGACGCCCAGATGAAGACGAGCGTCCCAGGGATATACGCCATCGGCGACGTCAGGGGCCAGCCGCTCCTGGCTCACAAGGCCTCCAAAGAGGGCATGGTCGCCGCGGAGGTGATCGCGGGCAAGCCCAGCGCCGCCGACTGGAAGACAGTCCCCT
>Ga0335078_10006922_pt1 | contig 16784 bp, 13 predicted proteins | sample Lox_Sample_32_FD_206711 | JGI IMG/M metagenome (GOLD analysis project Ga0335078, IMG submission 206711) | Soil microbial communities from Loxahatchee National Wildlife Refuge, Florida, United States - Lox_Sample_3.2 | ecosystem: Environmental > Terrestrial > Soil > Wetlands | place: USA... | reverse complement strand
ACGCTCATGCGCGCCCGGGGCGCCGCGCTGCATCAGCTCGGCTGGCTGGTGCTGCGCGCCAACGTGGTCATCGCCGCGGTGGCCGGGGCGGCGGCCGGGGTCCTCGCCCTCGGCCTTACTCCCGGTGGCGGCGACGCGGTGGGCTGGTGGCTGGCCGGCCTCACCATCGCCGTCACGCTCGCCGGGCCGCTGCTGATCAGCGTGGTCCCGCAGCGGGTAGCGGCGGCCACCGCCGGCCGACGGGACCGCTGGGTCGGCGGCCGTAGGCACCGGGCCCGGCGGATCGTCGTCGAGATGGCGCTGCTCGCCCTGGCCATCGGCGGGCTTGTCGTGCTCAGGAACGAGGGCTTCAGCACCGGGAGCAACGGCCTGTACACGAGCGCGGCGCCGGTGCTCATAGCGGTCGGTGTAGCCGTCGTGATGCTGCGCTGCTACCCGGCCCTCACCCGCCAGCTGGCCCGGCTCGCGGGCCTGTCGCGCGGGCTGGTGGCGTTCGTCGGCCTGGCCCGGGCCACCCGGACCCCGCCCGGCGCCGTCTTGCCGCCGTTCGCCCTGGTGCTGGTGCTGGCTATGGTGGCGTTCCCCGACATGATCAGCACGTCGGTCAACCACGCCCAGGTGGCCGCGTCCTGGCAGCAGGTGGGCGCCGACGCCGTCATCGAGGTCCGGCCCCCCCTCGAGGCGATCCCCCCGGCGCTGCAGCAGCAGATCTCTTCCCTGCCAGGCGTCGTGGCCACCGCCACCGCGGCGACCGAAACCGGGTCGCTGCCCTCCGGGTCCACGCTGTCCCTGGTGTACGTCGACCCGGCCCCGTACGCGGCCGTGGCCGACCGGGCCCCCGGCCCGCGGTTCTCGCTGGCCGCGCTGTCGGGGAACACGGCGACGGGCCTTCCCGCCCTCGCCAACGCGGTCGCCGCCCAGCTTCTCGGCCCGGCGCCGACCGAGGTCAGCGTGGGGAGCGGCACTATCGCGATCCGGCTGGCCGGACGGATCGGCGACGTCCCCGGCGCGACCACGGACGCCGCCGTGATGGTGCCGCAGGACTCGCTCAGTACCAGCGATATCGAGGCGAACCTCATGCTGGTCGCCGGGCCGCGGCTGGATGCGGCGCGGCTGACCGCGGCCGTCCGCCGGGTGCTGCCGGACGCGTCGGTGACGGTGCGCAGCTCGGTTCTCGCCGCGCTGCGGTCGGCGCCGGTGCTGCAGGCGGCGGACACGGCCCTGACGCAGGGACTGGCGGTCGCGGCCGGGTTCGGCGTGCTCGTCCTGCTGCTGTCGCTCCTGCTCACCGCCCAGACCCGCGAGCTGACGCTGGCGAGCCTGGCGACGATGGGGCTGCGGCGCTGGCAGGCCCAGCTGCTGCTGGGCGTCGAGACGCTTCCCCCGGTCGTGGCCGCCGCCATCGGCGGCGTCGCGTGTGCCTGGCTGCTCGCGCCGCTGGTCGGGCCATCGCTGAACCTGGCGGCGTACAGCGGGACCGGGGCGGCCATCGTGGTGACTCCCGCCGTATTCCCGCTGGCCGCTTCCGCGGCCGGGCTGGTGCTGGTCGCGCTGCTCGTCCTGGCCGTTCAGGCCGTGATCACCTGCTACCGCGGCAGCGCCCGGGCGCTGCGGATCGCTGACTGAAGGAGGCCAGGCGCATGACCGAGCCTGCCGCACCTATCCCGCACGACCAGCCCCCGGCCGGCGCGGACGGGATGATCGTCTGTGACCGGCTGGTCCGGATCTACTCCGGCGAGGGCATCGAAGTACAGGCTCTGCAAGGGCTGGACCTGCTGATCGCCGAGGGGGAGGTGACCGCGCTGATCGGTGCGGCGGGCAGCGGTAAGTCCACGCTGATCAACATCCTCGCCGGGCTGGACACGCCAACGGCGGGAGCGGCGTGGGTCGCTGGCCGCAGCCTGGGCGCGATGAGCGCGCACGAGCGGCTGGCTTACCGGCGGAGCGTCGTCGGCTTCATCTGGCAGCAGACGTCGCGCAACCTGCTGCCTTACATGACCGCCCGGCAGAACGTGCTGCTGCCGATGCGGCTGGGCTCGGTCCGCCACCGGGAGCGGCGGCAGCGCGCCAGTTTCCTGCTCGACACGCTGGGCATCACGCACTGTGCCGACCGGACCCCTGACCGCATGTCCGGTGGTGAACAGCAGCGGGCCGCCATCGCTACGGCGCTGGCCAACCAGCCGAAGCTGCTGCTGGCCGACGAGCCCACCGGCGAGCTGGACTCCTCGACCGCCCAGGACGTGTTCGCGGCCCTGCAGACCGCCAACACCGAGCTCGGCGTCACGATGCTGGTGGTCACCCACGATCCGGCCGTGTCGTCGCAGGTTCGCCGGACGATCGCGATCAGGGACGGCAAGACGAGCAGCGAGACGATACGGCACGCAGCCACCGACGAACGGGGCACGACCACCCTGCACGCACGCGAGTACGCAACGCTGGACCGGGCGGGCCGGGTTCAGCTCCCGCGCGAGATGACCAGGCGACTCGGCCTGCGGAACCGGGTCGAACTGCAGGAGGAGCCCGACCATATCGGCGTCTGGCCAGACCAGGGCGCCGATCAGGAACGGGAGTAGGACCAAACGCGATCGCGGCGTCGGCACGAGATCAGCCCGAAGGCGGAATGAATGAGCGGCCGGCCGGGCTGTTCGGTGACATGAGTATCGAACTGGGCAGGGTCGGCATCTGGCGGCACCCCTCGGGGCTCACCCCGGAGGTCGTGGCCGAAGCGGAAGCGCTCGGGTACGGAACCATCTGGGTGGGTGGCTCCCCGCCGGGTGATCTGGGCTTCGTCGAGCACCTGCTGGACACCACGCAGCACATCGCCGTCGCCACCGGGATCGTCAACGTGTGGAAGGACGATGCCGCGACCGTGGGCGCCTCCTACCACCGGGTCACCGCCAGGCATCCGGGCCGCTTCCTGCTCGGCATCGGCATCGGGCACCCCGAGGCCACCGACGAGTACCGGCAGCCCTACGCCGCGCTCGTCAGCTACCTGGACCAGCTCGATGACCTCAAGGTCCCGGTCGGGGGCCGGGTCCTGGCGGCTCTCGGCCCCCGGGTCCTGCGGCTCTCCGCGGAGCGGGCCGCGGGCGCGCACCCCTATCTGGTCACGCCGGAGCACACGCGCCAGGCCCGGCAGATTCTCGGCGACGGGCCGCTGCTCGCCCCGGAGCAGAAGCTGGTCCTGGAGGCCGACCCGGAGCGGGCCCGCGCCATCGGCCGCCCGCGGGTGCAGAACCCGTATCTCGGCCTGACCAACTACGTCAGCAACCTGCGCAGGCTGGGCTGGACGGACGCCGACCTCGCCGGCGGCGGCAGTGACGCGCTGATCGACGCGCTCGCCGTGCACGGCGACGCGGCTGCCATCGCCCGCGGCGTGACCGCGCACCTGGACGCGGGCGCGGACCACGTGGCCACGCAGGTCCTCAACCCCGATCCCCTGCCCGTGCTGCGCGCGCTGGCCGGCCAGCTCCAGCTGACTCCCCGCTGACTACAGGTATCCGGACCAGCCCCCCGGGATAACGCCATTGCCCTCGCCGTCGACGGTGCCAGTATTGGCACTATCATGACAGAGCCAATCTGGACCTCGATGGGTACTTCTCGCCGCGCAGGAGGCGTCGCCAGCATCGGCGCAGTTGCCCTGGCCGACCTGCTCGGCCACTGGCCGGCGGCGGACGGCCCGCTCTACCGGCTGCTCGCCGCGCGGATCGCCCGGCTGGCCGACACGGGCGAACTGTCCGCGGGCCTGCGGCTGCCACCCGAACGCGACCTGGCCGCCGCCCTGTCCGTGAGCCGGAACACCGTGGCCGCCGCCTATCAGGTGCTGCGCGACGAGGGCATGGCGGAGAGCCGCCAGGGAGCCGGCACCCGGATCGTCCCGCACCGCACCACCCCGGCCGCGGTGCACCGGGCCAACGGCTTCTTCGCCGGCCTGCTGGAGAACTCCGTGCTCTACGCCGACCTCAGCCTGGCCGCGGTCGACTGCGCACCGCAGGTGGCGGCGGCGCTGGCCGACCCGGCCTCCGTCCTGCGCGGGACCGAACCGGTGACCGCCACCAGCGGCTATTTCCCGCTCGGACTGCCCGCCCTGCGCATCGCTGTCGCCGGCCACCTGACGCACCGCCTCGGGCTGCCCGCCGACCCGGCCGAGGTCATCGTCACGACCGGCGCCCAGCAGGCCCTGGACCTGCTCATCCGGTGTGAGGTGCTGCCCGGCCAGCCGGCCGTGGTCGAGGATCCGACGTTCCCCGGCGCTCTCGACGCGCTGTACCGGGCCGGCGCCCGGGTCCTCCGGGTCCCGGCCGGCGCGGGCCTGGACCCGGACCGGCTCGAGCACGTGGTCCGCACGCACCGGCCGGCGCTGGTCTACCTGGTCCCCACCCATCACAACCCGACGGGGCTGGTCATGCCGGCCGGGCACCGCCGCCGCGTGGCCCGGCTCGCCGCGGGGCTCCCGGACACGCTGTTCGTCGACGACATGACACTGGCCGAACTCCCGCTCGGCGACCACCCGGTCCCGCCCCCGCTGGCCGCCCTCGATCCCGGGCAGCGGAACCTGGTCAGCGTCGGCTCGCTGGCCAAGCTGTACTGGGGCGGCCTGCGGACCGGCTGGATCAGGGCCAGCCGGGGCCTGATCGCCCGGGTCGGCGCGGCTAAGGCAGCAGCCGATCTGGGCAGTGCGGCCTTCCCTCAGGCGATCGCGGCCGCGCTGCTCAACGACGAGCACGACGACATCGTCAAGTGGCGCCGGGAGTGGCTGCGGGCCCGGCACGACGCGCTGGCCGGAGCCTTGCGCAGCGCCCTGCCCGAGTGGACCTGGCCCGAACCCGACGGCGGCCTCACCCTCTGGGTCCGGCTCCCGCGGCCGGCCGACAGCAGCGCGTTTGCCCAGGCCGCGCTCAGGCACGGGGTGGCCGTGGTTCCCGGCCGCCTGCTGAGCGCTCACGCGGGGGCGGGCGGCGGCAGCGGGGCGAGCGAATACCTGCGGCTGGCGTTCACCCAGCCGCCGGACGTCCTGGCCTCCTCGGCCGTTGCCCTCGCCCGGGCCAGCGCGGGGAACTTACACCAGGGCGGTGCCGATCAGCCCGTTCCTGGTCACCAGCGCGGCGAGTTCGCCGACCGCGAGCGCCTCGGTCCCGGCCGGCCGGACCGGGAGCACCATGTAGCGGGCCTCGGAGGTCGAGTCCCAGACCGTGATCGCCACCTCGGCGGGCAACTCCAGGCCGAACTCGGCGAGCACCGCGCGCGGCTCCCGTACCGTCCGTGACCGGTAGGCGAAGCTCTTGTACCAGCCGGGCGAGGGCCCGAGCAGCGACACCGGGTAACAGGAGCAGAGCGTGCAGACGATCACGTTGTGCGTGCTCTCGGTGTTCGGCACGATCCGCAGCGCGTAGCTCAGGTCGCCGAAGCCCATGTCCTTGGCGGCGGCGTCCCCGTCGGACAGCAGCAGGTCACGGTACTGCGGATCGGTCCAGGCGCGGGCCACCATCCGGGCGCCGTTTACCGGCGAGGCCCTCGTGTACAGCCTGGTCAGGAACTCGTCCATCTCGTCGTCGCTGGTCAGCCCGGCCGCGATCAGCCGTTCTTCGAGGCGCCGCGCCCGCGCGGCGACCGGAAGATCGTCATGCCCGGTCAAGGTAGGACTCCCACAGGTCGACGGTCACGGCGTGGTCGCCGCTGCCCCACAGGTCGGCGGCTGAGAAGCGGACCGCGTAGCAGATCTCCTCACGCGGCGGGTCGATGCCGCGGGCACTGTCGTCGGGCACCGGCCACCGGTCGATGGCGGTGACGATCACCCCGGTATGACCGCGCACGTACCGCGGCACCCTGGTGTGGTGGTCCGGGTCGCCGGCCTTCACCCGGACCCGGGCACCCGCCTCGTAGCTCATGGCAGCACGCCCTTCTCCGCGACGAGCATCTCCAGCGCGCCGAGCCAGCGCTCGTAGTACGACGCCGCCAGGTACTGCCCGGGCGGCAGCCGCTCGATCGCGTTCCTCAGCTCGTCGCTGTTGAACAGGCCGCGCCGCCGCAGCATCGTGGCCAGCGCGTACACCCGTGCCTCCCAGTCAGCTCCGAACGCGGGCTCGCCGTCCTCGCCCACCGGTACCGGCCCGAACCCGGTCTGACCGCCCATGTCATGCACACGGCTCACGTAGGCGACCCTAACAGCATTGATCCCGAACGGGCCTGGCGCGTGCTCCGGCGGAGCGCGGATGTTACCAATGGTTGTATGACAGCAAACAGCATGAGCTCGGGCAGCGGATTCCGCAGCACGCAGTGGTTCGGCGCGACCGGCCGGTCCGGCATGGCCTACCGGGGCTGGATGCGCAGCCAGGGCTTCACCCCGGAGGTCTTCGACGGCCGCCCGGTCATCGGCATCGCGACCACCTGGTCCGAACTGGCACCATGCAACGTCCACCTGCACCGGGTCGCCGAGTCGGTCAAGCGGGGAGTCTGGCAGGCGGGCGGGTTCCCGCTGGAGTTCCCGGCCATGGCGCTCGGCGAGACGCTGCTGCGGCCCACCGCCATGCTGTACCGGAACCTGCTGGCCATGGAGGCCGAGGAGCTGATGCGGGCCAACCCGCTGGACGGCGTGGTGCTGCTGTCCGGGTGCGACAAGACCACTCCGGGGCTGCTGATGGCCGCGGCCAGCGTGGACCTCCCCGCGGTGATGGTCACCGGCGGCCCGATGCTCAACGGCAAGTACCAGGGCACCGACGTCGGCTCGGGCACGGCCGTGTGGCGGTTCGAGGAAGACCTGGTGGCCGGGCGGATGACCCAGGAGGAATGCGCCTTCGCCGAGGGCTGCATGGCCCGCTCCAACGGGCACTGCATGACGATGGGCACCGCGTCCACCATGGCCTCGATGGCCGAGGCGCTCGGCATGCAGCTGCCGTACTCGGCGACCTGGCCCGCGGTGGACGCCCGCCGGTACGAGACCGCGCAGCGGGCCGGCCAGGTGATCGTCCGCCTGGTCCGGGACGACCTGCGGCCCTCGGCCATCATGACCAGGGCGGCGTTCGAGAACGCGATCCGGGTCAACGCGGCGATCGGCGGATCGACGAACGCGGTGATCCACCTGCTGGCCATCGCCGGCCGTCTCGGCGTGCCGCTCGCACTCGACGACTTCGACGTGCTGGCCCGGGACATCCCGACCCTGGTGAACCTCCAGCCGAGCGGGCAGTACCTGATGGAGGACTTCTGCTATGCCGGCGGGCTGCCGGCGGTCATGCGCGAGCTGGCCTCCAGCGGCCTGCTGCACGCCGGCGCGATCACGGTGACCGGGTCCGGGGTCGGCGCCAACGTGGCCGACGCGCCGTGCTGGAACCGCGAGGTCATCAAGACCATGGCCGAACCGTTCCAGCCCGCCGGGACCGGGACCGCGGTGCTGCGCGGCAACCTGGCCCCGGGCGGGGCGGTGATCAAGCAGTCGGCCTCCTCGCCGCACCTGCTCAAGCACCGGGGCCGGGCGCTGGTGTTCGACTCCCCCACGGACTACTACGCCGTGTCGAACGATCCCGACCTGGATGTCGACGAGGACACCGTGCTGGTCATCCGGTACTGCGGTCCGCGCGGCTATCCGGGCATGCCGGAGGTGTCCAACGTGGCGCTGCCGAGGAAGCTCCTGCTCCGCGGCGTCCGGGACATGGTGCGGATCTGCGACGGGCGGATGTCCGGCACCGCCTACGGCACGGTGGTCCTGCACGTGTCGCCGGAGGCCGCCGCGGGCGGCCCGCTCGCCGTGGTGCGAACCGGTGACTGGATCACCCTGGACGTGCCCGCCAGGGCGCTGACGCTGGAGGTCAGCGACGACGAGCTGGCCGCCCGCCGCGCGCAGTGGCAGCCGCCCGCCGCGCACGCCAGCCGGGGCTGGACCTACCTGTACACCGAGCACGTACTGCAGGCCGACGAAGGGGCTGACCTGGACTTCCTGGTCGGCGCTAGCGGGCATCCGGTACCGAAGGACTCGCACTAAGACCCGCCCGCGCACCGGCTCTCACCGGGTAATGTTCACCCCTGCCCCCGTCCCTCTCAGAACCCAGGCAGGAATCGTGGAGAGCGTCGTCCTTCTGGATGAAGCAGGCCAGGCCAGCGGCACGGCCGGCAAGGTGGCCGTGCATCACGACCGCACCCCGCTGCACCTGGCGTTTTCCTGCTACCTGTTCAACCAGGCCGGCCAGTTCCTGCTGACCAGGCGGGCCGAGTCGAAGTGGACGTTCCCCGGCGTGTGGACCAACACCTGCTGCGGGCACCCGCTGCCGGGCGAGCCCATGTCCGACAGCGTGCTCCGCCGCCTGCGGCACGAACTCGGGATCGGCACGGCCAAGCTCACGCTCCTCCTGCCGCGGTTCCGTTACCAGGCGCGAATGGACAACGGGGTGCTGGAGAACGAGGTCTGCCCGGTCTACGCGGCGTACGCCGACGAGCCGCCCGACCCCGATCCGGCCGAGGTCGCCGAGGCCAGGTGGGTCGACTGGGACGAATTCTGCGCCGCGGTGCGGGCCGGCCGCCAGCCTATCTCACCGTGGTGCGCGATGCAGCTCACCGAGCTCACCGCCCTGGGCCCGCGGCCGCTGGACTGGCCGCAGGCCGACGTGGCGGACCTGCCGCCCGCCGCGCGAGGCTAGCCGTCCACACCCGGCCGGGGCCGTTCCCCCGGCACGCACAGCATCGTCAACACGCCCTCCACAGGGTTGTCCACACCAGTGGGTTTAGCCAGGCTAAGGGGCCTCACCCGGAATCTCCCGGTGCCAGGCCCCGGCCCAGGAGCTCGAGAACGTCGTCGAGGACGTCGTCGGGCACCCGGCCGCCGGCCGTCCAGTCGGCCCAGCGCATGCCGACGAAGTTACCGATGCCGGTGTAGGCGAACGCGATGACCTCGGGGTCGTAGCGCGCGTCCACCTCGCGGGCCATCTGGGCGACCCGCACGCCGCGCGCGTAACCCCGGGCCAGATGCTCGTAGTACTCGCGGAACAGGCGCTGGTCGATGAACTCGGACTCGCGAACGATGCGGTCGATCCAGGGACGTTCGGACAGCATGTCGAAGTACGCCCGGAACGAGGCCCGCTCCCTGGCCCGCTGGCCGCCCTCGGCGTGCTCGAGGGCGGCCTTCATGGCGTGCCTCAGGTCGTCGTTGATGCCGCGGACCACGGCGGCGAAGACCTCCGCCTTGGACCCGTAGTAGGAGTAGAAGCTGCCGGTGGCCATCCCGGCCCGGGCGCAGATGTCGGCGACCGTCGTCCGGTGGTAGCTGCGCTCGCCGAACAGCTCTTCTGCCGCCCGGAGAAGCAGTATCTGTCCGGGGGGAGGTGCTTGCCCGGGGGGACGACCCCCCGGAACCCCCCGAGCACGGGGGGCCTGCCCGGCCCCCCGTACCCCCTGGGCCCCCCGGGTTGCCCGCGGGCCGGTATCCGTCGTCATCTCGGCTGATCCCTGCTCTCAGTCTGGGATGGCCGATGCGAGATCAGGGTGCCGGTATGCCACTCGCCGGCGCCTGCTGCTCGGATCCCGAATACGTGGAGATGGCACCCGACGCGGACGCATCCGTGGTCAGGACCGACCCCTGCTGCACAAGCTGGCCATTCTGGATAACACCCATGTACGCACCGGTGATGCCCATGTGGTCACTCGAAGAATACGAGTAGGGCGCCACCGCCGGTCCTTGCGGCATCCCGTTCTGGATCGCCGTGACCAGGTCCGCCCGGGTCGGGTTGCGCCCCGCCTTGAACATGGCCTGCACGAACGTGTAGCCGACGGCCTCGCCGTACAGCACGTTGCCGTCGAAGGGCGCCTTCGCGTCGTACTGGTCGTGCACCTTCTTGAACAGCGTGATCCAGCTGTTGTCCGTCGAGCCGAGGGAGGGCAGGTAGTAGTCGGTAATGATCCCGTTGATGAGCTGGTTGCCGTTGACCTTGGCGCCGCCCTGCTTGGCGTACGTCTCCAGCAGCCCGCTCAGCGTGATCGCGTCGGTGCCGACGTTGCTGGCCACCAGCGTCGGGTTGAAGCCGAGCTTGAGCGAGCCCAGCTTGAGCAGCGCGTTGAACGCCGGGATGGCGAACGAGACGACCACCTGGGCGCCGGAGGCGCGCAGCGCGGCGACCGCCGGGCCGATGTTGGTGTTGGTCGGGTCGTAGGTCTGCTTGCTCACGACCATCGAGGCCGGGAGCTCGTCTAGCAGGCCCTTGACCCCGTCCTGGCCGAACTCGTCGTTCTGGTAGAAGAAGCCGACCTTCTTGCCCGCGAAGTGCTGCTTCACGTACTGGCCGAGGATCTTCCCCTCCCGGATGTAGTCGAGCTGCCAGCCGAACGTCTGCGGGTACTTCGCCGGGTCGTTCCAGCATTCGCACCCGGACGCGACGAATACGTCCGGGACCTTCTCCGCGTTGAGGAAGCTCACCGCGGCCAGGTGGGTGGGCGTGCCGAGGCCGTCGAACATCGCGTACACGCTGTCCTGCAGCACCAGCTGGCGCACGACCGACGCCGTCTTGGTCGGGTTGTAGCCGTCGTCGAGGTACTTGTAGACGATCTTGCGGCCGTTCACGCCGCCGTGGGCGTTGACGTAGGCGAAGTACGCGGCCGAGGCGGGCGCGATCTCGCTGTAGCCCGGCGCGGCCGGCCCGGTCAGCGGCTGGTGGCTGCCGATGGTGATCTGGGTCGGGGTGATGCCGGGCGCGGACGCGGTCAGCGCGGCGCTCGAGTTGCCCGACCCCGATCCGGAGCCCGGGCTCGAGCTGGAGCTGGAGCCCGACGAGCAGGCGGCGACGGTGAACGCGGCGACGGTTGCGACGGCCGCGGCCTGCCAGCGAAGCCGGTGAGTTCGTTTCATAGGGTGCCTTCTTTCTCATGGTGGCTGGCCGGCGCTTCGTCGGCCGGCGGCGTGACGTGAGGCGCGGGCGCGTCGCGAGGAACACGGGTCCCCGGGTCGGGACCCGTGAAGAGGGTGAGGAGCCGGTGCAGCCCGCCCTGGATCCCCTGCGGGAAGGCGAGCATGACGAGGATGAGGACCGCGCCGTAGGCGGCGATCGGGATGTTGGAGCCGACGGAGCTGGACAATCCGTGGCTGGTGGCCACGTCGGTGACGTAGGTGGGCACGATGACGATCAGCAGGCTGCCCCACAGCGCCCCCGGCAGGCTGCCCAGGCCGCCGATCACGGCCGCGGTCAGCAGCGCTATGGACAGGGTCACGGTGAAGGCGCCGGGCGCGACCAGGCTGGTCACGATGGCCAGCAGCGAGCCGGCCAGCCCGGCGCAGATGGCGCTCACCACGAAGGCGAGGACGCGTGTCACGGCGACGTTGACGCCGTCGAGCGCGGCCGCCACCTCGTCGTCCCGCACGGCACGCCAGTTGCGGCCGATCCTGCTATAGCACAGGTTCGCCAGCAGGACCAGGGTGACCAGCGCCACCACGGTACTGACCCAGGCCTGCCATCTGGTCAGCGGGAAGGTGGCGCCGAGGAACGCGGGCGCGGTGAACACGACGTTCAGGCCCTGGTCCCCGCCCAGGAACCCCTGATAGGCGGCGGCCAGCGCCGGGAGCGCCACGCCGAGCATCAAGGTGGCGCCGGCCAGGTACGGGCCGCGCAGCCGGGCCGCGGCCACGCCCACGATGCCTCCGGCCACCGCCGTGACCACGGCCGAGGCCACCAGGGCGGCGACGTAGGGCCAGTTGAGGTGCAGCATCAGCAGCGCCGTGGTGTAGCCGCCGATGGCCATGAACGCCCCGTTGCCCAGGGAGATCTGGCCGCTGAGCCCGGTCAGCACGGTGAGCCCGGCCACGGCCGTGACCTCGACCGCCACCTCGGCGATCTGGAAGTCGCGGAAGGTGCTCAGCCGGACGGACAGGAACCAGACGATCACCGCCGTGACGACGGCGGCACCGAGCCTGCGCGGCAGCGTCTGCATGCTCATACCCGCCGGACCTTGGTCGCGGAGAACAGGCCGTCGGGCCGGGCCATCAGCACCAGGACCAGGATGCCGAGCGCCACCACCGGGACCAGGCTGGCACCGGAGGGCAGGTAGCCGCCGGCATAGCTGAGCGCGAGCCCGAGCAGCAGCCCGCCGGTCACCGCGCCGGCCGGGCTGTCCAGGCCGCCGATCACCGCCGCGGTGAAGCCGTACACGAAGATGGTGTCCATGCTGTTCGGGTACAGGAAGGTCGACGGTGAGACGAGCACGCCGGCCAGCGCGCCGAGCAGTCCCGCCAGCGCCCAGCCCACGGTGAGCACCCGCGCCACCCGGATGCCGGACAGCCGGGCGATCGTGGCGTTGAACGCCGCCGCGCGCATCCGCAGCCCGGCCGAGGTGTACCGGAACGCCAGGGCCAGCGCCAGCGTGGCGGCGAGCACCGCGACGGCGACGAAGATGTCGTAGCGGGACACCCCGAGCGGCGTCCCGCCGACCCTCAGCCCGGTCACCGAGAACGCCGTCGGGAACGAGCGGAACTGGCCGCCGAAGAAGATGCCGGCCAGCCCTTCCAGCAGAACGAGCAGCCCGATGGTCACGATCACCCCGTTGAGCGGCGGCTTGTTCATGGTCGGCCGGATGATGGTGAGCTGGCATACCGCGCCGAGCAGGATGCCCGCCACCAGCGCGACCGCGAAGCCGGCCCAGTAGGAGCCGGTGTGGTAGATGACCTCGATCGCTATGTAGGTGGTGATCATGGCCATCCCGCCCTGGGCGTAGTTCAGCAGCCGGGTACCGCGCCAGATCAGCACCAGGGACAGCGCCACCGCGGCGTAGATCATCCCGAAGCTGACGCCGCTGAGCGTGAACTGGAGGAACTCGACCACAGGCATGCTCCTAGGTGGCTAGAACCCGAGATAGTGGTGGCGGAGCGCGACATCGGCGGCGAGCGTCGCCGCGTCCGCGGCGGCGACGACCCGGCCCAGGTTGAGCACCACGCCGTGGTCCGCGATCGCGAGCGCGCCGCGCGCGTTCTGCTCGACCAGGATGATGGTGATGCCGTTCTCCCGGCTGAGCCGCACCACCAGGTCCATGACCTGGGCCATGACCCGTGGGGCGAGGCCGAGCGACGGCTCGTCGAGCAGCAGCACGCGCGGCCGCGCCAGCAGGGCCCGGGCGATGACGAGCATCTGCCGCTCGCCGCCGGACAGCGCGGCGGCCAGCTTGCGACGGCGGGCCGCCAGCGGCGGGAAGCGCTCGAGGGCCTCGTCGAGGGCGGCGCCCCGGTCGGCTCTGCTGGTTCCCGGGGGGACGAAACCCCGATCCCCCCCGGAGACCCCCCCGGCATGGGGGGGCTTCGCGCCCCCCCATACCCTCCTGCGAGGCCAGGACATCATGCCGACCCGCAGGTTCTCTTCGACGGTGAGCTCGGGGATCACCGCCTGCCCCTCGGGCACGTGGGCGATCCCGGCCCGGACCATCTGCTCGGGATTGCGGCCCGCCAGGTCGGTCCCGTCCAGCAGGATGCGCCCGCGCCGGGGCCTGATCATGCCGCTGATCGCGCGCAGCAGCGTGGTCTTGCCCGCGCCGTTGGCGCCGAGCACCGCGGTGATGGCCGCGGTCCCGGCCGAGATGCTCACCCGGTCCAGCGCGATGACCCCGCCGTATCCGGCCACGAGTTCCTCGACCGCCAGCGCCGGGGCCTCGTCGCTGCTGGCCGCCGCGCTACTCATCAGCGGATGCCCCTGCGGCCGGACCCGATGGCGCCGGATCGTCGAGGGTGCCGAGGTAGGCGGCGGTCACGGCGGGGTGGTCCTGAACCTCCCGCGGCGTGCCCGTCGCGATCACCTTCCCGAAGTCGAGGACCACGATCGAGTCGCAGACGGCCATCATCAGGTCCATGTGATGCTCCACGACCACGAGCGATCCCTCGGTGGCCAGGTCGCGGATGAGGCCGCCGAGCTCGGCCAGCTCGCTCTCGGCCAGGCCGCTGGCGGGCTCGTCGAGCAAGATCAGCGCCGGCTTGGCCGCCAGCGCGCGGGCCAGCGCGATCCGCTTCCTCATCCCGTAGGGCAGCTCACCGGGCCTGGCCTGCGCCACCTCGGCGGCGCCGACCCGGTCCAGGGCCGCCATGGCCTCCTCGCGCAGCCTGCGCTCGTCCCGGCTGGCCCGCGGCAGCGACAGCAGCGCGGACCAGAACCCGGCCGAGGCGCGGCAGGTGGCACCGACCATGACGTTCTCCACCGCGGTCAGCCCGCCGTACAGGCCGACTCCCTGCAGGGTCCTGGCCACGCCGAGGCTGGCCAGCCGGTGCGGCCTGATGTCCGGCCGGCGGCCGCCGAACAGCACGTCGCCGGCGTCGGGCTGGATGAAGCCGCACAGGACGTTCAGCAGCGTGGTCTTGCCCGCACCGTTCGGCCCGATGACGCCCAGCACGTGCCGGGGCGGGACGGCGAGCGAGACGGCGTCGAGTGCGGTCAGCCCGCCGAAACGGACCGTCACGCCTTGCACCTCGAGTACTGAACCCGTATTCATGTCTTTGTTGCCTCACGACACCCAACAGGAGGTTCCGGCATGAATCCACATTCAAGGCCGGTCCGCGAGGCCGGGCAAGACCCCGTGCCAATTCGTAGCTGAACCGAGACCCGGAGGTGCCGCGCCCGCCCGTCCGGCCATCGGGAGCCGGTAGGTTGGCCGCTGTCCGACCATGCCGACCGCTGGGAGAACTGTGTGACCGCGCTGACCCTTGAGGAGGCGCGGGAGCGCTCACGGCTCCTCGACGTCCGGGCTTACCGCGTCGAGCTCGATGTCACCGGCGGCGGCGAGGCGTTCGGCTCCGTCACCGTGGTCCGGTTCGGCTGCCGCGCCCCGGGCGCCAGGAGCTTCATCGAGCTCAGCCCGGCCCGGCTGCGCCGGGTGGTACTCAACGGCCGGGAGGTGGATCCGGCCACGCTGACCGGGAACCGGCTGCCGCTGCGGAGCCTGCGGGAAACAAACGAGCTTCGGGTCGAGGCGGACATGCCGTATTCGCGTACCGGCGCGGGCCTGCACCGGTTCACCGACACCGCCGACGGCGAGACCTACCTCGCCCTGCACGGCGGTCTTGACAACGCTCAGCGGGTCTTCGCCGCCTTCGATCAGCCCGACCTGAAGGCGCCGGTCACCACGGCGGTCACCGCGCCGGGAAACTGGACCGTGATCGGCAACGGGCTGGCCCGCCCGGCCGGTGACGGCCGATGGGAGCTCGCCGCCACCCCGCCCATCGCCACCTACCTGGTCACGCTGGTCGCGGGTCCCTACTTCAGCATCAGCACCGAGCATCACGGCGTCCCGTTCGGCCTGCACGCCCGGCAGTCGCTGGCCGGGCACCTGCGCCGGGACGCGGCGGAACTCCTCGCCGTCACCCGGGCCTGCTTCGACCGCTACCGGGAGATCTTCGCCGAGCCGTATCCGTACGACTCCTACGACCAGGCGTTCGTCCCCGAACTTGAGTCGGGCGCGATGGAGAATCCCGGCTGCGTGACGTTCCGGGACGATTTCCTGTACCCGTCCGCCGTGACGCGGGCCGAACGGCAGCTGCGCGCCATGGTGATCGCGCACGAGATGGCGCACATGTGGTTCGGCGACCTGGTCACCATGCGCTGGTGGAACGACGTGTGGCTGAGCGAGTCGTTCGCGACCTACATGGGCTTCCGGGTCCTGGCGGACGCCACCGCCTTCACCGGGATGTGGACTGACTTCGCCCTGACCCAGAAGACCCGCGGCTACGACGCGGACCAGCGGGCGTCCGCGCACCCGGTCGCGCCGGAGCCGCGGGAGGTGCCCGACACCGACGCCGCGCGGGGCGGCTACGACGACATCTCCTACGCCAAGGGCGCCTCGGCGCTGCGCCAGCTGGTCGCCTGGCTCGGCTGGCCCGCCTTCCTGGCCGGGATCAACGACTACTTCGCCCGGTACAGGTTCGGCTGCGCCACCCTGGCAGACCTGCTCGACTGCCTGAGCCGCGCCGCAGGGACCGACGTGGGCGAGTGGGCCGGGTCGTGGCTGCGCAGCCCGGGGGTTGACACCCTGACGATCAGCCGCCCGGAGCCGCCAGGCCGGGCCGGGTGCGTCAGCCACGCGGGCGGGCGCCCGCACCGGGTCTGGATCGGGGTCTACGACGAGGGCCCCGGCGAGCTCGCGCTCCGCGCCCGGGTCCCGGTGCCGGTGCCGGCCGATGCGGCCGCGGTCGTGCTGCCCGCCGCCGCGGTCCGGCCCGAGCCCGCCCTGCTGCTGCCGAACGACGGCGACTTCAGCTACTGCAAGGTCAGGCTCGACCCCGTCTCGCAGGACACCCTGGCCTCCTCGCTCGGCCGCCTGGCCGATCCGCTCAGCCGCGCGGTAGCCTGGAACAGCGTCCGTGACCTGGTCCGTGACGGCGAGCTTGCGCCGCGGCAGTACCTTGCCCTGGCAGCGCGTCACCTGCCCGCCGAGACCGACGGGTCCACCGCCGGGCACGTGCTCGGCTACGCTCGCTGGACGGTCGCCGACCGTTACCTCCCGGCCGGACTGCGCGGCGACGCGCTAGCGGACATCACGTCACTGTGCCGTGACCTGCTCAGCCCGCGGCTCGCCAGCGGGGCCGGCGAGGCCGGCACTGCCAGCGGGGTCGGCGAGGCCGGCACTGCCAGCGGGGAGATGCGGCTGGTCGCCGTGCGGGGCCTGATCGACAGCGCGTCCGGCCCCGGCGACATCTCTGCGCTGTGGTCCTGGCTGGCCGCCGGGCGGGTGCCGGGCGGGCCGGAGCTCGACTCCCGGCTCCGCTGGCAGATCCTGCTCCGGCTGACCGTGCTCGGCGCCGCCAGCCGGGCCGAGATCGAGCACGACGCCGACCGGGACGCCAC
>Ga0335078_10006921_pt1 | contig 16786 bp, 19 predicted proteins | sample Lox_Sample_32_FD_206711 | JGI IMG/M metagenome (GOLD analysis project Ga0335078, IMG submission 206711) | Soil microbial communities from Loxahatchee National Wildlife Refuge, Florida, United States - Lox_Sample_3.2 | ecosystem: Environmental > Terrestrial > Soil > Wetlands | place: USA... | reverse complement strand
TTCGCAACCGGCGGCGACGACACTGAGCCGCCGGTGAATGGGTCGGTTCTCATGAGCGAACCTCCGATTGCCCGGGGCTTTCGCGGCCGCAAAGCTGGCGGCCCCAGCGCGCGCATTCCACCGGGCCAGCATCTCGTGACCGATTTTCCGGTGCTCTCCGCCGGCCCGACGCCGGAGACCGATCTCAAAAGTTGGCGCCTGACGCTCGAAGACGGCGAGAGCCCGGTCGGCGAATGGAGTTGGGCCGAATTCAACGCGCTGCCGCAGACGGAGCTGACGGTCGATATCCATTGCGTTACCACCTGGTCGAAGCTCGACACAAATTGGCGCGGCGTGTCGATCGACACCTTGCTCGAGGCCGCCGGCCTCGCCGAGCCACCGGCGCCATTTGTGCTCGTACATTGCGACGGCGACTACACCACCAACATGCCGGCCGAGGATCTCGTCGACGGCAAGGCCATGGTGGCGACGCATTTTGCCGGCGAGCCGCTCGACCCCGAGCACGGCGGCCCGGCGCGGCTTCTGGTGCCGCGTCTTTATTTCTGGAAAAGCGCGAAATGGGTGCGCCGCCTGCAATTCATCGATATCGAGCAGCCGGGCTTCTGGGAGGAACTCGGCTATCACATCTACGGCGACCCCTGGCGTGAGCAGCGTTATGCCGGCGACTGATGTCGCCGCTCCGGCGCGTCTGCGTTGGATCACGGCGACGATCCGCGATGTCATTGACGAAACCCCACACGTGCGCAGCCTCGTGCTTGATGTGCCGGACTGGCCCGGGCACAAGGCAGGCCAGCACGTCGATGTACGTCTGACCGCCGAGGACGGTTACCAGGCGCAGCGCAGCTACTCGATCGCTTCGGCGCCGGCGGCCGCCGCTGCGCTGATGCTCACCGTCGAGCGCCTCGATGACGGCGAAGTATCGTCCTATCTCGCCGGCGAAGCGCGCGTCGGCGATCGCTTCGAATTGCGCGGCCCGATCGGCGGCTATTTCATATGGACGCTGGATCTCGGCGGCCCGCTGTTTCTTATTGCCGGTGGCTCGGGCGTGGTGCCGCTAATGGCCATGTTGCGTCATCGTGCGGTAGCGATGAGCACGGTGCCGGCGACGTTGCTTTACTCGTCGCGCTGCGCCGATGACATCATCTATCGCGTCGAACTCGATCGTCTGGCCGGGCAGGGCGGCGGCCTCAAGATCGTGCACACGCTCACGCGCGAGCGGCCGGCAGGCTGGAGCGGTTATACGCGCCGCATCGACCGCGCCATGCTGCAAAATGTCGGCGTTGCCCCCGAAGCGCAGCCACGCATTTTCGTCTGCGGGCCGACGCCGCTGGTCGAGACTGCTGCGCGCGATTTGCACGCGCTCGGCCACGAGCCGCATCTGATCAAGACCGAACGCTTCGGTCCGACGGGCCGCTAACGAGGGAGGTCAACATGGCGGATGAGTCTCAGGGAGCTGCCCCGCTCGACGGCAACGCGGCCGGCGGACTCTTGCACGAATTGTTCGCGCTCGATGTGACGGCGGCGGAAGTGATTTGCGACGGTTGTGGCGCGGTCGCCGAAATCGGCGCCGTGCGCGCCTATGGTGGCGCCATGGGCGCCATTCTTCGCTGCGCGAATTGTAATACTTCCATCATTCGGCTCACCCACACGGCGGCGGGCTTATGGCTCGACATGCGTGGCGCCCGGCGACTGTTCGTCGCAGCGCCGGCGTAGTAAGAGTCTACTACGGCCGTATCATGCGGTAGGAGGGGCGTCATGATCCTCGGTTTGCTATCGCTTTCGGCTTTCACGACGCTGCACGTCATCATTAGTCTGGTCGCGATCGTCAGCGGCGTTATCGTGCTCATCGCCATGCTCGCCTCGCGTCAGCTCGTCGCTCTCACCTCGCTGTTCCTGGTGACGACCGTCCTGACCAGCGCGACCGGGTTGTTGTTTCCCATAAAAACCGTCACGCCGGCGCTGGTGCTCGGCGTGCTGTCGCTGCTTATTCTCGCCGTCGCGCTGATCGGCCTTTACGGCCGGCACCTGATGGGCAGTTGGCGTTGGATCTACGTGGCCGCCGCGATTGCCGCGCTGTGGTTCAATGTCTTTGTTCTGATCGTGCAGGCATTTCTAAAAGTGCCCGCGCTGCACGCGCTGGCGCCGAACGGCAATGAGGCGCCGTTTCTCATCGCGCAGAGCGTCACGCTCGCCGCGTTCCTGATCCTCGGTGTTGCCGCGGCAATCAGGTTCCACCCCGGCGGGCCGACGCATGCTTGATGGTCTATTAAAAAAATGAAGCCGCTCCGTCGCTGACGGCTTCGTCACCGGTCGTTGCGAGCCAGCTTCTTACTTGAGCTGGGTCGAGATGCTCGTGAAGGTGGCATTGAGCTGAGTGCCCAAACCATTGACGACGGCGATGATCGCTACGGAAATGCCGGCGGCGATCAGGCCGTATTCAATCGCAGTAGCCCCCGATTCATTCTTCAAAAACGCAACAAGCTTCGCCATGAGATTTCTTCTCCGCGTGTTGGTTGCGAAGGAACTTTTGTTCCGGAGGTTTAAAGATACCTTTAAGCGCCGCGGTATAGCTTTACGGGAATTCTGCGCGAACGACATTATGACAGCATTGCAATGGCGATTAAATCGCGCCACTGCAGCACAAATGCGCGCATTAACCGCGCGTCAACGCTAATGCTTAGACGTCTTCCGGCCTGTCGACATAACGCAGCCCGGCCTGCTCCAATCCCTCGCGCATCTTGTACATGTCGAGCGAGAGCACGCCGGCCTCGAGCTGTTTGCGCTTGCCGTCCTCGTCGTCCTTGCGCTTCTGCGCCTTAGCAGCGGTTTCGACGGCGAGCTTTTTCGGAACCACCACCACGCCGTCGTCGTCGGCCACCACCACGTCGCCCGGCTCGACGTTGACGCCGCCACAGACCACCGGAATGTTGACCGCGCCGAGCGTCGCCTTCACCGTACCTTTGGCCGAGATCGCCTTTGACCACACCGGAAAGCCCATCTCCTTGAGCACCTTGACGTCGCGGCAGCCGGCGTCGATGACGAGGCCGATGACGCCGCGCGCGATGAGCGCCGTCGCCAGCAACTCGCCGAACATGCCGTCGGTGTTGTCGGCGGTGCAGCCGACCACGAGCACGTCGCCTTTTTTGCACTGCTCGACCGCCACATGGATCATCCAATTGTCGCCGGGCTGGGCCAGCACCGTGACGGCCGGACCGCCGATCGAAGCGCCGGGCCAAATGGGCCGCATATAGGGCTTCATCAGGCCGGAGCGTCCGAGCGCCTCGTGCGAGGTGGCGACGCCGCAGGCCCCGAGCGTGCCGACGGCGTTGGGATCGGCGCGGTTGATGTTGCGGACAACGACGGGTTTCATAGTTTCCTCCGAGCTCAGCCAAGCGTTTCGGTGACGACGCGCGGGAAAAGCGTCTGATAAGCCTCGCCATAGGTCATCGGCACGCCGGTATTGCGCGAGCCCTGGATGCCGCGGTTGAGCGCGACGCGCTCGTAATAACCCCACAGGTGCTTCTGCGCGGCGAGGATTTGGAAGGCTTTGTATTTGACCTCCCACACCTCGTCGATCTTGAGGATCAGATCGGGCTTATAGTTGCACTGCTCCGGCTGGTGCGGCTCGAACAGATAGACCGGCGGCGCCGAATATTTGTATTTGGCGCCCGGCTTGTGCCCCATGGCCTGCGCCACCACGCGCGTTTCCTGCGCGAAATGCGCGGCGTTGGGATGATCGAAATTATACGGATCTTCCAGCGCGTGAGTGAGCACGAAGGCCGGGTTGGTCTCGCGATAGATATCGACCATACGGCCGAAATGCTGCTCGTTGAGCTTGAGCGGGTAGTCGCCGCAGTCGAAGAATTCGATCTCGGCGCCGAGCAAGGCGGCGGCGCGCTCGGCCTCGTCCTTGCGCCCGGCCTTGACGCTTTCGAGCGTCGCACCCGGCTCCTTCCAAGCGAACTGGCTCTCGCCGCGCTCGCCGAACGACATGCAGACGATCTTGACGCGATAGCCCTTCTTGGCGTGCAGCGCGATGGCGCCGCCGGCGCGCCAGACGAAATCGCCGGGATGAGCGGTGATGACAAGCCCGGTCTTTTGCTCCGGCATAAAGAACTCCCACAGAATGGGTATGGCCGGGCTTATCCCGGCCATCCGCGTCTTATAAGGCCGCACAGTAGTAAGACGCGGATGGCCGGCACAAGGCTTGTGCTCGGGCCGGCCGAAGATTGGACCTGCTCCCGCAGCGGCTCATCTCGCGCCGCATCCGGCTCAATGAGCTTTGGGGAGGACAAAACCGATTTGCGCGGCGAATTGTGTACGATTGAGAGAATCGACGGCATTCTGCCTATTTCATGATCAGTCGTCCGCGCCTTAATATTAGGCAATCCACAGGCCATACTAAAAATATCATGATATTGCAATGCGTTATCTTAAAACAGCGGCCTTGGCACAGGCTTTGCGAACCCCACAGCGCGCGGAAATGTCGCCGGGCAATGTCGCGCGCGTCAAACGCAGGGGACTTCGCTCATGCTCAACTCAGTTTCGGTCGCGTCGCGACCGGGTGCCCGTCGGTGGCTCGCGGCCGCCGCGGGATTGGCTATTGCTGCCGCGGCCGCCGTTCAGCCGGCCAAGGCTGAAGACACGATCAAGGTCGGTATTCTGCATTCGCTCTCCGGCACCATGGCGATCAGCGAGACCACGTTGAAAGACGTGATGCTGATGTTGATCGACCAGCAGAACAAGAAAGGCGGCCTGCTCGGCAAGAAACTCGAGCCGGTCGTCGTCGACCCGGCCTCGAACTGGCCGCTGTTTGCCGAAAAGGCGCGCGAGCTGATCTCCAAGGATCACGTCGCCGTCGTGTTCGGTTGCTGGACCTCGGTGTCGCGTAAATCCGTGCTGCCGGTGTTCAAGGAACTGAACTCGATCCTGTTCTATCCGGTGCAGTACGAGGGCGAAGAGAGCGAGCGCAACGTGTTCTACACCGGCGCCGCGCCCAACCAGCAGGCCATTCCGGCCGTCGATTATCTGATGTCGAAGGACGGCGGGTCGGTGAAGCGCTGGGTGCTGGAAGGCACCGACTACGTCTATCCGCGCACCACCAACAAGATCCTCGAGGCCTATCTGAAGGCGAAAGGCGTCAAGGATGAAGACATCATGATCAACTACACGCCGTTCGGCTTCTCCGACTGGCAGACCGAAGTGTCGAAGATCAAGGCCTTCGGCTCGGCCGGCAAGAAGACAGCGGTGGTCTCCACGATCAACGGCGATGCCAACGTTCCCTTCTACAAGGAGCTCGGCAACCAGGGCATTAAAGCGACCGATATCCCGGTCGTGGCGTTCTCGGTCGGCGAAGAAGAACTCGCCGGTCTCGACACCAAGCCGCTGGTCGGCCATCTCGCCGCCTGGAACTACTTCGAGTCGATCAAGACCCCGGCGAACGCCGCCTTCATCAAGGAATGGCACGAGTTCACCAAGAAGCCGAACCGCACCACCAACGACCCGATGGAAGCCCACTACATCGGCTTCAATATGTGGGTGAAGGCGGTGGAAAAGGTGAAGTCGACCGATGCCGACAAGGTCATCGCCGCGCTGCCTGGCATCAAGCAGGCCAACCTCACCGGCGGCATCTCCACCATGCTGCCGAACCACCATATCACTAAGCCGGTCTATATCGGCGAAATCCGCGGCGACGGCCAATTCGACGTGGTGTGGAAGACGAAGGGTCTCGTCCCCGGCGATGCCTGGTCCGACTACCTGCCCGGTTCGAAGGACTACATATCCGACTGGGTGACGCTGAAGTGCGGCCACTACAACAAGGTCACCAAGAAGTGCAGCGGCTCCTCGTGATCGCGCGAGGACCGTCCAACGAACGGAACCGATAATGGATTCCACGGAGGCGGCGGACGGTCCGCCGCCTCCCCAAAACACAAACGCCGGGAATGATTGCAATGCGTAGCTTCCACGATCGCATGCTGGCGCTCGTCTGCGCCCTCGGCTTTCTCGTCGCAGCCGCGGCGACGGCCCATGCGGGTCCTTACGAAGACGCGCTCGTCGGCTTCACCGAAGGCTCTTTGAGCGATACCGGCGAGGCGATCGACAAGGTCGCCGCCAGCGGCAATCCTTTGGCCGCCCAGGTGCTCGCGGCAGCGGAAGACGCACGGCTGATGTTCAGCGCCGCGCAGAAGAAGGTTTACATCAAGACCAAGGACGGCAAGCTTCTCGACGCCGCTACCGGGAAGGCGTTTACCGGTACGCCGCCCGACGATATCGACACCGTGATCGTCAATAACCGGCTGCGCGGCATCATCGACGCCGATCTCGGCAGCCTGACGCTGATGTCGCCGAACGCGAGCCAGCGCTACGACGCGGCGCAGGCGGTCTTCAAATCGCGCGACGCCAGCGCGCTCGCCGCCTTGGACAAGGCGTTGGCGGCGGAAAAAGACCCGCGCGTCAAGAAAGCGATGAACGAGGCGCACGCCGCCATCGTTCTCACCAATCCGAAAGCGAGCGACGCGGATAAAGTCGCCGCCATCGCGATCATCCGCGATCGTGGCGACCAAGACGCGCTCGGCCTGCTCGACGGCATCGCGGCCAATCAGCCGCAGGACGTGCATGCGGCGATCGCTGCGGCGCGAGCCAAGATCCAGCGCACCTTGGCGATCTGGAACACCGTGCAAAATCTTTGGTACGGCCTCTCGCTCGGCTCGGTGCTGCTGCTCGCGGCGATCGGGCTTGCCATTACCTTCGGCGTGATGGGCGTCATCAACATGGCGCACGGCGAAATGGTGATGCTCGGCGCCTATACGACCTTCGTGGTGCAGCAGATCATCCGCGCCTATAACCCGGCGCTGTTCGACTACTCGCTGGTGATCGCCATTCCGTTGTCGTTTCTGGTGGCGGGCGCCGCCGGCATCATCGTCGAGCGCACCATCATCCGCTTCCTTTACGGCCGCCCGCTGGAGACGCTGCTCGCTACGTGGGGCCTGTCGTTGATCCTGCAGCAGTTGGTGCGCACCGTCTTCGGTCCGACCAACAAGGACGTCGGCAATCCGTCGTGGATGAGCGGCGCTTTCGACCTCGGCGGCATCACCATCACCTATAACCGGCTGTGGATCATCATCTTCACCATGATCGTGTTCGCGGCTTTGCTCGCCATGCTGCGCTTCACCCGGCTTGGCCTCGAGATGCGCGCGGTGACGCAGAACCGCTCGATGGCGGCGGCCATGGGCATCCGCACGGCGCGTATCGACGCCCTTACCTTCGGGCTCGGCTCCGGGATCGCCGGCATGGCCGGCGTTGCGCTGTCGCAAATCGACAACGTGTCGCCCAACCTCGGGCAGGGCTACATCATCGATAGCTTCATGGTGGTGGTGTTCGGCGGCGTCGGAAATCTGTGGGGCACGCTGGTCGGCGCCTTTACCCTCGGCATCGCCAACAAGTTCCTCGAGCCGTTTGCCGGCGCTGTCCTCGGTAAGATCGCCATCCTGGTGCTGATCATCCTGTTCATCCAGAAACGGCCGCGCGGCATGTTCGCGCTCAAGGGCAGGGCGGTGGAGGCATAATGGGCGCCTTTCCGCTCACCCGTCTCATCGACAAGGGTGCCGTCGTCTTTCTGGTGCTGCTCGGCGCCTTTGCGGTCGCCATTCCGGTGTTGAACCTCTTGGTGCCGCCGAGTTCGGCCTTTCACGTCTCGACCTATCTCGTCGCCTTGTTCGGCAAATATCTCTGCTACGCGCTGCTCGCGCTCTCCATCGACCTGATCTGGGGCTATGCCGGCATCCTTTCCCTCGGCCACGGCGCGTTCTTCGCACTCGGCGGCTATGCCATGGGCATGTATCTGATGCGCCAGATCGGCACCCGCGGCGTCTATGGCGATCCGATCCTTCCCGATTTTATGGTGTTCCTGAACTGGAAGGCGCTGCCGGTTTATTGGTACGGCTTCCAGCACTTCGCCTATGCGGCGCTGATGATCCTCTTGGTGCCCGGCCTGCTCGCCTTCGTATTCGGCTGGTTCGCTTTCCGCTCGCGCGTTACCGGCGTCTATCTCTCCATCATCACGCAGGCGATGACCTACGCGCTGCTGCTCGGCTTCTTCCGCAACGATTTCGGCTTCGGCGGCAACAACGGTCTCACCGACTTCAAGGACATTATCGGCTTCAACGTGCAGACGGAGACGACGCGCAACGCGCTGCTGGTGATCACTTGCGTCGCGCTCGCGCTCGCCTTCCTCATCTGCCGCGCCATCGTCACGTCGAAATTCGGCAAGGTGCTGATCGCGGTGCGCGATGCCGAATCGCGCACGCGCTTCCTCGGCTACCGGGTCGAGAACTATAAGCTGTTCGTGTTCACGCTGTCGGCCTGCATGGCGGGCGTCGCCGGTGCGCTCTACGTGCCGCAAGTCGGCATCATCAACCCCAGCGAATTCGCACCCGGCAACTCCATCGAGGCGGTGATCTGGGTCGCCGTCGGCGGCCGCGGCACGCTGACCGGCGCGGTGCTCGGCGCCATCCTGATCAACTACGCCAAGACTTATTTCACCTCCGGCGTGCTCGCGCCCTATTGGCTGTTCATGCTCGGCGCGCTGTTCATCGGTGTCACCCTGCTGCTGCCGCGCGGCATCATCGGCACGCTGAAATGGGGCTTCGATAGGCGCGCGGCGGCGCGCTCGGCCGCGGCCGAGCAGGGCACGATCGCGCCGCCGAACAACGCGACCCCGCACGCGGCGGAGTAGGGCGCCATGATCGAGAAACACACCACCACAGCGCTGCTTTATCTCGACGGCATCAGCGTGTCGTTCGACGGCTTCAAGGCGCTCAACGAATTGTCCTTCATCATCGAGCCCGGCGAGATGCGCGCCATCATTGGCCCCAACGGCGCCGGCAAGACCACGATGATGGATGTGATTACCGGCAAGACGCGCCCCGATTCCGGTGACGTCTTTTTCGAGGAGGGCTCATACGACCTCTCCAAACTCGACGAAACCGAAATCGCCGAGCTCGGCATCGGCCGCAAGTTCCAGAAGCCGACGGTGTTCGAAATGCACACGGTCGAGGACAATCTGCTGCTTGCGCTCAAGAACGATCGCCGCGTGCGCGCGACGCTGCTATGGCAGTCGTCGTTGCCGCAGGAGCAGCGCATCGACGCGATCCTCGATACCATCCGCCTCAAACCATTGCGCTCACGCATCGCCGGCAGCCTGTCGCACGGGCAAAAGCAGTGGCTGGAGATCGGCATGCTGCTGGCGCAGGAGCCCAAATTGCTTTTGGTCGACGAACCGGTCGCCGGCATGACCGACGTCGAGACCATGCAGACCGCCGAGCTTTTGAAGGAGATCAACAAAACCAAGACCGTGGTCGTGGTCGAGCACGACATGGCCTTCGTGCGCGAGCTCGGGGTCAAGGTCACCTGCCTGCACGAAGGCTCGGTGCTCGCCGAGGGTTCGATCGATCAGGTGTCGACCAACGACCGCGTGGTCGAAGTTTATCTGGGGCGCTGATCGATGCTCGAAGTGACCAACATCAACCTGCATTACGGCGCGGCGCAGGCCCTGCGCGGCGTGTCGCTCAACGCGGCGATCGGCCAGGTGACCTGCGTGCTCGGCCGCAACGGCGTCGGCAAGACGAGCCTCCTGCGCGCCATCGTCGGTCAACGCCCGGTGAGCTCCGGCGCGATCATGTTCGAAGGCAAGGACATCACCAAGCTTTCGACGGTGGAACGCGCGCGCCACGGCATCGCCATCGTGCCGCAGGGCCGCGAGATCTTTCCGCTGCTCACCGTCGAGGAAAATCTGGAGACCGGCTTTGCCCCGTTGCCGCGCGACAAGCGCTCGGTGCCCGACGACGTGTTCTCGCTGTTCCCGGTGCTCAATTCCATGCTCGGCCGCCGCGGCGGTGACCTATCCGGCGGCCAGCAGCAGCAATTGGCGATCGGCCGCGCGCTGGTGATGCGCCCGCGCCTGCTGCTGCTCGACGAGCCGACCGAAGGCATCCAGCCTTCGATTATCAAAGACATCGGCCGCGCTATTTCCTATCTACGCGGCTTGAAGGAAATGGCCATCGTGCTGGTCGAGCAGTATCTCGACTTCGCGCAGGAGCTCGGCGATCATCTGGTGGTCATGGACCGCGGCACGATCGTTTATTCCTGCGATCGGGCGAGCATGGACGAGGGTGCGCTCAAGCGCGCCATGGCGATTTGATCGAGGATTCCGTCATGGCCGGGCTTGTCCCGGCCATCCACGCCTTGCAGACTTGCCACGCAGAAAGGCGTGGATGCCCGGCCCAAGGCCGGGCATGACGAGTGGGAGAGCGTCAGGTGCCAAGCGTCGCCGCCGTCGGGGCCGCCGAGAAAATCTTCGCCGCCAACCGCGCGACCGGGCACATCGCGCTCGCCGTGGCGGCGCGCGCCGGCCGCACGCGGCGCAGCAGGGTGCACGAAGACGGCTCGTTGCGTGTGCGTTTCCCCAACACCGCGAGCGAGGCGCTCGAGGCGGTGATCGTCAACACCGGCGGCGGCATGACCGGCGGCGACCGCTTCGCCGTCGAGATTGCATTGAGCGAGGGCGCCGGCCTTATCGCCGGCACCGCGGCGGCGGAAAAAATCTACCGCTCGACCGGCGCCGATGCCGAGATGAACGTGTCGCTAACGGTCGGCGCCGGCGCGCGGCTTTGCTGGCTGCCGCAGGAAACGATCCTGTTCGACGGCGCGCGTCTTAAGCGCCGCATCGACGTCGATCTCGCCGACAACGGGTCTCTGTTGTTGACGGAAGCCGTGGTGTTCGGCCGCGCCGCGATGGGCGAAACCATGGTGAGCGGCTTCTTCGCCGACCGTTGGCGCGTGCGCCGCGCCGGCAAGCTCGTCTTCGCCGACGGTGTGCATCTCGACAAGGCTATTGCCGAAATGCTCGCCACGCCGGCTTCCGCCGCCGGCGGCATCGCCATCGCCACCCTGCTCATCGCGCCGGGCGGCGACGACACGCTTTCGGCCGTGCGCACGCTTGCCGCGCAATTTGCCGGCGAGGTCGGAATCTCGGCCTGGAACGGCATCGCGGTCGCCCGGCTCTGCGCCAAGGACGGCACGAGCCTGCGTCACGATCTGATCTTGCTGCTGACCAAGCTCGACACGCTCGTGCCCCGGCTCTGGTTGAATTGAGGACCTAATGAACCTGACTCCGCGCGAAAAGGACAAGCTGCTCATCGCCATGGCCGCGATGGTGGCGCGCCGCCGGCTCGAGCGCGGCGTCAAGCTCAATCACCCGGAAGCGGTGGCGCTGATCACCGATTTCATCATGGAAGGCGCGCGCGACGGCAGAACGGTCGCCGACCTGATGCGCGACGGCGCCCACGTTCTCGCCCGCGCGCAGGTGATGGAGGGCATTCCCGAGATGATCCACGATATCCAAGTGGAGGCGACATTCCCCGACGGCACCAAGCTCGTCACCGTGCACAATCCGATAAGATAAACGACGGAAAGGAACTAAAATTATGCTCCCCAATATTTTCGACGACCGCGCCGACGGCGCCCGGGACAAAGTCGTCGGCATGTACGCCGTGTTGGTCGCCTTCAACATCGCTGCTTGGCTGTGGGCGCTGATCGAGTTCCACGACCGGCCGTTGCTGCTCGGCACCGCCTTCCTCGCCTACAGTTTCGGCCTGCGTCACGCCTTCGACGCCGATCACATCGCGGCTATCGACAACGTGACGCGCAAGCTGATGCAGGAGGGCAGCCGGCCTATCGCGGTCGGTTTCTTTTTTTCGCTGGGCCATTCCACGATCGTGGTCGCATTGGCGGTCGCCATCGCGCTGACCGCGACGGCGCTGCAAAGCCATTTCGATGCGTTCAAGAGCATCGGCGGCATGATTGGCACCTCGGTGTCGGCGCTATTCCTGCTCACCATCGCCGCTGCCAACCTCATCGTTCTGCTGCAAGTGTACAAAGCCTTCCGGACGGTGAAGATGGGTGGCCGCCTGGTCGAGGACGATGTCGACCTTCTGTTGTCGAAGCGCGGCTTCCTCGGCCGTCTCTTTCGCTCGCTGTTCACATTGATCGAGCGAAGCTGGCAGATGTATCCGCTCGGCGTCTTGTTTGGGCTCGGCTTTGATACCGCGACGGAAGTAGGTTTGCTGGGCATTTCCGCCACGCAGGCGTCACAGGGCCTGTCGATCTGGTCGATCCTGGTCTTTCCAGCCTTGTTTACTGCCGGCATGTCGTTGATGGATACGACCGACTCGACGCTGATGGTCGGCGCCTATGGCTGGGCCTTCATCACGCCAATCCGCAAGCTCTATTACAACATGACCATCACCTTCGTTTCGGTGGTCGCCGCGCTGCTCATCGGCGGCATCGAGGCGCTCGGGTTGATCGGCGATAAGTTCGGCCTGGAAGGGCGGTTCTGGGCCTTCATCGGCGCGCTCAATGATAATTTCGGTTCGCTCGGCTATGCCATCGTCGCGTTCTTCCTGGCGAGCTGGGCCCTGTCTTTCCTGATCTACAAGATCAAGGGCTACGACCGCTTGGGTGCTTCGGCATGATCCCCGGCGAAACGTTCATCCAGCAGGGCGAGGTCGAGCTCAACAAGGGGCGCAAGACGGCCACGCTTTCGGTCGCCAATTCCGGCGACCGGCCCATCCAGGTCGGTTCGCACTATCATTTCTTCGAGACCAATCCGGCGCTGAAATTCGATCGCAAAAAAGCGCGCGGCATGCGGCTCGATATCGCCGCCGGCACGGCCGTGCGCTTCGAGCCGGGGCAGACGCGCGAGGTGACGCTGGTCGCGCTTGCCGGCAAGCGCACGATCTACGGTTTCCGGCAGGACGTGATGGGGAAGCTATGAGCGCTTTGCTGCAACGCACCCCTCAAAACCATAACGGGCGGACCGTCGTCCGCCCGTCACAAGCCCTCGGATCCATATGCGGCGCACAAACCGGAGTTCGCGGCAGCCGTACCCAGTTACTGAGAGCCCGGACCGGCAAACATGGACCACGAACGCCGTTGCCAGCACTCACGTCCCATGTCCGCTCCGGTCATGGCGGCCACCCGTGTCTGGCGTGAGCCGGAGATGGATGACCTGTCGGTAAGCCTATCCGCCCAGGTGGGCGAGGCAAGGATTGAATTTTCGCGACTGTGAACTGTGGGGAAAACGGCATGCCTACAACCATGAAGCGCGCGGCCTATGCGGACATGTTCGGCCCCACGACCGGCGACAAGGTGCGCCTGGCCGACACCGATCTTATCGTCGAGGTGGAGAAGGATTTCACCGTCTACGGCGAAGAGGTGAAATTCGGCGGCGGCAAGGTGATCCGCGACGGTATGGGCCAGTCACAGGTCACCAACGCGCGCGGCGCGGTCGACACCGTCATCACCAACGCGTTGATCCTTGATCACTGGGGCATCGTCAAAGCCGACGTCGGTCTGAAAGACGGGAAAATTTTCGCTATCGGCAAGGCCGGCAATCCCGACATCCAGCCCGGCGTCACCATCATCATCGGCCCGGGCACCGAAGTGATCGCCGGCGAAGGCAAAATTCTCACCGCCGGCGGCTTCGACACCCACATCCATTTCATTTGCCCGCAGCAGGTCGACGAGGCGCTGATGTCCGGCGTCACCTCGATGCTCGGCGGCGGCACCGGGCCCGCGCACGGCACCTTCGCCACCACCTGCACGCCGGGCCCTTGGCATCTCGGTCGCATGATCCAGGCCGCCGATGCCTTTCCCGTCAATCTCGGCTTCGCCGGCAAGGGCAACGCGTCACAGCCGGCGGCGCTGGAGGAAATGGTCAAGGCCGGCGCCTGTTCGCTCAAGCTGCACGAGGACTGGGGCACGACGCCGGCGGCGATCGATTGCTGTCTGTCGGTTGCCGACGATTACGACGTGCAGGTGATGATCCACACCGACACTTTGAACGAAAGCGGCTTCGTCGAGGACACGATCAAGGCGTTCAAGGGCCGCACCATTCACGCTTTCCACACCGAGGGCGCCGGCGGCGGCCACGCCCCCGACATCATCAAGGTCGCGGGCTTGAAGAACGTGTTGCCGTCGTCGACCAACCCCACGCGGCCGTTCACGCGCAACACCATCGACGAGCATCTCGACATGCTGATGGTGTGCCACCATCTCGATCCCTCGATCGCCGAGGACTTGGCCTTTGCCGAAAGCCGCATCCGCAAGGAGACCATCGCCGCCGAGGACATCCTGCACGACATCGGCGCGCTGTCGATGATGTCGTCGGACTCGCAGGCGATGGGCCGGCTCGGCGAAGTCATCATCCGCACCTGGCAGACCGCCGACAAGATGAAGAAACAGCGTGGGCGCCTCAAGGAAGAGAAGGGCGACAACGACAATGCGCGCGTCAAACGCTACGTCGCCAAATACACCATCAACCCGGCGATCGCGCATGGTGTGTCGAAGCACATTGGTTCTGTCGAGAAAGGTAAGCTCGCCGATCTGGTGTTATGGTCCCCAGCTTTTTTCGGCGTCAAGCCGGACTGCATCATCAAGGGCGGCTCCATCGTCGCCGCGCAAATGGGCGATCCGAACGCCTCGATCCCGACGCCGCAGCCGGTGCATTACCGGCCTATGTTCGGCGCCTTCGGCAAGGCGCGCACGGCCTCCTCGCTGGTGTTCGTGTCGAAAGCTGCGGCGCGCTCGTCCTTGCGCAACAAGCTCGGCATCGACAAGCAACTGGTCGCCGTCGAGCACACGCGCGACATCGGCAAGAAGAACATGATCCACAACAGTGCGACGCCCGATATCGAGGTCGACCCGGAAACCTACGAGGTGCGCGCCGACGGCGAACTCTTGACCTGCGCGCCGGCCGAAGTGCTGCCGATGGCGCAGCGCTATTTCCTGTTCTAAGCTTCCCGGAAAGCCGGGAAGGGGAACGCCGTGATCTATGTCATCGCCGAATTGCGTGTGAAGCCGGGAACCGCCGACAAGGCGATTGCCGCGGCCAGCGCCTGCGTCGCCGCAACCGTCAAGGAAGAGGGCTGCATCAGCTACGACATGCACCGCAGCGTCACCGACCCGTCGCGGCTGGTGCTGGTCGAACGCTGGGATACGCCCGAGGCGCTCAAGCGGCACATGGAGACCGCGCATTTCAAGGCCTGGCGCGCGGCAACGCCGGATTTCGTCGCCGAGCGCAAGGTCGAAATCGTCACGCCGGACAAGATCGACCGGCCGTGAGGCGCCCGTGCACCGCGTGACTGACATCAAGCGTCGCGGTGCCTGGGACGCCGGCGCGGCGGCCGACCGTATCACGCTCGATGCCGGCGACCGGCAGCGCCGGCGCGTCGCGCTCAAGGGCGAGAAGGGCACCGAATTTCTGCTCGATTTCGAGACGCCGGTGACGCTGCATGACGGCGACGGTCTTGTGCTCGACAACGGCGATCTTGTTCTCGTCGTCGGCGCGCCCGAAGCGCTGATCGAGATTGAGGCGAATCGCGCCACGGACATCGTGCGGCTCGCCTGGCATCTCGGTAACCGCCACACCGAGGTCGAAATCGTCGGCGGCAAATTGCGCATCCGTCGCGATCATGTGCTCGAGGACATGCTGGGCGGGCTCGGCGCGCATCTCCGGCCACTCGAAGCGCCGTTCGATCCGGAGGCCAGCGCGCCGCAAGGGCATCATAAGGGCGAGCATGACTAAGCGGAGGACCGCGCCTCTCCACCGCTCGTCCCCGCGCAAGCGGGGACCCAGGGCTGCGAGCACGGATCGCAATGAAGAACTGGATTCCCGCTTGCGCGGGAATGAGCGGAGTGAATTGGAAGCGGCTGCTCTTTACCGCCTCATGGCCTGGCTGTCGCCGGCGTTTCCGGTCGGCGCTTTCTCCTATTCGAGCGGCATCGAATGGGCGGTGGAGGCGGGTGACATCAAGGACGCCGCGACGCTGCGCGGCTGGCTCCAAGTAATGCTCGCGCAAGGCGGCGGCTTTTGCGACGCGGTGTTCTTTGCCCACGCCCATCGCGCCGTCGTCGACGACAAAGCGCTGCGCGACGTGGCCGAGCTCGCCGCCGCGTTCGCCCCCACGCGCGAGCGCCACTTGGAGACCACCGCGCAGGGCAACGCCTTTGTCGAGGCCGCGCGCGCCGCCTGGCCGTGCGCGGCGCTCGATCGGCTCAAGACCGTCTGGGACGGCGCGGTCGCCTATCCGGTGGCCGTCGCGGTCGCGGCAGCCGGCCACGGTATTGCCGTGGAGCCGGCGCTCGCAGTCTTTCTGCAGGCGCTTGCCGCCAATTGGGTGTCCGCCGGCGTGCGCCTCGTTCCGCTCGGGCAGACCGACGGCCAGCGCGTGCTGGCGGCGCTCGAGCCGGTTGTCGCCGTTACCGCCGAACGTGCGCTCGCCGCCTCGCTCGGCGATATCGGCTCGGCGGCATTCCGCGCCGACCTCGCCAGCGCGCGGCACGAGACGCAATACACACGATTGTTCAGGAGTTGATGATGGCGAATATGCACGGCCCCTTGCGCGTCGGCGTCGGCGGCCCGGTCGGTTCCGGCAAGACCGCGCTGATAGACGCGCTGTGCAAGAAGTTGCGCGATCGTTACCAGATCGCCGCCATCACCAACGACATCTACACCAAGTGGGATGCCGAATATCTGGTGCGCTCCGGCGCGCTGGCGCCCGAGCGCATCGCCGGCGTCGAGACCGGCGGCTGCCCGCACACCGCGATCCGCGAGGACGCTTCCATCAATCTCGCCGCCGTCGCCGAGATGCGCGCCAAGTTTCCCGACCTCGATCTGGTGCTGATCGAATCCGGCGGCGACAATCTGGCCGCAACGTTCTCGCCCGAG
>Ga0335078_10006920_pt1 | contig 16787 bp, 9 predicted proteins | sample Lox_Sample_32_FD_206711 | JGI IMG/M metagenome (GOLD analysis project Ga0335078, IMG submission 206711) | Soil microbial communities from Loxahatchee National Wildlife Refuge, Florida, United States - Lox_Sample_3.2 | ecosystem: Environmental > Terrestrial > Soil > Wetlands | place: USA: Florida... | reverse complement strand
CGGCTTCTCAGGCGCGGTATTATTTGGCGATGTCGCAATTAGATCAGAACAAAATCGCGAGCGCCGCTTCCAACTTTCAGAATTTCGCCGTGCAATATCCGAACGACCCTCTTGCATCGACAGCCTGGTTGGACGCCGCGGACTGCTTCGTTAAGAACGACGACTACGCCAATGCTGCGTTAGCCTACGAGCGGCTTCAGGTTTTCTATCCGAAAGATATCCATGCCGCAAGCAGTCTTCTGGATGCCGCGAAATATTTTGAGATGTCCGCGGATACCTCGCGTGCGGAGATTTCGCTTCTCACAATTGAACAGGACTATCCGACGAGTCAAAGTTATTTCGCCGCCACCTTGCAGCTTGGCAATTTATACTTCAATTCCGGTCAGGAACACAAAGCGGAAGACCAGTACAAGGCACTTCTTTCTTCCGATAACGATTCGGTGAGAGTGATGGGGCTTCTCGCTCTCGGGAGACTGAACCGAATCCGCGGCATGTCCGTCCAGGCTGAAAAGTATCTGAGCGACGCGATTCAGTTGAACATAGCTCCACAAAGCACGGATGCTCTTCTGGAGAGTATTCAGCTTGAGCTCGATACCGGAAATTTCTCTCCGGCTTTCCAGCGGGCGGATGAGATTGACGTCGCTGTATTGACCTCCGCACAAAGAAACGTGCTGACTTTTGAGAAGGCATATGCCTCCGTCGCGGTTGGTGACGATGCGACGTTTGAGACTATTGCGGGAAAGTTGAAGTCACTTCCTCCTGATTACAAAATTAAAATAGCCGGCCTCCTCGAAGCCAAGAAGAAATATTCCGACGGGTTGAGCGTGCTCAAGAATTTTCCTTCCAGGGATGCAACCGAACAGCTGCTGAATCTATACGCCGAGCTTGCGTATAAGGCGAGGCGGATGAAGCTTGCGGATTCGCTTCTCGCACTCTCAATAGAGCGATCCAAAGCTCCCGACGCGAAAGCAGTCGTAAAGCTTCTGGACATCGAATGGAGATTCCTAAAAGACGCTGAGCTTGCGCGGCGGACATTTTATCAGTATCAAAATGCGCTTAAGGATAGACCGGATGTTTTTTTCTATTACACCGCGTGCTTCGACGAAAGCGAGGGCAATTATGAGGAGGCAATTGGCAGCTATCGTGAGCTTCTGACTTCTTTTCCGGAGTCCGACTTCACTGCCTCCGCCGACAGTATTTCAAAATATATCTCGGCCTTCAAGGACATCGACTATAAAGACGCGGTGGCAAATCTGGCTGAGATCGTATCCGAGCAGGCAATTTCTCCCGACGCTAACAATCTTTTTCAACTCGGAAATCTTTTTGAAAATGACTTGAAGGATTACAAGAAGGCAGAAAGGATTTTTCGACAGCTGGTTTCAATTTCAACGGGAGATACTCAAAGGGTGGCACAGTACCGGCTTGCAAATGTACTCGAGAAAATTTCCCTGGGTAGACTGGATGAAAATTCAGAAGCCTATTCAATTTACGAGAATCTCGCTTCGAGTCCTGCAGATGACTCGCTGACGGAAAAATCCACGATCAAAGCGATCCAGATCCAGATCGCATCAGGCGATTCCGCCGCCGCGGGAGTTTCTGCTCTCTCATTTCTGAAACGTTTTCCGAACTCGGCTCGTGTGCCGGATGTGAATTGTATTCTCGCACAGACGCTGTACAGCTCTGCCGATTATCATGAGGCAATCGTTCAGGCGCAGCTTGTGCAAAGCTATCCGTTCGTAACCAATTCGATCGCGGAAGCGCAGCTCGTCATTGCCCGGTCCGAGATTGCCATCGATTCTCTTGAACTTGCGAAGGCGACACTGGAAAATTTCTTTCACTCTCGGCCCCCGAAGGAGTACTTGCTGCAAGGGGATCTGCTTTATGTTGAGCTACTGAAAAAAATGAATCTGGATGCCGGGGGTGCATATTCGACTATCCTTCAGGAGCTTCAGCCGTCGACCTACAAAGAGAAAGTAGAGTCGGAGCTCGCCGACTATTTATACTCGCTGGGCAGGTACGATACCGCGTATTCTATCTACCAGGCCATCGGCGATGACGAGCTTTGGCCGACGCTCCCTCCGGACATTCTTTATAGAATGGCTTATTGCAAATTGAAGTCGGGAGATCTCGATACGGCGAAAAATATTTTCGAGGAAGTCGTAACAAATTCGGCAAACTCATCCGAGATTGAAGACTCATATTACCAGCTCGGCAGAATTTACGAATCGCTCGGCGACAAAAGGATGAGCGCAGCTTTCTTCGAGAAAGCCGGATCGAACGACCTCGGCGCACTGATGAATGCGGCGGAAACGTACTTCAAGATCGGCGATTACGACGACGCCGTCCAGATTTATAAGAAAATTCAAAGCAATGGAACGCCGGATAGTTTACGGGCTTTCGTAGCGGCGAGATTGATAGAGATCGACTACAGGACCGACGAGATCAAATCCGCCGACGCCGCCGCGGCAAAATTCAAGAAAAACTATCCGGGCAACGACGACGAATTTCTCGCCCAATTTCTCGTGGACAAGGCGGAGTACATGATTCGGAACAAGGAATACAAAGTGGCGCAGGAATTATTGGACGATGTGAAGAGTGACTATGAAAAGACGAATGCGTATCCTACGTCGCTGCTCGACGGCGCGAGAATTCTTGCCGAGCTCGGGGACCTCGACAAAGCGCAGGAAAAATTAGCCGAATTGCTGAAAGAATTTCCGAACAGTCCGGCGGCCCCGATTGCCCGCTATGAACTTGGAAACATCTATTACGCACAGGAAAAATATCAGGATGCCATCAATAGCTTCAGGGCTATTTATCAGGATTCGCTTTCCGACCGGGACATGATCCATGACGCTATGACCGGGCTTATCAACGCGTATGAGACTGCGGGACAGTATGATGGTGCACTCGATATGGCTCGAAAATTCATTGCAAAGTATCCCGACGATCAGTCGATCATGGACATGAAGATCAAAGTGGGTGTCCTTTATGAGGAGCTCAAGTACTTTGATCAGGCGCTCATGACTTTCCAGAATCTTGTTAAAGAAGCGAATCGTGATTATCAGGCCGAACTTCATTATTATATAGGCGCGATTTATAACGACAAAGGCGATTATGCTAATGCAATTCTGGAGTTTCTTAAAGTCCCATATCTGGTTTCGCAGAATGCCGTGGTTGATTGGTCGGCTCAGTCGTACTATATGGCTGGAAAGTGTTACGAGCAGCTGAACAAGCCGAACGACGCAATCGCTATGTACCAGAAGATCGTGGATAAGCCTCACACGGACAAAACATTTGTCGATGGAGCGGAACGAGAAATAAACAGAGTGAAGGCGCTTCTGAAATAATTGTGAGCGACCGGGGAAACGCGTAAAAAAGAGGAACAATGTTCGAAAAGGAAATATCCAGCTACGCATTCAACATCGCCAAGCGTTATACGGGGGAAAGAATTTCGTTCCATGCGCTTCTGTCGGATTCCGAGCTCCCGGAAAGCTTCAAGAAATTTGCGGAGGCCGGGGTCGATGAAATTGTCGACGACGAGGAGTTCGGAAAGAGCAGGACCGGCAAGCTTGACATGAGTACGTCTGAAATACAGACGCTGTTCAAGGAAATTCGCCATGCCGTCAAGAACTCATTCGAGTTTTCTCGAGAAGACTTTCTCGATTTGACCGACAAAGCGTCGAAGTTCCTGTTTAATTATACAATACGTCCCCGGTGGACCCTTGAGAAATTTTTGTTCAAAGGTGAGAGGGAAATATCCAGGTCGAACTTTTACCGTGCCGAGAGATTTCTGAACGACTATCCATATTATCTGAAGGGAATAGTCGAGTACATGGAAATTCAGAACAAGGGCTCGATAGATATTGATAACTGGAGAAAGCTTCATGGGAAGATCGACGAGCATCTTCTTAGCTCGCTGCCGTCGAACGCCGAGTCGCTCACGAATCCTCTTTTGGAGATGTTCTCGTTTGCATCCGGATTTTCTAAGATTCCTATAGACGCGTTAGTGCTCTTCTTCCGTGATAAATCCGGGGATGAAATTGTCGATCGCGTTGAGTTTGCAAAAGAGGTAAAGGGATTCCAATCGCTTGACTTCCGCGACATTGAATCTATTCTCGCGGCTACATCGAGGGACGCGACGCAAACGGTGGCATTGCCCCGGTCTCAGTTGGAGTTTGCGAAAGATTATCAATCGTTCGAGAGGAGAGCCGCAGCGGAGCGTCTTAACAAAGAGAATGCGGAGCTCGTGAACATCGAGAAAAAGAAGGAAGCCCCGGAAAGAAAGACGGAATTCGATACCCAGTCACCGACTGAGCCGCCGCCGAAAGCGGAGGCCGAACCGAGATTGCCTTCAGTGCGAACTCTGTTGAAGGCAAAAGACGAGGTGAGGATTATCAAGAAGATTTTTCGCGGGAGCAGGTCGCTGTACCATATCGCTATACATAAGTTAGACGAAAGCGCCGACTGGAAGAGTGCGGCGAAAATCGTCGAAGGAATATTCATCGACAACGGAGTCGATCCTTTCTCGAAGTATGCGGTGGCTTTCACGGATGCCATCAGCAAAAGATTTGGCCATGGCACGAATGATTGACCGGTTCTGAAGGATCAGTCGTCGGTGAAAAGCTGCAGACCCCCATCTCCAAAGTCCGAACAATTTCCGGAAAACAAGATTATGAACGGAAGATACTGCGCCATGGCTTTCGTCTTATTCGGTGGAATATTATTCGTGCTCAGAACTTAGAATTGTTTTTTGTGGCTTAACTTGTCATGGCACACTTTGTTGACGAAGCGCTGATTTACGTGAAGGCAGGTGACGGCGGAAACGGCTGTGTAAGCTTCCGCAGGGAGAAGTTTATTCCGCGCGGCGGTCCGGACGGCGGGAACGGAGGAAGGGGTGGAAGCGTAATCCTTGTGGCCGACGCAAGTCTTACGACCCTTCTTGATTTTCACTATCGCGCCATGTTCAAGGCAGGACGCGGCCAGCATGGACAGGGTTCAAACAAATTTGGAAAAAGCGCAGATAACTTGATGATCAAGCTGCCCATAGGGACGATTGTCAAGGACGCCGAAACAAACGAGACCATTGTCGACATGATCGATGATGGGAAGGAATTTGTGATTGCGAAAGGGGGAAAGGGCGGAAGGGGGAATGCCCAGTTTGCGACGTCGACGGACCGTGCTCCACGCAGATCTGAACCGGGCAAATTAGGCGAGGAGAAAACTCTGAAACTCGAGTTGAAGCTGCTTGCCGATATCGGTCTTGTCGGCTTTCCTAATGTCGGTAAATCCACACTGTTGTCCACGATCTCCGCGGCAAAGCCGAAAATTGCAGACTATCCGTTTACAACCCTTTCTCCCGTGCTTGGAATTGCTAAGTATAAAGATTTCTCATTTGTGGTTGCAGATATGCCGGGCTTAATAGAGGGAGCGAGTCAGGGAAAGGGTCTTGGGATTTCCTTTTTGAGGCATATCGAAAGAACGAAGGCCATCGCTGTGCTCATCGAATCGATCTCGCCGAATCCCGCGGAAGATTTTGAAAAGCTAACGGAGGAGATGCGGCTTCACAGCAATTCACTCCCGCGGAAAATAAAAATCGTCGTGTTTACCAAGACCGATCTCTTGGACTCTGGCCGGATAGAGGAACTTAAGAAAATAAAATTTCCGAGAAAGATAAAGAAGCATTTCATCAGCGCGATGACGAGCGATGGGGTAGCTGAGCTGCTCGGATTGTTCTGGGCTATGATAAGAAAATAGTATTCGCGTTGCGCCGATTATGGTCCCGATTATTCAATCGGCCCGATCCAGTCTAATCCGTGTCTTCGACGCGAAATCATCAGTCCGATTCCATTTCTGCGAGGGACGTCCTGATTATGTCGATTCCTTCGTTTATTTCCAGCGTGTTGACATTTAAGGGTGGCCTGAAGCGGATTGTCAATTCGCCGCAGCCGATCAATAAGAGATTCCGGTTGAAAACTCTTTGACGGAGCTCGAGGCGCTTTTGAGGGGAAGGCGTGTCAAATGCGCAGAAGAGTCCCCGCCCGCGCGCGTTGCGAACGAATTGCGGAAACTCCGATTCCAGCTCCCTTAAGCTTGTGAGCAAGAGCTCGCCGACCATGGCGGCGTTCTCTACGAGTTTCTCCTCTTCGATAATCTGAAGCTGTCTCGTAAAGCGCACCATGTCTGTGAGGTTCCCGCCCCAGGTGCTGTTGAGCCTTCCGGAAGTATTGAACACATTGTCGGTCGCTTCATCGAATACGCTTCCGGCAAGAACTCCGCACACTTGCGTCTTCTTCCCGAACGAAATAATATCAGGTTCCACGAAATGCTGGTGCGCCCACATCTTCCCTGTGAGGCCGATCCCCGTTTGTACTTCGTCCATGATCATGATTATGTCATTCTCGGTGCAGATGTTCCGAAGCCGGACGAAGAATTCCTTTCGGAAATGATTGTCGCCGCCTTCGGCTTGTATCGGCTCGATGATCAAAGCGGCGATGTCCTTTCCAAACTCCACTATTGCCTGTTTGATCTGGGTAATCGCAATTTCTTCTTCTTGCTTCACGTACCTTAGATTTTCTTCATTTAGAGGAAACTTCATCGCCGGATTATTTATTCTTGGCCAATTAAATTTTGGAAAGTATCTTGTCTTAATCGGATCGGTGTTTGTCAGCGAGAGCGTATAACCCGTGCGGCCATGGAAGGCTCTCTTGAAGTGAATTACCTTCAGCTTGTTTTCATCCTCAACGGATCTAAAGAAACCCGAGCTGAGATTTCTCTGCATCTTGAAATCGAACGCAGCTTTCAGTGCGTTCTCAACCGCTAAGCCGCCTCCTTCGATCAGGAAGGCATGCGGGAGATAATCGGGGATTGCGATCCGTGAGAATGCATCTATGAATTCTGCCATCTCGACGGTATAAGAATCCGAACATGACGGCTTCTGCACCGAGACGTAGGCAAGCTTCTCAAGAAACTCCGGAGTGGTCATCTTCGGGTGGTTGAATCCTATGGGAGACGAGCCGAAGAATGTGAAAAAGTCCAGGAATCTCTGCTTACTCTTCGCATCGAATGCGTAGGAGCCTTTGCTTTGCTTGAGATCAAATACGATGTCGAACCCATCGACCAGCATATGTCTTCGGAGAACGTCTCCTACCTCCTCCGGCTTGATGGTCGCGGAGTAGAGGTCATAATCAGAGGTAGTAGTTCTGGTTTTTGTCTGTTTGACGTCTTTGGCTGACATGACTTATCCTTTTGGGAATCGTTAGTGAATTCTTGTTTCCAATTGTTCAGTTGTGAACGAACATCGTTTGGTTAAGTTCAAAATTAAAAACCTAATATTCAAAATAATAATTACGAATTCCTGTAAGTATCAATTTGCGCTCTCTGCAGTTTGTCGCTAAAATCCACATAGACTGTTTTCTTTTCGGTGAAGAAATCGAAAGCGCTTGCTCCTCCTTCACGGTGGCCGTTGCCCGTCTGTTTCACTCCGCCAAACGGCATATGGGTTTCCGCGCCGATTGTCGGTGCGTTGATGTATGTTATTCCTGCTTTGATGTCGCGAATTGCCTTGAACGCGTCGTTGACATTCCTGGTGTAGACCGCAGAGCTCAGTCCATAGATCGTTCCATTAAGAAGTTCGATCGCGTGATCGAGGGATTTTGCCTTCAATATGGAAAGCACAGGTCCGAAAATTTCTTCCCGGGCTATTGTCATGTCGGGTGTTACGTCGACGAAAATCGTCGGATCATAATACCAGCCTTTATCTAGCTCGCCGCCTCTCGCGGGTTCTCCGCCAATGACGAGTCTCGCCCCTTCTTTCTTGCCGATCTCTACGTATGAATGAATCCTTTCTCTCTGAGCCTCGTTAATGCACGGCCCGACTTCGACGGATTCGTCCAACCCGTTTCCCAATTTCAATTTTGAAGTTCTTTCGGCGAGCATATCGATGAATCTTTCATAAATCTTTTCATGCAAAATCAGGCGGCTCGTTGCGGTGCAGCGCTGGCCTGTGGTCCCGAATGCACCCCACAAAACGCCGTCAAGCGCAAGCTCGAGATTGGCATCATCCATGACTATTTCGGCATTCTTCCCGCCAAGTTCAAGAGACACTCTCTTGAGAGTCCGTGATGCTGTCTCGGAGATTTTTTTGCCGACAGCGGTGGAGCCGGTAAAGCTTATCAGCTCGACATCCTCGTGTTCCACTATAGCCATTCCGACTTCGTTTCCTCCGCCGTGTACGATGTTGATGACACCCTCCGGTATTCCTGCTTCGATAAGGATTTCGACGAGCGTCGCTGCGGTCTTCGGCGTGTCGGAAGCCGGCTTGAAAACGATGGCGTCGCCGGAGACGAGGGCGGGAAATATTTTCCATGTTGGAATCGCCATCGGGAAATTCCATGGGCTGATGACTCCTGCGATTCCCACCGGCACGCGCATCGACATAGTGAACTTGTCGGGGAGCTCGCTCGGCGCAGTCTCGCCGAACATCCTGCGTCCTTCACTCGCCGAATAATAAGCCGTGTCGATTCCTTCCTGAACGTCGCCGCGAGTTTCGAGGAGCACTTTTCCCATCTCGCGAGTCATCTCGCGTGCAATTTCTTCCTTTCGCGCAACCAGGATATCTCCGGCTCGCTTGACTATGTCACCCCTCTTAGGCGCCGGGGTCAAGCTCCATGGTCGAAATGCTTGTCTTGCAGCGTCGACGGCAGCGTCCACGTCTCTTTTGTCGCTCTTCGGAAATATTCCGATTACATCGTTCCAGTCGGCTGGATTTCGGTTTTCGAAAGTCCTGCCTGATTCGGCGGCCTTTTCTTTTCCGCCGATGAAATTCTTAAATGCTTTTGGCATTGTCGTTCTCCTACAGACGAAACAAATTCCAAACTACGAATCCCAAGTCCCGGACGAGAACAAAGTTCAAAAGAGCAAGATTTCTAAAATACGTCCACAGGCGCTTCTTGAATTACGCGCCGTTCAATTTAGAGCATTTGGATTTGATTATAGCTTAAGCTTCTTGCTCTCAGTCCGGGCTGAAGAAAAGAATAATTGAAAGAACAAGTATTAAAATCGGAAGCAGAGAAAAGAACAGGACATAGTGCAAAGGGCGGCTAAGAATCAGCTCTTCTTCTCGAAAGAGATGCTTGCTGACGAGATGAGAACCGGCAGCGGATGAGCCGCCTGCTAGCGCGATAAGTGTTATGGATTTTATCGGACCGAGAGAGAACTTTAGGAATGTTACCTGTGCCGCCATGGCGATCGTTAGACCTGCCAGCAGTCCGTAGAATCCGCCGAGCCAAATGAGAAATGATTTGTTCTGAAAAAGGGGAATCATTTTCAAATCTTCAATCCAAGTGCTCTATAAATGTAATCAACATTCTTTAGAAGTGCATCCAGGTCAAAAATTCTTGCCAGCTCTTCGGGTGAGAGTTTCTCTGACACTTCTTTGTCCTTGCTCAATTCGGAGAGAAAATCTTGTCCCGTTTCCCAACAGTGCATCGCGTTTCGCTGGACCATGGCGTAAGCCTGTTCCCGTGTCAGCCCTTTTTCGACAAGCTTCAGCAAAACATCTTCCGAGAAAAACAATCCATGAGTCAATTGGAGATTCTTCTTCATCCTTTCCGGATAGGCGACAAGATTTTTGAAGATCTTCTGTGATTCGAGGATCATGAAATCGAGACCGAGCGTCGCGTCAGGGAAGATCACGCGCTCCACGGACGAATGTGAAATATCTCTTTCGTGCCACAGACCTTGATTTTCCAGCGCGGACATTGCATACGACCGGACCAGCCTTGCGATTCCGCAAACCCTCTCTGCGTTGACGGGATTCCTCTTGTGTGGCATTGCCGAGGATCCTTTTTGTCCCTTAGTGAACGGTTCTTCCGCTTCGAGAACTTCCGTCCGCTGCAGGTGTCTCACTTCTAGCGCCATTTTCTCGAGGGTCCCGCCGATTACAGCGAGCACAGTCATGAACTGTGCGTGCCTGTCGCGTTGAATGATTTGTGTCGAAGCGATCGACGGCTGCAGCCCGAATTTTTTTGCAACATATTTTTCAACCTCGGGAGAAATGTGAGAGTAGGTTCCGACCGCACCCGATATTTTCGCAACGGCGATTTCCGCAATTGCACTCTTCAGCCGCTCGACGTCTCGACCGAGTTCATCGTACCACACTGCCATTTTAAGTCCGAAGGTGACCGGCTCCGCGTGAATGCCATGTGTCCGGCCAATTTCAGGAATGTCTTTGTACCTCAGGCTTAGCTCGCCGATAATTTCCCGGAGTTCAAGGAGGTGCTTGAGAATGATCTCGCCAGCCTGCTTCAATTGGATTGCCGATGCGGTGTCGAGAACGTCCGACGAAGTCATTCCGAGATGGACGAATCTAGCCGACGGCCCGACATTCTCGCTGATATTAGTCAGGAATGCAATGACATCGTGCTTAACAGTTTTCTCGATTTCATCTATCCGTTCAACATCGAATTTTGCCTTCGATTTGACTACTTCGACTGCATCCTGAGGAACTCTACCGAGTTGTGCCTGGGATTCCATCGCTGCAATTTCAACATCGAGCCAAATCCGGAATTTATTTTCCTCGCTCCAAACGGCGTTTAGTTCGGCCGGTGAGTAACGTCTTATCATTTGTCGCCTTTCAAAAGACTGATCCTGATCCCTCAAGCGCGCCTCAAAGCCGGCATCAATTATAAAATAGAGGCCATCTATGAACGAGCTTGAACGGCTTTCTAATTCTTATTTTCTCTTGTTCCGACTTTCAACGAAAGTGTCAATAACTTATTCTCGCGCAATACTTCAAAACTCACATTTGTACCAGGTTCCAAATCGTCCAGCAGCGATTCGAGCGCGACAGCGTCGTGAACCGGCTTGCCCTTGTACTTCAGTATCAAATCGCCCGGCTTGAAGCCGCTCTTTTCAGCAGGGCTTCCCTCCTGGACACTGTTCACCAAAGCACCGGACGGCTCGCTCAAGCCGAAATACTTCGCGATGTTTTCATCGACCGCCTGCAGGTCGAGACCGATCCACGTTTCATGCTTTGCTTTTCCGTATTTCCTCAGCTCATCTACAACGCGTGCCACTTTGTTGATGGGGATTGCGAAACCGTAGCCGATATAAGCCTGGCTCACTCCGGCTGTGTAGATCATGGTGTTAATCCCGATTACTTTGCCGTCGGCGTCGACGAGCGGTCCTCCGGAATTCCCGGGATTGATGGCCGCATCGGTCTCGATCATATCGCTGTAATTCCGCGAGCCTGCTCTCGAGAGATTCATTCCGAGAGAGCTCACGACGCCTACGGTGACGGTCGGCTTATCGTTGATGTCGAACAATCCGAATGGATTTCCGAATGCAATTACCCATTCGCCGATAAGTATGCTGTCGCTATTACCGAACTCGCAATAGGGAAGACTGTTGCCGTCAATTTTTAGGAGAGCGATGTCCGACTGGTTGTCATGCCCGATAATCTTTGCGCTTCGTTTACTCCCGTCGGTCATCGTGACAATGATCTTTGTTGCACCCTGGACTACATGGTTGTTTGTAACTACATAGCCGTCGGGAGAAATGATGAACCCTGAACCCAGGCTCTGGACCTCGTATTTCTGCGAGCCGAAAAACTGATTGAAGAACGGATTGTCCTGAAAGAACTGCTTGAAGAATGGATCGTTCGTCGCAAACGGGCTCTGTCGTTCTTCGACTGCGGTGACGTTTATCCCGACGACGGCGGGACTGATCACTTGAACGGACCTTGTTATGGCATTCTCTCGCGAAAATGTCGGATCGTTTTCCTGTGCGTAAGCAGATTGTACCATGGCGAATAGAAGAAAAGTCAACCACAGATTCGATTTAATTGCAGAGATTCGCAGGCCCCGCCAGGCACTTAATTTCTCCATGAGTATCTTTGTACATCCCTTTGCTGTTCGCGATGAATGAAGGAAGTGAACGACGGCTTGCAGCTTGGCAACGTCGGCTTTCCACAATAAATTTTCTATCGGTTGAACTCTATATTCCATTTTGTAATTCATTCTTTAATGGGACTAAATGCTTTGACAAGATGGTCGCAAGAAGGAGAGAGGCAAAAACCGCAGAGGCCGGCTCATAGTTGAACCTGGTGAAGATGGGTATCGAAGCGAGGATGATCCCGGAGACGCTCGAGAAATATAATTTCAGCTTAGATATTCTCAACAGGAAATAAACAGCGAGGTAGACCGCGACTGCAAGCGGCTGAACAATCAGGAGACCGCCCGCCGCAGTTGCGAGTCCGCGTCCTCCTTTGAATCTCATAAATATGGAATAATTGTGGCCGAGAACGGCAAAAAAAGCTGCAGCTAAACCGGCGGTGGATCCGAGTTCATGTTGTGCCAGGAAAGTCACGAGCAATCCTTTGAGTAAGTCAACCAATCCTACCGTGATACCAATTGTTTTTGAGCCGGTAACCTCGTAGGCATTCATTGCGCCTATATTTCCGGTTCCATTCCTTGAAATATCTATTCCTTTAACGTGCTTCCCAATCACGTAAGCCGTTGGAAATGAGCCAATTAAGTATGCAGAGATGGCAACGGCGAGATTAAACACCAACCATTATAGAGAAAATCGAGAAGAGTTTCAATCACTCCAAAACGGGAGATCAGATCGAAATTGGAAGGCCCGGGAGAATTCACAAACGGTAATGGCATAGCGCCAGTGCAGGGAATCGACATTCTCGCCACGGTTCCCAACCATCTTCTGTAATTCGTGCTTCTGTGAATGGCATGCAGTGTCTTCCCCGCCGCAGTTGGACGGAAAAAGAAAAACCTTGACATTCAAGATAGAATTAAACAAATTAAGACCGATTAAAGTAACCGTTTACTTAAACGAGAACTGCCAACTGGTTTTATTTTAGGAAAGGCTTCGAGTTAGAAAATTGGTACGTCGTTCTACAAGGTCAGGTGCATTATGCTGTTCCCGCCACGACGATCTACATGTTCGGGTATTCAAATTCTTCTTGCTGTCGTGAAAATGGTTTACATCTTCTCCAGCTTGAAATATTCATTTGGCAAAAAAGTGAGACAGTGATACAAAAGCAGAAGTGTGCCATGATATATTTGAAACATATCCAGGAGCTAATTATGAGATTGCGAGTGTTAATTAGTGCTTTGAGATTAGGATTACTATCAACTCTTATAGTTCTGGCTCTCACTGCAACGTCTTATGAACAATCAAGGAGCAAGATTCAAGGGACGGTTAAGGATGCAAAGACGGGGGAAGCCCTGCCTGGCGTCAACGTGCTGGTTGTCGGCACGTCGCTCGGTGCGGTTACTGACCTTAGCGGTCGATACTTCATAGTGAATGTGCCTGTGGGAAGCTATGATTTGCAGGCATCCATGATAGGCTACGCATCCACGGTCGTCAAAGGTGTCCTCGTTTCGGTAGAGAGAGTGGCGACGATCGACTTCTCGCTTGAGCCCGCTGAAATAAAGACCGGCGAAGTTGTGGTAGTTGCCCAGAGGAACGAGATGCACAAAGAGGTTTCAGGAACGCAGATGGTGGCGACCAGTGCAGAGATTCTTAGCACGTCGGGTGTGAGAGAGATTAACGGGTTCCTCGAAAAGTTGCCCGGTGTTTCAGTTGACGTGAACGGCTACTTGACCATCAGGGGTGGCAGCGCGGATGAAGTCGGCACTATCGTGAACGGGCTGGCCTATGACAATCCGGCGGTCGGAAATGCTGAGACAAGCCTTCCTCTAAGTGCAATTGAACAGGTTTCCGTATTGTCCGGCGGTTACAACGCAGAGTATGGGAACTTCAGATCGGGTTTGGTGGACTTTACCACGAAATCCGGAACCGCAAGCGCGTACCATGGTACTTTGACTGCCTCCGGAGATCAATCGCACATGCGGAGATTCGGAAACTCGTTGTACGATCCACTTAATTCCGTACTTTCCCCTTACTTAGATCCGAGTGTGGCTTTTCAGGGGACGACCACGAGTCAGGGCCTCACCGTGCAAGGCTGGGACTCGGCGGCTGCGACTTATAATAAAGGAAAGCCGCTCAACCAACAGGCGTCGCCGCTTGAGTTATACATGCTCATGTCATGGATGACCATGACCGTACCGGATTATGCTGGCCTCGAAAAAGAGATGACGGCAGATCCGAGCATTCTCGGCAGTATGACAAAGGTGCAGGCTGATTCGATGTTGAATGCGACCCGGAGTGCATTTGCCAACCACGCTAACAAAGAAGGCGGCAACGACTACAACCTCGATGGAGGGTTCGGCGGCCCAGTACCGCTCATCGGAAAATTCCTGGGCGGGGCAACCTTCTACGTTTCGAACAACACAAAAAATACGAATTACATTGAGCCTGTTACTCTAAACAGCGATTTCACTTCGACGTCTTTGCTGTCGATCAAGTCAACTCCATCCGCTGCTGTTTCGCTTACCCTTAACGGACTCTGGAGAAGGGAAATCGGAATAAGTCCGATTCGGCCTCCGTCAGGTGATCTGCCTGATGTCTCCAATAGAGGCGGGTTCATGCAGCAGGATAATGTCCAATGGATCTATAGCAACAGCAGTATAATCGGAGACGGCTATAATTATCTCTATGATCAGGCATACTTCCCGATCCTTGACCAAACGGAGATGATGGGCGGATTGACGTTCAACCATTTGATAAGCCCAACCACATATTATCAAGTAACGCTGGGTGGAACCGGGATCCTGGATCATTCTCCGACCGGGGACAATAGGAACACCTCGCTGGTCACAGAGCTTGGGCCGTTTAATCTGGATGAGTCGCCTTATGGGAAATTGCAGTTTGCTCCAAGTCATAAAGTATATTCTCCGGTCGATTCCTTTACATATGCGGCCTATGATGATCCTCCCGGAATTTCAATATTCAGATTTAGAAGCAAGGAAGGCGATCTTCACGATAATTCAAAGACCTATCAATATCAGGGCAAAGTGGATTTCTCTTCCCAGATCGGCGATCACAATTTTGTAAAGGCAGGCATCGAATATGATCTGTTCAATTTAGATCATAATTTTTATGAGACGTGGAACAACAACGCTTACAACACCTACGAATTCAACTATTATGAAAAGCCGAGTGAGACCGGGCTCTATTTACAGGATCAAATAAACTACGAAGGGATAGTCGCCAACCTGGGCGTTCGTTTTGATTACTATTATGGAGGGGGAGGGCTTTGGCCAAGTAACGACAGTGCATTCGCCTATTCATCAATATTTCTCCCTCAGGATACGACAGGTCTCTACAAGTATTTAGCGACTGGTCAATCGCAAATCTGGCATGATTGGGAAGCTTATAATGATTCCGTTCCGGGGTTCCTGCAGCCGATAAAGAACTTTTTTGCCATCAGTCCTCGTCTTGGCCTTTCATTTCCGATAACTGAAAATTCCAAGTTCTATTTCAACTACGGCCATTTCCGATCTAGTCCGCCATATTATTCGATGTACCAATTTCAGTATCGATATACAAAACAAGGTTTGTACACGATGTCCAATCCCAACATGGCGCCTCCGCTCACGATTCAATATGAAACAGGCGTGGAGTATAACCCATTGGGGAGTGTCATGCTTCGCGTGTCCGGTTATTACAAAGATGTCACGGGAAAACCGGGAGAAGTGACTTATAATGCAGCCGCTAATGGGGTTACATATAATAGCTATCTGAATAACGAATATCAGGACATCCAAGGCGTCGAAGTGGAGCTGTCTAAACGCGATAATTCATGGATAAATGGATGGGTCAATTTTAATTATGAGTTGAGAAAAACAGGTCTCACGGGGGTTCAGGACATAAATCAGATACCCACGACAGATCAATCGAATCTGTACCAGGCAAACGAACAGCCTACTTTTGCTGCTCCCGATGTAAACGGAGATTTGATTCTCAGGTCACCAGCCTATTGGGGCCCTCAGCCGGTGGGATTAGATCTACTCGGAAACTGGACATTAAGCATTTTCGGTGTCTGGAAAACCGGATCTTATTTCCAATTATTCCCTAGCGCATCCGATCCCCAATTAAACAACATTTGGCTGGAATGGCCCGGATATTTTAGGATGGATACGAGACTCGACAAGGAATTCAAGATTGGCGGGCTGTCTGCGTCGTTCTTTGTGGACATAACAAACGTGTTTAACATCAAGATAAACCTATTAGGCGAGGAAACCTCATTGTACGAACAGCAGGCATATGGTGGCACAGGTGCAATTGCAAACTCAACTCCGCCCTACGCATTTGCAAGTGCCAGCGATGAAGCAGCTTATTTGGCAACGCTGCATCTGCCGATATACAATTCTCCTCTCTTTGATAATCTACGCCTTGAGAATCCTGGCTGGTATATTCCAGGGAACGACAAGGTGGGCGACATGAATTCATCAAGCAAACCGTACATACACAATCCTGCTTATGCTGACCTCTTTTTATATGGTCAGCCGAGAGACATTTGGCTCGGGATAAAGATAGATTTCTAAACCTCACTTTCGTTCACCCCGACAGGAAGGCCAAGTGAGGTTCCTGAAACGATGGAAAGAAGAAAAAACCTTTTTGAAAGAAACAAACCATGATTAACAACAGATTCATTTTGGTCATGTCATTCGCATTGATTTGCTCCGCCAGCGTTGCGCTCACCCAGCCTTCAAAATGGAGCTCACAGACGACAACGATCAGGATCGGCCATCTTTGGCTTGGGATGCCCGCCAACGGCGCGGTAATGAATTTTGATCCGCGAAGCACATTTTTTCCTAATGATTACGGGATCATGGCTGACAGAGCCCAGTATGCACAGGCTTTTA
>Ga0335078_10006919_pt1 | contig 16790 bp, 17 predicted proteins | sample Lox_Sample_32_FD_206711 | JGI IMG/M metagenome (GOLD analysis project Ga0335078, IMG submission 206711) | Soil microbial communities from Loxahatchee National Wildlife Refuge, Florida, United States - Lox_Sample_3.2 | ecosystem: Environmental > Terrestrial > Soil > Wetlands | place: USA... | reverse complement strand
GTGCCGAGGCGCTGCAGCGCCACCGCGATCTCGGTCGCGCCCTGGCCGACGATGCCGGCGGTCTGCTGCGGCGTGAGGCTCTCGCGCGAGATCACAGGGCGCGCGAGCAGCGCGTTGGCGAGCTCGGCGCTCTCGGTGAGGCCGCCCATGATCTCGGCGGCCTCGGTGGCGAAGCCGAGATCCGCCGGTGCGCGCAGGCTGGCGCGCTCGAGCGCGGCGCGCGCGCCGATGATGGCGTCGCGGACCGCGGGCGGGCAGAGTTGGTTGGTCTCCATTGGGCTATGATAATCGGATGTCAGGACATCTGAGTTGGGCCAGCATCCAGCGCCGCCGGAACGGGCTGGCGAGGCGGCGCGGCCAGCAGCGCGCGCGCGCGCCGCAGGCGGGGCAGCAGCTGGTGCGCTTCGAAGGCTACGGTCCGGGTGGTGCCGCCGTCATCGTCGAGTGTCTCACCGACGACCGGGGCAGAGTCGGGGCACAGGTGCGCCATGCCTTTGTGCAGCACGGCGGCCACCTCGGCGCCGACGGCTCGGTGAGCTACCTCTTCAACACCGTCGGCCTCATGACATATCCGCCGGGGACCGATGAGGAGCGGCTGATGCAGGTCGCGCTCGAGGCGGGCGCCGAGGACGTGGTGCCGGTCGGTGACCGCTGGGTGGAGGTGCTGGCCGATCCGGCGGAGCTCGAGACGGTGCGCGCCGTTCTCACTCATCAGGGCTTTGCGCCGCAGACCGCCGAGGTGACGCGGCGCGCCGCGACCGGGCTCGCGCTGACGGGTGAGTCGGCCGAGCGCATGGTGCGATTGCTCGAGACGCTGCAGGACCTCGAGGAAGTCCGCGACGTCTATTCGAACGTCGAGATTCCCGGCGAGGTTCTCGGCGAGCTGTGAGTGCGCGGCGCGCGGCGCGCGCCAGACAAAAAAGAACCCCACCGGCGGGGGTCCAGCGGGTGGGGTTCAAGAACACCGCGAGCTCGGTTCGGGAAGCAAGCGCGGTGGCATTTCCGCTATCGGCCCTCGCCGCCGTCGCTGGAGGCCCGAAGCGCGCAGCGGATCACAAATCCTCATTTCCTCCGCAGCGTGTATGCCGCGCTCTGCGGCTCGGCACGCGCCTCCCGCGGGGAACTCGAAATGCGTAAGCCCTTGTTTTCAGTTAGGCTTACATCTCCAGGGGAATATTCGGTCAAGTACCGGCGGAAGCTTCATCCGAAATGTCGAGATACCGGACGAGGTCGTGGCGCGCGTTTGATCCGGCAGTCGCCGCCGCCGCGCCGCCCGCCGCCCCGCCGCCCAACGTCCGCATCCTCGGCCTCGACCCCGGCTCGCGCCGCACCGGCTTCGGTTTACTGGAATGCCGCGATGGGCAGCTGACGCTGCTGGCGCAGGGCTGCCTCGACGTGAGCGCGGCGGCGCCGGTGGTGCGGCTGCGCATGATCTTCGAGGGGCTCGCGGCGCTCGTCGGCGAGCACACTCCGGGCGAGGTCGCGGTCGAGCGCGTATTCGTGAGCCGCAACGTCGACAGCGCTCTGAAGCTCGGACAGGCACGCGGAGCCGCGCTGTGCGCGGTACCGCGCGGGGTGCCGGTGTTTGAGTACGCGCCGCGGGCGATCAAGCTGGCTCTGGTCGGCTCGGGGGGAGCGGAGAAGTTTCAGGTGGCGCACATGGTGCGTGTCCTGCTCGGCGTCCCGGGGCCGCTGACCGCGGACGCCGCCGACGCGCTGGCGGTGGCCGTCTGCCACGCGCACGCACGGCGCTTGAGCGCGCTCGCGGCGCAGCAGGGCGCCATCCGCGCCCGGCAGGTGGGGCGATGATCGGCGCCGTGCGCGGCAGGATTGCCTCCAAGACTCCCCCGCAACTCACGGTCGACGTCGGCGGGCTCGGTTACGAGCTCGAGGCGCCCATGTCGACCTTCTTCCACCTGCCGCCGGTCGGTTCCGAGGTGAGCCTGCTCACGCACCTCGTGGTACGCGAGGACGCGCACGTGCTGTACGGCTTCGCCACCGAGGAGGAGCGGCGGCTGTTTCGCAGCCTGATCCGGGTCTCCGGGGTCGGACCCAAGATCGCGCTGGCGCTGCTCTCCGGCATGAGCGTTGCGGCCTTCACGCGCTGTGTGCAGAGTGAGGACGTCGCCTCGCTCACGCGCGTGCCGGGCGTTGGCCGCAAGACCGCCGAGCGGCTGATCGTCGAGATGCGCGACCGGTTGTCGCCGCCTGCGCCGGCGCCAGGGAGCGCTCCGGGTGCGGGGAGCGACAGCCCGGAGGGCGAGGCCTTTGGCGCGCTGGTGGCGCTCGGTTATCGTCCGGCCGAGGCCACACGGCTGCTGAAGGCGGTGGAGCCGGGAACGTATACGACCGAGGAGCTGATCCGGCGCGCGCTGCAGAGCGCAGCCCGGGAGTAGATCGACCACAGTGACAGCCGAACGAATCATCAGCAGCACGCCGGGCGCGGAGGAAGAGGCGGCCGAGCGTGCCATCCGCCCGCGCCGGCTCGCGGAGTACGTCGGCCAGACGCCGGTCAAAACCCAGCTGGAGATCTTCATCAGCGCCGCGCGCGCCCGCGGTGAGGCGCTCGATCACGTACTGATCTTCGGCCCGCCGGGACTCGGCAAGACCACCCTCGCGCACATCATCGCCGCGGAGCTCGAAGTGAACCTGCGCCAGACCTCCGGCCCGGTGCTGGAGCGGCCTGGGGACCTGGCGGCCATCCTCACCAACCTGCAGCCGCGCGACGTGCTGTTCGTCGACGAGATTCACCGGCTCTCGCCCGTGGTCGAGGAGGTCCTCTACCCGGCCATGGAGGACTACCAGCTCGACATCATGATCGGCGAGGGGCCGGCGGCGCGCTCGATCAAGCTGAGCCTGCCGCCCTTCACACTCGTGGGGGCGACCACTCGGGCGGGCCTGCTCACTTCGCCGCTGCGCGACCGCTTCGGCATCGTGCAGCGCCTCGAGTTCTACGGCGTCGCGGATCTCGAGCGCATCGTGATCCGCTCGGCCTCGATCCTCGGCGTCGTGATCGACGAGGGCGGTGCGCGCCGCATTGCGCAGCGCTCGCGCGGCACGCCGCGCATCGCCAACCGCCTGCTGCGCCGGGTGCGCGACTACGCCCAGGTACGCTCCGACGGGCGGATCGACCTGCCGCTCGCCGATGCGGCGCTCGATCTGCTCGAAGTGGATGCGCAGGGCTTCGATACGCTCGACCGCAAGTTCCTCAGCGCCATCATCGAGCGCTTCGATGGCGGACCGGTCGGCATCGATAGCCTGGCCGCGGCGCTCGGCGAAGAGCGCGGCACACTGGAAGACGTGATCGAGCCGTTCCTGATCCAGCAGGGTTTTCTGGTGCGCAGCGCGCGCGGGCGCATGGTGACGCGCGCCACCTACCAGCACTTTGGCCTGAAGCCCCCGGAGCGCGCCGCGACGACCCTGCAGCTGTTTGAGGACCCGCGGTGAGCGGCTTCGTCTGGCCGGCGCGCGTCTACTGGGAAGACACTGACGGCGGCGGCATCGTCTACTACGCCAACTATCTGCGCTTCCTCGAGCGTGCCCGCACCGAGTGGCTGCGGCAGCTCGGCCACTCGCAGCAGCAGCTGGTGCGCGAGCAGGGCATCCTCTTTACCGTGGTGCGCCTCGAGATCGAGTATCGCGCGCCGGCACGCCTCGACGACGAGCTCGAGATCAGCTGCCAGCCGCGGCCGCAGGGCCCGGCGTCGCTAAGCTTTGCGCAATCGATCTGGCGCCGGGCTGCGGGAGCGGAGCGTGAGCTGCTGGCGGAGGCGAGCGTGCGGGTGGCCTGCGTCGATGCGCGCACGCTGCGGCCGCGGCGGCTGCCGGCGTTCCTCAAGGAGATGCGGTGAACGACCAACTGTCGATTCTGCGGCTCATCATGCAGGCGAGCGTGCCGGTGCAGATCGTGATCGGCATACTGCTGCTCGCCTCGCTCAGCTCCTGGGCGATCATCTTCCGCAAGCGGCGCATCATCGGCCGCTCGCGCCGCGAGGCCGATCGCTTCGAGAGCCGCTTCTGGTCCGGGGACGATCTCGCCCAGCTCTACCGGGCGATCGAGTCGGCGGGCGGGGCGTACGGGATGGCGGGCATCTTCGAGTTCGGCTTCCGCGAGTTCGCGCGCCTGCGCCAGGCGAACGCCGGCCAGGACCAGCAGCTCGAGGGCGCGCGGCGCGCGATGCGCGTGGCGCAACTGAAGGAAGTCGATCGCCTCGAGCATAGCCTCGCGACGCTCGCCACCGTCGGCAGCACCAGCCCCTACGTGGGCCTGTTCGGCACCGTCTGGGGCATCATGAGCGCGTTCTCCTCGCTCGGTAACATCCAGCAGGCGACGCTCGCGCAGGTGGCGCCCGGCATCTCCGAGGCGCTGGTGGCGACCGCCTTCGGCCTGTTCGCGGCGATTCCTGCGGTAGTCGCCTACAACCGCTTTGCCGATCAGGTAACGCGCCTCGAGATCCGCTTCGACGCCTTCATCGAGGAGTTCTCCACCATCCTGCAGCGCCATGCGGCGCGCGGCGCGCTGGTGCCGGTGGGCGGCAGCGCCCGCTCGGGCCAGGAGCCGAAGTCGGGACAGGAGCGCTGACCATGGCACAGACCACGCGCGGGCGGCGGCTGATGGGCGAGATCAATGTCGTGCCTTACATCGACGTCATGCTGGTGCTGCTCATCATCTTCATGATCACGGCGCCGCTCCTGACCCAGGGGGTCAAGGTGACGCTGCCGCACGCCGGCGCGGAACCTCTCGAGGCGCAGCAACTCAAACCGCTCGTGTTGTCGATCGACCGACAGGGGCGCCTGTACCTGAACATCGGCGGCGACCCGCGCGCGGCGCTCGACGCGCACACGGTCGCGGTGCGCGCGACGGCGGCGCTGCGCAGCAATCCGGCGCGGGCGGTGCTGGTGAAGGCCGACGCCGCCATCCCCTATGGCCGGGTGGTCGAAGCGATGGTGCTGCTGCAGCAGGCGGGCGCCAAGCAGGTGGGCCTCGTGACCGAGCCGTTGCCGCAGCCCGTGCCGCGTCCCGGCTGATCGACTTGGGCGGGCGATGGTGCAGCGTGCGAGTGACCGCTGGATTTCGATTGCGCTATCGCTGCTGCTGCACGGCGCGCTGCTGGCGGCACTCGTGTACGGCTGGTGGATGTTCCGCGAGCAGCGGCGCGCGGCTCCCACGCCACCGATCGCCGCGACCGTGGTGGACGCACGGACGCTGAAGGGACTCGAGCAGCCCGCGCCGAAGCCGGCGGCGGCGCCGCAGCCGGAGGACATGGGTCCGCCGCCGCCGACGCCCGAAGAGCGCACCGCGCGCGAGCAGGCCGAGCAGGCGCAGCACCAGGCGCAGGAGCAGAAGGCCGCGGAGGAGCGCGCCGCCGAGGAGAAAGCCGCCGCCGAGAAGGCGGCCGAGAAAGCGGCGGCGGACAAGGCTGCCGCGGAAAAGGCGGCGGCGGCCAGGGCGGCCGCGGAGAAGGCCGCCGCCAAGGCCGCCGCCGAGCGCGCGCGGCAGGAGGAGCAGGACCGGCGCGAGCGCGAGGCGGATTTGCAGCGCAGCCTCGCGGCCGAGGAGCATGCCGACGTCGCGCGCAACGGTGCGGCGCTCGCGACCTGGCAGTCGATGATTCAGGCGAAGATCACCCACGCGTGGTTACGCCCGCCGACGGCGAAAGCCGGGATAAACTGTATCCTGAACGTGACGCAGGTACCGGGAGGCGAAGTGACGCAGGTGAGCATCGGCGCGTGCAACGGCGATCAGGCGGTACGGGATTCGATCGAGGCGGCGGTGTACCGCGCCTCGCCGCTCCCGCCGCCGCCCGATCCGGCGCTGTTCCAGCGCAGTCTCGAGATCACCTTCAAGCCGGATTGAGGCCGATGCGACCGCAGACAACATCCAACAGGTGGCGCCGGTGGGTCGTGCCGTCGCTTGTGCTCGCGATCGTGATCGGCGCGGGCGCGGGGCGCGCGGTACACGCCGCGCTGCAGATCGAGATCACCTCCGGGGTGCGCGACCCGATACCGATCGCGATCGTCCCGTTCGCTCCCGCGGCGGGCGCCGACGGCGGTCTCGACGTCGCGGGCGTGGTGCAGCACGACCTCGAAGGCAGCGGGCGCTTCAAGGCGCTGCCGCGCGAGCGCATGCCGGCGACGCCGACCCGGCCCGAGGCGATCAACGCGGGCGACTGGAAGGGCGCCGGCAGCGACTACGTGGTGGTCGGCCGGGTGGCGGCGCTCGAGAATGGCACGCTGGCAGTGGACTTCGACCTGGTGAATACGCTCACCGGAGTACGGCTCGCGACCCAGCGCTTCACGGGTCTGCCGGCCGCGCTGCGCAACGCCGCCCACCGGGTGAGCGATGCCGTCTACCAGAAAATCCTCGGAGTGCGCGGCGCATTCGCGACCCGCATCGCCTACGTGTCGGTGGAAGGGACCGCGCCCGCGCAGCATTACCAGCTGATCGTCGCGGACGCGGACGGCGAGAACCCACACCTGATTCTCGACTCCCGCTACCCGATCATGTCGCCGGCCTGGTCGCCGGATGGCCAGTGGCTCGCCTATGTCTCCTTCGAGAGCAAGCTCTCCGGGGTGTACGTGCAGCTGGTGCGAACCGGCGAGCGGCGGCTGGTGTCGGCACGCGCCGGCATCAACGGCGCTCCCGCCTGGTCGCCCGATGGCAGGAAGCTCGCGCTCACGCTCGGCGGCAGCAGCGGCAACCCTGACATCTATATCCTCGATCTCGCGACCCAGAACCTGACGCGCATCACCGACGATCCGGCGATCGATACCGAGCCCGAATGGGCGCCGGACGGCCGCTCGCTGTACTTCACCTCCGACCGCGCGGGCTCGCCGCAGATCTACCAGGTGAGCGCGAGCGGCGGCCACCCGAAGCGCATTACTTTCGAGGGCAACTACAATGCCCGTCCGCGGGTGTCGGCGGATGGCACCGAGCTCGCCATGGTGACACTCGAGGGGGCCAACTACCGCATCGCGGTACAGGATCTGGCGAGCGGGGCGATGCGGGTGCTGTCGCGCGGCCGGCTCGATGAATCGCCGAGCTTTGCCCCCAACGGCGCTACACTCATTTATTCTCAGCGCGAGGGCGCCCGGGGATCGTTGGCGACGATCTCGGTGGACGGCCTCACGGGGTTGCGCCTGAAGGCGCAGCAGGGCGTGATCTGCGACCCGGCCTGGGGACCGTTTGGAACATGAGACAGTGTGGAGAAATGGCATGGCACAGCAACGGTGCATGGTTAGGTTAGCGACGCTCCTGCTGCTGGCGGCGGCCCTGGCGGTGGGCGCCTGCGGCAGCAAGCCGCCCAAACCGTCGTCAGAGGCGCCGACGGAGTCGAATCCCGGCGCATCGACCGAGGGCGCCAATGCGGCGAATGCCGCGGGCCGCGATCTGGGGAGCCAGGAGGAGATCGGCGGCCCGCAGGCGGGGCTGCTGGCCACCCGCGTCGTCTATTTCGACTTCGACAGCGCCGTGATCAAGGGGCAGGGTGTCGACGTGGTCGCCGCGCACGCCAAGTATCTGTCCGCCAATCCGCAGCAGCGCGTGCGGCTCGAAGGCAACACCGACGAGCGGGGCTCGCGCGAATACAACATCGGACTCGGCGACCGGCGCGCGCAATCGGTACGCCGCGCGCTGTTGCTGCAGGGCGTCTCCGAGGGGCAGATCACGACCGTGAGTTACGGTGAGGAGCGGCCGGCGGATCCCGGCCACGACGAGGCGGCCTGGGCCAAGAACCGGCGCGTCGAGATCGTGTACCTGACGCCCGCGGGTCAGCCCATGCCGAAACCTTGAGGCTCGCGGAGGGTTCAGATGCGCTCAGTGACCGCCGCTCTGACGCTTGCCGCGCTGGCCGCGGCGCTCGGCGCCGGTTGCGCCACGACTCCGGAGGAGGACGCGGTGCTGCAGGCCAGGCTGACTGACCTCGACGCGCGCATCGCGCGCCTCGAGCGGGCCAATCAGGGCCAGGTGGAGCAGGCGCAGCGCCAGGAGGCCGAGCAGGCCGAAGTGCGCGAGCTCCGCGGCCACCTGGACCAGCTCGAGCACGACAACGCGGCCCTGCGTAAACAACAGCACGATCTGTATGCGGATCTCGACGCGCGCGTGAAGGCGCTGTCGGCCGCTGGTGCGGCAGGTGGCGCGGGCGGAGCCGCGGGGGCGGCCGGCATGACAGCGGGCGGTGCGGCCGCGGGGGACACAGCGGGAGGCGGCGAGCCGTCCTCGACCGAACAGGCCGTCTACAGCCAGTCCTTCGACGCGCTCAAGGCCGGGAGCTACTCGACCGCGATCACCGGCTTCAGGGACTTTCTCAAGAGCTACCCGCAGAGCCCGCTGGCGGAGAACGCGCAGTACTGGCTCGGCGAGGCCTACTACGTGAATCACGACTACGATTCGGCAGCGGAGGCGTTCCGCACGGTGCTGAAGAAGTATCCCGACTCGCGCAAGGCGCCGGATGCGCTCCTGAAGCTCGGCTTCACGCAGTACGAGCAGAAGCAGTACGGCGCGGCGCGCGCCACGCTCACCTCGGTGACGCAGAAGTACCCGGGGACCGACTCCGCGAAACTCGCGGCCGACAGACTGCGGCGCATCCCCGCGCAGTAGCGCAGCGGGAGGCGGCGGCGAGCTGAACGCGTTCATGAGCGCCTCGCGCCTCAAGATCACCGAGATCTTCCACTCGCTCCAGGGCGAGGCCGACACCGCGGGCTTCCCCACGGTGTTCGTGCGCCTCACCGGCTGCCCGCTGCGCTGCCAGTACTGCGATACGCAATACGCCTTCTACGGCGGCGAATGGTGGGAGCTCGAGCGCATCGTCGCGCGGGTGCGGGAGTTCGCGACGCCGTTCGTGTGCGTCACCGGCGGCGAGCCCCTGGCGCAGAAGGCCTGCCTGGAGCTCCTCACGCTGCTGTGCGATGCGGGGCTGCGCGTCTCGCTCGAGACGAGCGGCGCCATGCCGCTCGCTGGAGTCGATCCACGGGTGGTGCGCGTCGTCGACGTCAAGACGCCGGCCTCGGGAGAGGAGCCGCGCAACCGCTACCAGGAGCTCGCGACTCTCGGACCCTCGGATCTGGTCAAGTTCGTCATCTGCAGCCGCGGCGATTACGAATGGAGCCGCTCGAAGCTGCGCGAGCTCGCGCTGCCCGCAGGCTGCACGGTGCTGTTCTCGCCGAGCCACGAGCAGCTGCCCGCGCACGAGCTCGCCGACTGGATCCTCGAGGACCGGCTGCCGGTGCGTTTCCAGATCCAGCTGCACAAGTACCTTTGGGGCAACGTGCCGGGGAAGTAGCTTGCGCGCGCCTTACGGTCAGCCTTCATGAGCGCGCCGTCCGCGGTCGTGCTGCTCTCCGGCGGTCTCGACTCCGCGACCGCGCTCGCCATCGCCCGCGAGCGCGGCTTCGCCTGCTACGCGCTCTCGGTCGACTATGGGCAGCGGCATGCCGCCGAGCTCGAGGCGGCCACACGCGTGGCGTTGAGCGGCGGCGCACGCGAGCACCGCATCATGCGCGTCGATCTCGCGGGCATCGGCGGCTCGGCGCTCACCGATCCCACGATCGCGGTGCCCGAGCAGCCGACCAGCGGCATTCCGGTCACCTACGTGCCGGCGCGCAACACCCTCATGCTGGCCCTCGCGCTCGGCTGGGCGGAGGTGCTCGGGGCCCGGGAGATTTTCATAGGCGTCAATGTGCTCGACAGCTCCGGGTATCCCGACTGCCGGCCGGAATTCATCGCCGCGTTCGGCGAGCTCGCACGGCTCGCCACCAAGGCCGGGGTAGAGGGCAGGCCGTGCCGCATCGAGACGCCGCTCATCGGCCTCACCAAGGCCGAGATCATCCGCGAGGGCACGCGCCTCGGCGTCGACTACGGCGAGACGGTGTCCTGCTACCAGGCGGATGCGGCGGGGCGAGCGTGCGGACGCTGCGACTCCTGCAGATTGCGCCTCGCCGGCTTCGAGGCCGCCGGCGTTCCCGATCCCACCCGCTACGCCCGCCGATAGATCCCGGCGCCGCCGTCTCCACCTTCCGGTTGTGGCGTGGATGCCACAATTGGTAACAGACTCGTTACACTGCGTATTATGTCTCCCGGGGAAGAGCTCGAAGCTAACAATTGCTCAGACGAGACAGAGTTGGTAACAAATCGGGGAGGCAGAACATGAAGGCATCACTGCTGCTGCTGGGACTGACGTCCGTCCTGGCATTGGCCGGGAACGCGGCCGTAGCGCAAACCAAGCCGGCCGAACAGACCGAGACTCAAACAACGGAGACGCAGGAAGTCATCATCACGGGAACACGGCGTACCGACCGCACCGTCGCCGAGTCGTCGGCGCCGATCGATGTGATCGCCGGCTCGGAGCTGTCGGCACAGACGACTTCCAACATGCTCGACACGCTGTCGAACCGCGTGCCGTCCTTCTATGTCGGCCAGAACTCGATCTCGGATGCTTCGAGCTTCGTGCGCGCGCCCTCGCTGCGCGGACTGCCTTCGGATGAGATGCTGGTGATGCTCAACGGCAAGCGCATGAACCGCTCGGCGCTCGTACAGGTCTACCAGGGCGGCGAGACCGAGCTGGCCTTCGGCTCCCAGGGTCCCGACCTCGCCTCGATTCCCTCGATCGCGGTCAAATCGCTGGAAATCCTCCGCGACGGCGCCTCCGCGCAGTACGGCTCGGATGCGATCGCGGGCGTGCTCAATTACCAGTTCCGCGACAACCCTTCGGGTATCGAGGTCGACGGCCATCTCGGCCAGTACTTTCCCGGGCAGGGCTACAAGAATGACGGCACCGACCGTCAGCTCGCGATGAACTGGGGCCTGCCTCTGGGAGGGCAGGGATTCCTCAACCTGAGCGCCGAGTGGTCGAAGTACGACCAGACGGTGCGCAACCCGACGCGTCCCTCGGCGCTGGCATTCGCCGAGGACTTTCCCGCCCTGGCCCCGGAACTGCCGCACTACCCCGGCCCGGTGCAGCAGTGGGGCACGCCGCCGAGTGACGCCTTCAAGGCCGTGGCCAACGCCGGTATCAAGCTCGACAACGGCGATCAGCTCTACCTGTTCATGAACTACGCCAACATCGAGACCAACGAGAGCTTCAACTATCGCCTGCCGCGGACCGTCACCGATCCCAACACCGGCGATGTGTTCACCAACCATCCGGCCTTCAACGACATCTATCTGGATTCCTGCACGTCCATGGGCTTCGCGGCGTACTCTGGATGCCCGACCACCGGATGGGTCAACGACGCCAACACATTCAACTTCAACTCGTTTTATCCGGCCGGCTTCACGCCGCGCTTCTACGGCACGACGCAGCAGTTCTTCGGCGCCGTCGGCTACAAGGGCGTCAACGCCTGGGGCATGACCTACGACATCTCCGGCACGACGGCGACCAATTCACTGGCGGTATCGCTCAAAGACACCATCAATCCGTCGCTCGGGCCGCAGTCGCCGGAGAGTTTCTACGACGGCAAGTTCGTGCAGAACGAGCACAACCTCAACGTCGACGTGACCTACCCCTGGCAGGTCGCGGGATTCGCCTCGCCCGTCACGGTCGCGGCCGGCGCCGAGTACCGCGACGAGAACTATCAGCAGCTGCTGGGCGATCAGGCGTCCTATGCTGCCGGCCCCTACACGTCTCAGCCTCTCTACAACTGCAACGCGGCGACCCTTTCCTGCGCGCCGGACATCGTCGGCGGCTCGCAGGTGGTCGCGACGCAGTCGACCGCGTCCAACGGCTACGGCGGCATCGCTGCGTCAGTCGACGCTTCCCAGATCAGCTACGCCGGCTACGTCGATCTCGAGGCGGACGTGCTCAAGAACCTGACGCTCGGCATTGCGGGCCGCTATGAGGACTACTCGTCCTACGGCAACACGACGCTCGGCAAGGTGCAGGCGCGGTGGAAGATCACGGACGCGGTGGCGCTGCGTGCCACCGCCAGCACCGGCTTCCACGCGCCGACGCCGGGACAGAACAACGTCGAGACTCTCAGCACGACGTTCCTTCCGGGCACCACGACGCAGGTACAGATCGGCACCTACCCGGTGACGAGCAGCATCGCCCAGTACTACGGCGCCACGGCGCTGCGGCCCGAGGAATCGACCAATCTGAGCGCCGGCATCGTGCTCACGCCGATTGATCGCCTGCTCGTTACGCTGGATACCTACCAGATCGACGTGCGCCACCGCATCGGCATCTCGCAGCAGTTCACGGTCACGGCGGCCGATATCGCCAAGCTCGCCGCCCTGTCGTACGTGGGACCGGGCGGAACCGTGCAGTACTTCACCAATGGCTTCGACACCCGGACCCAGGGCATCGACCTGGTGGCACAGTATCCCTTCGACCTCGATAACCTGGGTCGCCTCGGCACGACGCTGGCCTACAACTACAACAAGACCGACGTGACTTCCTACGACCCGACGGTCATCAGCCAGGCGCGCATCGTCGACATCGAGCACAACGCGCCGAACAACCGCGCCAACCTGAGCCTCGAGTGGACCCGCGGAGCCTGGGGTGCCACGCTGTACGAGAATTACTACGGCACGTGGCGCGACGAGAACGACTACCCGGGGCAGCTGTTCTCCGCCAAGGAGACGACCGACCTCGAGGTCTCCTACCAGACGCTCCAGTGGCTGACGCTGGCGGTGGGCGGGCGCAACATCTTCAACGCCTACCCGGACGCCATCGCCGACACCGCGGCGAGTCACATCTATCCGCAGACCGGCGGCGAGTCCGACGGCGAGAAGTACCCGCGCACCGGCGGGCCGTTCGGCTTCAACGGCGCCTTCTGGTACGTCCGTTTCGTGGCGAGGTTCTGAGCGGATTACGGAAGGGAGTCCGCACCGTATCGCGCAGCGCTCGACTACCCGGTGCCCGGAGGAGTTCAGCTTCCGATGGTCGCGATGCGCGAGCGCGTCGCGCGGGAATGAGTCCGGCCCTCAATACCGGCCGGCCAATTCGACGCTGCGGGGCGCCGCGAGTCCGCCGAAGCGCTCGTCGATCTGTCTGAGGCGCCTCGCAGCCTCTTGCGCGGCGCCGCTGTCGAGGAGCTCCTCGACCTCGCGCAGGCGCGCGTCCAGCTCGGCGGCGCGCGCCGCGCGACAGCGCGCGAGCTTCTCGGGCTCGGCGCGCCGCTGTGCCGTAAGGCGCCCGAGCGCCTGCGACAGCGCTCCGGGAAGGGCGATCTCGTGCGGCACGCGCGGCTGCACCGCCTGGTCGACGTTCGCCACGCACCACCCGTGCAGCGAGCGGACGCTCTGGGCGTCGTCGGCGAGATGGTCGGAGTCGCGCTCGCCGGTGATATAGACGACGCGAGTCTGCGACTGGAACAGGGCGAGCAGATCCTGCGGTGGCAGGGGTACCTGCGGCGTTCCGATCGGATCGCTGCCGGCATCGAGAATCACCCCGCGAAACACGTCCGGGTAGGCGAGCGCGATCCGCAGCGCGATGCGCGAGCCGCCGGAGAACCCCGCCACGTACACTCGTCCGGGGTCGATCGGGAAGCGTCGGCGCGCCTCGGCCGCGGCCAGCAGCGCCAGCGGGACCCGCCGGCCGAGGGGATTCTCTTCGTTGCCGGAGCGCGCGGCCGTAATGAACACCACGCCGAAGCGCTCGAGCGCCATCGCCCAGCCCGGCGGCAGCCGCGCGTCCTGCCATGGAGGCACGAACACCAGCAGGGCGAAGCCCGAGGCAGACGGCCGCGCGGCCGGCTGGTAGATCAGAAACCGCTCGGACGCGACCTCGAGAGGCTGGCGCGCCAGCGTCGCGCCCGAGCCGGCGAGTGCGCGCTCCGCGGCGAGGCGGGTGAGAGGACTCGCCATGCGTCGCATGAGCTCCGCGGTCTCGGCATACGGGGTGTCGTCCGCGGCGCGCACGTCGCGCAGCGTGGTGCCCGCGGCCCCTGCCGCGGTGCCGACAGCGCCATTTAGGACCGCGGCGGCGCAGGCCAGCTCCAGGAGTCCCGTCCCGGGTTGTGGTCGGCTCATCGGTCGATCCCGGGCATGCGCAGAGCCGGGGGTTCCAAGCCCTGTAGTATCATGCCCGCCCCGCGCGCCGGCAACGCGCGTCCGGTGGGGCGTTAGCTCAGTCGGTAGAGCATCGGACTTTTAATCCGCTGGTCGACGGTTCGATTCCGTCACGCCCCATAACCACATCAAGCACTTGCAGCCTTAGAGGCCGTCTCTTTCGCTGAATCGTCTAACGTCTCTCGGGCTATGTCACCGTTGGGTAGTCAGCTCTAATTATTTTTAATAATCAGGTACATAGGTTTTGTCTCAATAGGAAATTGAGGTTCAATTCGCCTGATGATTTGTGATTCTGTGGGCATCGCGATTGGCTCGGGTCTCTAGTGATGCTATTGGACCGCTGCCACGGCTTCCGTATCACGTCCGTGCGCATTTAGTCGGGTAACTTGCGAAGCGAGGCCTCGAAGTTCAGCCAATTGAGTCTCCATTGCATCAAGTCGGGCGCGCTGGCTCTTCAATTCGGCCTGCTGCCGCAAGATGATCGCGTGCTCTTTCTGAAGCTCATTCAGAAGCAGAGTCGGCAGAACGTGGTAGGCGACCGTTTGTGGCTGGCTGTCAGCGCCGTAAACGACCAATTCCGGCATCGTCTGCGCCACTTCTTCAGCCACCAAGCCGTATTGAAGCGGCTTGGTGCCATCGGCGGTCGCTTGCTTGTAGCGAAAAGAGACAGGCCGCAGCTTGAGGATGCGCTCACTAACGTCACCCAGTGACCGCACATCCTCCTTGTAGCGAACGGATGACGAGACAACACCGAGGTGACCAGTCGAATCGATGACCACGCCAGCGCCTCCGGTTACGTTGACGCCAGCGACGCCGGCCACGTAGAACGCGGCGTGGGCCGCCGAGTTCCCAATACGGATCGTGCCACTGTCGCCGGCGACGCCCGGATGGCCGATGAAAATGTTGCTGTTGCCGGTTATCGACTTGATGCCGGCCTGGTAACCGATCGCGATGTTGCCGCTGCCGGTCGTGTTGTAGGCTAGCGCGTAGAATCCTTGCGCGCTGTTGCTGCCACCCGTCGTGTTACGGAGCAGCGCCGCGTAGCCCATCGCGTTGTTGTTGACGCCCGTGGTGTTGTACTCAAGGGCGTAGTTTCCCATTGCGTTGTTCAAGGTGCCCGTCGTGTTGTCGTGGAGCGCATTCGCCCCCATCGCGTTATTGTCGCTCGCCGTCGTATTTTTGTAGAGCGCACCCATGCCCGATGCGTTGTTGCGGTTGCCGGTCGTGTTGAAATAGAGCGCTCCGTAGCCGCTGGCGGTGTTCTCGGTGCCGTCCGTGTTGGAATAAAGCGCATTCCTGCCGGCGGCGGTATTGAAGGTGCCCGTCGTGTTCGCAAAGAGCGCGTCCAAGCCGGATGCGGTGTTGTCGGAGCCGGTCGTGTTGGAAGCGAGCGCGTTCGTGCCGGAGGCGGTGTTTCGGGAGCCGGTCGTGTTGGAGCTGAGCGCTTCCCCGCCGCAGGCGGTATTGAGTTCGCCGGTCGTGTTGGAATAGAGCGCGTCGTAGCCGCTGGCAGTGTTCTCGGAGCCGATCGTGTTGGAATAGAGCGCGCCGTAGCCGCTGGCGGTATTGAGGTCGCCCGTGTTCAAGTAGAGCGCTCCGTAGCCGCTGGCGGTGTTCTGGAAGCCGGTCGTGTTGGAGTAGAGCGCTCCGTAGCCGCTGGCGGTGTTTTGGAAGCCGGTCGTGTTCGCAAAGAGCGCGCGGACTCCGGTCGCCGTGTTGTCACTGCCGGTAGTGTTTTGGTTCAGGGCCTGCGCTCCGCTGGCGGTGTTCCCAGCACCGCCAGAAGTAAGGGAAGCTAGGGTGGCGGAGCCCATCCCGGTGTTTCCGGCGCTGTCGCTCGTGTCGTTGGTGCTTGGTACCTGACCGTAGGACGGTCCCACGATGGTGACGAGAGCGCTGACGAAGACGATGGAAGGCCAATGGGAAGCTGTCATGGCGCGGTGCCTCCGTGTCAGTTCATGGCTGTAGGGGTTTGCTTGGCTCGGTTCAGACACCGGCGTAACCGCCGCCATCGCGAGCACACCAACGTACGAGGTAAAGGACCGTCAGGCTGCTCCGAGCCGCTTACGCCGGCAATCGTGAACAACACCTACGCCGACGATCGACCGGATCAACCGCATGCTCCACAAACTCGAAGACAGACTTGAGGAGGACGGAAAGAAGCCGAAATGGGATGCCCTAGCGGTTCCCGATGACGATCTGACCCGGGCGCCTCTAACGTCATAGTGCCTTGCCCGAAAGGTCAAACGAGCCTTTTCGCAGATCTATAAGAACGTGCAGTTCCTTGGAATCGCCACCGACACTCGCATGTCATCGCTGCGCTTCGCCAGCAGGTTCAACGTCCGCTATCCGCAACTACAGGCACCAAAGGATCCCAGTGGCCTGTTGCTGCGGCTAGGCGACCCGCATGGCGCATTGCCCTTCACCGTCGTGCTGGATTCCCAGCATCGGATCTGCATCCAGCGGCTGGGCGAGGTGGACGCTGGGTGGATCGCGGCGGCCGTACGCCAATGCTCCGCGCCTCAGACCCTGGCAGACGGTCCGACCTGGGATGGGGGGCGGGACGGCCGCGCGCAGCGCTTGCAGTGACTGTCGTAGTACCGTCAGCGCGGAGCCGAGACACAGGCCGGCAATAACCGCACCGACGAGAATTATCTGGCAAGATTGAGTCTGGCTTAGCGGAGCTGCCAACAGAAGTTCCCGCGGCTCAGCACAGCGAGGGCGGCGGCGCTGTAAACTTCGGAAGGTCGACCGGCGCGCGCCGCGCTTTAAAATCGAGGGC
>Ga0335078_10006918_pt1 | contig 16792 bp, 10 predicted proteins | sample Lox_Sample_32_FD_206711 | JGI IMG/M metagenome (GOLD analysis project Ga0335078, IMG submission 206711) | Soil microbial communities from Loxahatchee National Wildlife Refuge, Florida, United States - Lox_Sample_3.2 | ecosystem: Environmental > Terrestrial > Soil > Wetlands | place: USA... | reverse complement strand
CCGCGTCTTTGCTCCACATCTCGGAGCGGTGCTTGGGTCTCCTGGGGGATTGCCGTTTTTCAGCCATCCTATGGGCGATCTATAGGCTGGCCTATCCTTTCTCATCCCCGCCACCTCTGTTTTCGGAATTGTGTTGACTCACGGGCCCCACAATCGCCTGCCCCCCTTTATGAACATGGACGTGTTCGACAATCATTTTCTGCTCACCTTTGCCCCGGTAACGGCTCAACGCCTCCGTCAGGCTCGCGAATGTTCGCATGAGCTTCGTGCCCCGATTTACGTTTACTTCTACACCCAAGTCTATCTGGTTCGGGAGCGCTGCTCGCCTCAGACACTCCATGGCCATCGTGTGGGCCGCTACCATTTGCACTGCGAGCATTCCCTCCAACGAATCTTGCGGTCCGATGCCATGAAGAGCAGCAGCAACGTGGTCGAAGGACAGCATCTCCCGGCCGGTGAAATCGGGCACCGCCCCGGACGCTTGGCACAGTAATTGATCCTGCAGTGCCTTGTCTTCGGTGCCAAATACCTGCTTCATCCAGTTCGAGAACGCTTGTTCGGACGCTTTCGAAAAAGGAGCTTTCTGGGCAGCCTCGGGATGGGGTGAAGGTACAGCTATTGAGTCGCCCTCGACAGTCGCGAGAGCGTCCAGTTTGGGCTTTCGTCCCGCCTTCTTGCGTTTTGAATTCATGGCCACCTTCCGGGAATCTCCTTAATTGCTTTGTGAGAAACAAGCCATGGCTGGTTACCCACTACTTCCACGATGCGGTTTGTCGGAATCAGGAACGGTTGGGGGTTGGTTGCGCGGGGGTTGCGGATTTTGCAGGACTTTGCCGGATTCTGCCGAGCTAAGTGCTTTATCTTCTTTGACTGCAACTGGCGTTGCAGAACTCTGGATCAGCATATCGGGGTTCGAATCCCTGGGGGGCAGCCACACTCACTTGGCTTTGTGAATGCGGGAAAAGATTCATGCCATCAGTCCAGAATTTCAACAGGAAGGTTTTAGCCATTTCCTCTTGTTCTGTTGGATTTGCGCTGTGCCAGCGCAAAATTACACGCCTCCCAGCCTACTTTTCCAAGCAGACGCTTGCCTGGGCCGTTAACCTGTTGTCCGTGTGAGCGGAGTTTGGCCTTTCGGTTGCCCCCACATTTAGGCAATGAAATGGATACGGACTCTTGAACAATTCCTCGAACTGGCTGGCGCTGTGTGGTTGCTCCAAATTGTCTTTCGACCGAGAGGTAGCAAGAATCATTCGCCTGGGCTTAGTTCTTTGCCGTGAAGGTCGGATCTCTCAGCACGCCCAACCTTCACCCGCGACGCTCACACCTTAAAAGATGCCGTAGGTGTAGGTCGGAAAGGTGGGCGCAACGGTCGGGGCATTGGCTCCGGGATTGTTGCGGCCGGCGTGCTTGATGGTGTCGTTGGTTTGGCTGTAATCAAAACCTGAAACCGGCGAACTCGATAGCAGGAAGTCGTTTGGCTGGCCGGTATCGCCGAATCCAGGATTCTTGCTGACGGTTCCGCCTTCATCTTCGTTCATTTGCAGGCCGGAGCCGCCGACCTTGGGCGCTCCATGCTGCCACTCGGAAAAGCCAAAGAAGGTCCACGACTTGGCCTTCGGTCCCACCGGCTGGGTACAAGATCTGGCGTGATTCGGGGCCGGGGGGTTGGTGAGGACATGAAAGGCTAACCCGTAGCCGGAAAATCCGCCATCCTTTCTCCAGTACAGATTGCCTTGAAAGTATTGGAACTGGCTGTAGTCCATACCGCAGGAGTCGGCACAGCCGACGATGGGGTAGAAACCATCTCGATCATCCAGATCGAAATAGAACAAGTTGTGGGTGATCTTGACTCGCAGGGAACTGGTGCAGTTCTGCGGCCAGGGGCTCTGCTCGTTGAACATTGCCTGCCGGGCTAAGGCAACGATATTGTTGTTGAAGGTATTTGCGGCATGGCCGGGGGCCGGACCGGACGGCATCATGAATCCACTGGAGGAGACACGATAAACAACATTGTTTTCCGTCTCCAGGCCTGCGGTCTGAATGTCCAGGTAAATCCCGTGGCCACCGTACCCGCTACCCATGACTCCGGTGTCGATAATCGAAGCATCGGTCACGTCGTGAACCAGGTTGTTGAGAACCCGATTCCCCCATCCGCTGCCGGTCGATGAGCCAACGTCATAGTAGAGCGCGCCGCCGTCCGAGGTAATTCCCTGCATCAGGTTCCACAAATGGTTGTACTGAGTGAGTACGTTGAAGCCATTGGCCGACCAGTTGTGGGAAGGGCATCCTCTGCCGCAGATAGCGATGCCGGTATGATATCCGTCGTCGATGTCATTGTGCGCGAGCGTAACGTCGTGTCCATTGCCCATCGCGATGCCTTCACCGTCGGGAAACACCCGCGAGAATCCCTGGATCACGTTGTTTTGGATCGTAATCGAGTGCGGCACATCGGCTGGCCAATCATTTCCCGTCGGCGTACGGCCAATGCGAATACCGGCGCCGCCTACATCGTAAAAAGCGGAATTCTTGACCATATCGTCGACTGCGGCAACGCCGTTCTTGCCGGTTCCCGCTAGCAGCAAGCCGGAAGCCGATGTGTGCCGGACAGTGATACCGTCGAACGTGACGTTCTGGCAGCCCTCGCAATCAATGGCCTGAGGCACGGCCAGCGATTCATTGCCATCGTTATTGAATCCCTGTGAAGAGGCGCGGTAATTGTCAACCTCGAAGGTGATGCCACTGAAGATTACGTTTTTGAGCTTGTCGGCAAAAAGCAGGCTTGCCCCCACGTAATCTGTGGCGGGGGCGCCCGGAATACTCCCTCCAAGTTGAGGAATCACAACCGTATCGGTGGCCGGATTTTCGTTCGGATTCGCCAGGTAGTTCAACTTCCAGGAGGACCCGGAACGGTCCAGGAAGAAGATTCCGGTTTGCCCGGCCGATTGTGCTGTGCTAAAGGCATCCCGGGCATTTTCCACGACGAAGCGATGCCCCGGCGCCGGCCCAGAGAAATTGTATTGCGCCGGATTGCCCGCCATGGCTCCGCTGAAGTAAATGACGTGGTTGGTTGTGTCGACACAACTGACGCGCATAATGTCCGAGGTAAAAGCGTTGAACATGGTGATTTCCACGTCTCCCGTCGGATAGCTGCCGGAACTGCCATCACCGCACGGATTTCCCTTTGGGGGCGTCAGATTGATCCATTTGGTAATAGGATCTTTAGGATCGTAATGAAAGCGATCCAGGCATTTTGATCCCGACCCCCCGTTATCGGTGACTTTAGGACAGCCAGCGTGGGATCCGGAAGGCGAGACCACCGCCGCCACCCGCAGAAAAGTGCCTAGATTGCACAATGACGCTTTGACCATTTGTCTGCTTTGTGTCGAAATGCAGGAACCATTTTGCATGTAATAGCCGACTCCTCGAGTGCCCGATTCCAGGCGTGCCCGCAGGCGGCGGTGTCCGCGATAGAAGATCGTCTCAAAAGGCTGTGTATCCCCCGGCAGCTTCGCTTGCCAAAGCGTGCCGGAGACATGGGTCCAGCCCGACACCGGCATACCTCCGCTCACCACGGGATGTTCCTCAGGGAAATTTTCCCAGGTTACCGGCGCCGAGTCGCTGCCGGAGTCGGCTGCGCTGAAGGTCAAAGTTCCAGGTTTGGTGTGGCTCAAAGGAAGATAGTATGTTCCCCGGCGCACCTGAACAGTGATAACCGTTGTCGGACTGCTTTTTCGTAGCGCTTCGACTGCCTCCTGCGCCTTGGCCAAGGAAGCAAATGGGCCATTCGTCATTTTGGTGTTGGGAGAAGCCAGGGTTCCATTCCAGGAGTCGTTGCCGTCCGTGGCTACATAGAAAGTAGTGCTGGTGGCAGCGGTCTCAATTGGCGCTGCCGCTACTTTGGTGTGAAAACAAACCAGAACAATGGCGATACAAGCAGAAAACAGGCACGCAAGTTTGAGATTGGCCGCGCCGAGCCGCGGAAACAACATGATACCCTCGCGAAGAAAAATCAGAGATTGCTTGCTGTGCTGACCACTCTATCCGCCGCTATTTGCGTAAGGGAAGACGCGGAAGTACATCGCGGAGCACGGAAGTACAACTCGAATGGCGCAATGGTGCAGGGATTTCTGGTACGGTGCGCGCCCAAAATCAAAAACTCAAGTGGGAGAGGACTAAAGAAAACGCCCGAGGGGCACTGCACTCTGCGCCCAACGCAGTGCGAGGAGGAATGCCCATTGATGGGTGATTGACCCTAGGCAGAGTTTACAGATTTTATTCATTGACTGTAGGGCATCAACCCTAGAGAAGCGGACGGCTGTGCCCCTTTACACTATCCCAGCGCTGCTGTTTCAAGCCCGTCCATCCAGGAGCGTTGTGCGTCGTATCGACGATGACATCCGTACCTTGTGTGCTCGACTTCTTGTTACAAAAAATGACAAGGAAGTCAGGTCCATCATTACCGAGCTTAGAGCCGCGTTGCGGATACAGATCGGACGTCTGCGCACGCATCTTGCCCGGTATCCGTTTGTGGTCGATCGGCGCGCTCGACAAATTCCTGCCCCCGATGCCCCGCGTGGCATGGAAAGCGCACCGAAAAGCACCCGAGCGAAATCAGAGCCGGCAGCAACTGAAACACCTCCGGCCAAGCTGGGCCGTAATTCGCGGAACCAAATTTAATCCTCGGTCGGCCGCTGCTGTCGACGTTCATTTCTTTCGTCCAAAGCGCGGCTGATTTCTGCGGCCAGCTCTACAAGTCTTTCCGGATCTCGCTCGTTGACGGCCAATTCGCATAGTTCCTGCCATCGCTGCTTGGCCTTCCCTGGCGTGGTGGTCATAGACGTCCTCCGCATAGCCAGAGTGCTGCAAGATTGCTTTAACCCACGAAGGGCGAAATAGTCGCCCACACTTCGCGACCAGGCACGGATTCAGAAGGACTACAGAGATCACCCTAGGCCGCTGGGGTGAGCTACAGCAGAGGTGGTATTGCGATGCGCGGCCATCGGTCTTACGATGAATCACGCTACTTGACCGGGCGGTCATGGGTTAGTGTTTACTGTGCCCTTGGGAGCTAAAACGTTTGACCCTTACGGCCGCCCAATTCTTCGAAAGCCTCTCTCATCCTAACGAACGTCTTCTTTGCCTGAGTGATTCGCCTCAGATTGGCCGGTTTAAAGTTCAATCTGCTGGTGAGCCGTCGTAGCGGAAATCAGCCGTTCTCCGACGCGACCAGTGTTTTTGTCGGAGGGGTTACGTCGGGCTCGGCGCCGGGAATCTTCGGTCCCGGTGTGTGTACAGTCTTTGCCCGCAGAGTCTCCGCTAAGCTGCTTCCCGATGTGAGCTCGAGCGAACCCGGCAAATGGTCGTCGCTGGGCAACATCCCGATCGCCTGATTCCGCCCTGATTTCTTGGCCTCATACAAAGCAGAATCCGCGAGCTGCAACACTTTTTCGTAGCGCACCATTTCCGGAACATGCATGAACCACGGAAAAACGGACCAGCCGATCGAGCAGGTCCGTCGGATCTGTTGTCCGCCCGGCAGATCAAACGGCTTACTCGCAATCGCTTCCAGGACTCGAGTGGCCAACGTCCCGGCTTCGTCGCGATTACTGTAACGCGAGACGACCAGGAATTCTTCTCCGCCCCAGCGGATTAATTCATCGGAATACCGCATGGCGGAACTGATCCGCCGGGTAATCTCGATGAGCACCTGGTCGCCGACATCATGGCCGTAACGGTCGTTGACCGCTTTGAAGTGGTCTACATCAATCAGATAGAAGATCAGGTCGCGATTCTTGTCATACGCCGGCGCCTGCGGCGAATAACCGCGGACGACATGCCGCACGTCGTTCTCGATAGTGGTGGTGAAAAATCTTCGATTCCGCGCTTCCGTCAGCAGGTCGGTGAGGGAAGCTTCGCGCAGGTCCTGATTCGCACGGTCAAGATCCCGGTCCAGCCGATGTTGCTTCAGCGATCTCAGTCCGCCGATCGCGACGATGCTGATGAGGGTTAACAGCAAGCGGAAATTCCGCACCGCCGCGGGAGCGTCGCTGGCATAGATCGACCACGCCGCCAGAAACGGCAGAGAAAGCGCAGCCGCCATGGCGAGTAGTGAAACCCACGCTCCGCGTTTGTCGGAGGTTTCCCGGGTCGGTTCAAATCGTGGTATGGGCGGAGGCGCAGTCGACCCAATCCAAATCATCCACGCCATCGAAATCAGCAGCGGAATATCATATGCGCTGCCGGTATAGTACTTGCCCGAGTCGATGGCCACATCGGCAGGCACGGATACCAACGCATACAGCAGGCTTGCCCCGAACAGGTTTCCATACAGCGACCGCCACGCACCGCTACTGCGCCGCCATACCACAGCCGCGCTGGTCAGAAAGACTGCCTGCTCCACGAAATACAGGATGTCGAAGTTGCGCCCATAAATAGCTGCCTGGGGCCGAACATATTGCCAGGGAATGACGACAAAAAGATACAGATAGAGCCACCAGATCAACAGCAGCACGAAGTCGATGGTACCGATCCGTTTGGTTTGCTCCGCCCGATTGATGTGCGGCCTTACGGTCAGCGCCGCCATCATCGGAACCAGGTGCAGAAACAGGGCAACATCCGCGACAAACGGGTTCGGCACCTCTTGGCGCAGAAATACTTCAAACACCGTCCATAGGATCTGTACCAGCAGCCAAATTCCGCAACCCAGAGACATCAGCGCCCAAAAGAGGCGGCTGCGGCGGTCTTGGGTCGCAGTGTGGGGAAGAAAGACCAGCAGGATTAGCACCAGCAGAACACACTGGCTCAGATCCCCGAGGGTGGTCAGCAGATAGCTGCGCCCCACGCTGAACGACAGCACGGATTCCAGGCCTACAATCAGCCCGGCAACCCACATTAACAATTGTCTTTTGGCGGTCAGACGCAGCTCTCCCAAGCCATTGTAGAACTCGAATCCACACGCTCAGAGTTACTGAAGTTACCACTGCCCAGTACGGGTATCCTGCAGCCGTAGCCGCCGAAATTGTGTCCTCGTTGCGCATTAGGCGCAACTCAATCGTGGCAACAAATCTTGTATCGAGTTTCCACAGATCTGCTCACGGCCTCACCAAAGACTCCGGAACCTAAACCGCGCCAGCGCTCATTACCTCTGGCTATTGACAGCCTTTAAACTCCGGTGCAATAGTTGTGGTTACGCTTTAAGCATCGGGATTGTTACCCCGCCCACTCACTTGCGATTCAGGACCTGCAACACGACGGAATGTGCCCGCGAACTGCAGTCATGCGGAAGCATGAAGGGCTCATGGGCGGAGGTATCATTCCCCCTTATTCTGCTGGTCCTCATTATTATTACGACCGTGCCTATCATTACAGGCATGATTACAGGGGCAGCCAGCGGATGATGTAGCCGGAAACAGAGTGAAAAAGGCCATCATCCAGAGGCGATGATGGCCTTTCAGTTTTAAGAATCGTTTTGCCTGAGGGGAAGCGCATGATCGTCATGAAGTTCGGCGGCACATCGGTGGAGGATGGCAAATCCATCGACCGCGTGACCCGGATTGTCTTCGCCCGGTTGGAGCAGAAGCCGGTGGTGGTGGTCAGCGCCATGTCCCGCATCACGGATTCGCTGGTGGCCATGTCCCACTTGGCCGCTGCTGGTTCTCTCGACGAAGCCTTGCGGTTGCTCCGCCAGTTGCGCCAGCGGCATCTTGCCGTGCTCAGTTCGCTGGTGAAGCGCAAAGCCCAGGGCCCGGTTCGCAGCGATCTTCAGACGCTGTTCGATTCCATGCAGCAGGTGCTGCGCGGGGTGGCTGCGCTCGGCGAACTTTCTTCCCGCACTACCGACAGTATTCTTTCCTTCGGCGAACTTCTTTCCAGCCGCATGGTCACGGCGGCATTCCGCGCACGGGGACTCGACGCCGTGCTGGTCGATTCCCGGCAGACCATCGTCACTGACGCGACTCATACGCGCGCCGTTCCGCAATTTCAGGCCACCAATCAGCGAATGCGAAAGACGGTGCAACCTTTGTTGCAGGCCGGCCGTGTTCCGGTGATGGGGGGATTCATCGCCGCCACTGCCGACGGAATCACTACTACGCTGGGCCGCGGCGGCTCCGATTTTTCCGCCGCCATTGTGGGGGCCGCTCTCCGCGCCCGCAAAATCGAAATCTGGACCGATGTTGAGGGCATGATGACCACCGATCCACGTCTTTGCCCGGATGCACAGCGCATCGCCGTCATCGGCTTCGACGAGGCTTCGGAGTTGGCCTACTTCGGCGCCAAGGTCCTCCATCCTGCCACCCTGATTCCCGCTGTCGAAAAGAACATCCCGGTTTACATCCTCAATTCCCGCAATCCAGAGTCGAAGGGGACGTGCATTCGCGCCCACGCCCCGCGTAGCAGGACTGTCTTGCGTGCGATTGCCGCCAAACGTGGGGCGAAGGTCATCAATGTGCGCCTGCCCCGCATGCTCATTGTTCATGGCTTTCTGCACGCGCTGTTTGAGGCATTTGACCGTCATGCCTGCCCGGCTGATCTGGTTTCCTCCTCCGAGGTCAGCGTTTCGGTAGCGGTCGAAGGCGCCCGCGATCTCAGCGGGCTTGTTCAGGACTTGAAGCGCCTGGGCAATGTCGAAGTAGAGGACAAGAAAGCCATCGTTTGCCTGGTGGGAGAGAATCTCCGCGGCCGCATCGGCATCGCCGCTGACGTGTTCCGTGTGCTGGCAAACAGCGGCGTAAACGTTCACATGATTTCCCAGGGCGCGTCCGAGATTAACATCAGCTTCGTGGCGGAAGAAACTGACGTACCCGAAGCCGTGAGACAACTGCACGCGCATTTCTTTTCGCAGGAAGTCGGGTCCGCTCGCAAGCCGCCGCGGTCCGGCAGCAAGAGTCTTGCCGCTGCGGCCAACTAGTACCGGTTCGTGAGACTGATTGGCGTAAGAGAAGCTGGTTACAGACGTGGTTTGTGGAAGGGCACGATTTTAGTCGTGCCGTCAGGGTTGGGAAGGAGAATTATGGATTTCAAATCGCAGTACCTCTGGATGAATGGCAGGCTGGTGGCCTACCAGGATGCTACCCTGCACTTTCTGTCGCCGGGCTTGCACTACGGCGTTGGAGTCTTCGAAGGCATCCGCTGCTATGCCACCGATCAAGGCCCGGCAGTCTTTCGCCTTCCCGAGCACATGCAGCGCCTGATGGGATCGGCGGCAGTTCTTGGCTGGCGCGAGCTCCCTTACACCATTGAGGTCCTGACCGAAGCGGTAAAGCAGGTAATCGCTGCCAACGAGTTTGCCGATTGTTACATTCGACCCGTGATTTATCTCGCCGACGGCGGCTGGAATCTCACCATCGACGGGGGCAAGCCGCATGTCGGTATCGCCGTCTGGAAGTGGGATGCCTATCTCGGAAAAGACGCGTTGGAGCGCGGCGTTCGCGCCAACACTTCCTCCTTTACTCGCCACCACGTCAACGCCACCATGACGAAGGCGAAGATCTGCGGCAACTATGTCAACTCGGTCCTTGCCAAGTCGGAATCCATGCGCCTCGGTTTTGACGAGGCCATCATGCTCGACACTCAGGGCTACGTGGCCGAATGCACCGGAGAAAATCTGTTTGTAGTGCGCGACAACCAGTTCTTCACCACGCCCTCGGCCGAAGTTCTCGAAGGGATTACCCGTGATTCCGTCATCGCCCTGGCGCGCGATCTCGGCCATGCAGTCGTGGAGCAGCCCATCTCCCGCGACCAGCTCTACCTGGCGGATGAAGTTTTGGTCTGCGGTACTGCGGCCGAAGTGATTGGACTGCGCGAGATCGATTTCCGCAAAATCGGATCAGGCGCGAGCGGGCCGGTAACTCGCCGCCTGCAGCAGGCTTTCTCGGACCTGGTTCGCGGCCGGCATCGCCGCTCGAAAGAATGGCTCACTCCGGTGCCGCCCATTTCGTCGCCCCGAGTTCTCCCGTTGTCTCCTGATTCCAGCGCTCGTGTGGAGATCGCTTAGGCATGACGTTGTCTGCTCGCGAGTCCGGGAAATCACCGCTCAGCCCTGCGGCCGTGTGCAAGGTCGGGCTGCTCGGATTTGGCACCGTCGGCAGCGCGGTTGCGCGTCTCCTATGTGCCCGCAGCGACGAACTCCACCTGCGGGTTACCCACATTCTCGCCCGCAATCCGCAGCGCCGGAAAGCGGACTGGATGAACGGCGATGTCTGCTGGACGGACAATTTCGATACAGTCCTCGGCTCCGATGTCGAAGTCATCGTCGAGTTGATCGGAGGTCTCAACCCTGCCCGCGATTGGGTGCGCCGGGCATTGCAAGCCGGAAAGTCGGTGGTCACGGCGAACAAGCAGCTGATTGCGCATCACGGATCAGAACTGCTCGAACTGGCTCGCGCCCAGAAGAGGCACCTCGCCTTCGGCGCCTGCGTTGCCGGTGGGGTTCCGGTTCTCGCCGGATTGCATGAGGGCCTTGCCGGCGATCGCCTGGTTAAGGTCTGCGGCATTCTCAACGGTACCTGCAACTACATCTTGACCCGCATTGAGCAGTCGGGATCGACATTTGGCGACGCTCTCGAAGAGGCCCAAGCAGCCGGCTTTGCCGAGGCGGACGCGTCCGAGGACGTCGACGGTTTTGACGCCCGCGCCAAGTTGGTCGTGCTGGCGCGCGTGGGATTGAATGCGGCTGTCACCCCGCAACAAGTCTTGTGCCGATCCATCCGCGAGCTCTCTCACGTTGATTTCGACTATGCCCGGGATCTGGGCTGCACCATTCGTCAAGTCTCCCGGGCAGAACTGCGTGGCGGCAAGGTTTTTGCCGCCGTAGAACCCACGCTCGTGCCGCAGAACTCGCGGCTGGCCAGTGCGTCGGGCAGTCACAACCTGGTCGTCAGCACCGGGGAATTTGGCGGTGACACGGTGTTCGCCGGTCATGGCGCGGGCGGCAATCCCACGGCGGTTGCGGTGGTCTCCGATCTCTTGTATATGGTGCGTCATCGCTCGGGCGGAATCGCTCAGCCCGATCGTCCGGACGCGAGTCCTTACGAGGTCTCCCACGACTTTGAGACTCCGCACTACCTGCGCTTTGTGGTGAAGGATGAACCCGGTATTATCGCCGGTCTGGCCGGCGTTCTGTCCCGTCACCATATTAATATTGACGCTGTTTTCCAGCGGCCAGGCCATCAGCAGACTTCTCTGCCTTTTGTCATTACTTTGGAAGCGTGTACGACCAGCCGGGCCGAAGCCGCTCTAGCCGAGATGAACCAGTTCGCTTTTCTGGTGCAGCCGCCGTTACGAATGCCGATTCTGCGATGAGGACTTCTCCGATCTGCGTATGGTAACCCTCGATCACATCCGCGCCGCCTTGGAACGGATTCGCGAGGCCATCAATGTAACTCCCTGCACGCGCTCCCACGCTTTGTCGGAGTCGACAGGAAGTTCGCTGTTTCTGAAATTGGAAAATCTTCAGAGGACTGGCGCCTTCAAGGAGCGCGGCGCTCTCAATAAACTTCTTACACTCACTCCCCAGGAGCGGGAGCGCGGATTGGTCACCGCCTCCGCCGGCAATCACGCTCAGGCCGTCGCCTATCATGCCACCCGCGTGGGCATCCGGGCGGAGATCTGGATGCCCCTCACTACCCCGCTGGTGAAAGTCTCTGCCACGCGGAACTACGGCGCCGAGGTTGTTCTCCACGGCACCAATTTTGATGAGGCCTATCAGGCTGCGCTGGAGCGCTGCCAGGAGCAGCACGCCACCTTCATTCATCCTTTCGACGATCCGCATGTGATTGCCGGACAAGGAACGCTGGCGCTGGAATTGATGGAACAGGTGCCTGACCTTGATGTCGTAGTTGTGCCGGTCGGCGGAGGGGGCCTGATCTCAGGTGTGGCCGTGGCCCTGAAAGAAGCGAAGCCCAACGTGCGGGTCATCGGAGTTCAAACTTCACTGGTCCCGTCGATGTTAACCGCCCTGCAGGCCGGGCATCCGGTTGTGGTTCCCGCCAAACCCACGGTAGCCGATGGAATCGCGGTGCGTGCCGCAGGAGAAGAGACATTCTCTCTGGTGCAGAAGTATGTCGATGAAATTGTCCTGGTCGACGAAGAAGAAATTGCCAACGCCGTCCTTTTTCTTCTGGAGCGAGAGAAGACCTTGGCTGAAGGCGCGGGAGCAACCGGCGTGGCCGCCCTGGTTCAGCACAAGCTTCGCGTCGAAGATAAGACCGTGGCCGTCATCGTCTCGGGCGGCAACATGGATGTCACGCTTCTGGCCCGCATCATCGAACAGGGTTTGGTGAAAGACGGCAGGCTCGTCCGCTTGCGAATCTCCCTTCCGGATCATCCCGGCGCGCTTCACCGCCTCACCGAAGTCATCGCCGCCAACCGCGTTAATATCGTCGAAACCAGCTACCACCGCGCTTTCCACGGAGCCCGCCTCGGCCACACCGTCATCGACCTCACCATGGAAACTCGCGGTCACGAACACGGCAGTTCCATGATCGCCGCCCTCGAGAAGGCCGGCTACAACCACGAGCGCATCATCTGAAGCCTCAATCTCAAGCCGCGGAATCAGGCAGCATTAAGCAGGCTGTCGTATCGAGCACGCGTCAGCATATACACGCACGACTCGTCGAATGTGAGAGTGAATCATCCGTTCGGGAACCGCTTGCAGTTCTCCGCTGCGGATGGCTTCGTATTCCAGCGGCAGATACTGACTGACAAGTGTAAGAGGGATTGCGCTTCCGCGAAGGTTGTCGAATAGTCGAGCCACTTCCTCTCGCACCGCGGGCTGGGTCCAATAATATCGACAGCGATCGCTGTAGCTATATATCAGGTCGCGGCGCACCTCGTCTTCATCGCCGCGATAATAGGACCGCCAGTGAGTGGGGTCGCGCAACATCGCGGCTTCCAATGCCTCTCGCACTCGTGAGGCCTGGCGTTTCGACATTCTCGCGAATAGCTCCTGCTCCATGGCACTTAAAGCCAACAACGCCTCCCGGAAGGCAAAGGTCAACCATGGGCCTACCTTCAGGATCGCGAAATGGTCCTCCACCATCTGGGCTAAGGCTTGTGGAGATTGGTAATCCGTGGAGTGTGCTTCAAAGACGATTCCAGGGTGCTCGGACAACGCAGCCGACAGCGACTGTGCTTTGGCGCGATCATAATCGAAGATCGTATCGGATCCGAAATCTACGCCTGGCTGAACCACTAACGCGATCACGCGTTCCCAGGCGGACGACAGCCCCCGTTCTGCAAAGGCGAGCCGGAAGGCTTCCAGCGTCCGCTGAGCGTCCTGGGCGTTTGTCACTGCAGGGGAATGCGCATCGACAGATTCCCCGCCGGGCGCGGGAACCTCGGTTCCTATCACATAAACCAGTTGCGGAGAGCCCGAGGGCAATTCCCGATACGCGTCCACTGCAGCCTGGCATAAAAGAGCGGCCCGCTCGGCAACCGTTCGCTCCGTGAGGTTTCCCTTGTCGTCGCCGCAAGGCATGCTCGCGTCAAGGTGAATCTTCTGGTATCCAGCAAGCACACAATCGTGCACCAGGGCGCAAGCTTTTGTTAATGCCGAAACCGATGTTTCCTGCCGCCACGGGAAAGGGCCAAGGTGATCTCCGCCGAGCAAAACTCGTTCTGCCGGAAGTCTGGCGCTGCTTGCGGCGGAATGAACGAACTGCGCGAACTCGCTGGGTTTCAGGCCGGTGTAGCCGCCGAACTGGTTGACCTGGCTTGAAGTAGACTCCACCAGCAGTATGGAACTATCTTCTAATGATTGCTGCACCGCCGCTTCGATCACCGCAAGGTGAGCGGAGCATACCGAATAGATGCCACCTTTCCCGGACTGGCGGTTGGCAAGCAGAATATCCCGTAGTCGGGAACTCAGGTCCTCACGAATAGTCGGTTTGTCCACAAACATCAAGCTCTCATTCACAGATTACGTGGGGACGGCCGCCCTCAGCCGTCCGGGCCGAGCAAAGCTCGGCATCCGCAGATAATCTTACGGCAAGATCGCCTTGATCCCCGTCAAGTCACAGAAATCCACCAGCGCCGGATACAAGTCCGCTCCATAGCCGAGGCACGCGTATTCATTTGTCCAACTCTGCAGCATCGCTTCGACGTCGCAGTGTGCAGTAACAAACCCGTGTGGCCAGAAGGGGATGCCACATTCATCGAGCCGTTTTTTCACCTGACTCTTGGGCGGCTCGAAGATGCTGGCCCGCGTAATCACCATTTGGAATTCCCCATTCACCCGTCCGAGCCTCGCCAGAACGCCCTCGCCCAGTTTGCAAATCAGTCTCACCGAGAGTCCGCCGGCTTCGCCTTCGGTGGGTATGCCGTGCTCTGAAAAACCCGCCGGGCCCAACTCACTGGCCAACGACGGCGGGCAGGCCCCGTCGCCGATGATCTTGATCTCTTTTGTCTTCTGATCAATGTGCTGCAGATCGCCGTAGTACACGCGCTCTTTGCTCAGCTTGGTCAGCAGCAGAACCGTGAGGCCGGTATTGAAATCGCCCAGAGTGGAAGTGCCGTAGCCATCTTCCAGCATCATGCTCTGGGCAAAACAGGTAGCGGAGTAGTCGTCGCCCAGCCCAGGAAAAGACTGAATGGTGTAGAAATCGAACTTCTCCTTAGTCACGATTTTCTTGAGCGCCAGATACAAGCGGATGGAGCGCTCATTGACCACGTTCTTCTCCGGCGCGGCCCCAAACAGTTTTCGCAGCCTAGGCTGCACATTGGCCAATTCTCGAGGAGAGATCCTTTCCGCCGCGCGAATCACCTCCGTGGTGTCACGCGAGTCGATATCCACGCCGAACATGCGCATCCACTGTGACGGATCCGCCACGCCACAGGTTTGTCCCATGCCCCGCCCGCCGAAGGCCCCCATCGTCGACAGATTCAGAAGGTTTCTCAGATGAGCGGCGCGCGCATAGCTCACGATTTTTCCCACCGTGTCGGATTCGCCGGCTTCGCCGTAGACAAATCTGTGCGACACACCAATCTCCAGCAGGCCGCCATGCATCACCAGTCCGCCCACTGGCCGCCAGCCTTGTGAGCCGGGATGCGTCCACAACAGCACTGCCTTGCCGCTGGCAGCATAGTCACGAATCGCGCCCACCAGATGTGCAGCCCAAACCCATGTGCCGGAAAACAGCACGACCATGTCGACCGCGTCGTTATCTTTCATCCGCTTGAGGGCCGCCCGTGCCTCTTCTTTCGAGGCGATTACCACGCCATGCTCTACCAACTTAAGCCCGGCCTTCGTCAGCGCGCGTTTAGCCTGCTTCACAATCGCCTCATCGATGAAGGGCGTTCCCATCGGATCCTTGAGACCGTCCTTATGCACTCCGTAAACTATGAATCCAACAGTCGGTTGAATCACCATTCCTCCTCTTTCCAGGTGGAGGCGTGAGCGTCTCCGCGCCTGCTTCCGCTTATCGAAACGACAATCTACTCCTGGACTTCATGCACCACCGCTGCACTCCGCAATCTTTCGTACCGCTCGATCTGCGTCCCGTAAGCCGCGGCCACCGCCGCATCCGGTTCAACGACCCCCGCCTCATGAACTAATTGACCGACAGCTTGCGGGAGGTCGGCATACTCTGCGGCTGCGACTCCGGCAAGAATTGCTCCGCCCAGGCAAACCGCCTCCGGACACTTCATCACATGCAGTCGCTTCCCGCTGAGCGCGGCTCGCAACGCTAACCCCAGTTGTGAACGCGTCCCGCCTCCAGTCACATAAGTGTCCTGAAAATCTCCCGTCGTCCTCCCCAATACGCTTGCAAGGCTGGAGAATTCACAGGCCAATCCCTCGAGGATGCCCTTATAAATCTGTGCTCGCCCAGTCCCGGGACTAAGGCCAGCGATGATTCCCCGTGCGTGAGGATTGAAATCCGGATTGCAGGTGCCAATCAGGTTGGGCGTTATACACAAGCCAGTGGGTCCAGTTGGAGCCTGTGCCTCCAAAGACCGGTAATGCTCCGCCTCGGAACTCTCGCCGCGCCCGCTTCCATTGGTGTAAAGAAGATCGTGAAACCACTTGACCATGATGCCGGAAGGGAAATACACAATGGTGACATATTTATCCGGAACCACGTGACAATAGGAATTCAGACAGGCAGACAGCGCGCTCTCCGACAGGCTCGGAGTGTCCGAGGCGGCCAGAAGACACTCATAAGTTCCGATCGAATCCGCTACGTGGCCAGGCTCGACCGCTCCAACTCCCAAGGCCCCGCAGGGTTGATCGTGGCCGCCAACCACAACCAGTGTTTCGGAACCCAGCCCTAATTGTCTTGCCGACTCGCCTTCGAGTTTCCCTGCGATGGTTCCAGCGGGGACGGGGATCGGCAAGCGGTCGGAATGCAAATCTGCGGCCGTCAGAATATCCGCGGACCAGCAGCGCCGGCGGACGTCAAACGCGAGATAGCGCGAGGCCAGGGAATAATCAATATACGGTGGCAGTCCGAGTTGCAGCAGGATGTAGCCGATCACGCTGACAAACCGGTCTGTCGACGAAAAAACTTCGGGCAGGTGGGTGCGCAGCCACAGGATCTTCGGGACCGGGTACATCGGATGCGCCACCAGACCGGTGATCTCGAAGGTCCGCTTGCGGCCGAGGTCCCGTTCCAGGCAACTGGTCTCGGTGGTCGCCCGGTTGTCCTGGTTCAGGATGGCGGGAGCGATAGCGCGGCCCTGCGCATTCACCGGAATGAAGGTCTCGCCGTGGGAGCTCAGGCACAAAGCTCGCACCGGATCGGCCAGATCGTTAGCCAGTGTTCGTGAGCAAGTGCAAACCGCATCCCAGAAC
>Ga0335078_10006917_pt1 | contig 16793 bp, 10 predicted proteins | sample Lox_Sample_32_FD_206711 | JGI IMG/M metagenome (GOLD analysis project Ga0335078, IMG submission 206711) | Soil microbial communities from Loxahatchee National Wildlife Refuge, Florida, United States - Lox_Sample_3.2 | ecosystem: Environmental > Terrestrial > Soil > Wetlands | place: USA... | reverse complement strand
TGAAGGTCGCGGGAGTTCCATTGAAGGTGACGTTTGTTGTCCCGGTCAGATTGTTTCCGAGAATGAAAACCGATGTGGATGTTTTCCCGGAGGAGGGAAGAGCCTTGACGAATGGCGCAAAACCCACTGAAAACACGAACGCCGTTCCGTTGCTGTCGGCCCCACCAGCTGGGGTGACGCCATAAAAGTTTCCGTCCGTACCCTGAACCAGGGCATTCACGGGGGAATAGCCATCGGGGCAATTGGTCTCCATGCAGAAGTTGTAAAGAGTCGTGAGTAGGTGACCGGGTCCGAATCTGAAAATCGTCCCGCAACCAGGGCGCAAGTCACAGTCGACAAAACTGCCGCTCCCGCCACTTGTCGTCATGCCGTAGAAATCGCCGTCAGGACCTTGCACGAGGGCTGCAAAAGGAGCCGCTCCATTACCGCCGTTGAAATAGTCTCCCCCTACCTGGCCTCCCTTGGCGATCTCATAGACAGTGCCATTGCCATTGCAGAGCCCAAAATCGCATCCGCTAGTGGTGCCGTATAGGCGGCCATCCATACCTTGAACCAGCCCCGCCATCGGGTTGACACCATCACCGCGTGGTTCCATAAAGCTGTGCAATGTGGCGAAGCTACCGCCACGCGAAATGCTGAACACCGTGCCAAAGTTTACAGCACCTCCGAGATACGTAGTGCCGTAGAAACCCCCGTCGCTACCCTGAATCAGCGCTGCGAATGGCTCAGACCCGTCTGGGCACGAAACGCCTGCGGTGCAGAAGCTATGAACGCTACTGAACGTACCGTTTGGACTGATCCTGAAGACCGTGCCACATCCACCGGTACACGCGTTGCTTATCCCGCCTTGAATCGTCGTACCATAAAAATTTCCGTCAGTCGCCTGAAGGAGCGCCGCTCCCGGAAGGCTACCGTCAGAACAGTTGATTCTTGAGCAGAAGCTGTACAACGTGGTGACGATGCCGCCAGGAGTGACCTTGAAGCTCGTACCCTTATTATTTTCCCCCCCATTCTCGGTAGTACCGTAGAAGTTCCCATCCGTTCCCAGAACCAACCCAGCTTCAGGGAAGCTGCCATCGGCGCAATTTGGTTCGGCGCAAAAGTTGTAAACCGTGCTGACGGTGCCACTCGGAGTGATGGTAAACACTGTGCCAGCGCTGTTAGTCCCACCGCCAGCCGTCGTGCCGTAGAAATTTCCGTCGAATCCCTGAACGAGTGGCCCGAGGGGGCTCGAACCGTCCGTTCCATCAAAACTCGCCAAAGTAGTCAGCGTCTGCCCCGCCGCTCCAACCACGTTCGCAACACAGAACACCAGCACCACTGCAGCGATCTTCAAAGCGCGGAACTTCGTCATGGGAACACTCCGAATCGTAGGCAGAGACGGGATCAAGTTGTCTGAAACGGCAGGGGAGTTACCGCAAGGGACGCCGAATCCGGAGAATTATCCGCTGGACGACTTCGCCGGTCAAGCAGACTGACCAGCTCTAGCTACGCTGAACCAGGACTTCACTCGCCACCCCTCCCGAATTGCCATCCCGCCGTTCCCATCGCCACAAATTGTCGCCCGCCTTCTTTCTCCATCTCCAACAACCCAAGCAGGTTACCCCGTGGCAGCCCGCTACTTGGAACTCTCATCAGAAAGAGGCACAATAGAGTGTTTTGGCTTCGGGGTCGGGTGGCAGACCTTGGCCCTTGCTCAAAGCCGATTTTGATTGCATCATAAAACGTTCGCGCGAAGACAATCATTTCCTGGGTCACGCCTTCTGCCCGCGTCCCGCTTGTTCCGCGCGCGTCTGAAGCCCAATTCGTTTCAGGAGCTGAGTATGGCCACCGTCACCATGGACGTCGAATCCGCGCGTAGCAGCAACCACAAGCTGATGCAGTGGGTCGAAGAAGTCGCCAGCATGTGCCGCCCGGAGAGTGTCCGCTGGTGTGACGGTTCGCCCCAGGAATACCGCGACATGGTGCGCCTCATGACCCTGTCGGGCGTGGCCATCCCCCTGAACCAGTCCAAGCGGCCCGATTCCATTCTGGTGCGCTCGAATCCCGGGGACGTCGCCCGCGTCGAGGACCGCACTTTTATCTGCTCGCTAAAGAAAGAAGACGCCGGCCCCACCAACAACTGGGAAGATCCCGCCAAGATGAAAGACCTGCTCCGAAAACTTTATGCAGGCTCGATGGCCGGCCGCACCATGTTCGTGATTCCTTACAGCATGGGCCCGATCGGATCGCCGATTGCCAAGATCGGCGTCGAGATCAGCGATTCCCCATACGTCGTCGCCAACATGCACATGATGGCGCGCGTGGGAACTCGGGTTCTGGACGCACTCGGAGATGGAGAGTTCGTCCGCGGCTTGCATTCGATCGGCGCCCCGCTCGGTCCGACCGATCAGGATTCCACCTGGCCCTGCGATGCCGAGAAGAAATACATTTGCCATTTTCCCGAGACGCGCGAGATCTGGTCGTACGGTTCCGGCTACGGCGGCAACGCGCTGCTCGGAAAAAAATGCCACGCGCTTCGCATCGCATCGGTTCAGGCCCGCGACGAAGGCTGGATGGCCGAGCACATGCTGATTCTCAAGCTCATCAGTCCTTCGGGCGAAGCCAAGTACATCACCGGAGCGTTCCCGTCGGCTTGCGGCAAGACGAACCTCGCCATGCTGATTCCGACCATTCCCGGCTGGAAGGTTCAGACCGTCGGCGACGACATCGCTTGGATGAAATTCGGCTCCGACGGCCGTTTGTACGCCATTAATCCTGAAGCTGGTTTTTTCGGCGTCGCGCCCGGAACCAGCATGAAGTCGAATGCGAACGCGATGAACACGTTCACGCACAATTCGATCTTCACCAACTGTGCGATGACCATGGATGGCGACGTCTGGTGGGAAGGCATGACTGACGAGCAACCTGCGGAAGCGATCGACTGGTTGCGGCGCCCGTGGACGCCAAAGTCTGGCCGCAAAGCCGCGCATCCCAATGCACGTTTCACGACTCCGGCCAAGCAGTGCCCGGCGATTGCTCCCGAATGGGAAGATCCGAGAGGCGTTCCCATCGACGCGATTCTCTTCGGCGGACGTCGCGCCGGCATCGTTCCGCTGATCACCGAATCTTTTAACTGGCAGCACGGAACTTTCCTTGCCGCGACCGCAAGCAGCGAAACCACTGCTGCCATTGTCGGAAAAGTTGGCCAACTCCGCCGCGATCCCATGGCTATGCTGCCGTTCTGCGGATATCACATGGGCGACTACTTCGCGCATTGGCTCGACATCGGGCAGAAATCTTCGGCTTCGAAGCTGCCCAAAATTTTCTACGTGAACTGGTTCCGTCAGGACGAGAGCGGCAAATATCTCTGGCCCGGATACGGCGAGAACAGCCGCGTGCTGGAATGGGTCTTCGATCGCTGCGACGGGAAAGTCCATGCGCACGAGACGGCGATCGGCCGCTTGCCCGATCCCGCCGATCTCGACACCAAGGGCCTCGATCTCTCCGCTGACAAGCTCGTTAAGTTGCTCAATGTCGACACCGAAGGCTGGAAGCAGGAAGTGCCGCGCATTCGGGAGCACTTCGCGAAGTTTGGCGATCGTCTGCCGAAAGGCATGCGCGACGAAGTCGACGCCTTAGAGCAGCGCCTGAACCGCGCGAAGAAATAGAGCGAGAGCCCATGGCTCTCGTCGCTCCGCGCTCAAGGCTCCTAGACCACATACCCGAATCGCCCGATCTACTTTCCTAAGTAGAAATTGCGTGCCTCGCATTTACCTACTTCGAGCAACTACTCCGCCCAAGCCGCTCCTCTAACCGGGCACTTTCACCTTCACGAGGCTTCATCATGTTCCTGCACAAATTTCTTCCTATGGTCTGCCTGTGTGGCTCTGCACTTCTGGCTTACGGCACGACCCCAGTCGTCACCGTCACATCTCCGAAACCCGGTTCCAGCGTGGGTTCTCCCATCAATTTTGTGGCTTCTGCTTCCAGTCCCTCCTGCTCCAAGGGCATCTCAGCCATGCGTATTTACACCTCGCCGACTCTGAATGCTTACACCGTCGATGCGAGCAGCCTGAACACGAACATCAACCTCCCGACTGGCTCCTATAGCACCGTAGTTCAAGCCTGGGACAATTGCGGTGGTGTAGGCAAAACCACCGTTAATATCACAGTCAACAAAATTACCTATCCTCCGCCGAAATTCTTGTACGCGACTGAATACGCCGCCGGAAAAATTGCCGGATACACGGTGGACCCGCTGACCGGTTCGATTGGCCCGACTTCCCAAGGCACGGTCGCAGCCCACACCGATCCGGTCGATATCGCTTCCGACCTTGGTGGCTACCGGCTGTATGTTGCTAATCAGGGATCGAATAATCTCGATGCGTACTTCATTTACCGGAATACCGGACAACTCGTTCCAGTGCCCGGATCGCCAGTTGCCCTGGCAGGCCCGGGGGATCGTGTGATTGTGCATCCATCGGGACTGTTCGTTTACGCGAGCAGCACGACCACTGGCAGCGGTGAGATCAACGCGTTCGCGGTGCAAAGCAATGGTTCCCTGAAACCGGTACCCGGTTCTCCATTCGCGGTTTCGGGATCTGCCACTGGTGCGCTGGCTATGGATCCCCAAGGAGACTACCTGTATGCGTCCTCCAGTTCGAGCGTAGGAGCGGTCGCCGCGTTCACGATCGACAAAGTGAATGGCGCGCTGACTCCAGTTGCCGGCAGTCCGTTTATCGTGCCCCTCGGTGCCTGCGATCCTAGCGCGGACTTCTGCCAGGAAGGGCCAACCGATCTTGCGGTCGCGCCCTCAGGCAAATATCTGTATGCCGTGTTAGGCATTGAGAGTGCGATCGCGGCTTACGCGATTGATCGCAGCACTGGCACGCTCACCGATCTCGCCGGATCTCCGTATCCAGAACAATCTCCTGAAGGAGATTTCTGTCCTTTCAGCGCATTTGGAGCTTGCCCGTACTCCTGGACCGAAAGCATCGATCCGCAAGGCAAGTTCATTTACGTCGCGGACACGCAGTTTAATGACTTTTCCATTTTCGACATAAATGCAACCAGCGGAGTTCCTACTTTCTCCACTACCGTTACTGGAACGACCACTCATTCCGGAATTTGCGTTCCGTATACCGTGAATGTCGATCCCTCAGGCAGCTTTATCTACGATCTCGGTGCCTCAGGTACGAACGGATGCACAATGGCGGGTTCAAATGCGGTACTTGGATTTTCGATCAACCAGGGGAACGGGCAACTGCTCTCCGTCCCCGGATCGCCGTTTGTGAATGTGAACGTTCACACAACGAAAGTCAGCCAAGAGAAAGTAATCGTGACTCCTTAGCCCTGCCAGTACGAAGTACTGAAACGCCGGACGAATCCGTCCGGCGTTTTGTTTTTGCGGCCAACGCGGTTATCGCAATCAAATAACCAGCGTCACGGTATGACTTCGAATACCGTTCCCGCCCCGGATGATCCGCCGGCGTAGGTCGTACCATAAACATCTCCGCTCGAATCGAGGATCACGCCCGCGAAAGAACTCGCCCCATCGCTTCCTCCCAAGAAGTTGTAGAGCGTATGTCTGAGCCACTTGCCTTGGGAGTTGGAGAGTTCGAAGACAGTGCCCGCATTGTCCGTTCCGCCGCCTGCGGTCGTACCGTAGATGTTCCCAGCAGAATCGATTGCGAGTCCGCCATAGATCTGGCATCCGTCAGTCTCGGTGAACTTGTGCAACACGGTCTCTTTCCAAGTTCCGTTGGTTTGCGGAAACAGTTCGTAGACTGTGGCAGCACAACTACCCTCTCCATAGGTTGTGCCGTAAAGATTTCCCGCAGTGTCGAAGATTAATCCACCAAACGGGCCGCCGCCTCCACCGTTATTCAGATTGTGAATGATCTTGTATTGCCACTTCCCAGATATCTGAGAGAGTTCGAAGTCGACACCTGAGCCGGTTTCACCGGGACCGTTATAGAGAGTGGTGCCGTAGACATTTCCCGCTCCATCCAGAGTGACGCTTGCCCACGGCCGCGAACCCGCCGAATTGGCGAAATTGTGGATGATGGCCTCGCGCCAAATCCGGCCATGGGGTTGCATTTCGAAGACCGCCCCGGCATTTTGGCTGCCTCCCGAATCCAACGTTCCGTACAGATTCCCGAGTCGGTCGAAAGCTAGGCTTCCCTCGGGTAAGATTCCATCTCCGCTTCCGCCGAAACTATGCAGAGTAGGGTTCTGGACAAGCGATGATTCATTTAGCAGACATGTATTGGACTGGGCGGGCAGTGAAACAGGACAGGATTTCAGCCTATGAATTTGCGCTGCTCTCCTCAATGAGAGGTATACCCGAAGGGAAGCAGAAGGAAGAGTTGTTCGCGAAAGAAATGGACCAAAAGGAAATCAATAAGGCTCAATCTAGGGCAGAAGATTGGAATGTAAAACATCATCAACTTATTTTGAGAAAACTGACGCCCGCGGGACAACATCAGAACTAACCCTTGCCTCGTATCCCCACTACTCCCATCATCCTTCCCGTTACGCCCTTATCTGCCCGGTACGAGAACAGCGTCTTCGCATGGCATGCCGTGCACAATCGCGAGGCCCGAATGTTCTTCGCCACAACGCCGGCATCGATCAACTGTCTGCGGTTCGCCTCGACCAGATCGAGATAAAGCTTAGTCGGCAACTCACTGTGCCCCGGCGCCCGCGCGGTAAGAAATAAAAGAGGATACTTCTCCCGCACCTGGTCCGACTCCTTCACCTCGCGAAACAAATCCGCCGCGTAGCCGAATTGCGATTCAAATTTCTCCCGAACTTCCTGGCCCACTTCATAGCAGCAACCGCGGATTCCCGGCCCAATTGCTGCTCTGAGATCAATTGCCTCAGTTCCAAAATGCCGCCGCATCTCGCCGACACCTTTTTCCACGATCCGCTTCAACGTGCCTCGCCACCCCGCATGAAAAACTCCGACCGCCCGCTGCTTCGGATCAACCAGGAGTATTGGCAGACAATCCGCTGTTTGAATACCCACGAGAAGTTCCGGAGTTGCCGTGATCAATCCGTCGCCGGCGAGCACCTGCTTCGGCAATCTTGAAACGCAATGGATCAGGTCCGAGTGAATCTGGCGCACTGTAACCAGCGGCCACAATTTTGTCCCGCGAACCGCTCCCACTTTCCGCAGAAATGCTCTGCGATTGCGCTCGACGGCCTCCCGCGAATCCTGCTTCGTGAATCCGAGGTTGAGTGATCGCCCTCCGTACACTCGCGAAAATCCTCCCGTTCGCGCGGAAAATCCGTGCACCAGCCATGGAATTTTGGCCAGGTGGCTCTCCTTGAGCACCTTCAGCGAATTGCTGTCTCGAATTCGCACTTTTACCATCTTACCGTCTCGCTTTTCCCGCAGAGCGCACTTTACCGCAGTTACCGATTGTTACTTCTCGAACTTCCTGTCCTATAATGATCCGCTCGCATCGAATCAGAGCGTGATGTAACTCAAAAATCAGGAGCCCGATCATGCGTCTTCCTCGAATTGCGCTGATTGCGATATTGGCGCTGTTCACGATTTCAATCTCGCAAGCCCAGCAGCAAAACCAGCAGACCCCCGCCCAGCCCGAACAATCGAACAAAGCTAACCCCAAAGCGAAAAAAACCGCCGAACCCGAATCCAAGCCGCCCGAAGCCACCGCGCCTTCGCCCGAGGAACAAAGGCCTCCGCGCGAAACCGGCGATAAGGACAAAGATAAAGAAGAGCACTACGACGTGACGGAAGTTCCGCCCGTCGTCACCCATCATCAGATCACGGTCAACGGCAAGTTGCTCAAGTACACCGCAACCACTGGCCGACTGCCCATCAAGCGCCCCGACGGCAAGATCGAAGCGGAAATGTTCTTCGTCGCATACACGCTGGACGGCCAGGACCTCGGCAAGCGCCCGGTCATGTTCGCCTTCAACGGCGGCCCCGGGTCGGCTTCCATCTGGCTGCACATGGGCGCGCTCGGGCCGCGCAAAGTAGTTTTGCAGCAGGATGGCTTCATGCCGCCGGCTCCTTATCGCATTGAAGACAATGCTTACACGCCGCTCGATAAGACCGACCTCGTTCTCGTCGACGCCATCGGCACCGGGTTCAGCCGCGCCGCAGACCAGGAGACTTTCAAGAAATTCTGGGGCGTGAAGGGCGATATCGAGGCGTTCAGCGAATTCATCCGTCTTTACATCACTCGCTATGACCGCTGGAGCTCGCCGCTCTATCTCCTCGGAGAAAGTTACGGAACCACTCGTTCCGCCGGGATCGCCGGATATCTCTCCGATCACGGAATTTCGTTCAACGGTATTACGCTGCTTTCGACCGTGTTGAGTTTCGAGACTCTGGAAGACAACAAGACCAACGATCAACCCTACATCCTTCTGCTTCCTTCATTCACCATGATCGCCGGCTATCACCACAAGTTAGCCCCCGATCTTGCGGCGGATATGAACAAAGCGCGCCAGGAGTCAGAGGCGTTTGCTTCGGGCGAATACGCTCAGGCGCTGGCCAAGGGCGATGCACTTACCCAGGATGAGCGGCAAAAAATCATCGACCAGGTTTCGCGCTTCACTGGCTTGAGCAAGGAAGTCGTCGATGAAGCCAATCTTCGCATCGATGTTCGAGAGTTCACCCACTATCTGCTGATCGATCAGAAGCTGCGCGTCGGCCGCCTCGACGGCCGCTACACCGGGCCGGATCCCGGCGGGCTGCTCGACACGCCGTTCTATGATCCGACCGGCTCCCAGACCGGGCCTCCGTTCACGGCCGTCTTCAACAACTATGTGCGGAACGAACTTGGCTATAAGACTGACATGCCCTACTTTGTCTTCGCTCAGGAAGCTGGTTTTGAGAAGTGGGATTGGGGATCTGCCATCCGCGGTTTCCCCGATACCGCGTCGGCTCTTCGCCAGGCGATCGTGAAGAATCCTTATTTAAAGGTTCTTGTCATGGAAGGTTACTACGACCTCGCGACGCCCTATTACGCCGCCAACTACACCTTCGATCACCTGGACCTGACCAGCAAGTATCGCGGCAACGTTTCGTACGCGACCTACGAGTCTGGCCACATGGTCTACCTGGCGACGGATAGCTTGAAAAAGATGAAAGCCGATGAAGCCAACTTCATCGACAAGACCACGACTCAGTGATGAAAACAACTTGTCATCCTGAGCAAGCGCGCGGGCGCGGGTGGAGAATTCCACCCGTGCTCTGCCTCATTTCCTTTCTTTTGCTCTGTGCGTTCGCCGTCGCACAAGACCCCATCATCCCGCTTCTAAAAGAGCTTACGGAAGCCCCCGGCCCGCCCGGTTTTGAAGAGCCGGTCCGCAAAATCATGGTCGAGCACATGCGTCAGTACTCCGACCATATTTCTTACGACGGACTCGGGTCTGTGATTGCGCAGCAGGGAAATAGCGGCCCACGCATCATGATCGACGCTCACATGGACGAGCTTGGCGGCATGGTTCGTCGCATCCGCCCTGACGGCTTCGTCTCCATGGAGATGCTCGGCTACTGGCTCGATCAGGCGTTGCCCGATCAGCGTTGGGTCATTCTCGGATCGAAAGGTCCCGTTCCCGCCGTCACGGATCTCTGGGACGCTCACATCGCTCCATCCGACGTCGTGCATACGCATCCGATTCCACGCAAAGATCTTTATCTAGATACCGGTGCTCGCACCGCTGCCGAGGTCGCTGCTCTCGGGATTTCTCCTGGGGACCCGGTAGCGCCGATTTCAGATTTTCAGGTTCTTGCGAACAATCGTTATGTCGCCAAGGCTTGGGATGACCGTGTGGGTTGCGCCGTGATCCTCGAAATGATGCGCCGCTTGCAGCACGTTTCTCATCCTAATCAGGTTTTCTATGTCGGCACCGTGCAGGAAGAGGGCAGCATCGAAATGCGTGGGGCGCAGACTTCCGCTCGCATCATCAATCCTGACATCGGCATCGCTCTCGAAGTCGGTATTCCGAACGATGTTCCTGGTATTGGTCCGGAAGCCGCGCAGGAAGTCCTCGGCGGCGGTCCTGGGATGATGCTCTACACGTTCAGTGAACTCCCCAACCGCAAGTTGGTCGATTTCGTAAAGCAGACTGCATCCAGCAAACAGATCCCCTTACAATTCGATTTCGTGGAAGGCTTCGGAGATGACGCCGGCGCGATCAAGCTCAACGGCTCCGGGGTCCCGGTCACGACCGTGCTTGTCCCTGCACGTTCGACACATGCGCATAACGGAATCATTGACCGCTCCGATTTCGATCGTACGGTCGACCTGATGGTCGCTCTGATTCAAAAGCTGGACGCCAACACGGTATCGGGTATCAAAAGTTTCTAGGACGCCGCGTGTGCCAATCGGTATTTCGCTCGTAAGCGTGGGCCGCTTGTAGGACTGTTTTTTCCTGCCAGGGCGCGGCAGCAATCTGCAACCCGATTGGCAGACCCGCTTTCGTAAAGCCACATGGGACTGAAATCGCTGGCAGCCCCCAGACGTTGAACGGCCGCGTGTTTCTCAGCAGAGCCAGTTCTCGCGGGCGCAATTGATCGGGGTGCTCTTTTAGATCGGCAATCGCTGGCGCGACGATCGGAGTTGTCGGCGTCACGAGCACGTCGATATCTTCAAAGATACGTCCGATCCCAGCACGGATATTCTTAAGCTCTTGTCGACCCGCTTCAATCTGCCGCGCACTGATTCCCTCGCCGCTGCGAATTCGTCGCAACGTCTCCGCCTGGTAAAGCTCAGGAGATCGCGCGACAAATTCCGCGTGAAAAACATACGACTCCGCTGCTTGCAATGTGCGATCGGTCGGTGCATCGAGTTCGATCTCCCGAATCTCCGCGCCAACTGTTTTTAGAGCGCGCAACGCTTCCTCCACTGCCGCGGCAACCTCGGGATCCAGATCATCGAAGAAATACTTCCGAGGCACTCCGACTCGAAACTTCGTCGAATTCCGAAACAAATCATAGTTATCAATCGGCACATCCGCGCTGCTCGGATCTTTGCCATCGTGTCCGGCAATTGCCTGCAACATGAGCGCCGCATCAGCAACCCTCCGCGTTAGCGGACCAATATGATCGAACGACGCCGATAACGGAATCACGCCACGCGCACTGATCCGCCCGTACGTGGGCTTTAGGCCGACGACTCCGCACTGCGACGCCGGTTCTCTCACCGATCCCGCCGTATCCGTGCCGATCGCTGCATATCCCAGACCCGCCGCAACCGCCGCTGCCGATCCTCCGGAAGAGCCTCCGGCGATGTGTCCCGTATCCCATGGATTTCTTACCTCGCCGAAGTAGCTGATCATCGAACTGCCGCCGTAAGCGAACTCGTGCAGGTTCTGTTTGCCGAGAACCACCGCTCCTGCCGTCTTCAGACGTCGAACAACTTCGGCATCCTGTGTCGGAACCCGATCCTTGAATAATTCGCTTGCCGCCGTCGTCCTTAGTCCGGCGGTGTCGATGATGTCTTTTAGTCCAACCGGTACTCCGTGCAACGGACCTCGCCACCGCCCTTTTGCGATTTCGTTCTCCGCCTCGCGCGCCTCTTTCAGTGCAGAGTCGCTCATTACCGTGATGAACGCATTCAGAGCGGGATTGATCTCTTCAATCCGCTGCAGGCAGTCCCGAGTCAATTCCACGGGTGAAAGCTCTCGCCTTCGCAACCGCTCACTAATGTCTGTAATTGATTGGTACAAGTTTCGATTGCCCCCGACTTCTTCTCAGCCTCAAAAAGTCTATAATCTTATCCGTTTGCGTCGCGGAGGTCTCATATAGATGTCAGAGATGACACTCACCCCGGTTGCGACCCGCGGTTTTTTCCTGGACAACAGATGGGTGGAAGATGGCGATCCCATCGATATTCATTCTCCTTACGACGGCGGCATAATCGGACGTGTTACACAAGGCAGACGGGAGCATGCCGAGGCGGCAATCGCGACCGCCGTGAAGGGTTTTGGCACCATGCGTCGTCTTCCCGCCTTCGAACGTCAGCGCATGTTGCGCCGCGTTGCACAGGGAATCGCCGAGCGCAAAGCCGAATTCGCCCGCACCATCGCTCAGGAGGCCGGGAAACCAATCAAAGCCGCCCGAACAGAGGTCGAGCGCGCCATTTTTACCTTCACCGTCGCAGCTGAGGAGAGCACACGCATTAACGGCGAATACCTGCCCATGGACTGGCAGGAATACACCGCCGGTCGTTGGGGCATCGTTCGCCGCTTTCCTCTGGGACCGATCTTTGGAATCACGCCCTTCAATTTTCCGCTGAATCTGGTAGCGCACAAAGTCGCTCCGGCAATTGCAGCTGGATGCAGCATCATTATCAAGCCAGCCCCGCAAACGCCACTGACCGCCATGCTCTTAGCCGAGGTTGTCCAGCAATCCGGTTGGCCAGACGGATCTTTGAATGTTTTGCCGCTTTCGAATGAAGACGCCAGCCTCTTGGTTTCCGATGACCGTATCAAAATGATCAGTTTTACCGGAAGTGCGGCAGTTGGTTGGGACTTGAAACGACGTTCCGGAAAGAAGAAAGTCATTCTCGAACTGGGCGGAAACGCCGCTGTCATCATCCACAGCGACGCCGATATCGCTTACGCCGCCGAACGCTGCGTGACTGGCGGCTTTGCCTATGCCGGACAGAGTTGTATTTCGGTGCAGCGCATCCTGGTGGAGCGCTCGGTTCACGCCAAGTTCACCGATTTGTTTTTAGCCGCTGCTAAGAAGCTTGTTACTGGTGATCCGCTCGAAGATTCTACGGATGTGGGGCCGCTGATCCGTGAGTCGGATGCCACCCGCGCCAGCGAATGGATTCATGAGGCCACCCGGACCGGAGCGCGACTCTTACTCGGCGGACGTCGCAAAGGTTCCGTTCTCGAACCCACCGTGTTGACCGGAACCCGTCCAGAGATGAAGGTCAATTGCCAGGAGATCTTCGCGCCCGTGGTAACGGTTGAACCCTATGACGATTTCCGCGAAGCAATTCGCGAAATTAACCGTTCGTCGTACGGATTGCAGGCGGGCATCTTTACCCGCGATGCCAAGCTGATCTTCAATGCTTTCGAAGAATTGGAGGTCGGCGGCGTGATCGCCGGTGATGTCCCGAGTTTTCGAATAGACCAGATGCCTTACGGCGGCATCAAAGACTCCGGACTTGGTCGCGAGGGATTGCGCTACGCGATGGAAGAGATGACCGAGCCCAAGCTGTTGGTGATGAATCTCCGGTAAATTCTCAGGCCAAGACGTCAGAAATCATCTCGTATTACGATTCAATCACTCGCTTCATCCGGAGTTCCGCAATTCTTTTTCGCAAATGAGGCATGCGAGGTACGCAACTTTAAGCCGAACTGTTATAATCACGGGTTTCAGTATCCGGGATCACAACCAACTGTGAGTTCCTGACCTTGTGGGCCGCGTCAACCTGGGAGTTGAGTTTCCAACTCCTGCTGCACTGAAAGCTCTGGATCGATGCAGATTTTTCATCGCAGTACCAATACAATTTCGCGTGCCACCTTATTCGGCGCGGTATTCCTGATGGCGTTCGTACTCTGGGCTTGCATTCAGTTCCAGCGCTCTCCGTACGTCACCTATGCGAAGGTCGTGCGCCCGCAGCCCGTTCCCTTCAGCCATCAGCATCACGTGGCGGGCCTCGGTATCGATTGCCGGTATTGCCACACCTCCGTTGAAAAATCAGGTTTTGCCGGAATTCCACCGACCAAAACGTGCATGAACTGTCATTCGCAGATTTGGACCGGCGCTCCGCTGCTCGAGCCGGTGCGTGAAAGTTTTCGAAGTGGAAAATCTTTGGTTTGGACACGGGTGAACGACCTGCCAGATTTCGTCTACTTCGATCACAGCATTCACATCAACAAAGGTGTAGGCTGCAACACCTGCCACGGGCCCGTCGACGAGATGCCCCTGATGTTCAATTACGCTTCATTGCAGATGGAGTGGTGTCTCGATTGCCATCGCGACCCGGCGAAGTATCTACGACCTCGCGATCAGGTGTTCAATATGCGTTATCAGCGGCCTTCGTCGTTAACACCCCTGGAGTTGGATGGGAAGCAGTACACCGATCAATTGTCCCTGGGAAAAGATCTGATCCAAAAATACAATTTGCGCACGGTTGCCGACATCACCAGTTGCTCAACCTGCCATCGTTGAAGAGTTCGATACAGAAATGAAAGAAACTGATTCGAAAGCGCACGCCAAGGAAGTTTGTCCGAGCAAGAAAAACCAGCTCGATCTCGACACCGCGCGTGCGCGTATTGCCGAAACCAAAGGGCCTGAGTTCTGGCGCAGTCTCGAGGAGCTTGCCGGCAGTGAGGAATTCCGCGAGATGATGCACCGCGAATTTCCCAAGGGTGCCTCCGAGTGGCTCGATGGTGTTTCGCGACGCGGATTCTTGAAGTTGATGGGCGCTTCTCTGGCGATGGCCGGCATGACGGCCTGCACCAAGCAACCGCTCGAGCCCATTGTTCCTTACGTGCGTCAGCCGGAGGAAGTGATTCCCGGCCGCCCGCTTTTCTACGCCACCGCATTCACGCTCGGCGGGTATGCCAATCCCATTCTGGTTGAGAGCCACCTGTATCGTCCGACGAAGGTCGAAGGCAATGACAAGCATCCGGTGAGCTTGGGTGGCACCGATGTTTTTGCGCAAGCTTCTCTGCTTGACCTCTACGACCCCGATCGTTCCCAGACCAACATGCACCTGGGCGCCGTGCAAACCTGGGGGAACTTTGTTGAAGCGATACGCGGCCCGCTGAATTCGCAGAAGTCGCTGCAAGGTTCCGGCATCCGTATTTTGACTCGGACCATTTCTTCCCCCAGCCTCGCCGATCAGCTTCGTAGTCTTCTCAAGCTGCATCCGCAGGCGAAGTGGCACGTCTACGAACCGATCAATCGTGACAACGTTTACGCGGGCGCGCAGATGGCCTTCGGCCAGCCGCTTGAAACGCAGTATCGGCTGGAAAATGCCGACGTCATCGTCTCGCTCGACGCAGACTTTCTGTATGCCGGATTCCCCGGGATGACTCGTTATGCTCGCGACTTCGCCAAGCGCCGCGATCCCGACTCGAACAACATGAGCCGCTTCTACGCAGTCGAGAGCACGCCGAGTTCGACTGGAGTGAAGTCCGATCATCGTTTGCCGATGCGGGCTTCCGAGATCGAAGCTTTTGCCCGAGCGCTCGCTGCGGCTCTCGGCGTGAATGCCGGAACTGGTGCTACATCAGGCGACGCCACGAAGTACGTCGCGGCGATTGCCAAAGAACTCCAAGCTCATCGCGGCGCGAGCGTCGTCATCGTTGGGGATCATCAACCCCCTGCGGTTCACGCCCTGGGTCACGCTATCAACCAATCTTTGGGGAATCTCGGAAAGACGGTTGTCTACACCGAGCCTGTCAACGCGAACACGGTGAACCAGACCGATTCGCTCAAAGAACTCGTTGCCGACATGCGCGGTGGAAAAGTTGACATGCTCTTGATTCTCGGCGGCAATCCCGCGTACGACTCGCCCGCTGACACGGGTTTCGCCGATGCGCTTCAGAACGCCAACATTCCGTTCCGAGTGCACCTCGGCCTGCACAACAACGAGACGGCCGAGCTTTGTCAGTGGCACATCAGCGAAACCCACTACCTCGAGGCCTGGGGCGATGCGCGCGCGTATGACGGCACCGTCACTATTCAACAGCCGCTGATTGCTCCTCTCTATGGCAGCAAAAGCGCTTACGAAGTGATTGCCTTACTTGCTGGACAAGCCGAAGCCACTTCCTATGAAGTCGTCCAGGGTTACTGGAAAAATCAGCATCCCGGCATCGACTTTGACGTGTTTTGGCGAAAATCCGTCCACGACGGTTGGATCGATGGAACCACCTATCAGCCGAAGCAAGTCACGACGAAAGTGGCCAACCTTCCGGCTTCCGAAAACACAAACGTGCAAGCCGTCGAAATCAATTTCCGCCGCGATCCCTCGATTTACGACGGCTGTTTCTCCAACAACGGCTGGCTGCAGGAACTTCCCAAGCCCATGACTAAGATGACTTGGGACAATCCAGTGCTCGTCGGTCCAAGAATGGCACAGCGTCTCGGCCTTGAATCCCAAGACCTGATCCATCTCGAGCTCAACGGCAAAACCGTTACGGCTCCGGTCTGGATTCAGGCGGGTCATCCCGACAATTCCGTTACAGTTTTCCTGGGGTACGGTCGCCGCCGCGCCGGCCGCGTCGGCACCGGTGCCGGATTCGATTTCTATCCTCTCCGCTATAGCGCGACACCGTGGGTCGCCAGCGGCGTGAACATCCAGAAAGCCGGTGGAACGTATCTCCTCGCTTCTACCCAGGGTTACCAGACAATGGAAACCCAGGACGGTGACACGCGTCCGCTGGTGCGCACCAAGACTCTAGAGGAATATCGCAAAGAGCCCGATTCCTTCAACGAGGACCGCCCGCAAAAAGATTACAGCTTGTATCCCGGCTATGCCGAGCAATACCAGAAAGAGCCTTATGAATGGGGCATGGCGATCGACCTGAACGCCTGCGTCGGCTGCAACAACTGCATGATCGCTTGCGTCTCGGAAAACAATATCGCCGTTGTTGGCAAGGATCAGGTCAACAAGGGACGCCACATGCACTGGCTCCGCGTGGACACTTACTACCAGGGCGATCGGGATAATCCCAAAGCCTACTTCGAGCCGGTGCCTTGCATGCAGTGCGAGAACGCCCCTTGCGAGCTCGTCTGCCCGGTTGGCGCCACCGTCCACAGCACCGAGGGCCTGAACGACATGGTGTACAACCGCTGTGTC
>Ga0335078_10006916_pt1 | contig 16796 bp, 14 predicted proteins | sample Lox_Sample_32_FD_206711 | JGI IMG/M metagenome (GOLD analysis project Ga0335078, IMG submission 206711) | Soil microbial communities from Loxahatchee National Wildlife Refuge, Florida, United States - Lox_Sample_3.2 | ecosystem: Environmental > Terrestrial > Soil > Wetlands | place: USA... | reverse complement strand
CTCCAACGACCTCACCGTCCGCGGCATCGAGCTCGACCGCAAGTATCACTTCGCCTATATCAACGTCAGCCGTCTCATCTTCGGTGGCATCCACGCGCTGCTGGAAGACCGCATCGCCGAAAGCCGCCGTTCCGCCGCGGTCGTCCGCCTGCGCCGTTACGCGGGCCTCGAAGAAGGCTACACGCCGGTCACCGTGCTCGCCGAGCGCATGACCCGCGAGCGTCTGCAGACCCCGGGCCTCACCGGCCCGCCGCGCCTCGAAGTGGAGAAAGACCTCGAAAACTCGTCTTACTTCATCGACGGCATCGGCCAGTTGTTTGAGAAGTACAAGCTTACCGGTTACCAGGACGCTTACGCCGCCCTGAAGAAGCAGCTTGCTGCCTACAACGACTTCATCCGCGCCGAAGTTCTTCCCCGCTCCCGCACCGACTTCCGCCTGCCTCCCGAAGAATACGCCCTGAACCTCCAGCAGATCGGCGTGGATATTCCGCCCGATCAGCTCGCCGCCATGGCCCACGTGGCTTTCAAGGAGATTCAGCGTGAGATGGAAAATGTTGCGGTGAACGTGGCCGTGGAACGTAATCTGCCGTCTGCCGATTACCGCGATGTCATTCGCGCGCTCAAGAAAGAACAGCTCGGCGGCGACCAGATCCTCGACCACTACCGCCAGCGCATCGGCGAAATCGAAGCCATCGTCCGCCGCGAGCACCTTCTGACGCTTCCCGATCGCCCCGCTCGCATGCGGCTGGCCTCGGCCGCCGAATCGGCACAGCAACCAGCGCCCCACATGAGCCCGCCGCGCCTCCTCGGCAACACGGGTGAGAGCGGCGAGTTTGTCCTCCCGCTCATCAATCCCGCGGCGAAAGGCGAACGCACCGACGATTTCACTTTCGCCGCCGCCTCCTGGACGCTCACCTCGCATGAAGCGCGCCCCGGCCACGAGCTGCAGTTCAGCCGCATGATCGAGAGCGGCGTCTCCACCGCCCGCGCCGTCTTCGCTTTCAACAGCACCGACGTGGAAGGCTGGGGTCTCTACTCGGAATGGATGATGTACCCCTACATGCCGCCCGAAGGCCAACTCATTTCACTCCAGCATCGCCTGCTTCGCGCCGCCCGCGCTTTTCTCGATCCCGAGCTGCAGGCCGGCAAAGTCACACCCGCCGATGCAAAGCGCCTGCTCATGGAAGACGGCGTCTTCTCCGACGCCATGGCCACCGAGGAGGTCGATCGCTACACCATCCGCGCGCCCGGGCAGGCCACGTCGTATTTCTACGGCTTCACCCAGCTGCTCGCGCTGCGCCATGACATGGAGAAGAAGCTGGGCTCACGCTTCAACGCCCAGCAGTTCCACGACTTCATCCTGACCCAGGGACTCCTCCCGCCGCCGCTCCTGCGCAAGGCGGTCATGGACCACTTCGCCGAGTAAGGAAGGTGGCGCCAGGCTTCAGTCCGGAAGCCCTTCGGAATCGGCGGATCTTCCCTCGGCGGGATCCGCGCACGCGAATCTCACCTGCACCTTCGCTTCCGCCAAAAGCACCTCGGCGAGCTCGAAGTGGCGTCCGTAAAGTGCGCTGGAGTATTTCGCCATCCGCTGAGCATCCACCACCACCTCCCGGATGCCCGCCTGAACAATGGCCCGCGCACAGTCCATGCACGGCATCAGCTCCACATATACCGTGCACTGCTCGAGCGGAGTACCCGCCCGCGCGGCATTGTAAATGGCGTTGCGCTCGGCGTGTTCAATCCAGAGGTACTTCTCGGGCCGCACCAGCCGCTCCGCGACGTCGTCCTGGATGCCCCGTGGAAAGCTGTTGTACCCGGTCGATCTGATCTCGTGCGCGGGGCCCGCGATCACACACCCCAGTTGCGTGTCCGGATCCTTGCTCCTCGTGCCCACCACCCGACAAATCGCGAGATAGTACGAGTCCCAGTCAGGAATCTTCGCGTCGACCGGCATCATCGTCTCCCAGTTGTTGAGTCAATGATACACGTTCGGGTTCGGCGGACATTCCCGAACAGCAGATGTCGTCACACTTCGCGCATCGCACGGCATGCCTCCCGCCCAGTAAACGCATGTTCTCCCGCCGATGCCCATCATGGAACTGCCCGCTGAGAATCGGCGTACCTACTAAGTGTGCGGGAACTCTCTCCGGAGCCTCCTGCCCGAAAAGGAACTGGATGCGAACGATCATGATTGCCATACTTGCCCTCGGAGTCGCTTTGTCCGCTGCCAGCGCGCAAACGCCGCCATCCGATGGGGCCGTCTGGTCTCAGGACGCAACGAACCACTACATCGTCATATCCGACCAGCCTTATGTCACGGTGGGCGGCTTCATTCTCAAGCTTGACGTCTGGCAGAACCAGGAATCGAAAAAGGCGCTGCCCACGGTTATGTACATTCACGGCGGCGGCCTCGAGTTCGGCGACCGCATGGGCGCTGTGCCCTACCTGTTTCCGTATCTCAATAAGGGCTGGAACGTCGTTAACGTGGAGTACCGGCTGTCCGGCCAGGCTCTGGCGCCGGCAGCGGTAAAGGATGTGCGTTGCGCCCTGCGCTGGGTCTACCGCAACGCCGCCAGGTTCAACATGGATACCGATCGCATTGTCATCACCGGCCACTCAGCCGGCGGATATCTTGCGCTGATGACCGGTGTGCTGACCGCCCAGGACGGCTTCGACGACAACTGCCCGGCAAGCGAAGCCGAAAAGCCGCTCAAAGTGGCTGCCATCGTAAACTGGTTCGGCCCCAGCGACTTTGGTGTTTTGCTGCAAGGCGCGCCGGGTCTGCGCCCTCATGCCGTGAAGTGGATCGGCAACCAGCCGGATAGCGCGGCTTTGATCGCGCGCGTCTCTCCTATCACCTACGCGCGGCCCGGCCTGCCGCCGGTGATCACCGTTCACGGGGATACTGACCCAGCCGCCCCGTACGAGAGCGCAGTGCGCTTTCATGCCGCGCTCGAGAAGTCCGGTGATGTGAACCAACTCGTGACGGTTCCTGGCGGCAGGCATGGGTTCCACGCCTTTGACGACGCACAAACGCGCGACGCGTACGCGAAGATCTTCGCGTTCCTCAGGGCGCACGTTGCAGGGCTTTGAAACCGAATCGCCGGGCCCGGTTTGATCTCGCGCCGCCCAACTGTTGGGTCAATGCAATTTCCGGGCCCCGGTCCTGCCTGGCAGGTCTCACAGCCGGCGGCACTTCGGCCCGCTGGAGCGCCGATGGTAAGGAACTGTATTTCCTTGCGCCGGACTCCAATCTGATGGCAGCCCCCGTGACCGTGCAGGAATCTACTTTCGGCACCGGTACGCCACATGCCTTCTTCCGCACCCACGCGATCTACTACGCTACCGCACCGCAATATGACGTCTCACGCGACGGCCGCTTTCTGATTGTCACGGAATTGGAGAGTGTGCCCGCGGAACCGATCCACATCCTTCTCAATTGGAAGCCACCCGCACAATAGACTCACGGAGGGGTCGTCGATCACGGCGCGGTCGACTTCTCGGTCGCAACAGTGACCTGCGTCGTCCCCCGGAACGGCGGCCGGATCCGCAGAACGCGCTCGCGGCTTCGCTCCTCAGTGAGATTGCGGGCCCGCGCTCGCAACAGGTCCTCCAGCGAGATCATCCCCACCACCCGCCGGTCCTCCTCGCTCTCCACCACCGGCATCCGCGTGAACCCGGTCTCCGCCATCCGATAGACCACCGTGCGCAGCGGTTCATCGGAGATCGCCACCGCTGGCTTCGGCCGCGCCACCTCCGACATCATTGCGCCTGTGCGCGGGAAGGCGGCCATGTCGTTGCGCGTGACCACTCCCTTAAGCCGTCGATTCGCGTCGATCACCGGATAAAGATGCTGGCCGCGCATGCCGCGACCATCCTTCACCATGCGGCGCGCATCTTCCACCGTTCCATCTTCCGGAAATGCGATGACGCTGGTACGCATGACCTCGCGCGCGAACTGCACTTCCAGCGGATCGATGCTGTACTCGCGGGTCAAATGAAACCCCCGGCGCGCCACTTTCTCGGTGAGAATCGAGCGCTTCAGCACCAGCACCGTGAAGGCGTGCGCGATCACCGCGGCCACCAGAATCGGCAGGACCATGTTGATGTCGTGCGTCAGTTCGACCGCGAAGACAATTCCCGTGAACGGCGAGCGCATGGTCCCCCCGAGAATCGCCCCCATGCTCACCAGCGGCCAGAATCCCGCTCCCGCCGCCGGAAGAAACGACGCTTCCAAACCGCCCAGCGCGCCGCCCATCATCAGCAATGGAGCCAGCACGCCGCCGGAAGTTCCCGAACCCAGCGACACGGACCAGATGGTGGATTTCACCAACAGAATCCCCAATAGAACCCCTATGGCTCCGTTCCCCTGCAGCAGCGTTCCAATAGTGTCGTAACCCACTCCCAGCGCCTGCGGGAAAATCATGCCGCCAATGCCGATTACCAGGCCGCCTATCGCCGGCCACCACATCCAGTGAATGGGCAGCTTCAGGAAGGCGTCCTCGGCCGCGTAGACCGCCCCGGTCAACAGTGCCGACAGCGCCCCCGCCAGAAGACCGCAGATCACGCAGCCCAGCAGCCCATCGGGCCCGATGAACACCGGATGCAGCGGCGTGGGGAATAGCGGCCCCAGCCCGATGATGTATCGCCGCGCGGCGCCCGCGGTCGCGCTCGCCAGCGCCACCGGAATCAGACTCCGCGGCTTCCATTCGAACAACAACAGCTCGACGGCCAGCAGTATCGCCGACAGCGGAGCAGCGAACGTCGCCGACATGCCCGCCGCGGCGCCCGCCACCAGCAGCGTCTTTCGTTCCGCACTTGTCAGCTTGAAGAATTGCGCGATCATCGAACCGAACGCGCCGCCGGTCATGATAATCGGGCCTTCCGCGCCGAACGGACCGCCCGTGCCGATCGACAGCGCTGCCGACAGCGGCTTCAGAATCGCCAGCCGCGGCTGCACCTTGCTTCCGTTGATCAGAATCGACTCCAGTGCCTCCGGTATGCCGTGCCCCCGAATCCGCTCCGATCCATACCTCGCCATTAAACCGATCACCAGCCCGCCCGCCACCGGAACCAATACCGCCCACCAGCCCAGGTGATTACCCGCGGGCGAAACCAGCGCGCTGTTCACACGCTGGTAGTAGAAGAGGTTCGTGAACAGGCCGATCAGACGCAGCAATCCCAGAGCAACAAACGCTCCGATCAGGCCGATGACCATGGCAAGCAGCGAGATCGGTAGCACCCGCAGCGTGGTGGTGAAATCGCCGAGTTTCTCCAGTTGGCTCGATTTCTTCATGCCCGCCCCAGCACCTGACTCAGCGTTTTCATCAACTCTGGCCCCGCGCTCCGCAACTCCTCGTGATGGGCCACCGACAGGTTATGCAACAACTTCTCCCCCTCTTTCGTGAGCCGAACCAGCACCTCGCGGTGATCCGTTTCCGCGTGCGTCCGTTCCGCCACCCCGCGCTCCACCAGACGGTTTACCAGCTCCACCGCGCTGTGATGGCGAATCATCATGCGTTCCGCCAGTTCGCCGATGGTCGGCTTGACGCCATCCGGCAACCCTTTGATCGCCAGCAGTAACTGATGCTGCTGCGGCTCGATTCCGTTGGCGCGCGCCTGATCCTCGCTGAACCGCAGGAACCTGCGGATCTGGTAGCGCAACTCCGCCAGCGCCTCAAACTCCCGCGCGCTCAGCGCCGCCGTTCGCGCCCCCATATTAATATCGTATCACGATATATCGGACCGGCGGCTTTCGCCGCCCCGGTCGCGCGCGAACGCGTTACTCCCCGTCTGGTCCGATTTTCCTTGCGCGGATGCTGAATCCCGTCAGCCAGGAGGGGTTCATCGGATACACCTCCGGGTCGAACATCACGTAATAGAAGTGCCACACGACGATCGCCATCGTCGCCAGCACCGCCTCGTAGAAGTGAATCGCCGTGGCCACGTCGAACCATTCCTTGGAAAGCCAGTGCAGGAAGAACGTGTTCGCCCACAGCAAAGACCCGGTCACCGACATGATGAACGCGCCCCACACCAGTGCCCAGTACTCCGTTTTGGCGATCCACGATTGCGGCCAGATCATCGGCGGCGTACGGCGCAGGCCCACGTTATACGCGAATGTGCCGACGGCCTCCGGAATGTCCCGGTGGCGCGGAATCACCGTCATCCAGCGCCGTCGTGACTCGCGGCTGATCGCCAGCTCGAACACGTGCACCAAACACAAGGCCACGAAAACACCCGCGGCGATCCGGTGGATCGTGCCGCGCACCGGCCACGTCGTCTCCCAATAAGACAGAGGCCGCGCCCACCATGCATCCGGATACACCAGCGCGAAGCCGCTCCACGCCAGCACGGTGAAAGTCAGCATCAGCAGCCCGTGCTGCAGCCGCTCCGTCCGCGGCATGCGGAATCGGGCCAGCCGGGGGCGCAGCGTCGGAGTGCGCCCCGGCCGGAAGCGCAGCACAATCATCTTCCGAATCCAGTCGCCGCCCACGTTCAGCAGCATCAGGCCGATCACCAGCGGGATGAGCACCGTGTACCCCACCCTCACCCACGTCACCGGCTTCGGCTCCTGCCGGCCCGCCACCCAGTGCACCCGGCTCAGCGTCACACTGCGCCCCGCGCCCGCGTGACACTTCCCGCAGGTCTTCGGGAGATTCTTCGGATTGATCGTTGAATTCGGATCCTCCGGAGGCAGGATGTTGTGCACTCCATGGCAGCTCGCACAGTTCGCCACCGTTTCGCGGCCCGCCTTCAGCGCCAGGCCATGAAACGAGCTCTCGAAGCTCACCAGCGTGTCCCGGGGCATGTTGAACCGCCTCGTAAGTTGCACATCGCCGTGGCACCGCCCGCACGTCTCCGGAATGTGCTGCGCGTTCACCGTGGACGCGGGATTCTGCGGCGGCTGAATCTCGTGCTCACCATGACACGAGGTGCACACCGGGGCCGCGAGAATCCCCTTCGCCACCGCTTGCCCATGCACGCTCTGCTGATACTGGCTCTCGATCTCGCCGTGGCAGGTGCCACACAGGTCCGGAATCCCCTTTCGAAAGGTCTCCGTGCCCGTTGACTGCGTCTCATGGGCCGCGCTGTGACACACCGCGCAATCCGGCGCCAGCTCATTCCCCTTCGCCCGCTGCCTGCCGTGGACCCCCAGCGTGTAAGAGCGATTCTCGCTCTGATGACATTGGCCGCACTGCGGCTTGGGGATCCCCTCCGGATGCGGAAAGTCTTCGTGATGGGGATGGCATGTCGCGCAGGCCACCGGTGCGTGCGCGCTCGCCGCCACTTTCTTTAGCTGCTCATCGTGGCAGGCGCCACAAGTGGAGTTGTCCGGGGCCGGGGTCTGCGCAATAGCACCCACCGGCAGCAGTAGAAACAGGAGTGTGGTAAGAATCCGTAGCCTGGTCACTGGGTTTGACCAGGAGTTTATAAAACGGCGGCTGTCTCCGCAACATTCAGGACCTTATCGGACCTGGATACCGTGGAGTTTTACAACGGCCCGGTGGGGGAAATCCCCGCAACAACGAAAAAGGGCCGGGTTGCCCCGGCCCCTGCTTACTCGCTTTCCTTGTTCCGCTTCTTGCGGTTGCGCTTCCGCGCCAGCGCCTCTTTCGTTCGGCGCTTCTCGCCTGGCTTCAGGTAGTAGGAGTGGCGCTTGATCTCTTTGATAATGTCTTCCTGCTGGACCTTGCGCTTGAATCGGCGGAGAGCGCTCTCTAACGTCTCGCCCTCCTGCACATATACTTCAGCCAATTCGAATCACCTCCTCTACCCTCGGATTTCCACCCCTCCCGCCAGCGATAAACACGCTATCATCCTTGGAAGGGCGGCTAAGTCGGCTCTTTTCATGATACGAATGCGTGAGGTCGTCGCACAACATGAAATGTGAGCCTCCCTGGTCCGGTTCCGCAGTCCGCTATGCAACATGAGTAACCTGCTGGCCATCCTGCTGGCGGGCGGAGCCGGCGAACGGCTTTCCCCGCTGACCCTCAATACCGCCAAGCCGGCGGTGCTGTTCGGCGGCGCTTACCGTATCGTCGACTTCACCCTCTCCAACTGCATCAACTCCGGCATCCGTCGCGTCTTCATCCTCACCCAGTACAAATCGCTCGAACTGACCCGCCACATCCGCGAGGGCTGGAACATCTTCAGCGGTGAGCTGAATGAGTTCATCGAAGCCATTCCGCCCATGAAGCGCATCCACTCCGACTGGTATCTCGGCACCGCCGACGCCGTCTACCAGAACATCGAAAGCGTGCGCAATGAAAACGCCGACATGACCCTCATCCTCGCCGGCGACCAGATCTACAAAATGGACTACCACGACATGGTCCGCTGGCACCAGCGCCGCCATGCCGATATCACCATCGCCACCATTCAGGTCCTCCCCGAAGACGCCGGCCGCTTCGGCATCGTGGAGATCGACGCCAGCCACCGCGTCATCGGCTTCGAGGAGAAACCTAAACACGGCAACCCCGTGCGCTCCATGTTCAACCCCGAGATGGTCAGCGCCTCCATGGGCATCTACGTGTTCAACACCACCCTGCTGTGCGACGCCCTTGTCGAGGACGCCGATGACCCTGCCTCCAGCCACGATTTCGGTCATGATGTCCTGCCCCGCTGCCTTTCCCGCGCCAACGTCATCGCCTACGATTTCCGCGATCTCAACCGCAAGACCGTCCGTTACTGGCGCGATGTCGGCACTCTCGACGCCTACTTCGAAGCCAACATGGATCTGGTCTCCGTCAACCCCGAATTCAACCTCTACGACCGCCACTGGCCCATCCGTACCCGCCTCGTCCAGCAGCCGCCCGCAAAATTCGTTTTTGCACAGGAAGGAAGGCGCATGGGCGTGGCCCTCGATTCCATCGTCTCCGCCGGCTGCATTGTCTCCGGCGGCCGCGTCCTGAACAGCGTGCTCTCGCCCGGCGTCCGCGTGAACAGCTACTGCGAAGTCGAGCGCTCTATCCTCATGTCCGATTCCGAAATCGGCCGCTACAGCCGCCTTCGCAATACCATCGTCCCCCCCGGCGTGCTCATTCCCGAGAACACCACCATCGGATATGACCTCCAACAGGATCGCGCCCGCGGCTACACTGTCACCGAAAACGGCGTCGTCGCCGTGCCCCCCGCCGCCTCGCCCGAAACCTCGCGCGATCGCCTTTCCGCGGCCCTCACATATAATCCGTAACAGGTGATGCGCAGGAACCTTCTCCTCGGCTCCGGCGTGGTTCTGTTTGCCGCCATGCTGGCTCTGGTCGTCTGGCAGGGCTCCTTCACGCTCGAACCCCTCGCCCCCGCCACCGCCGAGCAGACTTACGTCTTCTGGGGGCTTTCCACCCTCGTATTCCTCCTCACCGTCCTGCTTGGCTTCCTGCTCTTTCGCACAGCTCTCAAGCTCTACATCGATCGCCAGCGCCGCAGTCCCGGCGCCCATATCCGCTGGAAGCTGGTGGCCGGAGCGCTCGCCCTCAGCATCACCCCCGTTCTCTTCCTCGTGCTGTTCAGCGTCGAGGTCCTCAACCGCAATCTCGACAAATGGTTCAGCCACCCCGCCGAGCAGGTCCTCAATAACCTCCAGGACGTGCGCCGCTCCCTGCTCGACGAGACCCAGGGCCGGGTAAACGCCGAGGCATTCTGGATGGCCTCCCTTCCCGCCGATCCCCAGGCTCGCGCGCGCTTCTGCGCCGAGCGCAACATCGACCGCGCCCAGCTCGCTCTTCCCAACGGGACGATTCAAACCGTCTGCTCGCCGCCTGCGAGCTCAAATAAGTCCAATTCCCTCCTGTTCACCGCCTCCGCCCCCGCCGCCGACGGCCAGCTCACCATTTCCGAGCGCATGCCCGACGTGCTGGCCATCAAGCACCGCGAGATCGAACGCTATCGCGCCGAGTACACGCGCCTCGCGCAGGACCGCCGCCAGACCCGCCGCTTCTACGTCCTCCTGATCATCCTGATCACGCTGTTCATCCTGTTCTTTTCGATGTGGCTGGCCCTGTATCTCTCGCGTCTCATCAGCATTCCCATCAGCGCCCTGCTCTATGCCGCGGAACAGGTCCGTGGCGGCAACCTCGCTCACCGTGTGCGCGTCCCCGCCATCGATGAACTCGGCCTGCTTGTCCGCGCCTTCAACGAAATGACCGCCGAACTGGAAACCAGCCGCGGTGAACTCGAAAACCGCCGCCGGTTTACCGAAACCATCCTCGAGAGCATTCCTACCGGCGTCATTTCTCTTTCCGCGGATGGCGGCGTCCTTAGCGTCAACCGCGCTCTCAAGGGCCTCCTCCCGGCCGAGCAGATCGCCCGCGCCTCCCACATCAACCAGCTCTTCGCTCCCGAGGACGCCGCCGAAATCCGCTACCTCATGAAGCGCGCCCGCCGCACCGGAGTTGCCGGCAGCCAGCTTGAATTGAAAACCGAAGGCCGCACCATGCAGCTCTCCGCTACCGTGGCCGCCCTCGAGGAACGCCGCAGCTCCGGGTTCGTCCTCGTCCTCGAAGACACCTCGGAAATGCTCCGCGCCCAGAAGGCCCTCGCCTGGCAGGAAGTGGCGCGCCGCGTCGCCCACGAAATCAAGAACCCTCTCACCCCCATTTCCCTCTCCGCCGACCGCATCGCCCGCCAGCTTGGCCGCAACGGCGCATCCGACGACGCCCGCCGCATCCTCGAGGAATGCTCGCAAACCATCCTGCGCGAAGTCGAATCGGTTCGCACCCTCGTCGACGAGTTCTGGCAGTTCAGTCGCTTCCCCGCCGCCCAGCCCGTGCCCTCCGATCTCAACATCATCGTCGGCAACGCCATGGCCGTCTTCCAGGATCGCCTCCACAGCATTCGCGTTCGCGAGCGTCTCGCCACCGAACTTCCGCTCGTCAACGTCGATCCCGAACAGTTCAAACGCGTCATCGTCAATCTCGTGGACAACGCCGCCGAAGCCATGCAGGACTCCCCCGTGAAAGACCTGCTCGTCACTACCTCGGTAACCGATGCCGAAACCGTCGAGCTCGCCGTCGCCGACACCGGCTGCGGCATCTCCCGGGAGGACCGCGAGCGCCTGTTCCTTCCCTACTTCTCTACAAAAGGCCGCGGTACCGGCCTCGGACTCGCCATCGTGAACCGTATCCTGACCGACCACAACGCCGTCATTCGCGTCGAGGACAACATGCCCTCCGGTGCCCGCTTCGTCATTGAGCTGCCCGTCCGGCCTGCCCCAGCCGAAGACCTCGCCGCCTCGGAGACCCGCGCATGAAACCTGCCCGAATTCTCATCGTGGACGACGAGCCGCTCATCCGTCAGTCCCTCACCGGCGTTCTCGAGGACGAGGGCTATCCCGCCACTGCCGTCCACTCCGGCGAAGACGCCCTCGCCGAACTCGATCGCGAGCCCTACGACGTAGTTCTCCTCGACGTCTGGCTCACTGGCATAGACGGCCTCGAAACGCTCGCCCGCATCCAGGAGATCCCTTTCGACAGCCGCCCCGTTGTCGTCATCATCTCCGGCCACGGCACCATCGAAACCGCGGTGAAAGCCACCCGCCTGGGCGCATTCGATTTCCTCGAAAAGCCGCTCACCATCGACAAGGTCACCGTCGTGGTGAAGAACGCCGTCTCCCAGCGCCGCCTCGAGGTGGAGCTCAGCCGCCTGAAAGAAGATGGCCGCAAGCCGCTCAACATCATCGGCGACAGCGTCCCCATGAAAGCCCTCCGCCAGCAACTCGCCCTGATGGCCGGCACCAACGGCCGCGTGCTCATCTATGGTGAAAGCGGCACGGGCAAGGAACTGGTCGCGCACGCCATCCACGACCTCAGCCCCCGCGCCGCCGAGCCGTTCGTCGAAGTCAACTGCGCCGCCATCCCCGAAGACCTCATCGAAAGTGAGCTCTTTGGCCACCGCAAGGGCAGCTTTCCCGGCGCCCAGGAAGACAAGACCGGCAAACTGCAGAAGGCCGACGGCGGCACGCTTTTCCTCGACGAAGTGGGCGACATGAGCCTGCGCATGCAGTCGAAGCTCCTGCGCGCGCTCGACGAGCAGCGCTTCGAACCGGTCGGCGCCTCCCACTCCATCACCGTGGATGTCCGCGTCGTCGCCTCCACCAACAAGCATCTCGACGAGGAGATCGAGCGCGGCAATTTCCGCGAGGACTTGTTCTACCGCCTCAATGTGATTCCCTTTAACGTTCCGCCTCTGCGCGAGCGCCGTGAAGACATCGCCCTGCTGGCCGAGCATTTCCTCAAGGAATTTACCACCGCCTACGCCCGCAAGCCCAAAGAACTGACCCCGCAGGCGCTCGAAATGCTGCAGGAGTACCACTGGCCCGGCAATGTGCGCGAGCTGCGCAACGTCATGGAACGCATCGTCATCCTGAACCCGCAGGTGCGCATCGACGTGCGCCACATCCCGCTCAACCCTGCCCGCAAGCCGTCATCCGACCGCACCGGCGAACATTTCGGCAGCCTTCAGCAGGTCCGCGAAGCCGCCGAACGCGATTACATCCTGCGCAAGCTCGACGAGACCAGCGGCAACGTCTCCCGCACCGCCGAACTCCTCGGCCTCGAGCGCAGCAACCTCTACCGCAAAATGCGCGCCCTCGGTATCGCCCCGAGAGAGTAGCCACAGGCTTTTCTCGTCGCCAGGGCTTCGAGGTCGTCGATTTCGCCCATCCGGGATCCCGGCGGGCACCTTGTTTACGGTTTACGTCGATCGGGATACGTCCATCCGCGCGGCGCGGTAGACGCGCAAGGCAGGCCGCCTGCTATCCCCCGTGGCTTCCGCAATACGGGCACGGATTTGTTGATAACGTCACGCGTTTTTGCGGCAGCCGGTCTTTACGCGGATTCGGAGCGATATTGATCTGCACGCCCATTTTGAATTCGCCGCACTCGAACGGCACTGTCACCCACTCTTTCGTCCCCACCGTGCGCGTCTCGAAATTGCGCCCATAAACCACCGTCGGCGTGCTCAACCCCATGGACCCCAGCTTCTGCTCCAGCACCGTCTTCACATTCCCGACAATCATGTTGGCCACTTCCGCCACCGCGTCCAGCACCTCGTCGTTCACCGTGTCGTAATCGGCCATCAGCAGTTGGGCCGCCATATGACAGGCAAACCGCCCGTCGCAATACAGCGTCCCCGATCCCGCCCAGTCGCCGGCAAAGCCCAGCAGCGCCACCACGCCCGTTCGGTTCCGCCCCGCCGCCTCGCCTACCTCCATCTCGCCCGCCACTAACTCCATTCCCAGCATCGTCGAGAACACGTCGGCCGACGCACTGCGTATCGCCTCGGCAATCTCCTGCTCACTGATCTTCTGGGTGGTTGTGCACACGTCTTCCATATCAGGACCTGACCGCTCCCTCTCATATCTCTCATCGTCGGTTCACCCGAAATCCTTAGTCCACCAGCACCCCAGCCGTTCCGCTCGCCCCGCACAAGTTTCGTATCCCCCTCATGATGTAATGGTTCCCGGCAATGGATCACCCCAAACCAGCGCGCACCTCCGCCCATTCTCCCGCGTACCCCCCGCTCGTCGATCGCGGCCAGACCCTCGGCGTCGTCGGAGCGGGCGTCATGGGCCACACCCTTATCAAAGGCCTCATCGAAAGCGGCGCCATCGCCCCCGACCAGATCTGGGCCTCCGCCCGCACCGAATCCACCTGCCAGAGAGCCGCCGCCGCCCTCGGCATCGCCGTCGAGGTGAGCTACCAGCATCGCGTCCCGGGCGCAGGCCTGATCCTGGTTTGCGTCAAGCCCGGCCAGGCCGCAAGGGTCCTCGCCACCCTCCACAGCGCCGGCCTCCGCCCCGACACCCTGCTGATCTCCATCATGGCCGGCGCCACCACCGCGCAACTCGAATCCATGCTCGGCGCCGCCAATCCCTGGGTACGCGCCATGCCCAACACGCCTTGCATTGTCGGTGAAGGCATGAGTGTCATCTGCGCCGGCCTCTACGCCAAACCCGAGCACCTCGCCCGCGCCCAGCGCGTCTTCGAAGCCGTCGGCGAGTGCGCCGCAGTCGATGAAACCTACTTCAATGCCATCACCGCCCTGAGCGGCAGCGGACCGGCTTATCAGTACCTCATCATGGAAGCCCTCGCCGATGCCGGTGTGCGCGTCGGTCTTCCCCGCCACCTCGCCCTCAAACTCGTCGCCCAAACCGCCCTCGGCGCAGCCCGCATGGTTCAGACCAGCGGTCGCCACCCCGCCGCCCTCCGCGACGACGTCACCACTCCCGCCGGCTGCACCATCGGCGGCCTCCTCATGCTCGAAGACGGCAAGATCCGCTCCGTCCTCGCCCGCGCCGTCGAGGAAGCCACCCGCATCGCCGCCCACCTTGCTCCTCCCGTTTCGCAGATACCAGGCTGATCGAGCCTCGTTTGACCTCCTTCTTGACAGACCGGTTACAGGTGTGAAACCATGCGCCCATATCGACATCGCCAGGAGGCTTGATGCGACTTTTGTCGGCACGCTACGCCCGCATGCTTTTCGCTTTGGCAGCTTCGTCCACGCTGCCCGTTTTCCAGGCTCTCGGTCAGCAAACCTACGTCGGTCGCTATGACTTGTACGCCGGTTATTCGTACCTGAACAGCCCCCACATCAGCCTCGCTGAAAATGGCTTCGGGCTCCAGGCCGGCGTCCGCGTGGTCTCCTGGATGACCATCGGCTTCGATTACAGCCGCACCAGCGGCAATACCACCATTACCCCTGATCTCCTCACGCCTGCCCTGCAGACACAGCTCGGCGGCGAGCTGCAGCAGCTCATCGCCGGCGGCGTGATCCCTGCAAGCTACACACTCGCGGTTCCCATCTCTTCCGTGACCCAGACCTTCGCCGGGGGCCCCCAGTTCTCCTATCACGGCTGGTCTCACGGCACCTTCTTCGTGCGCCCCGCTCTGGGCGACATCCATGAGGCCGCCACGCCCCACGCCAACCCGGCCGATCCCGTCGCCCAGGGCATTGTGGCGCAACTCGTCCCCTCCGGCATCAAGAAGGACGATGTCCTCTTCTACGGCTTCGGCGGCGGCGTGGATATCAACGTCACCCAGCACTTCGCCCTGCGCATCCAGGCCGATTTCGTCCACGATCACCTCTTCTCCGATCTGCTCAAGGACAGCCGCAACACCGTCCGCATCGGCATCGGCCCTGCTTTCCAGTTCGGAAAGAACGTCATGAAGTAGCTCCGGCCAGCGCCCGGTATGCGCCAAAGTCCTGTATTCTGGAACTTTTGGAGGCCTCATATTGCATAACGTGAAGATCAGTGCGGTCGGCTGCTACACTCCGCCGCGCCTGCTCACCAACTTCGACCTCGAGAAAATGGTCGAAACCACCAACGAGTGGATTCTGTCCCGCGTCGGCATTCACACCCGGCACATCGCCGATCCCGAAATCGCTACTTCCGACATGGCCGTCGAGGCGGCGAAAATCGCCCTCGCCAACCGCGGAATCGGCATCGCCGAGATCGAAACCATCATCGTCGCCACCGTGACCCCCGACATGCTGTTCCCGTCCACCGCCTGCATCGTCCAGGACAAACTCGGCGCGAAAGCCTGGGGCTTCGATCTCATCGCCGCCTGCTGCAGCTTCCTCTACGCCCTGAATAACGCCGCCAACATGGTCCGTTCCGGCGCGCATAAGAAGGTCCTGGTCATCGGCTCCGACACCATGTCGCGCATCATCGATTACACCGACCGCGCCACCTGCGTCCTGTTCGGCGATGGCGCCGGCGCTTTCGTGGTCGAGCGCGCCGCCGAGGATGAGCCCGGCTTCATCGATTTCGAAGGCGAAGTGGATGGCTCCGGCGGTCCTTACCTCAACATGCCCGCCGGCGGTAGCCGCCTCCCCCCCAGCCACGAAACCGTTGACAAGCGCCTGCACTACGTCAAGCAGGAGGGCCAGCAGGTCTTCAAGTTCGCCGTGCGCCGCATGTCCGAAGTCTGCCGCGTCCTGCTCGAGCGGAACAACCTCGGCGTCTCCGATGTCTCCCTGATGATCCCCCACCAGGCTAACCGCCGCATCATCACCGCCACCGCCGAGAAGCTCGGCATGCCCTGCGATCGCGTGATGATCAACATCGAGCGCTACGGCAATACGACGTCGGCCACCTTGCCCCTGGCCACCCGTGACGCCATTGAGGAGGGCCGCCTGAAGAAGGGCGATCTCGTCCTCTACGCGGCCGTTGGCGCGGGCTTTACCATCGGCGCGAGCCTTTGGCGCTGGGCCATCTGATGACTGGTCGCACAGACTTTGGTCTGTGGGCCCCGTTGAATTCCCCCTCATGCTGACTGGCCGCATCGCCCTCGTCACCGGCGCAAGCCGGGGCATCGGTCGCGCCGCCGCCCTCGCCCTCGCCCAGGCGGGAGCAGACGTCGCCGTCAACTACCGCGCCAACGCCGACTCCGCCCTGCAGGTCGCCGCCGGGATCGCCGCTCTCGGCCGCCGCGCCTTTGCGGTTCAGGCCGACGTATCTTCCTCGGTCGATGTCGCTCATCTGGTCCGCACCGTGGAAGAGCACCTCGGCGGCATCGACATCCTCGTCAACAACGCCGGCATCGCCCGCGCCCAGCCGCTCGCCGAAATTACCGAAGAAGACTGGGACCAGCTCATCGCCGTCAACCTGAAAGCCTGCTTCCTCGTCACCCAGGCCGTCCTCCCCGGCATGCGCGCCCGCCGGTGGGGCCGCATCGTCAACATCTCCTCGGTGGCCGCGCACCTCGGCGGCGTCGTCGGCCCGCACTACGCGGCATCCAAAGCCGGTATGCTCGGCCTCACCCACTCCTACGCCGCACTGCTCGCTCACG
>Ga0335078_10006915_pt1 | contig 16797 bp, 13 predicted proteins | sample Lox_Sample_32_FD_206711 | JGI IMG/M metagenome (GOLD analysis project Ga0335078, IMG submission 206711) | Soil microbial communities from Loxahatchee National Wildlife Refuge, Florida, United States - Lox_Sample_3.2 | ecosystem: Environmental > Terrestrial > Soil > Wetlands | place: USA... | reverse complement strand
TGGATTATGATCTGGGATACTTCGATCTGGAGACGCGAGTGCTCGAACCGCTCGAAAATCCCTTCGGCCCAAAACTGTTACCCATGTCTTAGGTACGTTCTGTCACCCATGTCTCCGGGCTGGACCCAGGGACATTGGTCGGGGCGATAGGATTTGAACCTACGACCCCCTGCGCCCAAGGCAGGTGCGCTACCAGGCTGCGCTACGCCCCGACTGTATTGCTCCACTGATTCTAAACTACTCGTCTGAACCGTACCATTCCTCTGAACCGCAGGTAGTGGGCTGTTTCAAAACAGCCCACTACCGAACCGCACGACCGTGCGACTGGAGCTTGCGCCCTAGAAGCGTGCATCTTCTGAGACGTGCTGTGGAGATGTAGTGGCCGAGCAGCCGGGCGGATAAACTAAGTGCGACAATCTTAGGTGCGACAATCCTTAGAGCCCAGCGTTTAATTTATAGAGGGGCGCTGTTTCGCGCACTTCTCCTCAGGAGCTTCTTATGAAACGTGCTTTGAACCTTCCCCTTCCAGGCCTGACGGTATTCGGTTCACTCTTGCTGGCTGTGAGCTTTTCCTCGGCGGCTTACGGGCAGGCGGCGGACAAAACTATCGCTTCGCGCAGCGCTGAGATTGATGGCGCCAAGATCCATTACCTGACCGCCGGCCAGGGCACGACGCTTATACTCCTGCACGGCTATGCGGAAACCTCGCTGATGTGGAAGCCGATCATCCCGGCTTTGGCTGAGCGCTTCACCGTTATCGCGCCCGACTTGCCGGGGATTGGCGACTCGGATATTCCGGCCAACGGTTTGGACATGAAGAGCGCTGCCATCCGCATTCACGATCTGGCCAAGTCGCTTGGCGTGCAGAAGGCTGAGGTTGTGGGACACGACATCGGACTCATGGTCGCTTACGCCTACGCCGCGCAGTTTCCGGCGGAGGTGACGAAACTCGTCCTGATGGATGCTTTTCTGCCTGGAGTTCCGGGTTGGGAGACCATATACAACAGTCCCCACCTCTGGCATTTTCGCTTCAACGGGCCGACTCCCGAAGCGTTGGTGCAAGGCCGCGAGCGTGCTTACTTTGATTATTTCTGGGATGACTTCGCAGCTGACAAGAACCACTCCATTCCAGAGGCGGCGCGCAAAGTCTACGTGGCGGCTTATTCGCGGCCGGGACGCATGCGTGCGGGGTGGGAATATTTCGTTTCATTCCAGCAGGCCGCCAAGGATTTCGAACAACTGTCCCAGACCAAGCTCACCATGCCGGTGCTGGCCATCGGCGGCGACAAAGCAAGCGGCGAGGTATTGGGCCAACAAGCCAAGCTGGTTGCGGAAGACGCGACCGTTATCGTGCTGAAGGACACCGGGCACTGGGTGCTGGAGGAGCGACCCAAGCAAACCACGGAAGCGCTGCAGAAGTTTCTGTGATGGGCTTGGCCGTGAAGCTGGCTCGTTGAGAGTTCTGAGGAGTTGGAGTATGCCAAACGTCCTTGCCGACCAGCCGGAATGCTGGCCCGCCTTGCCGCTGGATTCGTGGAAAGATACCTACGCCACGCTCCACATGTGGGCCCAGATGGTTGGGAAAGTCCGGCTGCGCCTGACGCCGCTTGTGAACCACTGGTGGAATGTGCCGTTGTACGTAACGGCGCGGGGGCTAAGCACATCCCGCATCCCGTATGGGCGAACAGCATTCGAGTTGGGGTTTGACTTCATCCGCCACCAGCTTGTACTGGAGACGAGCGATGGAATCCTGAAGACACTCCCCTTGGTGCCGCAGTCTGTGGCCGAGTTCTATGGAGACTTCATGAGAATGCTGCAATCCGCGGGGATCGAAATCAAAATCTGGCGAATGCCGGTCGAAGTCCCCGATCCGATTCCCTTCGACCAGGACCGCGTGCATGCTGCTTACGATCCCGCGGCGGTTGAGAAATTCTGGCGGATTCTGTTGTCGGCAGATTCGGTTTTCAACCAATTCAGGGCGGGATTTATTGGCAAGTGCAGTCCGGTACATTTTTTTTGGGGAAGTTTTGACCTTGCGGTCACGCGGTTTTCCGGGCGCCGGGCCCCGGAACGGCCTGGCGCCGACGCGATCACGCGCGAAGCCTATTCCCATGAAGTGAGCAGCGTGGGCTTCTGGCCCGGCGGCGGCAATGTCAAAGATGCGGCTTTTTATTCCTACACGGCGCCTGAGCCCCAGGGACTCAAAGAGGCGCGTGTCCGGCCAGACGCCGCTTACTACGAAACGCAGCTAGGCGAGTTCCTGCTGATGTATGAGGACGTGCGCAAGGCGGAATCGCCAACCGCCTCCCTACTGGAGTTTTGCCGAAGCACCTACGAGGCCGGAGCGAGCCTGGGTAAGTGGGACCGCGAGGCACTTGAAAGGTGAGTTTCTTGGCAGTCCAAGCCGTCCGACAATTCATGACTTCCACACGGCGAGCCAATCAAGCTGCACCACCACATGCTGCTCGGTTTTGCCGCGCGTATGCCCCGGTGCTAGACTGCCGGAATGCCGGCCCGGAAGAAAAGCAAACAGAAGGTAACGGCGTCGAAGAAAACTGCCCGCAAGATGCCGCCTGTGACCAAGGCAGCGAAGCTCGCTAAGAAATTGGCGAAGAAAACTGCCCCCAGGAGAGCGGAGAAAATAAAGGCTTCGAGTAAGAAACAGGCTCGGAAGAAACGCGCGCGCCTGCCGGCCCCGGCGTTCGCGCGGGAAGCGCCGGAGTCGCGTTCGGGTGACCTGTCGGGAGATTTGCAGGGCCTGTCCCGCCTTCCAGTGGCAGACTCGGAGAGTGTTGACGAGTTGCTCGAGGAGGGAAATGCGTTCGAGGCGGACGCCGTGATCGGCGTGGAAGACGCGGGGCGCTCGGGTGTCAGGGAGGTCCGCACGCATGAGGTGCCGGAGGACGATGTGCCCAGTGAATATCTGGACGAAGAATAGAGACAGGTTTCGCCGGCACGCTCGTTGAGGAATAGGATGCCGTTATTGCCCTCCCGGCACGGACCCAGATTTTCTTCGGTGTCTCCGCCGGCGATTCCTCGCCAAAGAACCCGACCCTCGAAGGTCCTTACCTTCGACGGTCGTAGATAAAGTCTGCCAGTCTTCGGAAAGTTTCTCTCTCCCCGCTCCGCCAAGGCACTTCCACCATGTCAATCAAGCTTGTCAATCTGCAGTAGATCACTTTGCGCACTTTGCGGCCTTCGCGGTTGGATTCTAAACCGCAAAGTGCGCGAATGACGCAAAGACATCACCGGCCCTGGGTCGGCAAACTCAAAACTGACCTGGTGCCTGTCAATCAAGCTGTGAGATGCCAACCCGAAGCGGAGGCGGAGATCGTTTTGTGAGAACAAACCGATACCGTGGAAGTGGCGCAATCGCAAGGGACGCTCGCGAGGGCACCGCAACAGCACATCCCGGGCCTCTGCAACTATAATTACGCAACAGTCATCCTAGGTCGCGCTCTGGAAATCGGTGAGCAGGGCGCCAACGAATATTTCAGAGGAAAATGAGCATGGCGGAAGAAAACCCACCCCGGCCAACGCCTGAGGCAGGCAAAGAATCCCCGGTCGAACCTTCGCCCTTGAGAAATACTCCGCAGCTGCGCCCATCTCCGAAGCGGCGTCGAAACGTGGTCATTCTGGTGGTGGTTGTGGTGGTGCTTATCGGCGCGGTATTTCTGTGGCGCTACTTGAACAGCTATGAATCCACCGACGACGCCCAGGCTGATGTTCACCTCTACCCCGTCAGCGCCCGTGTTTCCGGCTACGTAGTGCGGGTCAACGTTGGCGACAACCAGTGGGTGGAGAAAGGCGCCGTGCTGGTGGAGATCGATCCGAAGGACTACGAAGTTGCAGTCGCGCAAGCGCAGGCCAATCTCGCCGGCGCCGAAGCGACGGCCCAATCGCTTAATATCACGGTTCCCATTACTTCAGTAAACACCACAAGCCAACTGAGCTTCACTGCGTCCGGCATCGAAGACGCTCACGCCGGAGTTTCTGCCGCCGAAAGGCAACTGAGCGCGGCTCATGCTCAACTGGAAGCGGCCGAGGCGAACGACGTGAGAGCGCAAGACGATCTCCACCGCTACAAGTTATTGGTCGACAAGCAGGAAGTGTCGCAGCAAATCTACGATCAGGCTCTGGCCACGGCCAAAGCCAGCACGGCTTCGGTAACGGCGGCGCGCGACAATGAGGCTGCCGCGCAGCAATTCGTCCACCAGACTCGCAGCCGCCTGGCGCAAGCCGATGCGAACCACCAATATGCGGAGACCGGGCCGGAACTGGTGAAGTCCACTCAGGCCCGCGTGCGCGCGGCGATCGCCGACGTCGAACAAAAGCGCGCTCTACTTGAGCAGGCCCAACTGAACCTCGGGTACACAAAAGTCGTTGCGCCGGTGAGCGGCGAAGTGAACAAGAGTGTAGTGGTGGGGATGAACGTTCAGGAGGGGCAGCAACTCCTCACCGTCGTGCCTCTCGATGAAGTGTGGGTGACAGCGAATTTTAAGGAGACCCAACTTAAGCACATGCGGGTTGGACAGCGAGCGGAAATCCATGTGGATTCGAGCGGCCTTACTTTGGAAGGCCATGTGGACAGCTTTGCGGGAGCGACAGGACCGCTGTTCAGCTTGCTTCCGCCGGAAAATGCCACCGGAAACTACGTGAAAATTGTCCAGAGGATTCCGGTGAAGATTGTTCTGAATGCGGGGCAGAACAAGGGCCACCGGCTGCGGCCGGGCATGAATGTGGTGCCGGAGGTGTACCTCAAATGAGCGCCGCGGCCCTCACTCTCGACCAGGAGGTTTGGCGGCCCCGGTACAACCCCTGGGTGATCGCGGTGGTTGTCGCGCTGGCGGCCTTCATGGAGGTGCTCGATACCAGCATCGCCAACGTGGCTCTCCCGTACATGGCCGGGAATCTGGGGGCGAGCAACGATCAAAGTACCTGGGTGTTGACGTCTTATTTGGTGTCGAATGCGATCATCCTGCCGATCAGCGGCTGGCTCGCAGGTGCTTTGGGGCGGAAGCGCTTTTTCATGGCCTGTTTGAGTGTCTTTACTGTGAGCTCGTTGCTGTGCGGCATTGCGCCCAGTCTTGGTTTTCTGCTTCTGTTCCGGGTGTTGCAGGGCGCGGGCGGCGGCGGACTGCAGCCGATGGCGCAGGCCATTCTGGCGGACACCTTTCCGCCGCAAGAGCGGGGTTTAGCGTTTGCCCTCTATGGCATCACTGCGATCATGGCGCCCACCATCGGGCCCACGCTGGGTGGATGGATCACCTTCAACTATTCCTGGCGGTGGATTTTTTTCATCAACCTCCCGGTTGGCATCGCGACATGGCTCTTGGTGCGGCGGTTTGTCGAAGATCCTCCCTATTTGGCGCGGCTCAAGGCGGCTGGGGTCAAGCTGGACTACATTGGCATTGCTCTTTTGACGCTTGGAATCGGGGCGTTGCAGGTGCTGCTCGACAAGGGGCAGGAGGATGATTGGTTCGGGTCACATTTCATTACGACTTTAGTCATCGTCGCGGCCGTATGCCTGATCTCGCTGGTGATCTGGGAATGGTTTCAAAAGGCGCCGATCATTGACGTGCGGATGTTCAAGAACTTCAACTTCGCAAGTTCGAGCTTGATGATGTTCACCCTGGGCATCCTGCTGTTCAGCAGCCTCGTCCTGATGCCGCAATTCCTGCAGACGCTGGTGGGGTATACCTCCGAACTGGCAGGAATTGCGCTTTCCGCTGGAGGCCTGGTCTTGCTGTTCGAGATGCCCATTATGGGCCAACTGACGACCAAGTTTCAGGCGCGTTATTTGATCGCTTTTGGCTGGCTTGCGCTATCCGTCGCCATGCTCTATTCCACCAGGCGAATTGACCTGCAGATCAGCTTCAGCGCCGCGACATGGCTGCGCATCGCCCAAGTGATCGGTTTGGGGTTTCTGTTCGTGCCCATTACCCTGGTGGCTTACGTCGGAATCGCACCGGAGAAAAACAACGCAGTTGCGGGAATTATAAATTTCATGCGCAATATGGGGAGCAGCGTGGGAACGTCGCTGGTCACGACCTTGATTGCGCGACGGTCGCAATTTCATCAGGCCAGGCTGGTGCAGAACGCCAGGGTCGATAATCCCAATTTTGTGAATGCGGCGAACGGGCTGGCCCATCACCTGGCAACCTCCGGTGTAGGCAAGCATGAAGCGCCTCTTCAGGCCTACGCCAGAATTTATCAACTTCTGCAGGCGCAGGCGGCTAGCCTGGCTTACATTGATACGTTCATGGTGCTAGCGGTGGGATCGGCGATCATGTTCTGTCTGGCTTTTGTTTTGAAGAAAAATGATCCTGGTGGCGGGGGGGTGAGGCTGGCGGAGTAACTGGGAAATTGGTCATGCTGGAAATTAAACTCATTGTTTGCCCGGTTGATTTCTCGGAGTTTTCAATAAGGGCTTATCACTATGCGTTGTCGCTGGCGGAGCATTATCGGGCCAAGTTGGTGGCGCAGCATATCGTGGAGCTATCGCGATATCCTTATGCCGACTATGCGGCGTGTGAGGGAAACTATGCGGAGTTCTGCCGCGCGCTCGCCGAGGGCGGCAAGGAGGAACTGCGGGAATTCGTGAAGAAGCACACCCACGATGAAATTCGACCGGAGCTGGCGGTGGGCGAGGGAGCTGCCGCAGACGGCATTCTGTCGTTCGCGCAAGCGCGGAAAGCCGACCTGATCGTAATGGGCACGCACGGCCGCCGGGGGTTCGATCGGCTGGTACTCGGATCGGTGACCGACCGAGTGATGCGCAAGTCCCCCTGCCCGGTGCTGGCGATATGCAACCCCAGGGGCGACTCTGATGCGGTAGGGGAAGAGCGACACCACGTCCACCACTTAGACCGAATCCTTTTGTGTACGGATTTTTCCGAGAATTCGGAGCGAGCTTTGAACTACGCGATCTCTGCGACAGAGGAGTATGACGCTGAACTTACCGTGCTGCACGTCTTGGAGGATGTTCCAAGCTCGGTCAAGAAAGCGGACGAAGCCGTTGCGATGGCCACCCAGCAACTCGATAAAATGATTCAGCGGGAGAGAAGCAAGAGGCTGAAGATTAAGACGGCGGTGCGCATCGGAAAACCGTACCAGGAAATCATTCAACTCGCTGTGGAAGCGCGAATCAACATGATCGCCATGGGAGCGCGGGGCCGTGGCGCTTTGGATGTGGCCGTGTTTGGTTCGACCACCTATCGAGTGATTCAGTTGGGACCTTGCCCGGTTCTCGCCGTCCACGCTTGAATGGCTAGACTTGGGGTGATGCGATGCAGATGATAAAAATCGTCACCATTGAACGCGAGTACGGCAGCGGCGGGGGCGAAATCGCTCAACTCCTCGCCCAGCAGCTTGGCTGGAAGCTTTGGGATCAATTGCTGACGGAGGAGATCGCGCGGCTTGCTGAATGCCCCAAGGCGGTGGTTGAGGTCCGGGAGGAACGAACCGATCCCTTGTACTACCGGCTTTTCAAGTCCTTTTTGCGCGGGAGTTATGAAGGAAGCATCAATGCTTACAAGCTCAAGGTGGTTGACAGCGAAAGCATTTTGAAATTTACGGAACGGGTGGTTCAGCATGCGGCGAAAACCGGGAACTCGGTCATCGTCGGAAGGGGATCGCAGCAGTTTCTCAAGAACCGCCAGGATACGTTGCGATTGTTTCTTTACGCTCCGCGAGAAGATAAACTGCGGCGCCTGTTGGCCCGGGGCAAGAGCGAGAAGGAAGCCGAACAGCGGGTGGATACAGTTGATCGGGAGCGTGCAGATTTCATTCAGAAGTATTTCCACGTTGAATGGCCCGACCGTGCCATTTACCACGGGATGATCAACACTGCCATCGGCGATGAGGCCGTTGTTCACATGATTCTAGAGCTTATGAAAGAGATTGATGCGAGAGTCGTTGCCTAAGCGCTTGTAGAATAGATCTGTTTGTGGATTTGAATCGGCCGTGACTGAAGACACTATCACCATCTCCCCGGGTTGGCACTTTCGCGCCGCCATGGTGCTGGCCATCGTTGCGGACGCACTCCAGATCGTTGTTTTCCCGTTATTCGTCGAAGGGGCTTTATCGCCGGCTGATGACATCGTGGATTTCGGCGTGGCCGCAGCGTTGGTCCACCTTCTAGGCTGGCACTGGGAGTTTCTGCCATCATTTCTTGCCAAGCTCGTGCCCGGAGTCGATCTGGTTCCCTTCTGGACGATGGCGGTTGCAAACGTCTATCGGAAGTCGAAGCGGAGCGCGCTCACCGCGGAAGAAGAAGGCCGTCAGCACTCCTGACAAAGACCGCGAGCGTGCGACATTCATGCTTTAGCAACTATTCCGCGCTGCCCCCAATATTAATTGTTATCTCGAATCGTTAGCCCGGCGCGCCTTGGCTGCGCGGAAAAGCCTGCGCGCTGTGGAAGTGAGAACGGTTTTTCTTGACGATCTCAGCCCGCGGGCAGAGACTAAACCCTTAGACTGCGATGGTAACGATACCATCTTGCATTGGGAAACGGCAGCCCGAATCGTGCAGTGTCGCGAAAGGAGGAGGGTCACACGAATGAGCAGGCTTCGCATTATTGTGTCGCTACCTAACCAGAACCATTACCAGCAAGCCCAGGCGAAAGCAGCCCAGCTTAAAGCGGGCGGGTTGGGCGGCGAAGTTCAAGTTCTCGACGCCGATAACGACGCTGTGAACCAAAGCCAGCAGCTTCTTGCAGTGCTGCAGTCGAGTTCGACGCCGCTTCCAACCGCCATTCTTGTGGAGCCCCTGACCTCGAGCGGGCTGGGCAAAGTGGCTGCGGCCGCAGTTGCTGCCGGCGTGGCTTGGGTGCTGCTGAACAGTCAGGCTGACTATCTTGAGCAACTTCGGGCAAAGGCAAAAGCGGCCGTCTTTGCGGTCACGCGAGATCACACCGAGATTGGCCGGATCCAGGGACGTCAGTTTGCGGCGTTGTTGCCTGGCGGAGGCACGGTTCTGTATATCCAGGGGCCGAATACCAGCGCGGCGGCAACGCAGAGAACGCGGGGCGCTGAGAGCGTAAGTCCTGGCAACATCAGCCTGCGGCCGCTGCGCAGCCAGTGGACCGAAGAAAGTGGGCGGGAGACGGTGGACGCCTGGCTACGTCTGTCCACTTCACGGCCGGGATCGCGATCCACTTGGTCGGTTGCCAATATGACGGTATCGCCCGGGGCGCTCGTCAAGCCTTTCAGAAGGTTGCCCGGACGGAAGATCGCGACTGCTGGCTGTCGTTGCCGATCACCGGTGTCGATGGGTTGGCTGATGAAGGGCAAAACTGGGTAATGCGTGGAGAGCTGACGGCCACAGTCGTTGCTCCCATTACGACTGAAGTCGCAGTGGAAACTCTGGTGAAATCCCTTCGCACGGGCACGCTACCTCCGGCAGTGACGTTGCTGGATCTGAAGTCGTATCCGTCTTTGGAGACTCTGTCGGAGTTGGGCCGAAAGAAAGCCAGTTCGATTTCTGCTTCCTGACCGAGCTTATTTGCGGTCCGGATTGTTGCCCGGAGGCAGCCTGGTCTTGTTTACCATCCCCGAACCCTCGCGGAAAGTCACTAGTTGATCGGCCGCAACCTTGCTGGCTGATTCCTTGAGACCGTTCGGCCAGCGGATCTCAATATCGGCTTCAGTCTCGTCCCCGAGCCCGAAGTGAAGCCTGGGATCATTACTGGAGATGTAGCTGGATTGGCTCAACAGTTGTTGCGCCTGAACTTTTTTTCCGTAGCGCACCAGAACCTGGGTGCCTATAGCACTTCGGTTGGACTTGGTCCCGATGAGTTTAACCTTGAGCCAGTGGTTCTTCTCCGGCGCATCATTGCGCAACAGCGAGGGCGGCTCGTTAATATTCATGATCACCATATCCAGATCGCCGTCATTGTCGAAGTCTCCGAAGGCACAGCCGCGGCTGGGGTGCAGCGCGGCTACGCCGGGACCGGTTTCGTCGCCCAATTCTTCAAAACGGCCATTGCCGAGGTTGCGAAATATAATTCGCGGGCCCTTGTAGGGAAGCTGTGGAAAGACCTTCCCTATTTCGGGATAGATGTTTCCGGTCACAAGGAAAATGTCGGGATAGCCATCATTATCGAGATCGACGATTCCCGTTCCCCAACTGACAAAGCGCGTTTCCGTGCCGATGCCAGATGGAAGGGTCACATCATCGAAGTCGCCTTTGCCGGAATTGTGGTACAGGCCGCTCGCCTCGCGCTGGAAGTGGGTTTTGAACAGATCCAGGCGGCCTTCGAGAGCGTAATCTCCGACGCCTACACCCATACCCGCATTTTCGCGGCCTTCTCCGCTTACCGCTACGCCCCGGGCCAAGCCTTCCTCCCGGAATGTGCCATCGTGATTGTTCATGAACAGCAGGCTGGGAGTGGAATCGCAGGCCACGAAGATTTCAGGCCATCCGTCGCCGTCGAGGTCAGGGGTCACAACCGTGAGGCCGTAGGAACTGTTGAAGGCGGCAATTCCGGCCTCTTTGCTCACATCTGTGAAGGTGCCATTGCCGTTGTTGCGATAAAGAGAATGATAGCCGGGGGTCAGTCCGCGGGGGCCACACTCCACGGCAACCCCCTCATAACTGCAAGTGGGAATTTCCGCGGATGGCTTCGGCGCATGGGCAAGATCAAACTGCACGTAATTTGCGACAAACAGGTCGAGGAAGCCATCGCGATTGTAGTCAACGAAACTGCATCCGGTTCCGAAGCGAGCTTTTTCATCCCACAAGCCCGCCTGCTTGGTCACGTCGGTGAAGGTGCCGTCGCCGTTGTTCCGGTACAGCTTGTTATGTCCAAAGTAGGTGCAGAAGAGGTCCTCGTATCCGTCGTTGTTGTAGTCTCCAATGCAAACGCCGTTGGCCCAACCGGTGTCGTGCAAGCCGGCCTTCTCGGTTACATCCAGGAATGTTCCATCACGGTTGTTCTTGTAAAGACGATTGCCCGCACCCGGAGGAGGGCCTTCCAGTCGCGTGCCTCCCACGATGAAGATATCCATCCAGCCGTCATTGTCGTAATCGAAGAAGGCGCAGCCGCCTCCGATTGACTCGATAACGTAAATATCGTGTTCAATTCCGCCGTAAATGGTTGGAGCGGTGAGTCCGGCTTCGCGGGCGACATCGGTAAACCTGGAAAAAGGTGGCCGGTGCGGTGGCGAGGCCTTCGGCGTGCTCTGTGCAAGAGCGAGTCGCTCGCCGCCCGCGATAAGCCTTCCACTGGAGGCGGCCAGCAGGCCGCAGACAAATGATCGCCGACTAAGCGTCATGCAAGAATCGGGCTCTCTGGGGCCATCATATGTTTACGTTATCAGGATTTCGGTCACCATTGCCAAGGAGATGCCTATTCAGGAGGCGCGGAACCGAAATGGACGGAGGGAGATCGGACAGGGCCGCGATGCATAGGTCCAATTCGCAGGCGGGGCCGGGGCGGGGCTGCCCGGCAAGGCTACTTTATGACTGTGCTTGCTTGGTTCGCGTGAGCGCGGATCAATGCGCGAAGCTCCTGGGCTTCTTTGTTGTCGGGTTCGATCTCAAGGGCACTTTGTACCGCCGCTTCCGCTTCGGCAAAACGCGATTCGCTGGCCAGGGTAGCCCCGAGGTTCACAAACGCTTGCGCGTATCCGGGATTGCTTTCGATCGCCTGCCGGAACAGCCGCTCCGCCTCGGCGTCGTTCCCTTGCTGGCCGTAGAGGGCGCCTAAATTGTTTTGGGCTTCGGCAAAGTAGGGTTTCAGGGAAATCGCGAGTTTGAATTCCTGTTCGGCCTGCGCAACCTGGCCGGCTTGCAATTTAAGGGAACCAAGTTGATTGTGGGCCAGCGCAAACTTGGGGTCGAGTTCGATCGCTTTCTCCAGCGCCGCACGCTCGCCGTCGATGTCTCCTTTCCGGTCGAACGCCAGCGCCAGATTTAGATACATGTGCGCGTCGGTGGGATTATCTTGAATCGCCTCTTTATATAAGTCTGTGGCCCGTTGAGCATCGCCCTTCTGAAGAAATTCACTGGCTTGATGGCCCTTGGTAGTGGCCACGTCTTTCTTAGCGCGTTCGGCGGAGCTGAGTTGATACAACTCGAGTTGCTTTTTGGCTTCGCCCTGAAGACCGAGCGAGCGAAGCACGGTTGCAAGGCGAAAGTGCGCCTGGCTGGATGAGGGGTCGATCTTGAGCGCAATCTCCAACTGCTGCCTGGCCTGTTCGAGCTGTCCAAATTTAGTAAAGACAACACCCAGGCTGTAGCGAGTGTCGTAGTGATTTGGGTTCAGAGAGACGGCCCGGGTAAGCATGTCTCGCGCCTGCTCGTAATTCGCCAGTTCAAGATCAATCACGCCCATGAGGTAGAGCGCCTGGAATTCCTTTGGGTGGCGGCTTAAATAATCCTGGGCAAGCGGCAGGGCGGTTGCGAAATCGGTGAGCAGAACCAGGACTTTCACGTAGGAAACGCGGGCCACGTCGTCCTGCGGGTTGAGCCGCAGCGCTTCCTTGAATTCCGCGACTGCGTCCTCCAGGCGATTCTGCTGGGTGTAAACCGTCGCCAATGCGGCGTGGGGCACCGCGGACGAGGGCCGGTCTTTTATCATCTGCGAAAGAATTTGGATTGCCTCATCGTTGTCTTCGCTCTTGGAATATGCGATTACGAGATTCATCTGCAGAACCTCATCCGCGGGACCCTTCTTCAGCACCGCGATGGCGGCGCTGTAGCGCCCCTGCGAGATGAGTGTTTTGCTCAGCCAATCCAGCGCGGTAACCGATTTCGGATCGGCTTTGAGGACGGCGTTGAATTCGTTGATGGCCGCACCCGGCTGGTTGAGTTGGCTCAGGGCTGCGCCCAGAGTCATGTGGGTGTTCGGCTGATTTGGGTTCAGCTGTAATGAACTGCGAAGTTCGCGCACAGCGTCTTCAGGTTTCCCGTCTGCCAGGAGGGCCAGTCCCAGATATGAGCGGGTCTGCCAAGACTTTGGGTTAAGCCGCAGTGAGGCACGAAACGCCGAAATGGCGCAGGAGTAATGATCTTCTTGTCCGAAGTAGGAGCCGAGTTCGTCGTACGCGTCGGCGGAAGGGTGTGACGCCACTTTTCGCTCGAGCTCAGTCGGCGCCTTGCACTTCTTAGTTTCGACTTGTGCCCTCAGTGAAAGTGGATAGCACAAAAATAGCGGCAACAGTCCGAGGGCGGGCAGCCGGGGAATGCAAGTTTTCTTGAAGGACGCCAACTTCAAGATCCCTCCGCAATCCCGCTCGGCTCAGGCTCTGGAGGTTGGCCATGCACAAAGTTGAATTTCCAGCTGACTCCCGCGCCAATCAGCGGAGCGCGGTCGAACAAGTCTGAGACACGCAACTGGATGGCGGGATCAGCCAGTTCCTTCTCCGCAGCAGGCAGGAACAGCCCAGCGGACCGCGAAATTCCTCCGCCTAAGACGATTCGTTGCGGAGCGAAAGCGAGACATATCTGCCTTAAAACCGCGCCCAGTTCCTTTCCAAAGAACTCAAAAGTCTCACGCGCCTGCAGGTCCCGAACTGCCAAAGCCGCGATGTCACGAACCTCAGCACGAACCCCGGTGAGCCGCTCATAGGTGCGTTGGATGGAGCGAGTTGAGATGAAGTCCTCGACCGTGCCGTCGCGATAGGAAAGGTCCCATATCTCGCCGCGGGGAGGAACACCTGGGCCCGTCACTACAATCTTACTGCCGACCGCGAATGCTGATCCCACGCCGGTTCCCAGAGTAATTCCAATGGCGCGATTCACGCCGGTCGCGGCTCCTTGGTGTAGTTCCCCCATCAAGAAAGCGGCAGCATCATTCAAGAAATGGACGCGCGCCGCGTTGCATCCCAGTCCTTCCGCCAGGCAGTGGCGTAAATTTTTTCCGTAGAGCTGCTGATACTTATGCCGCATGTAGCTGATCCCCTCGTCATAATCGAATGGATTGGGGATCGCGACCGCTATGCCGTTCCGAGGGACTGAGGCCGGCAGCATGGTCTCCGCCAGAGATTGAAATGCCGCTACAAAATCGGTTGCACTGCCGGTCTCGCGGACGGGGAGCGTGTGAACCGCGCCCAAACGCATACTGCCCGGATGGAATAGACTCGCGGCAATGTGACTGCCGCCGACGTCAAAAACCAGGATCTGATTCTTGTAGTCCTCTAACAAGAACCCCCCACTGACAAGGTATCAGTATATACGTGGCCGAAATGCTGCAAGGTTCCCTAGGAAATAGGTAGGGTCCTAATGCTGCGGTTTAAAACGGGGTCTCATTGCAAAGGGCGGGTTCCGTCGGTGGCGATTTTTCGAATTGCCTCGCAGCCGCAGGAACGCCGGATGACCAGTTCCGTGGGAAGGACAATCCGCCCGCGGGAAGACCGCAAGTCGGCCGGGTGAGAGCGGACCCGGTCCAGCAGAAGGCGGGCGGCGCTTCGACCGAGTTCGGCGGCGGGCTGCCGGACTGCGGTCAGAGGAACAGCCAGCAGCGGCGCCAGTTCGAAGTCGTCGAATCCGATGATCGCAATATCCTGCGGGATATGGATGCTTTCGCGCTGCAACATGCTGAGCACCTGGGTGGTGCTCACGTTGTTTAACGTGAATAGCGCGGTAGGCGGTTTTGCGGAGCGAAGTCGCTTGAGCACTTGGGGCCCGACCAGGGAACTTTCCTTGACGACCGCGAATTGGGGCTTGAGCCCGGCATCGTTCATGGCGCTTTCATAACCTTCCAATCGCTGACCGATGGAGTTGAACTCACTGTCATACCCCACGCACAGGATACTGCGGTGGCCGTGATCAAGCAGGTGATTGACGGCTTTCTTCGTACCTTCGCGGTTTTCCACCATGACCTCGCCCGCGTCGAGACCTGGAAAAGTGCGGTCGAACATTACCACAGGAATGCCGCGCTCCCGCAGTTCCCGCAGCTGGCTGACGCTGCCGGCGCTGGAAGGAACGATAAGAATTCCAGCGATGTTGCGAGATTTCATCATGGCAAGTTCTTTGGCTTCGCTGTCGCGGTCTCGTTCCGAAGCCAAAAGCAAGGTCATGTAGCCATGTTTTGCAGCCATCTGCTGCACCGCATGAGCGCAAATAGAAAAGAATGTGTCGGCAAGATCGGGGACGATGAGTCCAATGGTTCGCGGGGCTTGACCCTTGAGGATACGAGCGGCTTCGTTGGGTTCGTAACCGAGTTTCTTGATGGCGGCACGGACCCGGGCGGCGGTCGCAGAACTCACCAAGTTCCCGCCGTTCACTACCCGGGAGACGGTCATAGTGCCGACTCCAGATTCCCGGGCGACATCTGCGATCGTCGGGTTACCCGTTAGCTTTCTTGGCATGAAGTCTTTTATAGACTATGAGATGCGCCTGGCCTTGGCAACTGGCGGCCAGCCCAGAGATCGTTACCATAAATCATAGACCATTGGTGTCATTCTGCGACCGGCCAGCACGTCGCGAGTGCCCGCGGAACGGACATTGGCCCCTTACTCTACCAGACTCGCTAGGCTCGTTCTGCGGCATATCTAGGGGCTGCGCCGCTGGTCCCAGAAGCAAATCAAAACTCTGAGCACTTTTGTGGTTGACAAGGCTAGTTTAAAACAACTATAAGGTACGCCCATGAATGGTAGCGTTACCAATTGGTAGCTGCCATCCTAAATTGAATTTGGAGGCAGCATGCGGAAACTGAGTTTACTAACAACCCTGTTAATGTTAGTGCCGTTTGCATTAGCACAGACCCCAACTGGAACGATTCAAGGAACGGTCCAGGATCCGCAGGGAGCGGCCATAGCCGGCGCGACTGCTACCGCAACCAGCATAACAACCGGCGCTTCGAAACGAGTGAAGTCGGATGGGGCAGGCCGGTTTGAGCTGCCTTTCATCCTCCCTGGAACCTACAAGGTTACGGTCGAGGCCGCCGGCTTCCGCTCTGCAGAGCAGGACGAGGTTGTAGTCGCCATCTCGCAGACGCGATCATTGGCTTTTACGCTCAGCGTGGGCAAGGTCACCGAGGCCATTGAAGTGCAGGCCTCCGCTCCCGTGCTCGATACCCAAACCTCGAGCCTGGGCGACATTGTTCAGACCAAAACCATCACCGACTTGCCGCTTAACGGGCGTAATCCTCTTTCCCTGGCCACCTTGGTGCCTACCGTGGTGGACGACAGTGGGAACGCGCCCATCCCGCATATCGGAGGCGGCCGCGACTCCACTAGCGAAGTGCAGATTGACGGCATGAGCGACATCCTGCCGGAGAACAACGTCGGCGATAACGTCCTCGCCTATCGGCCAATCGTAGATTCGGTGCAGGAGTTCAACGTTCAGACCAACGTATTGCCGGCAGAATACGGCAGATTTTCAGGGGGCACAATCAGCCTAGTCACCAAGTCCGGAACCGAGAAGTTTCATGGAACCGGCTTTCTGTTCGCCGAGAACGGGGTATTGAACGCTTTGAGCTACTTCTCCCCGCCAAACTCACCTAAGGCCGACACTCACCAGTACCAGACCGGTGGAACGATTGGAGGCCCGGTTCCGCTGGGAGGAAAGAACAAAACGTTCTTTTTCTTCGCCTATGAAAATTCCCAGGCGTCCATTGCCGGGCAGGAGACTGATAACGTTCCCGATCCTGCGTGGTACAGCGGCTCCACTGCGGGCGATTTCTCGGCCTTAATCCCTGCCGGAACCGATTGCAATGTGACCCCGGTAGCAGGATGCATTTACGATCCCACCACGGTCGATCCGGTTACGAAGAAAAGACTGGCTTTCCCGGGAAACATCATCCCCCAGAGCCGCTTAAACAATCCCGCAAGCCAGATTGCAGAGAAAAT
>Ga0335078_10006914_pt1 | contig 16799 bp, 13 predicted proteins | sample Lox_Sample_32_FD_206711 | JGI IMG/M metagenome (GOLD analysis project Ga0335078, IMG submission 206711) | Soil microbial communities from Loxahatchee National Wildlife Refuge, Florida, United States - Lox_Sample_3.2 | ecosystem: Environmental > Terrestrial > Soil > Wetlands | place: USA... | reverse complement strand
GCCGGCAGCTTGATCTCTTGGGCGCAGAGCGGCACGAGCCCCACTGCCGCCAATACTAAACTTGCGAACCGCATCGTCTCACCTCACTTACAAACACGCACCACCCGCCGAAACGGATGCAGTCTTACGCGATACTAAAAATATGCCCCCGGCAGCAACGCACGCGGCGCTCAGTGTCCGAAAACTGCGCAAGACTTATAAGGATGTGGTCGCCGTAGACTCGCTCGATCTCGAAGTACACCCGGGCGAGTGTTTCGGGCTGCTGGGACCGAACGGGGCGGGGAAGACCACCACCATCGAGATCTGCGAGGGGCTGATCGCCGCCGATTCGGGCGAGGTTGAAATGCTGGGGATGCGCTGGGAATCGGACGCGCAACGGTTGCGCCAACGGCTGGGCATCCAGCTTCAAGACACGCAGCTATCGGAGAAGTTGACCGTGCTCGAAACTGTGCGGCTGTTTCGCAGCTTCTATAATGCCGGACCTGCGGCGGCTCAGGCCATCGGCCTGGTGCAGCTCGATGAGAAGCAAAACTCACGCGTGGGCAACCTGTCTGGGGGCCAAAAACAGCGTTTGGCAATGGCCTGCGCGCTGGTCGGCGATCCCGATTTCCTGTTCCTCGACGAACCCACGACGGGGCTCGATCCCCAAGCGCGGCGCCAGCTTTGGGATTTGATCGAAGAGTTCAAGCACGGTGGCCGGACGATTCTGCTCACGACGCATTATATGGATGAAGCCGAGCGCCTTTGCGACCGCATCGCCATCATGGACCACGGCAAGATTATCGCGCTGGGCACGCCGCGCGAGCTGATTGCATCCATCGGCGTGGAGCACGTGGTGGAGTTTTCGGCCGGCAGCGTGCCGCAGCCTTTGTCGCTCGACGCCCTGCGCGGCATCGAAGGCGTGCGTGATGTTCGCCGCGAGAATGGCGCTGTACAGATGCAGGTCACCGCATTGCATCGCGCCGTGCCGCTATTGCTCGAAGAACTCGGCCGGCAAGGCATCCAGCTTACCGAGCTTCGTACCCATTCCGCTTCTTTGGAGGACGTCTTCGTCACCTTGACGGGACGGCATTTGCGAGATGAGTGACGTTTCTGCAATTTCGGAACTACGCGCACGCGAAGCGGCAGGAAAGCGTCCGCAACCCACCACGTGGACCGACCATCCACTGGCACAACTGACATTGGTGCGATTCCTGGAATTCGTACGCGAGCCCGAAGCATTATTTTGGGTGTTTGTTTTTCCGATTCTGCTCGCCGCGGGGCTAGGCATTGCGTTTCGAAATCGTCCGGCGGACGTTTTGAAGATCGCCACCACTGCTCCCCAACTCGCGCAATCTCTGCGGCAGGAAAAACTCCTTGATGTCCAGCAGCTCTCCGGTGCCGCGGCCGAGGAAGCGCTGCGCACGGGCAAAGTCGCGCTCTTGGCCGTTCCCGGGCCGGATGGAAGCGTGGTGTATCGGTACGACGACACGAATCCCGAAGGTCGCTCCGCGCGGATGCTGGCCGATCGCGCGGTGCAACGCGCCGCCGGACGCGTCGATCCCGCGCGAACCTCCGATCAACTGATGCGCGAGGCAGGTTCGCGCTATATCGATTTCCTGATCCCCGGGCTGCTCGGCATGAACCTGATGGGTAGCGCCATCTGGGGCATGGGATTCGCGATTGTGGACGCGCGACGGAAGAAGCTGATGAAGCGCCTGGTGGCGACGCCCATGCCGCGGCATTATTTCCTGCTGTCATTTTTGCTTTCGCGGCTCCTGCTGCTGGTGCTGGAAGTCGCCGTTTTGGTGGGCTTCGGAACGCTGGTGTTTGGAGTTCCGCTGCGGGGTTCTCCGCTCGATCTCGTAGTGTTATGCGTGATCGGATCGCTGTCGTTCAGCGCGCTCGGATTGCTGATCGCCTCTCGTGCCCGCACTATCGAAGCCGCATCCGGCCTGATGAACAGCGTCATGATGCCCATGTGGATCGTCTCGGGTGTGTTCTTCTCGGCTCAGCGCTTCCCCGATTTCACGCAGCCGATCATCAAGGCCCTTCCACTCACCGCGGCAATCGACGCGCTGCGCATGAACATGCTGCAAGGCGCCAGCCTTTCGCAAGTTGCTCCTCAGCTCGGAGTTCTGGCGGCCTGGCTGGTGGTCTGTTTCGCGCTGGCGCTGAAGTTGTTCCGCTGGCGCTGACTCTACTTTGTGGGCGACAGCCACGGTGAGTTGGTCACATGCAATGCCAGCACTAGCACGCACGCCCATAGCGCATGCCCGCCGAAGGTTCCGAGCCGTCGCGCCCGCATCACGTAATACGCGCAACCGGCGGCGATGAAGGCCAGCTCAATAAACCACCAACCCATAGGCAACCGCGTCCACAAACCAAATCCGATGTGGGCGCTGGAATGTGGCCAGAGCGCGAGATCGCCAGGATGCATGGGCCAGTCGAGCAGAAAATGCGAGAACACGGCGAAGGCCACCGCCAGCGCCACCGTTCGCCCGCGTCGCCAGAAGAAGCTCGAGAAAACCGCCGCCCAAACGATGGCCATCGCGAGCGAATGCGACCAATCGATGAAATCGAGCGAGAATCCGGGGCTCACGCCCGGCGTTACGCGGACGCGTTCGATGCCGAGCATCACAAAGATCCCGAACAGGACGTCCAGGAATCCGACGCCGAGCAAGACCGCCCATGTGGGAACGCGTGGCTCTTTGGCTTTGATGGCCAGACCGGCCGCGAAGTGACCGGCGTACATTAGCTCCTTCTCCGCGTGCGGTCGAGCCAGGCGAGAATCGGAACGGGAACGACGAAACTAATCAGACAGAGCAGCCCAAATCCAAAACTGGTCATCGCGCCGTCTCAAATCCTCAGGAATAACTTGCGCCGGTACATCCAGAACAAAACCAGCCAATAGCACAGCAGCACCGCCATTCCAGCGATCAGCGGCTCCAGGCCATCGCCGAATAGCTTGAATGCATTCGGCCCCAAATTGATGCGGAAGGAGCTGGCGAAGAAATTTCCGAACAAATGCGCGATCATGTAGGCCGCGATGGAATTCATTCCGATTACCACCAGTGGAAAGGCCCATTTACGATAACCCTTGACGTCGATCACCCAGCTGAACGCGGCTAGCAGCAGGAAACAAGCGCCGCCGCTCGCGAGCGTCCAAGCGGGCGTCCAGATGCGTTTCACGATCGGACAAATTCCGGTGAAATGCAGCGCGAGCCCGGCCGCGACCCCGATCACACCCGCGATCAAGAGTTTCTTCATGGGAATGCGCGGAGCAGTTTCGCGCAGCCAGCGACCGGCCACCAGACCCAGGATCATTGTTCCGAGCGTGGGAATAAAGCTAAGCGTCAGGTAGCCGCCGTCGTTGTAGACGAACGGCTTGGTGCGCGGGAACAGATTCAAAAACCATTGATCGAACGCGTTTCCAAGATTTGAGTTTTTGTTCCAGTGCGAAAGAAAGCCGGTGAAATTGTGCGGCCAGTTCATCGGAACGCCGACGGCCGGATAATCGTAGCCGGGTCCTGGGGCAGGATACAGCGCCCACGCCAGCCAGTAGCCGGTGAGGATTAAGCCGAACGCCGTCCATTGCCAACGCGGCCGCACGAAGCCCAGCAAAAACAAGATCGGATAACCCAGCCCGATCTGCGTCAACGTGTCTTCGAAGGTGAAATAGGTCTGCGTGCTATGCATCGAGCGCAGAAAGATTCCGAGCACGATCAGGATCACCGCTCGCCAGGTAGCATGGGCCCACATCTTGCCGAATGTTCCGCCCTTCGCCAATCTGCTGGCTATCGAATAGGGCAGCGCGACACCGACCAGAAACGAAAACGACGGCTGGATCAAATCATGCAGCGAGCATCCCGCCCACTCCACGTGGGTTTGGTTGTACCCAAGAAACGCCCAAAACCAGTTTCCCGGATAGGCTTGCGCCACGCGTGCCAGCTCCAACACTTCAGCCATCATTAGCAGCATCACCCAGCCGCGATAGGCGTCGACGGCGACGTTGCGCACGAGCGCCTTCGTGGGAACGGCCGCCTGGGCCACGCCAGGAGATGGCAGTGTTGCCTGCATGGAAAGGTAGAGCCAGTATACTCAATCCGGACATGCAGGATGGCGCGCGTTACACTGAAAAAGATGACTGAACAAGACCGCATGGCCCGCCCGCTCTCGGTCGTCGACCCCGAGATCTACCGCGAGATCCAAAACGAAGTCGAGCGGCAGCATGGCCGCCTGGAGCTGATCGCCAGCGAGAATTTCACTTCCGAAGCGGTGCTTCAGGCAACATCGAGCGTCTTCACCAACAAATACGCCGAAGGTTATCCTGGCAAGCGCTACTACGGCGGTTGCGAGTTCACCGACCATGTCGAAAACCTGGCGCGCGATCGCGCGAAGAAACTGTTCGGCGCCGAGCACGCCAACGTCCAGCCGCATTCCGGCTCGCAAGCCAATCAGGCAGCCTACGCATCTGTGCTCGAACCCGGCGATACGATTCTGGGCATGAATCTGGCGCACGGCGGCCACTTGACGCACGGCCATCCGCTGAATTTTTCCGGCAAGACCTACAAAGTGATTCCTTACGGCGTGCGCCACGACGATGAGCGCATCGATTACGACGAACTGGCCAAGCTGGCCGCAGAGCACAGACCGAAGATGGTAATCGCCGGCGGCAGCGCCTATCCGCGCATCATCGATTTCCGCCGTTTTCGCGAGATCGCCGATTCGGTGGGCGCGATTTTCCTGGTGGACATGGCGCACTTCTCCGGTCTCGTCGCCGCCGGAGTATATCCGAACCCTTGCGAATACGCGGACATCGTTACTTCAACGACGCACAAAACGCTGCGCGGCCCGCGCTCGGGGATGATTCTGTCCAAGGCGCAGTATGCGGCGAACATCGACAAAGTGGTGTTCCCCGGAATGCAAGGCGGACCGCTGGTTCACATCATCGCCGCTAAGGCCGTTTGCTTCCTGGAGGCGATGGCTCCGGAGTTTGTGACTTATCAGAAGCAGGTGATCGCTAACGCGCAGGCGCTAGCCGACGCTTTGGCTGCGCGCGGATTCCGCATCGTCTCCGGCGGTACCGATTCGCATCTGATCCTGGTTGATGTGTTCGCCAAGGGAATCCGCGGTAAGGAAGCGGAGAAGGCGCTAGATGAAGCCTACATCACGGTCAATAAGAACGCCATTCCATTCGATGTGAATCCGCCGCTCAATCCCAGCGGCGTGCGGCTCGGTAGTCCGGCCGTGACGACGCGCGGATTCCGCGAAAGTGAGATGCGCGAAGTAGGTGGATTGATTGCGGATGTTCTGGAGAATATCACTTCAGCGGAAACGCAAGCCGCAGTGCGCCGACGCGTGACTAGCCTCGCTGAACGATTCCCGCTGTATAGTTGGAAGCTGGCCTCCGCCACGGTGTAGGTCGACGTCAACGCAGCGGGATGCGAAACAAGTTGGCATGCGTTGCCGGCTTGATGTAGGCATAGATGGAAGGATCCGGCCCGGGAGCGAACGGAGAGTGTTCGACAATTTTGCTTCCTGGGATCTTGAGCAAGCTTTCCGGACGTCCAGCCATTGGCAACTCTGGCCAACTCCCGCCTCGAGGTAGCGGAATGGCCACTGTCTTACCGTTCGGATTGTCCCGCGATACCGGCGCAATCTCTATATAAAAATAGTTTCCTGCAGGAGACTCTGCTGTTACGCAGTAACTTTCGCAAATTTCCCGCGCGGGACCGCGGCCGTCGAGGGGAACGGCAATCGTGGCAGGCAGGGTGGTTTTCGGAGTTGGAAAGTTGCCGCCAACGATGGCAAACCGGCGGTCCGGCGACAGGCTATGAATGTCAAAAATAGGATTTGGATATAGTCTTCTCCACGCCGTCCCATCCCGTGCCATTGCGCATAGAAAATAATCCTTGCCGTCTGTGAACCGAAAGAGAATCTCACCGTCCGGACCAAAATTCGGTTGTGATTCGCCGTTGGCTGCAACTCTTCTCCTAGCTGCCCTGCGATCCAAAGGGGCGAGCCAGAGCTCCGATGCGTGTCCCGCAGGATGCGTGGAAAAAACCACTTCCCCTTCGTCATCCGAGATGTCGAAGTCTTGGATGGGTACACCGGATACCGCAAGTTCGCTCGTACCGGTATCCACATCGGCGCGCCACAATTCCGAAGGTGCTTCCAGGGAATCGCGGCGTAACAAGTAGTAGACGTGTTTCCCATCTCTCGAAAACTTTGGAGGCTTGGAATCGGCGTACCCCTCTGTCGAAAGAGCGCGGTCGCCGCGAGCGTCGTGAATCCAGACCGCATTTTGCTGGGTAAATATCGAGGTGATCAGGGAGCGTCCATCGGGCGCGACGGCGATGCCATCTTCCTCCGTTGAACCGAAAGTGATCTGCTCGGGCTGGCCATCCGGAAAACGCTGGCGCCAAAGATGCCGGCGGCCCGATACCTGCACTTCAAAATACATCCACTCGCCGTCCGGCGACCAAGCCGCCGACGTGCAGGAGCCCGACGGCCCGACGCTCCGTCCAGCCGAACCGCCGGAGAAGGGAACTATCCGGCAAGGAAGCCAGTCCGGATCCATCTCCACTACTAACAACCAATTGCGGTCTGGAGAGGGATAGGAATAATGGGCCATTCCGCGCTCGTGCGAGGGGAAATAGATTTCGCGATGATCGGAGCGGTCCGGGGTGCCGGTCACAACGCCCATGTGGATGCCGGTCTTCCACTCGGAGTACAGCACTCGATTCTCGTCCAGCCACGTCAGGCCCCCGGCATTCGGCATGAACAACTGCGCGTCGCCTCCGAGCGATGACACGACGTATGTGTTGAACTTATCGTCGAAAGCGGCATAGGCGATGCGCGTTCCATCCGGTGAAAATGCAATTCCGTACTTTCCTCCTTGCGGATCGTGCGTTACCTGCACCGGGTCGCCATCGGGCAATAGCTTGACCCAGATCTGATCGGCGCCACCGAAAGCTCGGGTGCCTCGGAAAAATGCGAGCATCCGGCCGTCGCGCGAAAGCGCGGGCGCAACAGCGGAGTCGGTGAAGCTGGTGAGCTGGGTGAACGACGCCGGATTGGGAATTGAAGTGGTTTTTCCGGACTGCCCGGAGCGCCGGTAGAACCACAGTCCGAACGCGAGCAGCGACACCACTGCGATGGTCACGGCCGTTATGAGGTAGCGCGGGCGTGGCGCGGCGCGCACATCTTCGAACGCAGACAATTCGCGCGCAACATTGGAGGCCGCGTGGCAGCGCAGCGTGGGATCCTTTTCGAGCAACCGAGCCACTAACGAATCCCAGCCAGCAGGCAGCCCGGCCCGGGTTTGGGATGGTTTCCGTACTTCAACCGGCGTGCCGCTCGCCAGCATCTGCCCCAGCGAGGCTCCCGGATAAGGCAGTTTGCCCGCCACCATTTCGTAAAGCACCAATCCGAGCGCGAACAGATCGGTGCTCTCACTGGGCTCCTTTCCCTGTGCCTGTTCGGGAGCCATATACGCAGGCGTACCCATGGTGGCGCCGGTTTGCGTGACAGAGGGATCCGTGGTTATCTTGGCGAGCCCAAAGTCCAGCACCTTTACGCCGTGACGCGTGATCATGACGTTCGATGGCTTCAGGTCGCGATGCAGAATGCCGTGTGCATGAGCCTCCGCCAACGCACTGGCGATCTGGGCGCCGTAGCGTGCCGCGTCTTCGAGAGGCATTGGCCCCTTTTTGATCTCATCCGACAGCAGCGACCCTTCCAGGAATTCCATCACCAAATAATCAGGGCCGACGTCATAGAGGCTACAAATGTGAGGGTGGTTCAGCTTAGCGATGGCCCGTGCTTCGCGGTCGAAGCGGTCGCCATGGAGGACGTTGGCGATTTTGATTGCGACTATGCGCCCCAAGCGGGTGTCAACGGCCCGATACACGGCGCCCATGCCGCCGGTTCCGATCAAGGCTTCGATCCGGTACGGGCCTAAATGCGACCCGGCATGATCAGACATTTCCAGAAGAGCTGACGCCGGCCCGTCGAGGATCTTGCCGCCAGACTCCATTCGAAGCATCCGTTTGACTTCGGCGCGGACTTCGGCATCGGAAGCTTCCAGGAGCACGGCTTGCTCGTCGGCGCCTCGTCCTTGCGCGGCTTGATACAGCTCTTCGATTTGACGCCATCGCTCTGGTGTCATGGTCCCGTTCCGATCAAATATACTCTACATAGTAACGTCACCTCTTCTCGCGGCAGCGTGGAGCGCACCGACAAACTGAACTCTTATGGCTGACTCTGCCAAAGCGGACACCACCCAGCTATTGCGCGCTTGGTCGGCCGGCGATTCCCGGGCTTTCGAACAACTCACTCCGCGGGTTTATCGGGAGTTGCGCCGCATCGCCGCGCAGATGCTTCAAAAGGAGCGGCCCGGCTACACCTTGCAAAGCGCCGAATTGGTCCATGAAGCGTACCTGCGGCTAATCAATGTCCAGGAAATGGAATGGCAGGATCGGGCTCATTTTTTTGCCATGTCCGCCACTCTGATGCGCCGGATTTTGCTGGATCGGGCGCGGAAGCGGTCAGCCACCAAGCGGGGCCGAAATCCGATCGCGGTGGATTTGGATAAAGCGCTGGATGTTTACGCAGCGCGGGCCAGGGAACTGGTGGCGCTGGACGAAGCCTTGCAAACGCTGGAAGAAGTGGATCCGCGCCGAGCGCGCATCGTCGAATTGCGCTTTTTCGGCGGCCTTAGTGTGGAAGAGACCGCCGCGGTGGTGAAGGTCTCTTCTGAGACGGTCATGCGTGATTGGAAGCTGGCGCGGGCGTGGCTGCTCAGCGAGTTGAGCGGCCACAGCGAAGCATCCGTCCGGAACCCCTAAACCTTTTTTTACCCGGTGTGCCAGTTTTCGCCGGCTGATTGCGCTTTTGGGGATGAACGCAGGATAGAGTCCGTGAAAAGCCTGCGATCAGAAAAGGATATCAATGAAAACATTGTCTCGAATGCTGCCTACCGCGCTGACCGCCGTGTTTGGCCTCACACTGATGGTTTCCACGGCAAATGCCGGCTGCGGCGATTTAACAACCCTGCAAGCTCCGTTTCAGTTCGCCAAAGCAGGCTGGGACCAGGCGCCTTCCGGCGAGGCGTCTGGCCAAGAGGGCGCCCTTCAGGCGCACTGGAATGGTTCCAGCGATCCGTCAATCGTGGGGCTGTGGCAAATCCAGCTCGTTTCGAAAGGCAACACCACGCACAATCCCGCGATTCCAGATGGTGCGTTGATCGATTTCGGGTACCGCCAGATGCACAGCGATCAAACCGAGCTTCTGAATTCCGGCGGGCATGCTCCGGCCACTGAAAATTTCTGCATGGGAGTTTGGGGCCAATCCGGATTCAACGCTTACCTGATCAACCATTTTGCGTTGAGTTATGACGCCACAACCGGAACTCTGACGAATACCGTGAATATCCGCGAAAACCTGACGTTGTCTCCGAGCGGCGATTCCTACACCGGGACGTTCACCATTGATGTGTACGACACGAAGGGAAACCACGTCGACCATCTGGGTGGAACAGCTAACGGCACCCGGCTCACGGTGGATTCGACGGTGCCATAGCCTCCTAGGCCTTCTGGTTTCTCGTGTCTGGCTGCGATGCGCGGCGCCGGCGAGCGCGAGAAACCAGATAACCACGATCTTCCCCTTGCACTTCGACAGGAGATGGTGTATGCTTCTTGTAGAAGTGAAAGGGAAGCAACTCCGCCTATGACCATCGCGCGCCGCATCGAACTTCCGCAAGGCACTCTAGACTTGCTGATTCTGCAAACACTGGTTCTGGAGCCCCAGCATGGTTGGGCGATATCAGAACGCGTACAGCAGATTTCGAGCGATGTGTTGCGCATCCAACAGGGCTCGCTCTATCCCGCGCTTCATCGCCTGGAGCGCCGCGGCTGGATCAAAGCGCGTTGGGGCGTTTCCGACAACAATCGCCGGGCCAAATACTACGAGCTAACCAAGAGCGGACGGCACCAGCTCGAGGTGGAGAAAGATGCGTGGGAAAAACTGACCGCCGCCATGGCGCAGGTGCTCGGAACCGCGTAGGAAGCGGCCATGCTCAGCGATATCGCATTTCGTCTGCGGTCGCTCGTTCGGCGCAACACGGTGGAGACCGAGCTGGCCGACGAGCTGCAATTTCATTTCGAGAAACAGGTAGAAAAGCACATTCAATCCGGGCTTGGCCGCGAGGAAGCGGTGCGCCGTACTCGCTTGCTATTCGGCGGTGTGGATCAAGTGAAGGAAGAATGCCGAGAGGCGCGCGGCATCGAACTGCTCGAAGTGATATTCCAAGACATTCGGTACGCTTTGCGAACATTGCGCAAGACGCCAACGTTCACGCTAGTCGCGATCCTGACCTTGGCCCTCGGAGTGGGCGCCAACACGGCCATATTCAGCATCGTCAACGCGGTGTTGCTGCGGCCGCTTCCGTTTGCCGAACCCGATCGTTTGGTCCGGATCTATTTCAACAATCCGGGTTTGGGATTGCATGGGGTATTGTACTCGGTACCGGAGCTGGAGGACGTCAGAAATCGCCCGGGCGTATTCGAGTATGTCACCGGTACCGAGCGAGGAAGCATCGATATGACCGGCGTGGCGCATCCGCAGCGTCTCGAGATGGTCACGAGCAGTGCCAACTACTTTTCGATGCTGGGTGTGACTCCGCAAATTGGAAGGCTGTTCGGTCCCCAGGACGAAGCGCCGGGCTACGCACAGTCGGTAGTGATCAGCGATAGCTTGTGGCGCGACACCTTCGGCGGCGATGCCAATGTTCTTGGCCGCACCATTCGTCTGGATGGCGACGCGTACACCATTACCGGTGTTCTTCCCGCGGGATTTAGCGATCCGAGAAGAACTGCGCATGATGCGGAAGTCTGGCTTGCTTCCGGATTTAAGGCTGCTTCCGACCCGGCGCCAGTGCGCAGTGGACGGTCGTTTCCATCGGCATTCGGACGTTTGAAGCGTGGGGTGACACTGGAACAAGCACAAGCGCGGCTCACCGCCTTGGCGGCTGAGATTCGCCGAGATTTTCCCGCCGATTACCCTGCCGAGGCCAAGTGGACGATTGAGATCCAGCCGATGCAGGAGAACCTGGTGGGCAAAGTCCGGCCCATGCTGCTGGTGTTGCTGGGCGCGGTCATCTTGATCGTTCTCATCGTCTCGCTGAATATCGCCAATCTCCTGCTCGCGCGAGCGTCGGGCCGCCAACACGAGATGGCGGTGCGATCGGCTATGGGCGCCAGCCGCGCACGCATCGTGAGCCAGATGCTCACGGAATCCGTTCTGCTCTCGCTAGTCGGAGGCGTGGCGGGGATGGCCACCGCGTACGCCACCATGAGTTTCGTCCTGCATTTCGTCCCCTGGAATCTGCCGCGCCTCAGTGAAGTGAATATCGACGGACGCGTATTCGCGTTCGCCCTGGCGATTTCGATTTTGACAGGGCTGTTGTTTGGTCTTGCTCCCGCCCTTCACTCCGCGCGGTCGACGTTGTCTGGCGGGATGCGAGAAGGATCGCGCGGCGTGGGCCACAGCGCAAGAACCGTTCGTTTGCGCGATGCGCTGATCGTCTCCGAACTAGCCCTGGCGGTGGTTCTAATGATCGGAGCCGGATTGTTGCTCGGAACCATGCGCAGTCTGCTGGAAGAAAATCCCGGCTTCAACCCTACGCAAGTTGTCACCGCCAACGTCAATCTGCCGTTCCCCAGCGATCCCAAGAACGACCCATATCGGACGCTTGCCAAGCAAATCACCTTCTATCGGGAACTCCAACGCCGTATGAAGGCTATCCCGGGCGTTAAAAGTGTTGGCTTCGCTTCGCATTTGCCCGCAGCGATGGCTGGGTTCGTTTTCGCTTTGGGGATTGAAGATCGTCCATCGAACTCGTCCGACAATTTCCGTGCCAGGGACATCCTGGTGAATCCCAATTACTTCCAAACCATCCAAGCCCCGCTCATCCGCGGCCGCTTCTTCACCGAAGCCGACGAGGACGGCAGGCAGCGCGTCGCCATTATCGACGAGTCCACCTCGCGGCGTTACTGGCCGAACAGCGATGGGCTCGGCAACCGGATTCGCATGGGTCAAGGCGCCTGGATGACGATTGTGGGAGTCGTCAAGGACATCAAGCAGGATGGCCTCGACATCGATGGCGTTCCTCACGTCTACGTTCCGATGTATCAGGAGTTCGACGTATCCCCGGGCTACGTCTTCCGCGACTGCGCGATCGCGCTCCGGACGTCGCTTCCGGCCGCCACCCTCGAGCCGCAAATCCGGCAGGTGGTCCGAAGTCTCAATCCGAGCCTGCCGGTTTACAGCGTGGCCTCAATGAACGAGCTGCTGGATCGCTCGCTCGCCGCGCGGCGATTCTCCGCCGATCTGGTGAGTGGCTTCGCTGTCGTCGCGCTGGCGCTAGCTTCCATCGGGATTTACGGCTTGCTGGCTTACATGGCCGGCCAAAGGTCGCGTGAGATCGGCATCCGCATGGCGCTGGGAGCAAGGAGTGGCGACGTGCTGAAGCTGTTTCTCGGGAAAGGCATCCTGCTGGCTGCCGTCGGAGTGTTGACTGGTCTGCTGCTTGCGGCTTGCCTATCTTCTTTGATGGCGAGCGTGCTCTATGGCGTTCGGCCGCACGACCCGGCGGTGTTCGCATCGGTGCCTGCCGTTCTTTTTGCCGTTGCCGCGCTGGCCAGCTGTCTTCCTGCCCGCCGTGCGACGAAAGTGGATCCGGTGGTCGCGCTTCGCGAAGCCTGAAAAGGAAAAATACTTGAACTACGCACGCTACTCACTGCCTGTAATCATATTGACCGCGGTTGCCTGGGGCCAAAAACCAAGCACCGCGACATTCCCGACCCTGGCTGCCGCGGTCGATGGCGATATTACCAGCGTCGAAAAGCAAATTTTCGAAATCGCGGAGGCCATGCCGGAAGAGAAATACAGTTTCTCTCCCGAGAGTTTGAACATTCCCGGCAACGCCTACAAAGGCGTTCGCACGTTTGCCCAGCAACTGAAACATGTCGCCGCTTCGAACTACGCGATCTGGTGGACCCTTACCGGCGACAAGTTCCCCGACAACTTTATGGGTGGAAACGGCCCGGACAGCGTGAAAACCAAGGCCGAGATTCTCAAGTTCCTGAAGGACTCTTTCGCGCTAGGCCACAAAGCCGCGGCCACGTTGACGGCCGAGAATATGTTGCAGCCGCCGCCCCAAAGCAAGTCCACTCGCCTGCGCCTTGCCGAATTTGCCGTTGCCCACGCATTCGACCATTACGGACAGATGGTGGAGTATCTGCGCATGAACGGAATTGTGCCGCCGGCCAGCCGGGCGAAATAACAAATGAGACCGTCACTGATTTTATTGTTGGCGATACCGTCTGCTCTGATCTCCCAATCCGCTGCTGCAGCAACTTTGCTGAAAGCAGCGCACCTGCTGGACCCCCGCACCGGCAGTGCTCTATCACCGGCGGCGGTGCTGATTGAAGCCGGCAAGATCAGGGAAGTTGGCGCGCCGCCGGCAGTGGAGACGCACGCTCCCCGCGGGTTTCGGACGGTCGACCTGGGAAATGCCACGCTGCTGCCCGGCCTAATCGACAGCCATACCCACTTGCTGATCGATGTGGTGTTGCCTACGGAAGCCGAGAGCATCCGCAGAAATAACGGCGATTTTGCTCCGGGGCTGTTGCTGGCGGTTGCCGGCATGTCCCCCGCGGATCGCGTGCTACTGGGTGCGCAGTTGGCCCGCGAGGACTTGGAGAGCGGCTTCACAACGGTCCGCAATCTCGGCCATTCCGGCATCAACGGGGACATCGCGCTGCGCGACGCCATCAATCGAGGCCGTGTTCCGGGTCCGCGGATGCTGGCGTGCGGCCGGAAGCTCACGGCACCCGGCGGATATTTCCAAAACCTCAATCCCGCGGTCGCGAATCAGATCATCGACCAGGAGTTCTTCCAGATCGACAGCCCCGAACAGGCGCGCCATGCCGTACGCGAGAACATCTTCTACGGCGCCGACGTCATCAAGATTTCCATCGACGACGACGTGACGCAGGCGGAAATGAACGCAGTCGTCGAAGAGGCGCATCGGCAAAAGCTGAAGGTGGCGGTGCATGCTTTCAGCGCTCCCAACATCCAAATGGCGATCGACGCCGGCGCGGATTCCATCGAGCACGGTGACGGAGTGACCGATGAGCAACTGAAGACGATGCGGGACAAGGGGATTTTCTTCGACATCACGCCGACCTTTTGGAGCGGCTTCTTTACCAAGATCTCCGAGCAGTTGATCGTGATGTCGGCGCCACTCAAAGCTGATCTCGCTGCCGGCGACGAACGCAGGCGGGACAGAACAGCCAAGTTCACGGAGCGGATTCTGAAATCGGGCGTGAAGTTTGCGGCCGGATCGGACATGTGCTGGTTCTATCCCGGAAAGACGCGCGGGCAAGCATCGGTATCGAGGTTTCCCGCTTTGCATGAGGCGGGAATGCCGTCGCTGGACGTAATTCGAGCGATTACGATCCACGCGGCAGAGATGTTGGGCTGGCAGGACCGCGTAGGTTCCATTGAGGTTGGGAAATTTGCCGATCTGGTTGCCGTGGCTGGCGACCCGCTCTCCGACATCACCGAGCTGGAGCGCGTCCGATTCGTGATGAAAGAAGGCCAGGTAATCAAAAACGACTTCACTTCGCATTGAAACCGACTGCCATGAAACAAATACCAATTCTCCTACTCGCTGCCACTTTGGCGCAGGCGCAACGCGCCGTCGACCTTACTACGCCCGACGGCATCGTCCTCAAAGCCACTTATTTCGCCGCATCCAAACCCGGCCCCGGCATGTTGCTCTTCCATCAAAGCAATCGCACGCGGAAATCGTGGGATGACCTAGCCGCGCAACTCGCAGCGGCTGGAATCCACACGCTTACGGTCGATAACCGGGGCCATGGCGAAACCGGCGGCAAATCTGATGACACGAAGCAGGCCGGCGATCTCGATGCGGCGTTTCAATACTTGGTTTCGCAGCCCGGCGTGAACCACGATGTGATTGGCGCGGGAGGAGCCGGGTGGCTCGGCGTGGATAATTCGGTGGAGATGGCGCGCCGGCATCCTGGCGAGGTGAAATCGCTAACATTGCTTTCCGGCGAAGTCTCGCGACCCGGCCTCGAAGTTCTGCGTCAATCGTCGCAAATCCCCGGACTCTATGTCGTGGACGATAACGACGAATACCCGCCAACGCGAGCGGCGATGGAATTGTTGTACATCACCGCCTCCAATCCAGGTAAGAGATTCGTGCACTACTCGGCCGCGCATGACGCGCCCTGGATCTGGTATGAAACCTCCGATGCTGGCAAAGTTCCCGCCACCGGCGGCCACGGCACCGATATGTTCCGAGTGCATCCCGAGCTCGCCGGCATTGTTGTGGATTGGTGTGTCACCACACTGATCCGCACGCCGGGTCACGCGCCCGTCGATGGGGTGACAGCCGCGGCCATCCTCGATCAGATCCGAATGCCAGGCGGAATTGCACAAGTCACCGAGCAACTCAAGGAAGCCCGGCGCAAAGATCCCAACGCGCAACTGTGGCCGGAGATCACGGTCAGTATCATCGGACAGGATCACAAGCGCGCGCATGATCCGAAACGCGCGCTCGAAGTCTACCAGCTCAACCTCCTCGCCTATCCTTGGTCGGCGAACGCAAATGACGACCTCGCAGACGCTTTTTTGGCGGATGGGCAGAAGGAGCTCGCGCGCCGGTACGCCGAAAAAGCATTGGCTCTCCTGGATTCTCACGCTATGCCGGCGTCATCCTGGACCGATACCGACGAGTACCGTGGTGAGATTCGCCACGATGCGCAGGAGGTGCTCGCGAAGCTAGGAGCTACCCCGCAGAATCAGCCCGCACAGAACCAGGCCCCGCAAGCCGTGCGATCGCGGGCGGAGGAGACGCTGGAGTGGTGGAACCAGATCGGCCACAAGCTGATCGCCATGGCCAAGGATTTTCCGGAAGACAAGTACGACTTCAAAGTACAGAAAGACGAGCGCAGCTTTGGGCAGAATCTGGTGCACGTCGCGGCCGTCGACTATGACCTGATCAGCCGCGTGGCCGGAACGCACATGGGGCCCGATTTCGGGAAAGACAAGCACAACCCTCCCGCGGATGCTTTCAAGACCAAAGCCGAGGTGGTGAAGTTGATCGAGGATGCAGTAACCGCCGGCGCGACTGTGATTCGCGAGCAGGGAGATGAGGGACTGGACAGAACCCAGCAGTTTGGCTGGGAAACCGGACGCCACGTAGTTCATAATTCCTACCTCTGGCTCAGCGGCATCGAGCATAGCACCGAGCATTTTGGGCAACTGGTGGTTTATTATCGCGCCAACAATCTGGTTCCTCCCGAGTCGCGCCGCTGAACGAACTGGTCTAGTTTGGTTCGGACGGCGCCGGTCGAGTGAGCACATCCAGTAACGACAGGTGGAAGTGCCTCAATATGGTGTCGAGCACTTCGGGTGAAAGAGCGCGTATGCCTTTCAATGCATTGTGGGCATGAGGTTGCGAAATGCCGATCTGGCGGGCGAACGACCTCTCCGATAGTTCGCCATTTCGAATGCGATCACGAACGTAGGCCAATAATCTTAGCTGTGCGTCTACGAAAGAGACCGGGTGGGGCGCGGTTGCAGGGCGATAGCGGCCCTGCGCGTTCAACCGTATTACCGTATAGCCGTTATTCCTCAAAACAGTCCAAGAATGCCACAAAACCGTTAAACTGTCAACAGAAAAGTACCTTTAGTACGTAGCACCTACGTCAAGTGGTTGACAG
>Ga0335078_10006913_pt1 | contig 16800 bp, 11 predicted proteins | sample Lox_Sample_32_FD_206711 | JGI IMG/M metagenome (GOLD analysis project Ga0335078, IMG submission 206711) | Soil microbial communities from Loxahatchee National Wildlife Refuge, Florida, United States - Lox_Sample_3.2 | ecosystem: Environmental > Terrestrial > Soil > Wetlands | place: USA... | reverse complement strand
GGCCATCTGGAGCGATTCAATCCAGGGGTCATAGCGGCCAAGTCGGTCACGCACGGGCCATTGTTTTTCGAGGTCCACCGGCTAGGTGTGTTCAGCCCGCGCAGTCTGGATGTGGACGTGGTGTTCGACCTGATGATTCACGACCTCGATCTGGTGCTTTGGATGGTCGAGTCGGCGGTGCGTGACGTACGCGCCGTCGGGCTGCCGGTACTTTCTGATAAAGTAGACATTGCCAATGCGCGCGTGGAGTTCGAAAATGGAGCCGTGGCCAATCTCACTGCCAGCCGAGCCAGCACGGAGAGGGTGAGGAAGTTCCGCTACTTTCAGCCAAGCGAGTACATCGCGATCGACTTCTCGCGCCGCGACGCGCTGGCGATCAGCGTTGACCGCAGTGGCGAGTCGCCGGGGATCAAGTTCCGGCAGTTAGACACGGTCCCTGCCAATCCGCTGCGCGCCGAACTGGAGGCGTTCGTCGATTCGGTGGTTACTCGCTGTCCCCCGCTGGTGGGCGGCCGGGAAGGACGTGAGGCTCTGGCGTTGGCCGAACGGGTGATGAATTGCATCGAACAACATGCAAGGCGATTGGGCGTGCCCCTGGGGCGTCCGGCCGGGAGGAGCGGGGAAACCTAGCTTATTGACGATTGTCGATTGTCGATTGCGCGTCGAAACGCGAAATCCGAAACTCGAAACAAGGCTTCTCTGATCGAGAGTGACGTAGGGCGAGTTTCGAATTTCCCTTTTCGAGTTTCGGTTGTTTCAATCGGCAATCGGCAATTCCAAGATGCGCGACTTTCGAACAGGACGAAGAATCGACGAAGACCCCTTCCGTCTCATCATGGAGCTGGAGGACGAGGTCGAGCGCTGGCGCATGCGTGCCGTGCTCCTGCTGTCGGTGTTTCTGCATGCGCTGCTTGTGATCTTCCTGCTCGTGGAGCCCAAGCTGTTTCGGGCACTGGCGGCGGCGCTGGGGATCAACACCGTAGCAGTCGCGGTCGAGCCCAAACGGGATACTACCTTTCTTTACCTTCCCCCCGACCTGCAAAAGGAGTTGCGGCAACCGCATACCAATATTCTCTCGGACAAGAACCGTCGCGCGCAGGGCCGCTCGCCCGTGATCGATCCTAACGGGATCCACGCCCCCTATATGCAGGGCAACACCAAGCTGCCGGAGGTGCCCGGCGGAGGCAAACCTACCCCGCCCGCGGTCGCACCGACACCGCCCCCGGGAAATCCTCAGCCTCAGCCGCAAGCGAGCGCCAATCCGCCCGGGCAAAGGCGAGAAGCGGAGCCCCCGCCCAAAGAGGAGCCTAAGCTCGCTCTCAACGATGTTGGCCCGGACGCGGGAGGTGGCCGGCTGCACCTGCCGTCCTCCACGGCAGGCCAGTCCATTCAAGAGGCTTTGGGAGCGGCATCACGCGGTCGCGGAGCCGGTGGCGCAGCCGGGCCCGGCGATTCCACCGGAATGTTCCGGAATACCAATCCCAACTTCTCCATGGAAGGCCCGGTCATTCTCTCTGACACTCAAGGTGTCGATTTCGGACCTTACCTCGCTCGCATCGTTTATATTACCAAGCGTAACTGGTACGCCGTGATGCCTGAGGCAGCCCGGCTGGGGCAGAAGGGACGGGTTTCCATCGTCTTCGAGATCCTGAGGGACGGCTCGGTGCCGCAGCTTAACCTCGTCGCTGGCTCCGGCGCGGATGCGCTCGACCGCGCCGCCCTTGCCGCGATCCACGCCTCAATTCCCTTCCCTCCCCTACCCACCGAATTCACCGGCCGCCACCTGGTGCTGCAGTTTATCTTCCTCTATAACATCGGCTACACCGAACAGTGACACAGCGATGCTTACTTATGTAGTCTAGTCACGACGAACCGCCGGACCTCCTGCCTCTGGAATGCGGATGCGGGACCCGGAACTAGGTAAGATGCAGGGCAGCGGTTGAACTCCATCCCGGACCCGCTCTTAACCAACGTAATCGCTCGAGCTGTTTTTAGCTTTTGGGGACATCCGGGCGGTTCCACCATCCGCCGCCCAAAGCCTGGAACAAGGCGGCGGTGTCAGCGAAACGATTGGCTTCGGCCTGAACGAGGTTGAGCAGCGCTTGTTGATACGCTTGTTCGGCGCTAAGGAGGGCCAGGTAGCTAACATAGCCGGCAGCAAATTGTTTCTTGGAGAGGTCCAGCGTAACGCCGGCGGCGTCCTTCGCATCGGCTGCGGCCTTGAGGGCATCGGCGTCCTGTTGGAGCGCGTGTAGCGTGTCGGCGACATTCTGAAAGGCGGTCAGCACCGTGCTGCGGTATTGTCCGGCGGCCTGGGTGAAGGCGGCTTTGGCGGCGCGCTCCCGATGCTTCAGCGTGCCGGCATTGAAAATGGGTTGGGCAATGCCTCCGGTCAAATCCCAGAAGCCGTTGCCCTGCGAGAACGTTCGAGTGAGGGACTCCGGCGAGCTGCCCGCATCCGCACTCAGCGTAATCACCGGAAGCCGGTTCGCGACCGCGACGCCGATGAGGGCGCTGGCGGCATGCAGGTTTTCCTCCGCCTGGCGCACGTCGGGCCGTTGCTCGACGAGCTTGGAAGGGAGGCTCAAGGGCAATTCCGGCGGCAGTTGCAAGCTCGCAAGCTCGAACTTTTCACCCAAGTCCTTTTGGGGGAATCCCCCTGCCAGCACTGCCAGCGAGTCCCGCTGCTGGGCCAGCGCCTTCATCAAGGGCGGCATCGTGGCTACTACTTGCGCGAGCTGCGATTCCTGAGCGGCCACGTCGAGCTCGCTGGCATACCCCTTTTTATACTGGGACCGTAGAATGTCCAGTTCGTCGGTGTTGATCTTGATGAGCTCGTCGGTGGCGCTGATCTGACCCCTCAGGGACGCCTCTTGGATGGCTCCTGCAGCGACGTTGGAGCTCAGCGTGATATAAGTTGCAATCAGGGCAAATCGCGCCGCTTGTGCCTGCGCTTCGAGTGATTCCACAGTTCTTCGATTAAGGCCGAAAACGTCCGGCACAAACGAGACGCTGACCTCAGGCGTGAAGAGGCTATAGTTCTGGATGTTGGCATTAAGAACCGGTGAAACGTCCTCCGCCGTCCTGCCACGCGTCGCCGTAAAACTCCCGTTTACGTTGGGGTAGTAATAGCCGCGCTGGGCCAGCACATTCTCCCTGGCCACCAGCAGAGCGGCCTGCGCCGACTTGATGTCGGGATTGGCTTTGAGTGAGCGTTCGATCAAATCGTTGAGCGGCTGAGAATGAAAGAGCGCCCACCACGCTCCCGGAATGTCTGTTCCGTCGAGCAAATGCTGCGCTTCTCCTCCGGCCACGTTGGGTGTGCTGCTGGTAGTGCTCATTGGATTAGGGGTATAGCCGCCTACGTCAGGAGCAGCGGGCTTCTTGAAGTTAGGCCCCACCACACAAGCGGCGGTGAACAGCGTTAGCGAGATCGCGAGAAGGAATGAACAGTCGAAGTGGCGAGTGACGAGTGGCGAGTGGCGAGCAAGACCTCCGTGTTGAGCTCTCGTCTCGGTTGTGCTCATGGATGCGTTCCTACCGTTTATGTTTCATGCCGGTTCCGGTGATTCCTCCGGCGGTCCGGCTGTACAACTTTGTTGAGCCGCTCACTTCGGCGGGGTTACGACCAAAATGGCGCGCACCGTTCAATAAAGGTGGTGGCGTGTGGACGACGCTTGAACCTCGAGCGCGAGAGAGATTGTTTGACGCTTCGGTGCGGTTCCAACCGGACTTCCTGTCACCCGCTCGGCCCTCGCGGGATTGGCGAAGAGGCTGGTGAAAGGCTGGCATGTTTCCAACTTGTGAACCTTGCCTGGAACTCGAAGGCTGCCGGTAGCGATTCGCGCTGGCTGGCTTCGCAGGGCTGGGCAGGTGAAAGGTGACCGAACTTCGGCGACGGTTCTGCGGAGGATAGAGCTGCTTTTCGTTCAGCGAAGGCTTCCTCTCGTGAGCCGACCCGGCTTCGTCGGCCGCACGCTGATGGGCACCGGCTGTTTTCGCAGAATCCTGCAAAGACATTGGTGCCATTGATGAAGGGTCCGGCGGCGACCCGGGCCCATAGGGGGCGGCAGGAAGTACACGCTCGATCCCAGACCACGCGAGCGCCGAAGAGAATGTGAAAAAGAGCAAAAAAGCAGTCTTCATTTCGATCAACTCCAGGGCCGCTGAGGAGCGTTCGCTCATCCGCCCCCGTTGCAGAACTGGGGCAGGCCCCTGCTCTACAAACTCGCGGGGGATGCGGAACCGTTCTTACGGCCCAAAAACTCCACCTTCAGCGGAGGCACCACGAGGAGCAACATGATCGGGCCGAGTAACATGCCGCCGACAATCACGGTCGCCAGGGGACGCTGCACCTGGCTTCCAATGCCGGTGGAAATCGCGGCCGGAAACAGGCCGATGCACGCGGAAAGACTGGTCATCAGCAGCGGGCGCATGCGCGTCGATGCGGCTTGAAACATAGCGTCGAGCGGCGTTCCGCCGTGTAACAACGCCTGCTGGTAATAGGTAATGATCAGGATGCCGTTCATCACCGAAACGCCGAGCAGCGAGACGAAACCAATCGCGGCAGAGATGCTAAAAGCCAGGCCGGAGAGGTACAAAGCGAGGATCCCACCCCCGATGGCGAAAGGAATTCCGGACAAGGCGAGAAGGGACTCCAGGAGCGAGTTGAAATTAGCATACAAAAGGCCGAGGATCAGAACCAGAGTTACGGGCAGAACCACGGCCAGCCTAGCTTTGGCTGCCTGGAGCTCACCAAATTCTCCCGCCCACACCAGTCGATATCCTGTCGGCAGTTTGACGTTTTTGGCAATGCGGTCCTGAGCTTCCGCAACCGTACTGCCCAGGTCGCGCCCACGGATGCTGAACTTCACTGGGATGAAGCGCTGCACACTCTCGTGATAAATCCATGCCGCGCCCGTGTCCAAGGTGATGGTGGCCAACTCGCTCAATGGGATGTAAGCGTTCCGGCCGCTGCTGGTTTGATAGGCCACCTTGATGTTGCGGATCTTCTCGATGCTGTCGCGGTATTCCGGGGTGTAACGCACGACCAGGTCGAACTGCCGGTCGCCCTCCAGCACGGAGGTCGCTACCGCTCCGCCCATGGCCGCTTGAATCACGGAATTGACGTCGCCGGAGTTGAGCCCGTATCGCGCTGCTTTCTCGCGATCGACTCTGATATTCAAGTTCGGCTGACCGAGAACCGGGAAGATGCCAAGGTCGGCGACGCCGCGGACTTGGCTCATCTGGTCGCGAATCTCGTCGGCGAGTTTAGTCAGAATCTCGAGATTGGGGCCGAGGATTTTGACCGAGTTGGAGCCTTTGACCCCTGAGACCGCTTCCTCGATGTTGTCCTGGATGTACTGAGAGAAGTTGAAGTTCACTCCCGGAAGCTCATTCTCAAACTCCTGCTGAATCTGCTCGGTCAAATTCTCTTTGGTCAAACCTTTTGGCCATTTATCCAAAGGCTTGAGCGGAACAAACAACTCGACGTTCGAAAAGGGTGCCGCGTCGCTGCCGTCGTCGGGCCTGCCGTGTTGGGACACGACGGTGATCACCTCCGGGTGGCGCAAAAGGACTTCGCGCATTTTTCGGGTTGCGGCTTCTCCATCTTCGAGAGAGAGCGTCATCGGCATCGAGGCGCGAATCCAGAAATTCCCTTCCTCCAGATGGGGTAGGAACTCGCTACCCAATCTCGATGCGAGAACCCCGCACACGGCAAGAAACACGATGCCGATGCCTACCGCAAATACGCGGCGCCGCAGGGCGAAGCGCAGTGCTGGATTGTGGACGCGATGGAGGATACGGACGACAGTGGTCTCCGTTTCCCGCAAATGCTCTGGGAGCAGCATGGAAGCGAGCACGGGCGTGACTGTAAAGGTCGCAATTAGGGCTCCTGCCAGCGCGTAGCCGTAAGTGCGCGCCATGGGCCCGAAGATCTGTCCCTCAACTCCCTCCATCGTGAATAGAGGTACGAACGCGGCTACGGTGATCAGCGCCGAAAACAGAACTGCTTTGTCCACTTGAATCGCGCTGATCAGAATCAGCCGCAAGCGATCGGTCCACACCTGCGCTGAAGGAGCGTGGCGTGGCGCCACCGTCGGGTCCGTACCCCAGAAACCATCGGTAAGCCGCCGCTGCAACGCTTGCCGCTCGTGCGGATGCTCCTGAAAGTTCCGGAAGATGTTTTCAACCAGAATCACCGCCGAGTCCACGATAATTCCGAAATCGACGGCGCCCACAGAGAGCAGGTTCGCACTTTCGCCCGAAATCACCAGCAGCATGATGGCAAAGAAAAGCGCGAAGGGGATGTTCAGTCCCACGATGATCGCGCTGCGCAGATTGCCGAGAAAAATCCACTGAATCAAGAAGACGAGCAGGCACCCGAAAATGAGGTTGTGCAAGACGGTATCGGTAGTGACCGCGATTAAGGCCGACCGGTCGTAATACTGAACCACTTTCACTCCGGGCGGCAGGCTTCCGTCGCGATTCAGTCTGTCAATCGCCGCTTTGACCTTGGGAATCATGTCGGCCGTCTTTTCCGTGCGTCTCTCCACGACGATGGCCCCCACGATGTCGTCCTGACGATCGCGGCCCAGTATGCCGAGCCTCGGCCGATAACCAACCGAAACCTTGCCGACGTCCCTCACCAGCACCGGGATCCCGTTTTGTTGGCTCAGGACCACGTTTTCGATGTCGTCAACCTTATAGCCGTGCCTTAAGTCGTCGTTGCCGCCGTCGTTGATGAGTCCGACGCCGCGAATGTTGATGGACTGCTGGCCAATGCGAATTTCGCGCCCGCCCACGTTGATATTCGCGTTGCCGAAAGCCGTCAGGATCTGGGGCACGGTGACGTTGTAGCCTTCGAGCTTGTGAGGGTCCACTTCAACCTGGAATTCCTTCGTGGGCCCACCCCAACTGTTGACCGCAGCGATACCCGGAATGGTCAGCAACCGGCGGGCGACGATCCAGTCCTGGACCGTGCGCAGATTGGTGATTCCAAAGTGTGGCGGACCGACCACCTGGTAGCGGTAGATCTCTCCGGTCGAGCTGTTGGCCTGGATAGTAGGGACCAGACCGCCAGGCAGGTTGAGGTTCTGCTGCATGGCGATGGCGGCCTGACTGTAGGCGAAATAATAATCGACGCCGTATTTAAAGGTGACGCGCACGAAAGACAGTCCATAGAACGAAGTGGAACGGATGATGTCGATCCCGGGTGTAGAGTAAAGTCCGATCTCCATGGGCAGGGTATAGTAGCGCTCCATTTCTTCGGCGGAGAGGCCGGGCGCCTGGGCGGTGATCTCGAGGATCACTGGCGTGGGGTTGGGATACGCTTCAATATTGAGCATCTTGAAGGCGACGAACCCTGCCGCAACAAACAACAACAGTCCGAACACCACGATCGGGCGCCGGCTCAGACAAAAGGCGATGAGAGACTTAAACATCGATTGAAGACGTCCGGTTGTCCTTTGTCCTTTGTCCTTTGTCCGTAGCGCCTAGGAGGACGATTCTGTTTTTGCAACGGACCGCGGACAACGAACTATGGAGAGTGCTTAGTCGCTGGGCGGCGCTTCCAGCATGTTGCTGAGAAACACGGCCCCGTCGGTGACCATCAACTCTCCCCGCTTGAGGCCGTCGAGAATCTGCACCCGGCCGTCTTGTCGCAAGCCGGTCTTGACGACTCGCTGCACAAAGTGGCGGCGATCGGTGGTCACCCAGACCGTCATCGTGCCATCCGCTTCGCGGACCACGCCATTGTCCGGTATCGCCGTCGCTTCAACCGGGCCCCGAACTCGAATCACGAAGTTAGCCAGCATTCCCGGACGCAGCTCGTCGTGGGGGTCCGCGATTTCGGAACGGATCGTGACCCGATGCGTAGTCTCATCCACCGTCTCGTAGATCTTGGAAACTCTTCCCGTAAAAACGCGGTCAGGATACGACATCACTCGGACTTGCACCGGCTGGCCCAGATGAAAAAGCGCAATCTCGCTCTCGATGACATCGGCCAGCATCCACTTTTTCGAAACATCAGACACAACATAAGGGGCCGGCAGGTTTCCCGGTTGCACTAGAAAACCAGGTTGCGCGTTTTTCGAGGTTACGGTGCCCGCAAGGGGGCTGCGCACAACCAGGGCGGGATCGATCTTGCGCGAGGCTATCATCTGATCGATCTCGGCATCCGTTTTGCCGAAAACCCGGACCGCGTCACGCGCAGCTTTGAGAGCGCCCTCGGCAGTCTGTTGATCGGATACCGCCTGTTCCTTCTCACGTTCGGCGACTCCCGGCAGGCCCTGGACGCGCGCCAGTTCCTTACTGGTCAGCTCGAATGTCGCCGCCGCTCCGATCAAGGTCGACTCAGCCTGGATGAGGTCGGGGCTCTTGATAGTGTAAAGGGGCTGGTCCTGCTGAACCTGCGCGCCTAATTCGCCCAACACCTGGAGAATGGTTCCCTGGTAAGCCGGAAAAACCTGGACGGAGAGGTCCTCGTCACAATCGATATTGCCGACCGCCTCCTCTTCCACGGGAAAAAGGTAGCTTCCCACCGGCCCGACCTTGATCGCATTCAGTTGGCTCGGCGACAGGTCGAGTGCCGGATCAGACTGAGACGACTTGGTCGGCGCGGTGCCGGCCGACGGAGGCGTACTGGCACTGGCCGGCTCTCCCCGCCTGGACAGAAAAACGGCGCCCATGATCAAAACTATCGCGATCACCAGCCCTGCGATGGATTTCTTTCGCGGCTGAAAGAAGCGTTTTATGATAAACATCAAGCCTTAGCCCCCTTCTCGGATTCGGTTGCGCTTAGAATCACAGGCGAACTTTTTCCAGCGGCGCCATGGATAAGGTTAAGAGGTGGTTTTTGTCTCCGTCTACTTATCTTACGGTGGAGTCCCCAGCGTCTGGCCCTATCTTTCGGATACAGGGAGCCTATCTTTCGGCCACGAGGAGCAGCGCGGAGAAGACAGTTTGCTAGAATTGAGTGAGCCGTTGTGTAATCGGACGGAGTGATGTAGCCAGCGTCAAGCATATAGTGGCCCTATGCTCTCTTTTTCTCTGAGGGGAAGCCGGACCCGGCTTTTCATCTGCGCGAGCGCGATGATCTCCATCGTGGCGCTGATTGACTGGCGTGTGGATCTTAACGTCAATTTCGGCTTTCTCTATTTGTTTCCCATGTTGATCGTGGGCTACTGCCTCGAGCGCTGGCAAATCGCCCTTGTCGCGGGCCTTTGCACGCTTCTGGCTGAGTCGTTTGCACCCTTCGTCTGGAGAGCCGCGGATGGAATCCCGCGCGACATCTTCATGGTCGCTGCGTTTTTTGGAACCGGCCTCTTTGCTTTCGAGTCGGCCAAGAACCGAAGATTGACGTCACTGCACGTTCAGGAGATCGAGCAGGAAGTGGAGTTGCGGCGTGAGGCCGAGCAACAACTCAAAGTCCTGATTGAGAGCAGTCCGGCGGCGATCGTGACCCTCAATTCCTCGGGCGAAATACTGATGGCCAATTTAGCCGCCCACCGGTTGCTGGAGTTTGAGCCGGAGACCCTAATCGGTGAATCCATCATTCCTTTCCTTCCGATCTTAGCCACCGTACCAGCCGCTGATGAATCTACACCCAGCTTTCGCACAGCGATGCAGTGTCGCGGACGGCGCCGGGACGGTAATGTATTCCTCGCTGACATCTGGTTCTCGACGTACCGGACCAAGTCGGGAGCGAGGCTGGCGGCGATGATGATCGATAGCTCGGAGGACCTTCGCGACCGCGAGGAGTCAAGCCTGCAGCAACTCCTTGCCGGGTCGCGACTGGCAGTAGGGGCCGTGTCCCACGAGATTCGCAACGTCTGTGGTGCCATCTCGGTTGTCTATGCGAATCTCTCCCGCAACGATCGGCTGGCCCGGAACGAGGACTTCCTCGCCTTGGGTACGCTGGTCGAGGGTCTGAAAAGGATCGCTACCTTGGAGCTGCGACAAACCGCCGGAAACCAGGAGTTGAGCCGCGTCGACCTCTACCAACTCCTGGAAGAACTGCGAATCGTGACCGAATCGCCGTTGCGCGAGTCGGGCGTTTCCGTCCAATGGAATCTGCCCGATCACCTGCCTAGCGTGTGGGCCGATCATCATAATCTGCTGCAGGTTCTCCTGAACCTGGTTAAGAACAGTCAGCGCGCAATGCGGCACAAGGAGATTAAAGAGCTCCGGATCAGCGCCAGCTTCGAGGGAGAACGCGTGGTGCTAAGAGTGTGCGATACCGGAAGTGGTGTCGTGAACCCCGAGCGTCTGTTCCAGCCCTTCCAACCCGGGGCAGAAGCTGCGGGACTGGGCCTGTACCTTTCGCGGGCTCTTGCGCGGGCCTTCAAAGGCGACCTCCGCTACGAGCCAGGACCCGTTTGCTGCTTCGCATTGGACCTTGCTCCTTTCGCGGAGGAGGCCACCGATTCGCAAGTGACGCACGCCGATGGATAAGATCAGAATCCTCTTGCTGGATGATCATGCGTTGTTTCGAGAGGGCCTCAGCCGACTGGTCGATGGCGAGGCCGATCTCGAGATGTCGGCCCACTGTGCGAGCCTCGGGGAAGCCCTGGAGGTGCTGCGCCACAAGCCGATTGACTTGGTACTGCTCGACTACGACCTGGGCGAAGAGAATGGCTTCGAGTTCATCGCTCGCGCCCGCGAGTCCGGGTTCAAGGGGCGATTTCTCATGATCACGGCGGGAATGACCGACGCCGAATCTGTCCGGGCGATTGCGCTAGGCGTCGGTGGAATTTTCCTGAAGCATCGGTCGCCCGCCCTGCTCACTCAGGCGATCCACACGGTGATGATCGGCGAAACGTGGCTCGACCAGAGTTCTGTCCAGGCGTTGGTGGAGGCGGCAAAGCGGCCTGAGAGGCCTGTCCCGAGAAAAAGGTTCACCGAAAGGGAAGGGCAAGCCTTGCAAGGAGTCTTGGAGGGTCTGAGCAATAAGGAAATTGCGGTGCGTCTCGATATCTCAGAGAGCTCGGTGAAAGCTGCGCTGCAGCAATTGTTCCAGAAGACCGGAGTGAGAACCCGCAGCCAACTAGTGCGGATTGCCCTCGAGGAACGTCTCATTGGGACAAAGCTGAGATAAGGTGAGTTACGTCGATAAGAATTCTACGCTGCTGACCAGAATCTCCCCGAAGAGGCCCCAGATAGCCCTCAAACCTTCGGGCGGTCGCGCTTAAATTAAACCCAGTTCCTCATCCCTTCTCACTCTGAACTGGGTACGGTTACACTCTAAAGTTCCGAGCCGGCGTACTTCACGCCGTACTGCTTCCTGTCAGTTCCGGGGACTTCTTGCCGACGGACAATCTGGGCCTGCACCTCGATGTTACGGGCAGTGGCGCTGTAGGGGCAGGCTACCATAAGGCCTTCGCCGACATAATAATCATTCTGACTGGTAAACCCAAAGCCGCCCTTGGAGACGTCATCCGTTTGGGTGATCTCGGTTCCGCCGGAATATCGCCGTACCAGAACAGGCAGTTTCAAAGCGACGCGATTATACCGGCGCGCCCTGATAATCTCTTGGGCGTTCAACTCGGGCGAAGCGTCAGCGGGCACGGGAGGTTCCGGCTTCTTCGCATAACCCCACGGGGTCTCACGATTGCAGATCTCGCACTGAAAGGAGAGCATTCCTGCAGTCTCGAGCACATCGGCCTCGACGACCGAGAGCGTGACATTGGCCAGCGTGTGGCAACTCCGACACTCGATGGTGGCTGCCGCTTCCGCGGCTTCTTCCGGTTCGGGTGGTGGGAAGTGAATGCCCCAGAATGCCTCCCCGGCCCAGGTGAACTGCGCATTGCTCGGATCAAGCCGCGACGAGCCATTTACTAAGGGACCAGCCATGCCATAGACGCCTCCCTCTCCCGTCAGCGGGGCGACCAATCCCACGACGCGGAAATCTGCTTCCCGCGTGCTGGCGGCGTTGACCATGCGCACTGTCGCACCGTCCGGAAGAGGGCGTGGGACCTGAACTCTCGCACCATGCCGGTTAATCGAAGTAGTATGCCCGTTGCATTCCACGCGCTCGGTCCCTTGCAGCCATGACACGCGGAGGGGCACCCGCAACATCAATCGGTCAGATCGTCGGCGTTCAGAATTCATTCGAATGTCCGGGAGCAAGTCGGTCCGGCGTGCCGGTTGACTCCGCTCCATCCCCTTAGTCAGTGTATGTTGGATAGGCTCGTTTGGCAACTCATGCCAAGCCAACCACTACGTTAAGGCGGAGCTTCTCTTCCAGGAAGTATCCAACTGATTACTATGGCAGATCCTCACTACCGACATCCCGTCACCGCACGCCGCCGGCTGTTCTTGCGACGGTGAATCCATGCGCTGCGGACCTCGACACCCCGATGTCACGGGGCGTGCTCTTACCCGCTTGCTATCGGGTCAACCGCCCTGTGGTATCCTAGACGCGGGTATTCTCAACGATGACTGAACTCGAGCTCAAGCAAGATCGGCTCCACAAGGAGTTGGGCAGGTTGCCCTCGCTCCTCGTTGCCTATTCGGGTGGAGTGGATTCGGCTTACCTGGCACACGCCGCCTTTCAGGCCCTGGGCAATCGGATGCTCGCCGTCACGGCGCTCAGTGCGAGCTACTCTGCTCTGGACCGCGAGGAAGCCGAGCGGTGCGCCGCTCAGGCAGCATTCCCTCACGAGTTCATCACCACCGATGAGCTCAGCGATGCCAATTACCGGGCCAACAGCCTCGATCGTTGCTACTTCTGCAAGGACGAACTTTTTCACAAGCTGGACCGAATGGCGGCACAGCGCGGTTTCGCGGCCATCGCCTACGGCGTAAACATCGACGACCAGGGCGACTGGCGTCCGGGCCAACGCGCCGCGCGTGAGCACCAGGTGCTGACGCCGCTGCTTACCGCGGGGCTGACAAAGGCGGAGATCCGCGAACTGGCGCGCGGCGCCCAGCTTCGGGTATGGGACCGGCCGGCTTCGGCGTGCCTCTCGTCGCGGATCGCTTACGGTATCGAAGTCACGCCCGAACGCCTGGCGGTGATCGAAAAAGGCGAAGCGGCGGTGCGGGCCCTCGGGTTCCGGCAGTTCCGCGTGCGCCACCACGATAAGCTGGTTCGCGTGGAGATTGCACCCGACGAATTACCGCGCGCGTTGTCGTCAGAAATGGCCCAGAAGTTGGTGGAAATCTTCAAGCCGCTGGGATTTGCATTCGTCACTCTCGACCTGGAGGGGTACCGACAGGGATCACTTAATCTGGTTCAGGTGCACGGCAAGGTGTCGTGACAACTTTGTATCTACGACCCGACTCACCAATCGCTTTGACGATTTTCGCATGGCGGCTGAAGACCGATGTAAACCCCGTCTTTTCCTTTAGCCAGTCAATCCGCCCTCGCAAACTCTTTGGCCACGCGGACGGTGGCAGCGTGAATCCGCACCGTGTCCTCAACGTGCCGCGCATACCCGCCCGCCAGTGTCACCACCACGGGGATGTTCTTGGCGCGCGCTTTCGTGAACACCAACCGGTCACGCTGCTCGAGACCGTGTAGGGTGAGCTTGAGCCCTCCCAATTGGTCCTCGCGATATGGATCGGCTCCGGCGACGTAGTAAATGATGTCCGGCCGGAACCCGTCCAGCGCCCGATCGAGGCCGTGCTCAAGCTCTGCCAGATACTCTTCGTCCTCGACCCCGTCGGCAAGATTGATATCGAGATTGCTCGGCGGTTTTGGAACCGGATAATTATTTAACTGGTGGATCGACAGGGTGAAAACCGTGTGGTCCGCGGCAAAAATATCAGCCGTCCCGTTCCCGTCGTGAACGTCACAATCGACAGTCATCGCACGCTCAATTGACCTATCCTTCTGCAGTCGCCGAATGGCGATGGCGATGTCATTGAGCACGCAGAAACCCTCGCCATGATCCGGAAAAGCGTGGTGAAAGCCGCCACCCAGGTTGACGCCCGTGCTGCCGGTAAGCGCCAGTTGTCCCGCAAGAATCGAGCCGCCGGCAGACAACCACACGGCGCGGATGAGCTCGGGCGAATAAGGGATTTCCAGGCGGAGAATCTCAGTATGCGACAGGGTTCCGGTCTTGAGCTTGCGGATGTAGTCGCGGTGATGGACCAACGCCACATCGTCGTCGGAGGCCGGCGCTGGCTCCACGAAGTCCTCTGGCTTCGCTACGCCGTCACCGAGCAATCTTTCCTTGGTCAGCCTGTACTTCACCGAGGGAAAGACGTGGTCGCCCAGGTTGAGGTCGTAGTGGTCAGAGTAGATGATTTTCAAGTTGCGCTTGCCTCCCGACGGTGGTTTGTGAGGTCAGAAAACTGGAAAGATCGCTGGTTCGTCCTGCTGCCACTCGCCAATCGCCACTTGTCACTCGTCGCCGTTCTCACTCCACGGTCACGGACTTAGCCAAATTCCGCGGCTGATCGACGTCGCAACCGCGGAGTACGCCAATATGGTAAGCGAGCAGTTGCAGCGGCACCACTTCGAGAACGGTGGAGAGTAGGCCGTTCGTTGGCGGCAACACGATGAGGCGATCGGCCATCTCCGCGACCTCGAGGTCGCCTTCCGTCACCAGCGCAATGATCTGCGCACCACGAGCCTTGGCTTCCTTGATGTTCGAGACCGTGCGCTCGTAACGGGTTTTGGAATCGGCGGAGCGCGTGTCTGAGGTGGCAATCACCACCACGGGCAGGCCCTGGTCGATAAGCGCGGCAGGGCCGTGCTTCATCTCGCCGGCCGGGTAGGCTTCGGCGTGGATGTAAGACACCTTTTTCATTTTCAGCGCGCCCTCGAGGGCGATGGGAAAATGAACGCCGCGCCCGAGAAACAGGAAGTCTGAGGAGCGATAAAGGTCGCGCGCCAGATCTTCGTAGTCGTCATCGTTCTGCAGCACCGATTCGAGCTGGCGAGGCAATGCCGCCAGATCCGACAGGCGCTGCTTGGCGTCCGATGATCGCAGCAGACCGCGCGTCTGACCAAGGTACACCGCGAAAAGATAGAGCGCGGCGAGTTGCGCGCTGAAAGTCTTGGTGGAACCTACCGCGATCTCGGGTCCGGCGTGGCTATAGATGACGCCGTTAGATTCGCGCGGCACCATGCTGCCCAGCACGTTGCAGATCGCCAGCGTCTTCGAGCCCTTCGCCTGGGCTTCGCGTTGCGCGGCGATGGTGTCCGCCGTCTCGCCCGACTGGGTGATGAGAATGGTGAGCGTGCGCGGTTCTACCAGGGGGTCGCGATAGCGAAACTCGGAAGCATAGTCCACCTCGACTGGCACCCTCGCCAAGCGCTCGATCATAGTCTTGCCCGCCAACGCGGCGTGACGCGAGGTCCCGGCAGCAACGATCTTGATCTCACGAAAGGAACGGAAGTCATCCTCGGTGATCTCCATTTCCTCCAGAAAGACCTGTCCTGTTTCGGGAGAAATCCGGCCCAACATCGTGTCGCGAACTGCACGCGGCTGTTCGTAGATTTCTTTCAACATGAAGTGCTTGAATCCACCCTTTTCGGCCAGGATCGGATCCCACGTGATGTGCTGGACGCGGCGAGTGACGGGGCGGCCGACGAAGTCGGTCAACTTCACACCGTTCGGGGTCAAAACGGCAAGGTCGCCATCGGCGAGAAAAAAGAGATCACGGGTGTGATAGAGAATGGCAGGTACATCGCTAGCTACGAAGTATTCGTCCTTGCCGAGGCCAATTACAGCCGGCGGACCTCGGCGCACGGCGACGATCTTGTTTCGGTCGCGGGTAGAGATGATGGCCAGGGCGAAGACACCCTTGAGCTCGCTCACGGCAGCGCGGACAGCTTCTTCAAGACTGACCGGGCGCGCGGATGGTACGGTATCATTGCCGGCAGCCGCTCGAGGGTCCAGGCCTCCGTTCAGATTCTCCTCGATCAGGTGGGCGATCACTTCCGTGTCGGTCTCGGTGCGGAACTTGTGCCCTTTCGCTTCGAGCTGCTTCTTCAGCTCTTCGTAATTCTCAATGATTCCGTTGTGGACCACGGCCACGCTGCGATGGCAGTCGATGTGGGGGTGCGCGTTCTCCTCCGTCGGCGCACCGTGAGTGGCCCAGCGCGTGTGGCCAATGCCATAACTACCCTCCAGCGGATCGAGGCGAATGCGCTCCTCGAGGTTGCGCAGCTTGCCGCTGGCGCGGCGGACCTCCACGTCCGCCTCCTTCATCACCGCCAGACCGGCCGAGTCGTAGCCACGGTACTGCAGCCGCTGTAAGCCTTCCAGCAGCACCGGGACGACGCGCTTGTTGCCGATGTAACCGATGATGCCCGACATAGAAGTACTGGCGAATGACCGGTGAACAGCAAGAGCCTGTGCGGTCGCGTCCGCTCATGCTTCGACAAGCAGTCAAGCGTGCGGCTCGCGCACCAACAAGTATAGCAGATATGATCTGGAAGCGTGGCTGTCCCAACCGCCATTCTCGCCCGTGCGGCGGAACACCCGGCTGCAGCTCGCTCTGAGTTTCGGGAGGATGATCCTGAAACGCCTGAACCGACTAAATGTATATGCCTTCATCCTCCCGATCCCTCCTCGCGACCGTTGGATATTGGATTCCAGTCCGCCTGGCTAATCTGCGTTAATCTGCCATTGACAGGCTCGACTTCGCGTCTTACACTTGTAAGACATGAGTAGAACCGTGACCTTTCGGCTCGATCCTGACACAGCCCGCATTCTAAAAGACCTCACCCGACGCAACGGCGGTTCGAAGTCGCAGGCGATCAAGGAAGCGTTGCGCGCCCAGTGGGAGTCGATTGCTCAAGACTCCGGACCAACGGCTTGGGACGTGTACTCCAAACTGAAA
>Ga0335078_10006912_pt1 | contig 16802 bp, 13 predicted proteins | sample Lox_Sample_32_FD_206711 | JGI IMG/M metagenome (GOLD analysis project Ga0335078, IMG submission 206711) | Soil microbial communities from Loxahatchee National Wildlife Refuge, Florida, United States - Lox_Sample_3.2 | ecosystem: Environmental > Terrestrial > Soil > Wetlands | place: USA... | reverse complement strand
TTGAATCGTCTCCGGGAATCCATGTCGAGGAAGTGCGTATCGGTGCAGCGCGCTTGAGCTCGGGCGAAGACCCTCCTCCTGTTCAGGCCGCGCTGGCCGCGCTCGAGAAAGCCGGTTACGCGGCGCGGCTCGATACGTAGCCGCTTCTCTTTCTATGCCTGCGTTCGCGCGAGAATCGCTCACGTTGCCGGTGCTGGGCATGACCTGCGCGTCATGCCGTCATCACGTAGAAGAAGCGCTGCGAGCGACGCCAGGTGTCGAATCGGCGCGCGTCGATCTCATGGCGCATCGCGCCAGCGTCATCTTCGACCCCGCGATCGCGCCGCCGCAGAAGCTGGTCGACGCCGTTCGCAGCGCCGGCTATGATGCGGTGCTCCCGCGCGCCGACCCGCTCACATCCGCACGAGAATCCGACGGCGAGGCCCTGAGCGCCGCGCGCAAGGCCGGAGCCACGTTGGCAGCGGGCGCGGTCGCCATGCTGCTCTCCATGCCTCTGAGTCATGAAGCGGGAGCCATGGATCGCGCGATGATGCGGGCGCTTCCATGGCTCTTTTCGCTGCCTGTCGAGCCCCTGCGCTGGGTGCTGCTGATGGTGACCGGCATTCTGATGACGTGGGCCGGCCGTCCTATCTATTGGAGCGCCATCCGCGGGCTGCGGCACGGCACCACAAACATGAACACGCTGGTGAGCCTGGGCACCGGCGTGGCCTTTGTCTACTCCGCCTTTGCCACCATCTCGCCCGCTGCCGGGCGCCAGGTCTACTTCGACGCGGTGCTGCTGATTCTCGGCTTCCTGCTGCTCGGCAAGGCGCTGGAAGCCCGCGCCAAACGCCGCGCACTGGCCGCTCTCGATGCGCTTACGCATTTGCGGCCCGTGACGGCGCGGCGCATTTCCAATGGTCAAGAGAGCGTCGTACCGCTCGAAGAGATCGCGATCGGCGATCTTGTGCTCGTCCTGCCCGGCGAACGGTTTCCGGTCGACGCCGAAATCGTCGAGGGCCGCACGACGGTGGATGAATCGATGCTCACCGGCGAGTCCACGCCGCTCGCGCGCGAACCCGGCGGCCGCGTGCTCGCCGGCTCCTTGAACTACGATGGCGCGGTGGTCTGCCGGGCACAGTCGCTTGGCGAAGACACCGTGCTCTCGCAGGTTGCCCGCATGGTGGAGCAGGCACAAGGCTCGCGTGCTCCCATGGAACGGCTCGCCGACCGCGCCAGCGCCATCTTCGTTCCTGTCGTGCTGGCGCTGGCTGCAATCACGTTCGCGGCCTGGCTCATCGCGGGTCAGGCATTTTCGCTGGCTGTCGCCAACACCGTCGCCGTGCTTGTCATCGCCTGTCCCTGCGCCATGGGCCTTGCCGTTCCGGCGGCGCTCACCGTGGCCGTGGGCCGGGGCGCGCAGCTCGGCGTTCTGTTCAAGGGCGGTGAAGCTCTGGAACGGCTGGCGCATCTGGATGCGATCGTGCTCGACAAGACCGGGACCATCACTGTGGGAAAGCCGGTGCTGATGGCCATTCGCGTTCTTCAGGTCCCACCCTTTCCGTCCGTTGAGGCGGACGGAAAAGGATGGGACACCCCAAACGGTATTGATGCGCCACCCTTCTTGCACCCGCTTGAGCGGGCGCAGAAAGGACGGGGCACCCAGGTCTCAGCAGGGCCATCCGATGAAGACGAACTGCTGCGCATGGCCGCGGCCGCCGAAGAGCGATCGAACCATCCCCTGGCCAACGCGGTTGTGGACGCCGCGCGCCAACGCAAGCTCACCTGGACCCCGGCGGACGAGGTTCAGATTCTTCCCGGGCGCGGAGTGTCGGCCACAATAGAAGGACAAAGTTGCCTGCTCGGCAACGAGGCGCTCCTCAAGGACTACTCCCTTCCCATTCCGAAGGACAGTGGAGTGCCCGAGCCGGGTGTGACGCGCCTCTGGATGACTCTCGATTCCGCGGTCGTGGGCTTCTTTGACGCTCGCGATGCGCTGCGCCCCGAGGCCGCCGGCGCCATCGCCGCATTGAAGGGCGCAGGCTTGCGAGTTCTCATGCTGACCGGCGACTCCTCCTCCTCCTCCGCCCCTATTGCTCGGCAGGCGGGCATCGACGATGTCGAAGCCGGGCTCGATCCCGCGGGCAAACTGGCGCGCATTCGCAAACTGCAGCAGAGCGGCCTGCGCATCGCCATGGTCGGCGACGGCATCAATGATGCCGCCGCGCTGGCGCAGGCCGACGCGGGAATCGCCATGGGCTCGGGCGCCGACCTGGCGCAGGAAGCCGGCGACGTGATCTTGCTCCGTGCCACTCCCTCGGCCATTCCTGCGTCTCTCGACCTGGCGGGCGAAACCGTGCGCATCATGCGCCAGAACCTGGGCTGGGCTGTGGGGTACAACCTGCTCGGCATCCCGCTCGCCGCCGGCGTCTTCTATCCCGCGTTCCACGTCTTGCTCAGCCCCTGGATTGCCGCGGCGGCCATGGCTCTCAGCTCGGTTTGCGTGCTCGGCAACAGCCTGCGATTGAGCCGCTGGTCGGCATCGTGAAGAGTAAAGGCTTTCGCTGTGAAGGGTACGGGCTTTAGCCCGTACGTTAGCCTCCCAACAATGAAACTGGGGCTTTAGAGTCTGCGTGAGAACTCTTGCCGTTGCAGTGAAAATTGATTTCAAATGCCCGAGGCTAAAGCCGCCGCGATGTTTTTCGCTGAATTCAGCAGCCTGAAGGCTGCTGCTCCCTCCAGGTTGCACGTCCAAACTCTCTCGAATTGAGTTCTCACGCACACTCTTTAGCCCCGGGGGAAACGACCGCACTTCGACCCGGCCGCTCTCGCCGCAGCATAAACTAATCCCAGGACAGCCCGTGCGCATCCTCACCCGTTACATCCTCGGCGAGATTCTCTCTCACACGCTGATCGGCTGTGCCCTGTTCACCTTCATCCTCTTCATGCGCGATCTGCCGCAGATCCTGGAAACGATCGTCCGCAACACCTCCACATTCACCAACGTCGTTGAGATTCTGCTCTTCACACTGCCCAACACCTTCAAGGTCACCATTCCCATGGCCGTGCTGGTGGGCGTGTTGCTGGGGCTCAGCCGCCTGTCGGCCGACAGCGAGATCGTCGCCATGCGCGCCTCGGGGCTGGGCATCGGCTATTTCGTGCGCGTCGCTTCCATCGTCGCTGTCACCGGCACGGTGCTGGGCTTGATCAATTCGGTTTACGTGGCTCCCCGCGCCAACCAGGCCATCCTGGCCATGCGCCAGGAGCTGGCGACTTCAGAGGCTTCCTACGAGATCCAGCCGCGCGTCTTCTACGAAGACTTCCGCAACTACGTCCTCTACGTGCAGGATGTGCGCGCCGGCACGGGCGCCTCGAACTGGCGGCTGGTCTTCATGGCCGACGTGAAGGACCCATCGACTCCGATCATTACCACCGCCGCCAGCGCTACCGTCGTCAGCGACCAGGGGCAGGAGCTTCTCATGCGGTTGCGCGACGGCGCGGAGCACGAGATCGCTGCTGGCGAGGCGCAACAGTACAACATCTCGTCCTTCACCTCCACCGACCGGCCGCTGGTGCTGAGCCAGCAGGGCGACATCCACCTGGGGCGCATGGACACGGCCATCTACGCCATGCCCATTCGAATGCTTCGCCAACATCTCCACGGCCCCGACGCGCGGCATTACCAGATCGAGCTGAACACGCGTTTCGCCTATCCTGTTGCCTGCCTCGTCCTCATGCTGGTGGGCGTGCCCCTGGGCGTGGCTTCCCGTCGCGGAGGCAAGAGCTCGGGATTCGTTTTCACCATTGTGCTGGTCTTTCTCTACTACTTTCTTTCTTCCATCGGCATCGCGCTCGGCCGCCAGAACAAGCTTCCCGCATCCGTCGCCGTGTGGACCGCCAACGTACTCTTCGCCGCCGCAGGAACATTCCTGCTCTGGCAGATGGCCACCGGCGGCCGCGTCCTCAGCGCCATCGTCGGCTGGTTTGCCCCAGGCGCAAAGCCAGCGCCGAAATCGAACCGTTCTTCGCTGACCGCCTGGATCGAGCGGTTGCAGCCGAAGTCAAGACGAACCTCCTGGCGCGGGGCCTTTCCCCGCATCCTGGACGAATACGTCGTGCGCGAGTTCCTCACCGTTTTCCTGCTGGTGATCGCCGGCTTCCTGATGCTGCTGCAGATTTTCACCTTCTTTGAGCTGATAGGCGACATCCTCCGCAACCACCCTCAGATGGCCATAGTGGGTGAGTACCTGGTCTACCTGACGCCTGACCTGCTCTACCAGATCGTGCCGCTGGCGGTGCTGATCGCCGTTCTGGTCAGCTTCGGCGTGCTCAACCGCAACAGCGAACTGGTCGCCATGAAGGCCACCGGGATCAGCCTTTACCGGCTCGTGGTTCCGATCGTTTCCATCGGCGTCATTCTGGCCGTGGGCCTCTTTCTCTTCGACCAGCTTTATCTGCCCCAATTCAATCGCCGGCAGGAAGCGGACCGCAACATCATCAAAGGCCGGCCGCCGCAGACCGTCCTGCATCCCGAGCAGAAATGGATCTTCGGCCATCCCCGCGCCGGCGAGCCCGGCCGCATCTTCTACTATCCCTTCTTCGATTCGGTCCAGAACGAGTTCGCCAACATTTCGGTCTTCGAGTTCAATCCCTCCACGTTCTCGCTCACGCGCCGCATCTTCGCCGCCCGCGCCAGATGGGATTCGGCCCAGGGTACGTGGAGATTCGAGAACGGCTGGGTGCGCGACTTCGACGGCGCCATCCGCTTCCGCGAATTCCGCGATACGACATTTTCCGAGATCCACGAGGAGCCCGGCTACTTCACCAAGGAAGCCGTGCCTTCGCAGGAAATGAACTTCGGGCAGCTGCAGCGCTACATCCAGGACCTGAGCCAGAGCGGTTTCGACACCATGCGCCTACGCGTGGCGCTCTGGCACAAGATCGCCTACCCGCTTACCGCCATCGTCATGGCGGTGCTGGCCATTCCCTTTGCGCTCTCCATGGGCCGCCGCGGCTCGCTCACCGGCATCGCCGTCGCCATCGGCGTCGCGCTCGCCTACCAGGTCATCGACGGCCTTTTCGGCGCCATGGGCAGCGTGAACTACCTGCCGGCCATGCTGGCCGCCTGGTCGCCCGACATTCTCTTCGGATTGATGGGCGGGTATCTGCTGCTGCGTGCGCCGACGTAAACCGCGCCCTGACATATCTTCGCGCGGCAACTCACCATCCGATTCGTTCCAGGCCCCGCACGGCATCAAAGTGCCTGTCTCGGCTCATGAGCGGAAGCCGGTGCTGGCGGCAGAGAGCGGCGATCCAGAGATCGTTTGAAGGAATAGGCTGCCCTGCCTTTTTGAGCTCCGAGCGGATCTGAGCGTAATGCTCCGCGGTTTGCTGATCGACTGGCAAGACCCGAGTTGCCACGATGAGCTCCTGGAGCCACTCTTCGTACTCATTGCGACGCCGCGAGTGCGCGATTCCGTAGCGGTACTCGCCGAGGACAATGACCGGCGATTCAATGCTCGCCGCGCGACTGAAGATGCGAACCGCCGCTGCCTGATTGTCGGCAATTGCGGAAAGAGCATTGGTATCGAGGATCACCCCCGATCCTCGGCTTCGATCGTTTCAAACTCGCCGTCCATGATTCCGTCGATGCGCACCGTCTCTTTGTGAAGATGTTTGAGACCGCCGGCCAGCCGGACCCAGGGCTTCTCGCTTTTTCGAGAGTCACCGGCCAGTTTCTCTTCGACAGCTTCAGTGACAAAGGCGCGCAGGGCAATGCCGCGTTGGGCGGCAACGGATTTTGCCCGGCGGAAGATGGCGTCGGGAATTTCGAGCGTGGTCTTCACAAAACAAAGATCCCATATTTATGGGAGCCAGTCAACTGAGTGTCTCGGTGCCCCATCTTTTCGCCCGCCTTTGGCGAAAGGGTGGGATCGCATTCGCGCTCAATCAGCCCCGTGCCCATCCTTGCGCGCGGTTTTGGCGAAAGGGTGGGATAACAGGAGCTCGGAGGGAGCAGGGGCCTTCAGGCCCTGAAGGAAAGGGCCCTCAAACCTCGGGCCTTCAGGCCCGGAACAATCCCGACCCGGACACGACTCCACAGATACAATGAATCCATGCTTCGCGATCTGGGGCCGCTCTTCGCCTACATGCGCCGCTACCGCTGGGGATACCTCTGGGGCAGCCTCTCCTGCATCGCCACCAACGCCGTCTCCGTCTTTGCGCCCTGGGTCATCGGCAAGGCCGTCGACGATATGAAGCACGGGGTGAACTGGAAGCACATCCAGATCTTCTCCGCGCTGCTGATCCTCATCGCGCTGGTCAAAGGGGTTTTCCTGTACGCGCAGCGATGGATTCTGATCGGCATCTCCCGCGACATCGAGCTTGACCTGCGCAACGACCTCTTTCGCAAGCTGGAAAGCCAGGACTCGGGCTTTTATCAACGCTTCCGCACCGGCGACATCATGGCCCGGCTCACCAACGATCTGAATGCCGTGCGCATGCTGCTGGGGCCGGCGCTGATGTACAGCGCCAACACCATCTTCTTCACCGTCGGCGCGCTGTTCTTCCTGCTGCGCATCAGCCCGCTGCTCACGCTCGTCGCCTGGGCTCCCATGCCCCTGGCCAGCATCCTGGTACAGTACTTCGGCCGCAGAATCCACGACCGCTTCGAGCGCATCCAGGCCAGTTTCTCCGAGATTTCCTCGCAGGCGCAGGAAAATTACTCCGGCGCGCGCCTGGTCCGCGCCTTTGCCCGCGAAGAGTCGCAGATCGGCCTCTTCGAAAAGCTCAATCGCGAATACATCTCCCGTTCCCTGCGCCTGGTGCAACTGATGGGCATGCTGTGGCCCACGCTCGAATTCGTCCTCGGCGTGGCCATGATTCTCACGCTCCTGGTGGGCGGACACCTGGTGCTGGCGCACCGCATGACCGTCGGCCAGTTCGTCGAGTTCAACACCTTCATGCTCATGCTCATCTGGCCCATCATCGCCGTGGGCTGGGTGGTGAACCTCTTCCAGCGCGGCACCGCTTCGGTCAAGCGCATCGACGATCTGCTGCAGTCGGAGCCTTCGATTGACGATCGCGCCGCCGATCCGGCCATTCCCGTCAACATCGTTCTTCGCGGCAATATCGAGTTCCGCAACCTGAGCTTCAGCTACGGCGATACGCCGGTGCTGCGCGGTATCTCGCTGCACATCCCGGCCGGCTCCAGCCTGGCCATTGTCGGTCCCACCGGCTCGGGCAAATCCACGCTCGTGAACCTGATTCCGCGGCTCTTCGAAGCACCCCAGGGGTCCCTCCTCATCGATGGCCGCCCGGCGCGCGATTATCCATTGTCTGTGCTGCGCCGCAACATCGGCATGGTGCCCCAGGAGACCTTTCTCTTCAGCGAGACCCTCCGCGAGAACCTGGCCTTCGGCGTTCCCAACGCCGCCACCGAAGAGATTCTCGAAGCCGTCGAAGCGGCGCATATCCGCCAGGAGATCGAAGAATTCCCCTTGGGCTACGAGACTATGGTGGGCGAGCGCGGCGTGACGTTATCGGGCGGGCAAAAGCAGCGCTCGGCGATTGCCCGCGCCCTGCTGCGACGGCCTGCCATCTTAATCCTCGATGACGCTCTGGCCAGTGTCGACACCGAAACCGAGGAGCGCATTCTGGGCGGGTTGCGCCGCTACACCGAGGAGACGACGACCATCCTCATCTCGCATCGCGTCTCCACCGCTCGCAACGCCGACCAGATTGCGGTGCTCGACCGCGGCAGTATCGTGGAGCTGGGAAGGCACGAAGAACTGCTCGCTCTGGACGGCTACTACGCCGGCCTCTATCAAAAGCAGCAGCTCGAAGAAGAACTCACGGTAGCGGGCTGAGGGTTGTCTGGCCGGAAGTGGACAACTTGTGCCTCGGTCGATCAGGGTTGCCCCACCCTTCTCGCCCGATTTTGGCGAAAGGGTGGGATGTTCGGTGGACCGAGCCGCCCTCTTACGCCGTCCATCGCGAAGCCGCGAGTTCGCCGGCGTCCTCCGCGTACCCAGGCGTAGCGGAGCCGGCATTGCCGTTTCCATGAGCGCTCATGGCAACGGCTTCGGAATCCTTTGCTACCTGCCGCCACGCATCGCGCACGTTGCGCACGCAATCGATGGCGTGCTCGAACTTCTGCGGCGAGGCGGACTGCGAGGCCTGCAGAATCTCCGCGAAGATCGACGCGTAGAACTCGCTGAGTACCTGCGCCGGCCGGCCGCCCACATCCATGCGCAGTCGCGCTTGCAGGTGGACGATGATATCCAGGGCGCGCTTGACCGCAATCCGCCGCGCCACCACGTCGCCGCGCTCCGCCGCATCGCCGGCGGCATAGAGAAAGCGCAGGATGCCGTCGTAGAGCGCGACGACCAGGTCGACCGCCGATGCGCCGTCCAATGCGTGCTCGCGATATTCTGCCATACCGACCGTTCCTGTTAGACCGACTTCTCGTTGAAGCCGGTGATCGCCGAGTAGAGCAGGTTGGCGCCGTTGAGCTGCTGCGGCAAGGCCTGCAGAATCTGGTTGGCCTGGTTCAGCTCGTTCGTAAGCGTTGCCTGCTGGGTCGCGATCAAAGCGTCTTCGCGCTTGATGTTCGCGTTCAGCGTGGTTTCGATATTGCTGTTCGAGTTTTCCGCCAGGGTCAGAATGCCTGAGCTCGAACCGGAGCCGGCGTTGTTGATGGCGCTGGCAAAACTGATGCCCCAGCTGTTGGCGTTCTGGAAGAACCCCACCACGCTGCTGTAATCGGAGTTCAACACCGAAGTCAGCGCCGTCGAGTCCAGCGTCAGCGTGCCGTCGTTGTTTACGCTGAGGCCGAGCTGTCCGAGCCCCGAGAGATCCGATCCGCCGTCGTTGTAGTTGAGCGCCGTGCTGGTGGTCGCATCCGTGATCGAAGAGTCGACCGTCAGCGCGCCACTGGCTCCGGCCGTTCCCGAAACCAGCTCAAGCTGAGTACCGGTGCTGTTGGTGACCACATTGGCCGTCACGCCGATGTTGGCGGAGTTGATGGCGCCGGCCAGGCCGGCCAGCGTATTGTCCGATGAGTCCAGCGTGATCGTCTGCGCCGTGCCCCCGCCCACCTGGATGGAGATCGACCCGGCGAGCGTGTCGCTCGCGTTCTTGATTGCGTCGAGGTAGCCGTTGGGATTCTGCGCGATCAGGTTGCCGAAAAGCTGCTCCCGCAGCAGCGAGAGCGTAGGCGATCCGAACAGCGGCTCGGGATTGCCGGAGCCGTCTTTCCCTTCCTGCGCGTTGATGGCCTTGACCAGCGCGTTGTAATCGCTGACAAACTGGTTGATAGTGTTGCCCACGTCGGTGTTGTCGTTGGCAATGACCACCTGCACCGGCTGCGGGTTCCCACTCGAATCCACCGGGCTGGCCGAGAGAAGCTGGAAGGTCACGCCGGGTATCAGGTTGGTCACCGTGTTCGACGCGCTCTCGAGGCTGGCGCCATCCACGGTCAGCTGCGCATTCACTCCGGTCACCGTCGACTTATAGGTCAGCGCGGCATTGGAGTTGCTCGTGTCGACGATGGAGTTGGCCGACACCAAGATATTTCCGTTTCCGCCCGACGTCTTCGATACCAGACTCAGCCGCGAGCCGTTCGAATCGGTCAGGACGCTGGCCGCGATGCCCACCCCCGAAGCGTTGATGGCTGCGGCCAGCCCCGCCAAGGTGTTGTCGGAAGAGGTCAGCGTGATGGTCTGCGCCTTGCCGCTGGCGCCTACCTGCAGCGTGATCGCGCCGGAAAGCTTATCCGAAGCGTTCGTAATGGGAGTCAGATAGCCGCTGGAGGTCTGGGCCAGGCTGTTCACCGCCACGGAGTGCGTTCCGGCCGTCGCCGAGGGCGAGGCCGAGCTGAGCTCCAGCACGTTGTTGTCCGAACTCGAACCCGTCTTGGTCGCCAGAACGCCCTGAAAATCGGTGAGCGAATTGATGTCGTTGGAGAGATTGGAAAAAAGCGTGCCCAGATTGGACAGCGCCGTGTCCTGGGCCTCGAGGGTGGTCAACTGGTTCTTCCATGGCGTCTCGATATTCTCGAGATTGCTCATGATCTGCGACACCGTCTGGCTTACGTCGAACCCGGCGCCGCTGGTCGGCGACCCGAAACTCAGTCCTACAGTTCCCATCGTTGACTCCTCGAATTTTCAGCAGTCAGCGCGCCACGCAACCTGGAGCCGGATTGACGAATTCTCATGATTGCATCAAAAATTGGACGCCCCATCCTCTTGTAATTGGGCGCCCCATCCTTTTGTGCGCCCGCCGCGGCGGACGCGCGAAAGGGCGGGATCCGCGCCTCCGCAAAATACAGCTGGAGGGCGCCCGATTCGACGCCCTCCAGGGTTATCGGCAGAAAGCCGGTTCACTTCACTTGCGTTACTGCAGCAGCTTGGTCACTTCCTGCTGCAGGCTGTTGGCCTGGGCCAGCGCGGAGATGCCGGTCTGGCTCAGGATTTCGTACTTGGACAGGTTCGAGGTTGCCGACGCATAGTCGGTAGCCTGCACCGCGTTCTGCGCCGAAACGATGTTTTCCTGCTGCGTGCTGATCACCGAGCTGACCGAGTTCATGGTGTTGATCTGCGCGCCGATGTAGCCGTCCTGCGCCGCCACGTAGCTGATGGCGTCGTTCAGCGTGGTCAGCGCCGTCTCCGCGTTGCCCTGCGTGCTCAGGTTGGTCAGCGACAGGTTGGCCGATTTGTCGCCGCCGGCCGCCGCCACGTACTGAATGGTCTCCGTGGCCGCGGTGCTGGCCGTGAAGGCCGCCGTGATGCCGGTGGTGGTGTCTTTCAACGCGGTGGTGTTGTTGGCGATCACCACGTTGGGGTTGGTGTTGGTCAGCAGGATGCCGGTGTCGCCGGCGTTGACCGCTCCGTCGCCCACCGCGCCGGCGGTGGTAAAGCTCGCCGTCACGCCCGGGATACCGTCGCTGTTGATCTGCTGGATCAACGAGGAGATGGTCGTGCCGTTGGTCGGCGCAATCACGCTGGTCGTGCCGTCCGCCAGGGTCACCGTGAACTTCAAGCCGGTGGCGGCCGCGCTGTTCAGAGCGTCGGACTCCTGGGCCGCCGTGGTCAGCGCGCCGGCGGTGTCCTTGGACAGATCGATGAACTGGCCGGCGCTGCTCTGCTGCACCGTGCCGCCCGAGTCGCCGACGGTCGCCGAGGAGAGGCTGGCGAAAAACAGGTCGTTGATCGATGCGCCTTCGGTCGATGAGTCGCCGGTGTATATGCCCACGCCGGCTGCGGCGCCGGTGAAGACCTGGTTCTGGTTGTAAGTGGTCGTCGATCCGATGTTGTTGATCTCCGACAGAATCGATTGATACTCCTGGTTGGCCGCGGCCGACTGGGACGTGTTCAGGGTGCCGTTGGCTGTCTCGGTGGCCAGCGTTACGGCGCGGTTGAGCAGGTTCGTCACTTGCGAGAGAGCTCCATCGGCCACTTGCAGCAGGCCGACGCCCTCGGTTGCGTTGGTTGCCGACTGGGTCAGCGCTTGCGAGTTGGCCTGCAAGCCGTTGACCAGCGAAAGGCCGGCGGCGTCATCGGCGCCGGAGTTAATGCGCGAACCGGAAGATAACTGCTGAAGAATGGTTGTCAGGCTGTTGTTGGTATGGTTAAGGCTGCTTTCTGCGTATACGGCATTTAGGTTGTTTAATACACCCAGGGACATGGGCTACTCCTTATCGATGCGTCAAATTGCGGCACTTCCCGTTTGGCCTGCTCCCATTTTTTTCAACCCTGGGCTGCTGCTCAAGGGAACGTAACCGCTGCATCTGGCCTGTCTTTCGGCTTGCCTGAGGTGAACTTTATCTAACTCCTCATTTTGACCTATCGTGGACATTACTGTCCGATTTACACGCAATTCTTAGCCTGGGTAATTACCTGCCGATAACCACGGCAAGGAGACTTTCTCCGGTGATTGAATTGACTCGCCTCAACGGCAACCCGCTGGTGGTCAACAGCGACCTGATCAAGACCGCCGAATCCAGCCCGGATACCATGCTGACCCTGATTAACGGCGAAAAACTGATTGTGCGCGAAAGCTGCGCCGATGTGGTCGAGCGCGTGATGGCCTATCGCGCCAGGCTGCTGGGAATCGTGGCGCGCCGCCTGCCTCGGATCGGCGACCTGCAACGCGTCGTCTCCATCTCCAGCCTTGAGCTGGCCGGCGAGGAAGGCGCCGATAACTCTCCTGCCGGGATCCCTTGCGGAGAGAAAGTATCCGGATAAATAGCGAGTTATAGAGGATTATAGCGTGGATAAGTCGAGTATTCTTGGTGTGATTCTGGCGATCGCGGGCATTATCGCCGGATTGCTCATGGAGGGTGGCAATCTGGGCCAGATTCTGCAGCCCACCGCGGCGCTTATCGTCTTCGGCGGCACCATCGGCGCGGTTCTGCTCCAGTTTCCGCTGGCCACGGTCTTCGCCGCCTTTCGTAAGCTGGCGCACGTCTTCGCCGCTCCGCGCAAACAGAGCGACCGGCTGATCGGCCAGCTGGTCAACTATGCCAATAAGGCGCGCCGCCAGGGCGTGGTCTCGCTCGACGCCGATCTGCAGACCATCAACGATCCCTTCCTCAAGCAGTCTGTCATGCTCGCCGTCGATGGCACCGAGCCGAGCGAGCTGCGCAAGATCATGCGCGTGAGCCTGGACTCCACCGCGGAAGGCGAAGAGCGGCTGCCCGCGGTCTTCGAATCGGCGGGCGGCTTTTCGCCCACCATCGGCATTCTGGGCGCGGTGCTGGGGCTCATTCAAGTGATGCACCACCTCGACAACATCTCCGAAGTAGGCCGCGGCATCGCCGTGGCGTTTGTGGCCACCATCTATGGCGTGGGCGCGGCCAATCTTTTCTTTCTTCCCTTCGCCGGCAAAATGCGCATCCTGCTTCATGCCGAGCAGCAGCGGCGGGAGATGATGCTGGAGGGTGTCATTTCGATCCTGGAAGGCATGAATCCACGTATGCTCGAGCTCAAGCTCTCCGGGTTCGTCGACGACGCCAAGCGCCAGAAAAAGGAGCGCGCCGCATGAGCGCTCGAAATCATAAAGGCCATGTGAGTCACGAGCGCTGGCTGATCTCCTTCGCCGATTTCATCACCCTGCTCTTCAGCCTCTTCGTGGTGCTCTACGCGTTCGCCCAGGCCGACCAGAAAAAGCAGACCGACGTCACCGCGGCCATCGACACGGCTTTTCGCACCATGGGAGTCTTCGGGCAAGCCTCGCCGGGTTCGGCGCAGGGCGCGAACGAAGCCGCGCGCAAGCAGGCGACCGAGGAAATCCACCGCGCCATTGTGGAAGAGCTTCGCGCGCCCGCCAAGGTCAAGGACGATCTGGAGAATATTCGACGCGATCTGCAGCGGCGCCTCTCCAATCAGGTGGCGCAGCACACCGTCTCCATCGAACTGGGACGCGACGGCCTGGTGATCAGCCTGCGCGAGGCCGGGTTCTTCGATTCCGCCTCGGCCACGCCCCGGCCGGAGACGCTGCCGACGTTGCGCCAGATCGCGGCCTCGTTGAATCAAGCGCCCTATGATGTGCGCGTGGAGGGCCATACCGACAACGTGCCCATGCACAATGCCGAGTTCGACTCGAATTGGGAGCTCTCTTCGGCCCGTGCCACGCGCATCGCCCGCATGCTCCTGGACATGAAAGCCATTTCGCCCGATCGGCTTTCGGCCTCCGGCTATGCCGAGTTTCATCCCGTTGCCGAAAACGACACCGCCGAAGGGCGCGCGAAAAACCGCCGCGTTGATCTCGTGGTGATGCCTCGCGCGCACCTCGATCTTGCCGGGTCCGCGACGCCTCAGCCCAACGCGGCGCCCGCCGGCTGGCGCAGAATCGACGATCAATGACAGCAAGCAGCTAACAGCTTTCGGCTTTTGGTTCACGTTGAACCGTGAACAGTGGACAGGGAATCGCGAATGCCGTCAGTTCTCTTCCGCTGATTCCTTGGTCCCTGATCCCTAATCCCTAATCCCTTTTCCCTCGCCCCTCACCCTGGACCCTCCCTTCACTCCACTCCCAGCACCTTCACGATGACCCGTTTCCGTCGTTGCCCGTCGAACTCTGCGTAGAAGACGCGCTGCCAGGTGCCCAGGTCGAGCTTGCCGTTGGTTACCGGAAGAGTCGTCTCGTGGTGCAGCAGCAGCGATTTCAGATGCGCGTCGCCATTGTCCTCGCCGGTACGGTGATGCTTGTAATCGGGCCGCGCCGGCGCCAGCTCTTCCAGCCACTTGCAAATATCTTCAATCAGACCGCTCTCGTGGTCGTTCACGTAGACGGCAGCGGTGATGTGCATCGGCGACACAAAGCACAGGCCGTCTTTCACGCCGCTTCGCTCCACAATTCGCTCCACATCCCCGGTGATGTGCACCATCTCCTTCCGCTTTTTGGTCTCGAATACCAGATACTCCGTATGGCTTTTCATCTTCGGCTCTCCGTCTCGCCCGATCGCCCGGTCGCGCAGTCCTTACCGGTCCTCTTCTATCCTAATGACGAGCACGACTCTCTTCCAATGAAGGCAAAGCACCCAACTCCCGCTCAACGCCTGCGCGCCATGCACGACTGCCTCTCCCAGGCCTACGGCCCGCAGCACTGGTGGCCGGCCAAAACACCGTTTGAAGTGATTCTCGGCGCCTATCTCACGCAGAACACCGCGTGGAAAGCCGTCGAGCGGTCGCTTGAGAATTTGGAGCGAGCGGGAGCCTTGACGCTCGAAGGGATTCGCGCCCTCTCCATCGAAAAGCTGCGCGAGCTCATTCGGCCGTCGGGCTTCGTCACGCGCAAGGCGCCGGCCATCAAGGCATTTGTCGCGCTCGTGGATGAAGAATTCGCCGGCTCGCTCAAGAAGACGGCGGCAGCGCCCGCCGATTCTCTGCGCACGCGCCTGCTGGCGCTGCCCGGCGTGGGACCGGAGACGGCCGACGCAATTCTGCTCTACGCCTTCGGCAAGGCCGTGCCCGTGGCCGATGAGTATCTGCGTCGCATCGCCGAGCGCCACCGGCTCCTTAACCCGGCGCCTGTGCAGAATGGCAGAGGATACGAGGCGCTGACGAACCTGACTCGGGACGCCTTCGCCGCCGACCCGCCCGGCAGGCGCGCGGAGCTTTACAACGAATTCCACGCGCTGGTTGTAGCGGTGGGCAAAGCCCATTGCGGACGCAAACCCGATTGCGCCAGATGTCCGTTAGCCGGCGATCTTGCGGAGAACGTGGAGAAGGCCCGCGGCTGAAGCCGCGATTTCTTTTCTTCTGCCGAATTCAGGGGCCTGAAGGCCCCTGCTCCCTCCGCTTTCCCTTCCCATGCTTGCGGCGAAAAACAAAAACGCCGCAAGGATGGGGCACACAGTCTTAGATATTCGTATGGCGAATCGATTTATCCCGTATACCGCACCTGCAGCAGCGTACAGTCGTCCTGCGCCGGATGCGGCGCATGAAAGGCGGCCACGCGATCAAGGATGCCGTCGACCTCCTCGAGGTGCGCAACCGCATCCAGGCCCAAATCTCCAAAAGCCTCGCCGGTCGAGTTCTCCGCTTCCACAATGCCATCGGTCACGACGAGCAAGCGGTCTCCGGGCTGCATTGCGTATTCCGCCGCCGAATAGACGATGCCGGGAAGCAATCCGACGATCAGATTCGCCTCTTGCAAACGCTCCACGCTTTGGCCGCGCACAATCAGCGGTTGGATATGCCCGCAGTTCAGATATTCGACGCGTCCGTCGCGGTAGAGCTTGAACAGCACCAGCGTGGCGTACTTGCCAACCTGTCGCGTGTAAAGAAACTGATTCAATTGTGCGGCGATCTCTGCTAGGCTCGCCTTCGCGAGCAGTTGTGCGTGAATGATGCCCTGCATCGTGGCCGCCACAATAGCCGCCGAAACGCCTTTGCCGGAGACGTCGGCAACGCCGGCGCAGAGGCAGTCGTCGAGCGCCACGGCAGTGAAAAAGTCGCCTCCGATCTCGAGGCAGGGGACGCTGCGCGCCTGCAGCTCGGCGAAGGGAAGCACCGGCAGCGCGACCGACATCAGGCCGCTCTGAATCTTCGCGGCCACGGCAAGCTCTTCGCGCGCCTGGCGCGCCTTGAACTCCGCCTCGGCCAGCAGCGCGTTGTGCAGCAGCGCCGCCGCTTCGGTCGAGATGGTATCGAGCAGCTGGTGATCGACCTCGCTGAGGTGCCCGGGGGCGACCTGGCTGTCGAGATACAAAAGCCCCATCAGCGTACTCTTTGAGCTCCCCGGCTCGCGCTTGCGCAAAGGGATGCAGTAGATGCTGCGAATTCGATTCACCATCACGCTGGCCCACGCCGCGGCGGCATGATCGGCCAGCGTATCGCTGACGGAAAACTTCGAGTCGCTCTCGATGGCTCGTTGGATCGCGCGGCGCGAAATCGTCGAATCCTCCTCGATAATCTGTCCACCGGAGCTCAATCCGCGCGCCAGCCGCATCTCTTCGCCTTTCTCGAGAAAGACGAATCCGCGCTCCACGCCGGTGAGTTGCAGAGTCAATTCGAGCAGAGTGGTCAGAATCTCGTCGATCGCTCCGCCGGCATTTAACCGGCGCGCGGCGCTCAGCAGCCAGTTGAGCTGGCCGAGCTCGTGAGCCGCGGGGCGTTCGGTGCGGTCCTCGCTCTTCAGCCCCTGGAGCGAAGAGAGCAGGCTGGTGGCCGAAGAAGCCGGCCTGTTTTTTTCCGCCATGAGCGATGCGGGTAAATGGATTCGCAGCCGCGAGCCGTCGAGCGAGCCGAACTGCAGCAGGTCTCCGTGGCGCAGAATTGCGCGTTCGACTTTCTTCCCATTCACATAGGTGCCGAAGC
>Ga0335078_10006911_pt1 | contig 16803 bp, 13 predicted proteins | sample Lox_Sample_32_FD_206711 | JGI IMG/M metagenome (GOLD analysis project Ga0335078, IMG submission 206711) | Soil microbial communities from Loxahatchee National Wildlife Refuge, Florida, United States - Lox_Sample_3.2 | ecosystem: Environmental > Terrestrial > Soil > Wetlands | place: USA... | reverse complement strand
ACAGCCGGAACCTGCCGCCAAACGTGGCCGCGGCAGGCGCATACCAGTTATTTCGTGGAAGCGTAGTTCAACAAACGACCCTGCTTGCTTTTATCGATATGTTCTGGTGTCTTGCCTTCCTGGCTGTGGCCGGATTTCTGTTGGTCCTGACGCTTGGGTGGCGCGACCACGTCGTGCACCGAGTGCTTTCAAGACCCCCCGAAATATCAAAAAACTTGAACCAAGCACGTTTTACGGCACCAAGTCATGCCCGTCCTTTTCGGGACCCGGAGGACCTGCTGCGAATCGCCTGGGATGGTTTAGGGTCAACCTATAAGGTCCATGATCGAGATCCCCGTTGACATAAACGGGTGTTCTGATCGCGACTGTGTTCCTAGAGAGAGCTGCTTCAGAACGCCTGGCGGAGCACGAGGCGGATGTCCTGAACTGTCGGATAAATGTCAGTGCGGACATAGCGTCGATTCTCTACCCTAAGCGCTGTTGGACAAATTGGACAAGTCAGAACTGAGGTGGATCACATGAAACGGCGAGAGCTCATTCAGAGATCAGCCGTCTTTGGCGCCGCTGCCGCAGTTTCCGGTTTCTTCGCAGGGGAGTGGCTACTTTCAAAGGATAGAGGTCGTCAGGCAGCTGCGAGCGGGCCGGATAGTGCGGGTCAGGGGCTGAACCCTCTCACCCCACCGCGCACGGGCCAGATTCCTGTTGCCTTTGTCATCTCCAATGGCACGGTGATGATCGACCTCGCCGGGCCTTGGCAGGTGTTTCAGGATGTGGGGATCAAGTCACGCGGCAAAAGTATGGACCACCAAATGCCCTTCCGCTTGTACACTGTGGCAGACAAGATGGCTACTGTCCGCACCTCAGGCGGAATGAAGATCCAGCCGGACTACACCTTCGCCAATGCTCCGGCGCCAAAGCTGATTGTGATTCCCGCGCAGGATGGAAGCGGCGACGCCATGCTGCAGTGGATCAAGAGCGCTTCGCAGCACGCCGACCTCACGATGTCGGTTTGCACCGGAGCGTTCATTCTGGCCCAGACCGGATTGTTGTCGGGTAAAGCGGCCACCACCCACCACAGCGAATACCGCGAATTTGCTATGCAGTTCCCGAATGTTCAAGTCAAGCGCGGTGTGAGATTCGTCGAGGCGGGAAACGTGGCCAGTTCGGGCGGGCTTTCCTCGGGGATCGACTTGGCCTTGCGTGTGGTCGAGCGCTATTTCGGCCACCAGGCCGCCGTCGATACAGCCTACAATATGGAATATCAGGGACAGGGGTGGATGGATCCCGCCTCTAACGCGGTTTACCTGAAAGAGGCGGTTTCCACGGAGCAGCATCCGCTGTGTCCAGTCTGCCAAATGGAGGTCGATCCGGCGACAGCGCCAACTTCGGTCTACAAAGGTAAGACGTATTATTTCTGTTCCGGTACCCACAAGTCCGCGTTCGATGAGGCGCCGGACAAGTGGATCTAGGAATTGACGATCTGGAAAAAGCCGTCAGCCATTCGGGGTTCGCAGACGATTGCCGAACTCCCGAAGCCCTCTTACGGTTGAGGGCCAGCGGTTACTGATATGAAAAGCATCGAGCAAGTCCACGAGGCGAAAAGAACCATCGGCATTCTCGGGTACGACGGCGTGCAGGCGCTCGACATCGTTGGGCCGGTAGACGCCTTCAGCATCGCATCCGCCCACGTTGCTGCCCAGCGGGCCGAGGCGCCGCCAGCTTACCGAATCCTCGTGCTGGCACCCAGCCGCCGCGTGTTCATTGCCGAATCGGGATTAGCCATCCGCCCGCATAACGCGCTCGATGTCGCTCCGCCGCTTGATACCGTTATCGTTCCAGGTGGAAAAGGGATTCGGTTGCAGCCGGCCACCGCGGCGCGCATTGCCCAGTGGCTCAAAGCTCGCGCACCGGAGACTCGTCGCGTGGCCTCGGTGTGTAGCGGCATCTATGCGTTGGCGCTTACCGGATTGCTGAACGGCCGGCGCGTGACCACGCATTGGCGCTTCACCGCCGACATTGCCAGGCGATTTCCCAAACTGCGCGTCGATCCCAATGCGCTCTTTATCAAGGAAGGGAAGTTCTATACCGCTGCCGGCATCACCGCCGGAATCGATCTGGCACTGGCTTTGATTGAGGAAGACCACGGCGCCCAGGTGGCCCTGGCTGTGGCGCGCGACTTGGTGGTGTATCTGAAGCGTCCGGGCGGGCAGGAGCAATACTCGGAGCCGCTGCAGTTCCAGATGAAATCGAGCGACCGGTTGTCGGACCTCGCTCCATGGATCAGCTCCCATCTTCACCAGGACTTGTCGGTGGAGACTCTGGCCGAGAAAGCGTGCCTTAGCCCGCGGCACTTCTCGCGGCGCTTCAAAACCGCCTTCGGAGCCGCTCCCGGCGAATTCGTGGACAACTTGCGGCTCGACGAAGCTCGCCGCCGTTTATCTGTTTCCGGTATCACCATTGAAGGCGTTGCCGAATCGGTCGGGTTCGCGAGCGCCGACAGCTTTCGGCGGGCGTTCGAACGGCGTTTTGGCATCGCGCCCAGCAACTATCGCGGACGCTTCAGCCCGGCGTGAGTAGGACCGGCATCAATAGATAATTCAATTCACGCGTAGTGTATGCAATTCGTGTCCCACAACGTGTTTCGGGCAAGCTGTGCATCCCCGCGCGGCATCTTCAGCGGCGCCCATACATCTTTCTTCCTTGGTGGACGCCCTGAGTTTCACTCGTGTCGCAGCGCCACGACCGGATCGACCTTGGATAGCGCGGCGCGCGGGAATATACGTCGCGAGCAGGGCCACGCCCGCCAATACCACCAAAACGGCGCAGAACGTCGCCGGGTCGCTCGGGTGAACTCCATAGCGAAAACTCGACATCAGGCGGGCCAAGATGAGGGCTGCCACGAGTCCAGTCGCGGCTCCAGTGAGCGGGTCGTAACCGTTGGAGTTGTCGTGCTGGAACATTGGTCGCCATCGTCCCTCCCAGTTCTTCAGGCGCGCGCGACCCCTTACCCGCCATGCGCCATTTCCTTCCATGCAATGAGAAGGAATAAGACGCAAAAGAGTTCCTCGCCAAGCCACAAAGGCAGCAAAGGATGCAAGATGGGAGGCGGTGGACGGCATATGGGAGAAGCCCCCCGTCTACCTTCTTGCACTCACCGTCTACCGGCTAGGCGACTCTCCATGCTTTTGCGACTTGGCGAGGAAGTCTTGGGCTCGAATGCCTTCAAGGGAAAGCCGGAGTTTCTTTTCGGGATTTTAGCCGTGTCCCTTGATAGACTAGACACAGATTGGGAAGCCGGAGGACCATATGCGAATTCTGCATCTGAGCCTTGCTGTCACGTTGCTGGTTGGTTCCGCGCTGCGAGCGCAAAGCAATCCGAACCAGCAACAACCGCCCGACCAGCAACAACAACCCAACCAACAGCAGCCGGGCCAGCAGCAGCAACAACCTAACCAGCCGCCGCCAAGTCTGGAGAAGCCCGCGCCCGGTAATGAACCGGCCTCGCCAGGCAGTTCGCACTCTTCTTCCGTTACCGACGAACGAAGGCTGATGCGCATCCGCACCATTTACGTCGATAGAATGGACAACCAACTCAGCGATAAGCTGATGGAGGGACTGGCGAAAATCGGCCGCTTCCACATCGTCGCGGAACGTAAGGACGCGGATGCCGTTTTCACTGGGACCTGCTTTGACTCGCGACATCTGAAGCAGGTGCATTCGGAGGTTTTTCTGAATGACCGCGCCTCCGGATCTTCGATTTGGCAGGACATCGTGCGCCGACCCTACAATCCCCCCTCCCTGGCCGCGAGCGTCCAGGACTCGGCCGACGTCATCATCGCCCACCTGACTCAGACCATCCAGGAGGCGGAGCGGAAGTGACGGAAGAGAGTTGAAGGGCGAAGGTTGAAGGTCAAACAGTCTTTAACCTCCAACCTTCGACCTTCAACCTTCGACTCTTCTATGAACAGCTACGCCGCCGACTTCGCCGACTTCGCGCCCACCGTGTACCTGGATTGCGCCTATCAAGGGCCTTTCCCCAATGTAACCGCCACGAGGATTCACGATGCGATCGAACTTAAGCGCTACCCGGTGCGGCTCACGGAACCGGACTATTTTGACGGGCCGGAGCGCGTGCGGACACGACTCTCGCGCCTGACCGGCGCGGACCCGGAGGAGATCGCAATCACCGCGAGCGCCACGCAGGGCATCGGCATCGTCGCGGGAGGCCTGGAGTGGAGGGACGGCGATGAGGTGATAATCGCCAGCACGAATTTCCCCTCGAACCTTTTCACCTGGCTTCATCTGCGGCGCCGCGATGTGCGCGTCACGGTGATTGAACCGAGCGGGGGCCGAGTGCGCCCGGAGGACGTCGCGGCTTCGCTCACCTCGCGTACGCGCCTGGTGGCGCTCGACTGGGTGAGCTATTCCACCGGCGCCCGAATCGATCTGGCAACGATGGGAGAACTGGCGCATCGGCAGGGCGCGCTCTTCGTGGTGGACGGCACTCAGGGTGTGGGAGCCATCGAGTTGGACCTGCACGCGCTGCCGGTGGATGCCATGGCCGTCGCAGCCTACAAGTGGCTGCTTGGTCCTTACGGAACCGGCTTCGCTTACCTCCAGCGCGACTTGCTCGATCGGCTCGACCTCGCGGTGGTGAACTGGAGCGCGGTGGAAGGCAGCGACCAGTTCGACTCTCTTCCGGTGGACCGCTTCACCCTGCCCAACGCGGCGCGCGTCTTCGATAGCGGCGAAACCGCGAGCTTCATCAACCTGCGGGGTCTCGAGAGCTCGCTCGAGTACGTCGAAGCAGTAGGCGTCCGGACCGTGAACCAGCACTGCCGTCGCTTGCTCCAGCGGCTGGCAGACGGACTGCGTGCCGCCGACAGTTCCTACTACACGCTTTCGGCGGCCGCCGAAGCCGAATGTAATTCAACTATTCTGGGATTCCAGGCGCCGTCAATCGAGGCCACCACCGAGCTTCACGCCACGTTACGCGCCGCGGAATTCGCAGTGAGCCTGCGGCACGGCATGATCCGCGTCTCGCCCTACCTGTATAACGACGAGGACGATATCGATGAATTGTTGGCGGCGATTGCCGCGGTAGACGGTAGGCGGTAGACGGGGGAAAAATGGACCGCACAGGGTATGCGATAGGCGGCACGTCGTGGGCGGCAGGCAGGGGAAAGGGTCCCTGATGGGTGGCTTACCTACCCCACGATAGTGTCGACTGTCTACCTCAAAGAGCTCCTACCCAGGGGTCTGTCTACCAGCACATGCGCCAGTCTACCGTATGTCGTTTACCGTCTACCGCAGCATTAGAAAGACTCTCCCATGCAAATCCGCCCCTTTTGCCGAGCCGATTTCGAGACCCTCTACCGAATCGATCAGGCGTGCTTTGCGCCCGGTGTGTCTTATTCGCGCGGCGAGCTAGCGGCCTTCATCCGGCATCCATCCGCCGCTACCTGGATCGCCGAAGAGGGTCAAGAGATCGTGGGGTTCTTAATCGCAAACCGCGGAGAAAAGGGCGCGGCGCACATTGTCACTATTGACGTGGTGGAAGGCCGCCGGCGCAGCGGTATCGGCAGGGCGCTAATGGATGCGGCGGAGGCCTGGGCGGCGCAGCGGGGCGTGCGGCTGATTCATCTGGAAACTGCAGTAAGCAATCGTGGGGCGCAGGCGTTTTACGAGGCTCGCGGGTACCGCAAGTTGGAGAGGATCGAACGCTACTATGCCAATGGCGAAGCCGCGTGGGTCATGGTAAAGTCACTGGCTACGAATTGCTGATTGCCGATTGTCGCGAGCCAAGCGAAGGACCGACGATTGGAAGAGAGCTATGCGCTGAAAGCTGAAAGCGGTTTCCAATCAACAAGCCTTCGCTTGGCTCATCACCATTCGTCAGTCGCAATTCCCGAGGTTCCCATGCCTGTTAAACTGACTTCCGCTCATTATCGGATCATCGGCATCACGGTGCTGCTCGCGGCCGCGTCGCTCGGCGTCGCCATTAAGTATTTCTCTCGTGCTTTCCCCGAGGCTAGCATCGACTTCAAGGTAAGCCGCGCCGGGTCGCAATCCATCGCCTCCAGTTTTCTGGCCGCCCACCAGCTTGATGTGCAAGGGTATCGTCACGCTGCGGCTTTCGATTACGACGACGACACCAAACTTTATCTGGAACGGACCCTCGGTCTTGAGCGCATGAACCAACTGACCAGCGGCCCCATCCATTTGTGGCGCTGGTCGCACCGGTGGTTCAAGCCGCAGCAGATCGAGGAGTTCCGGGTGGACGTGACGCCCCAAGGCGCGGTAGCGGCCTTCGCCCACGACATCGCCGAGACCGCGCCGGGCGCCAGCCTCGACCAGACGCAGGCGCGCGCCGTGGCGGAGACGTTCCTGCGCGACGCCATGCACCGCAATCTCGATGATTTTGAGTTTCTGGAAGCAACGAGCCAAAAGCGCCCCGCTCGCGTCGATCATACTTTCACCTGGAAACAGAAGGATGTAAACCTGGGCGACGGCAGCCTGCGCGTTGAGGTCGAGGTCAGCGGCAACCAGGTGAGCGGCTACCGTGAATACGTCAAGATTCCGGAGCAGTGGCAGCGCGATTACGAGAAGCTGCGCTCGCGCAATGTTTCAGCCGACCTGGTGGATGAGGTTTTCTGGACCCTGCTAAGCGTGGCCATGTTGGGATTTCTGATTCTCCGTCTGCGCGATCACGACGTCCCTCTGCGCACTGCAAGCGCCTTTGGCGCCGTGGCCCTCGTTCTCTACTTCCTCAGCCAGGTGAATACGTTTTCGTTGGCGCAGTTTGACTACCGGACCACAGATTCGTACCCCAGCTTTGTCGGTGACTTTTTCACGGGTAGTTTCTTGCGAGCGCTGGGAGTAGGCGCCATCATTTTCATGGTGGTGGCGGCCGCCGAGCCGATGTACCGGGAAGGCTTTCCGCGCCAGATGTCGCTGCGCCGGTACCTCAGTTGGAACGGCGTTCGCACGCGCTCGTTCTTCATCGCCAACATTGTCGGCATCGGCCTCACTTTCTTCTTCTTCGCCTATCAGGCCGTGTTCTACGTGGTCGCCAACAAGCTGGGAGCGTGGGCGCCTTCTGACATCAATTTCTCCAACGACCTCAATACGCGGATTCCCTGGGTGGCGGTCCTGTTCACCGGTTTCTTCCCGGCGGTAACGGAGGAGATGCAGTTCCGCGCCTTCGCCATACCGTTTCTAAAGAAGATAACGGGGTCGTGGCCGGTGGCCATCGTTCTGGCCGCCTTCAACTGGGGATTCCTGCACTCGTTGTACCCCAATCAGCCGTTTTTCATCCGGGGCCTTGAAGTGGGCGTGGGCGGCATCATCATGGGTCTGGTCATGATGCGCTTCGGCATCGTGGCCACGCTCATCTGGCATTATTCGGTGGATGCCCTCTATACCGCCTTTATCCTGCTGCGTTCGTCGAACCACTACCTGATCGCCTCCGGCGGCGCCACCGCCGGAATCATGCTGGTCCCGCTGCTGGTGGCCCTGGTGGCATATTGGCGTACGGGCACGTTCACGGAGGAAGAATCACTCACCAACGCCCGCGAGGGAGTTGCCAGGGAGCCGCGTCCCGCACCCGCACCGGGAGAGGAGACCCCGCTTGCTTACCGGCCTCTCAGCCGCAAGCGATTCGTCGTGGCGGCGGCGATCACAGCGGCTTCGGTGCTGGTGGCGTTAATCCCGGCCTATCATTTCGGCGACGGGATCAAGGTCAGAGCCACCCGCCCGGACGCCCTTCGCACGGCCGACGCGTTCCTCGCCCAGCGTGGTGTCACGCCCGGGAGTTTCCAGCGCGTGACCTGGCTGGAGGAGAACGTCGACCGTGACGCGCTGCGCTATCTGCTGGAGCGCCGTTCGCTGAAGGAATCGGACCAGATCTATCGCCAGGCGACGGCCCCGCTGCTGTGGGAAGTGCGCTACTTCCGGCCCCTGCAGAAGGAAGAGTATCTGGTATACGTAGATGCGCAGACGGGAAAAGTGTTCGACCATGAACACGGGCTGGGCGAAAATGCTCCCGGCGCGTTTCTCGCGCCCGACGACGCTCGCAAGCTGGCGGAGCAGGCCATGCAGGAGCGAGGCTACACGCCCGGCAATTTCAAACTGGTCGATTCCAGCTCGCTCAAGCGCAAAGCCCGCGAAGATTACTCCTTCATCTGGGAGGCGAATGCCGGCGATCCACGCAACGTGGGCGGCGCTCTGTACCGGCTGGAGGTGAAAATCGCGGGCGACCAGGTGGTCGGCTTCCGGCGTTTTTTCAAGCTTCCGGAGGACTGGGAGCGAGCCCACAGCGCTACGCGGTTGTCCAACGTGATCCTCGCAGTTCTCGGTTATGTCCTGTTCGCCGGCCTGGTGTGTGGCGCGCTGATCGCGTTTGTTCGGCAGGTGCGGCGCCGAGCCATAGAGTGGCGACCAGCTGCCTGGGTCGGGGTCGCCGTGCTCGTCCTGATGGGCCTGGTGCAGTTGAACAGCCTGCTGCCGATGATGGACAGGCTCTACGATACGTCGATCCCCCTCTCGGCGTATCACCTGCAATTGGGGATCAGTTTGTTGATCGTGCCCCTGCTGGTGGGGCTGCTGGCGTGGCTGCTGGTGGGGCTCGCCGCCAGCCTTTATCCGGATGGGTGGCGCATCTTTCGCGCTTCGGCGCGACGCACTTGGAGCCTGGACGCGGCCTTGGCAATCGTGATGACGATTGCCGTCACCGCCGCGATTCACCAACTGACGGGGCTCATCACCATGCGCTGGCACGCTTACGCCCCGGTTTCGATTGCGCTGGTATGGGGCGGACTCGATTCGCTGCTTCCGGGCGCGGGCGCCTGGCTGGGAGCACTGCTGTTCGTAATCCTGTCCTCCGCCGGTGTCGCGGTGCTCATCTGGATAGTGCTGCGAGGATGGAGCACGCGCTCCTGGTGGCTGTGGGTGGGTGCGCTGTTCGTGATCGTGCGCGTCGGACCGCCCGGAGCGCATTCCCTGCCCCAGTTCGCGACGGGGTGGGCCCTCAACGCGCTGCCGGCGGTGGCCATCCTGGCCCTTGTAGCCTACATCTATCGCGACAATATCGCCGCTTATGTGGGCACCGTGTTCGCAATGCAACTTACCGAGCCCCTGGTGTCGCTGATTTCGCAACCCGTCGGCTTTTACCGCTGGCAGGGAGTTCTGCTGGCCGTGCTTTCGGCTGCATTTCTGTGGTGGCTTCTCGTTCCCGGTGCCAAGCCCGCGCCCGTGGGGGCAGAATTGCCGATTGCAGATTGAAGCAGTTGTCAGTCGTCAGTTGTCACCAGCAGGCTGCGGAAAAAAGGCCTTCCGCGCGTGTTATCCTGAGCGAAGCGAAGGATCCCTCTTCTCTGTTTCCAAGGAGTTAAGAGAGATGCTTCGCTGCGCTCAGCATGACAGAGACCCTCTTCCCGCAGCCTGATAGGCTAGTCAGTTGCAGCAGCGGGCCACCGGATCACTGGCAACCGGCCCCTGACGCCTCTTCCAATCGTTCAATCGGCAATCATCAATCGGCCATTTTTCTTCCCCACCCGCCCCCTCCCGGCGACTCCACCCGCAGGACGCTTCCGGCGGGCGCGCTGAAAATGGTCTTGGAAGGGAGGCCCACCACCGACGGTCGTCCTTTATTCTTGGGAGACGCGATCCGCAAGACGTTCTTGCCCGCCGCGCCGGGTCTCGCGCCCGCGAGCCCATAGGGCCGGACGCGACGGCGATCGGATAGCATGCTGCCGCGAACGTCGGTGAGGAACTCCAGCTCGCGAATGATTCCGTCGCCTCCGCGAAACCGTCCCCCTCCGCCGGACCCACGTCGCAGAGAGTAACGAAGCACGCGCACGGGGTAGGCCGACTCGAGCGCCTCGACCGGGGTATTGAGCGAGTTCGTCATGTGGGTGTGAACGCCGCTCAGGCCATCGGCTGTGGGGCGCGCTCCCATGCCGCCGGCAATGGTTTCGTAGTAGGTGAAGGGTTCGCCTTGGGTCAATCCCCGGCCTTGCCGGCGGTGCACACCGCCAAAGGAGAGATTGTTCATGGTGCCTGAGCTCGCCGCCGGAATGCGATCGGGCAGCGCGCACGCCAGCGCCCGCAACAGCACATCGACAATGCGTTGCGACGTTTCGACATTGCCCGCGGCAACCGCCGCCGGCGGCCGCGCATTCACCACGCTGCCCTCCGGGGCGCGGACGGTGATCGGCGCCATCATGCCGGCGGAAGCGGGAACGTCCTCGCCCAACAGGCAGCGGAAGACGTAGAACACGGCCGAGACGGTGATGGCCTCCACTGCGTTCACGCTGCCGCGCGAAGCAGGTGCCGTGCCGTCGAAATCCACCAGAGCTTTACCGTCCTGGATGCGGATGGAAACGCGCAGGCGCACGGGATCGGCAGAGAAGCCATCGTCGTCGAGGCAATCCTCCGCTCGGTAGGTGCCTTTCGGAATGCGCCGCAGTGCCTCTGCCATGAGGCGAGCCGAGTAGCTGTAAAGCGCGTTCAGATAGAGACCCGTCCTCGCCGCGCCGTACTTTTGCCGCAGTTCCGTCAGGCGGCGCTCACCCAGCCGGCATGACGCGATCTGGGCCGTCAGATCGCCTTCACGCTCGCGCGGGGTTCGAACGTTGGCCAGCACCATCGCCATCACGTCAGGCTGGATTCGGCCTCGGCGAGCCAGAACCACGGGCGGAATCCGCAGCCCCTCCTGGTAGATCTCCTCGCTCAGTCCCATAGAGGCCGGCTGCGCGCCGCCGATATCCGAGTGGTGGGCGCGGTTGGCGACGTAAAAGGCCGGTGTGTAGCTTCCCGACTTTGGCGCTTTAGCCCCTCGCGTCAGATGGGGCGAGGAAGCTCCGACCGGCATCACGAGCGTGATGTCGGGCAGGTGGGTACCGCCCGCGTAAGGATCGTTCAGCATGGCGATGTCGCCGGGCCCGAGATCCAGGCTCTCGATCGCAGCCGCCACCGACATCGGCATCGACCCCAGATGGACTGGCATGTGGTCGCCCATCGCCACCACGCGGCCCTTGCCGTCGAAAACGGCGCAGGAGTAGTCGCGTCGCTCTTTGATGTTGGGCGAAAAAGCGGAGCGGCGCAGGGCTGCGCCCATTTCCTCCGCCACCGAGTGGAAGAGGTTCTTGAAGATCTCGAGTTCGGCGGGGTCAACGTCCATGGCCACTCCAGCGACAATAATCAAGTCCGGTCAGTTAATGTAACGCGCGTCCCGAAGGATAAGGTGGTTGATCCGTCCGCCGGGCGGCCTCACCAACACCATGCACCCAGAAGCCACCTTGCCTGCCGTCATTATGCCAACAGGAGTGTAACACTCTTGTTTTCATCAACATCGTGGGATACCAAAAATATGTCCTTTATTTTCATCAACATCGTGGGATATCCCGGTTTTCCGATTCTCCGACCCTTTGTTTTCAATAACATCGTGGGATATCCCTTCATTTTTAATATTTGACCCCTTCGTTGCTCGATCGCTCACCGCCGCTCAAAGCGGTGGCTTCATCTCTAGCCTATCCCATTCCGCGAAAAAGTCAAGAAAAAAGTTAGCCGAACAGATATAAACTGAAAAGGATGGGTGCTCTGGTGGCCCGGGGGCAAGAACCACCCATGGCCGACGTGCCAAAAAAACTCCCCTTGACTATTGACAAGAAGTCGCGCTAGCCTTATGTCGATAGTTGAGGAGAGTGGAATATGGGCAAACCGACCGATCTGGTTCAGGGCACGCTGGACCTCCTGATCCTGAAGACCGTGGCACTGGAGCCGATGCACGGCTGGGGCATTGCCCAACGCATCCGGCAAGTGTCGAAAGAAGTGCTGCAGGTGAACCAAGGGGCGCTGTACCCCGCGCTGCACCGCCTCGAGCAAAGCGGGTGGATCAAGGCCAAGTGGGGCGAGTCCGATAACAATCGGCGGGCGAAGTACTATTCTCTGACGCCGGCCGGTGGCAAGTACTTGGAGCAAGAGGAGGCGAACTGGCAGAGACTGTCGACAGCTATTGGCCTTGTGCTGGAAACAGAGCTTAGTGGGTAGTGGCGAGGCCTGGTGGTATCTGCTACGAGTTGCCGGCATCGAGTGGGCACAGGCGTTGCAAAAGAATCAGGTGCGGGCACCAGACTAGATTGATGTTCTGTAAATAACTGGTCGGAAGGGCGGGGCTTCAGCGCCGCCGCCTCTGAGCCCAGCTCACAAGGGCCTTAAGGCCCTGAAGGCGCATTCACTTCAGGGGCTGAAGCCCCCAATTCGACTGCTGGATTCTGACGGGGCTCAAGCCCCGCCCTTCCGACCAATTATTTACGGAACGATGGTCTAGTCACGGGCCAGAACGGGTTGGTTACACGGAGGAACTTAAACTGATGAAAATCGAAAACTGAGCACCTCTTATGCGCTGGCTTTACGAATTTCCGCTTAGGATTCGGTCGTTGTTTGCAAGGAGCGCGTCGAGCTGGAGTTGACCGACGAGTTGCGCTTCCACCTGGAAAAACTGGTTGAGGAGAAGGTCGCCGAATGGCGTTGGGAGAGATGTTCCGGGGCTGATTCTTCGCCAGAGCGCCAGGCCGGTAGGAGTAGGCCTGTTGGTGGGCCTCGTTCTCTCCGCGGCTCTTTCCCGCCTGCGTTCGTCACTGCTCTTCGACATCAGTTCGCTCGACCCGGTGGCGTTTCTGGGCGTCTCGGCCTTTCGCACGGCAGTATCGCTCGTGGCCTGCTATGTCCCGGCCCGACGCGCGACCAAGGTCGATCCGATGGTGGCCCTGAGATACGAATGATTGCCGATTTTCGATTGTCGATTGACGAATGAACAGAGGTTCGCATGAGAACGCCTATGCGCTGGTCCTACAAGCTGCCCCTTCAGCTTCGATCGGTATTTCAAAAGAGCCGCATCGAGCAGGAATTGGGCGATGAACTCCGCTTCCACCTGGAGAGGCTGGTTCAGGAGAAGTGCGCCAGCGGAATGACCCCGGAGGAAGCGCGCTATGCCGCCCTGCGCGAGATGGGAGGCGTGGAGCAGATCAAGGAGGAATGTCGGGACATGCGGAAAGTGAATTTCATCGAGAACCTGATTCAGGACGTTCGCTATGGCCTGCGCGCGCTCCGCCGTAGTCCGGGCTTCGCGGCCGTCGCCATCCTGACCCTGTCGCTGGGGGTTGGGGCGACCACGGCGATCTTCAGCGTGGTCGATGCAGTAATGCTGAAGCCGCTGCCCTTTCCCACGGCCGATCGCCTGGTACGGGTTGAGTCAGTGATTCTGGCGACCGGTGCCGGCGGCGCTGCGTCCTACCCGGACTTCGTGGACTGGCGGGCGCAGAATCACGTCTTCGATCGCATGGCAGCTTTCCGAACCGGGGACTTCACTCTGGTCGGCGCTCGGGAGCCACTGCACCTCGAAGGAGCGGTGGTGTCCGCGCAACTATTCTCTCTGCTCGGGGCTGCTCCGGCGCTGGGGCGTGGTTTCCTCCCGGAGGAGGATAGCCCTGCGGCTGCGAATGGCACCGATCCGGTCGTTCTGAGCCATGGCCTTTGGCAGCGGGAGTTCGGTTCTGATGCGTCGGTGATCGGCCGCACCATCGAACTCAGCGGCCAGCCATTCACGGTGGTCGGAGTGATGCCACAGGCGTTCCAGTACCCCATCCAGGCGGAGCCCATCGAGCTATGGACCACCATCGCTTATGACGCTCATGGAGGCGCGAACGCGATGACGGCGCAGCGGGGCGCGCATTATCTTGATGTCGTCGCCTTGCTGAAACCCACCGTGACGCTCCAGCGGGCGCAAGCGGAGATGGCGGCCATCGCCGAAGCGCTGAACAAGCAACACCCCGAGAACAAACCGCGCACGGTCGAGATGATGCCGGAACTTCAACGCCTCGCCGGCCCGCTCCGCGCTCCCATGCTCGTGCTGTTCGGCGCCGTGTGCTGCCTCCTGCTGATCGTGTGCGCCAACATGGCGAACCTGTTGTTGGCGCGAGCAACCGGCCGGCAAAAAGAGATGGCGGTTCGCGCCGCTTTAGGTGCCAGTCGCCGGCGGACGATCTGCCAGTTGCTCACCGAAAGCGCCACCCTCGCGTTGCTGGGAGGTGGTCTCGGACTCGTGCTGGCCCTCGCCTTGGCCAAATTCCTGGTGCGGCTGCTTCCGGTGGAACTTCCGCGCTTGAATCTCATCGGTCTCGATGCTCGCCTGCTCGGCTTTGCTTTTCTGGTCTCGCTGCTCACCGGAATTCTCTTTGGCCTCGCTCCGGCGGTACGCACCTCAAGAACCGACCTCACCGAATCGCTCAAAGAGAGCGGACGCGGTGCCGGCAGCGAGGGCAAGGGACATAGCCGTTTGCGCGGTGCTCTGGCCGTAAGCGAAGTTGCCTTGGCGCTCGTCCTGCTGGTGGGAGCGGGCCTGCTGATTAAGAGTTTTTTGCGTCTCACTCAAGTTGATCCGGGTCTTGATCCCCACAACGTTTTGACTTTTGAGCTCGATTCCCCGCCCGGAAAGCAGGATTCGCACGGGCCGGCCTTCTTTCGTGAGGTCGTGGCACGAGTGCGTGCGCTGCCGGGCGTAGCCGCGTCTACTGCAGTAGCTTCGCTGCCTCTGACCGGGGACAATGTCACTTCCAGCATTGAAATTGAGGGGCAGCCTATGCCGCTTGGGTCGCGACCCTCAGCCGGTTTCAACGTGGTCGAACCAGGTTACTTTCGCACGCTGGTTATAGCTCAACTTGCCGGGCGCGACTTTGCCGAGCACGACAACCCGAAGTCCACCCCGGTTGTGATCGTCAACCAAACCCTGGCGCGCCGCTTTTTCCCCAACCAGAACCCGATTGGCAAGCACGTCCGGCCCGGCATCGGCAATGGCTATGGTCCAGGCGAGCCACCGATGCGTGAAATCGTCGGCGTGGTCGCCGACGTGAAGCAAGGCGATCTTGGCGCGGATGCTGCTCCCGAGGTGTATGCCCCGTTGACCCAGAGCCCGTTCGCTCCCATGTTTATCGTGGTACGGACGAACACCGACCCACTCGGCATCGTTGAGCAGGCTCGTCGCCAAGTGGCCTCCTTGGACAAACAATCGCCCCTGTATCAGGTGGAGACGCTCGACCAGTATCTCGCGCAATCGGTGTCGGAGCCGCGGTTCGCTACTCTACTGCTCAGTGGCTTTGCCGGATTAGCCGTGCTTTTGGCCTGCCTCGGCGTGTACGGCGTTATCTCTTACATCGTGCTCCAGCGCCGGCACGAGATTGGAGTGCGCATGGCTTTGGGCGCGGAGGCGGGCGAGGTTCTGCTCTGGATGCTTGCCCGCGGACTTGCGCTTGCGGTTGCGGGCGTGACGATTGGGCTGGGTGCCGCGTTCGGCTTGGCGCATCTCGTATCTGGCCTTCTTTACGGCGTGCGAGCCACCGATCCCCTGGTTTTTGCCCTCGCTCCGCTCGCGCTGCTGAGCGTCGCCGTGCTGGCCAGCTACATCCCGGCCCGGCGCGCGGCGAAGGTGGATCCCGTGGTGGCCTTGAGGTACGAATAGAACCGTGACGAGTGACGAGCGGCAAGTGGGGGCCAAAAAATGCGCTGGACTTACAAGCCTCAGCTGCGGATCCATGGTGGCCTTGAGCGGGACCGGACACTACGAAGCACTGCCGCGAGAAATCACGTAGATCGCGATCAACAACACCGCAAGGCCCGCCCACGAATAGCAGTAGGTAAGGCGGCTCGCGCCCTTCCATTCGCCACTCGCTGCTCCCCATAGATTCGCGGCGATGATGATCATCGCCATGAACAGCGGCCAACCGATCACGGCGCCGAGAACTCCGAGGTCGGCAGCGCCCATCCCGTAGGCTGCAATCCCTGCGAACCAGATGGTTCCCATCAGGATAGCTCCCAGCCAATAGAGGGCCGGAATGCCTTTTTGAGCGAGAACGCCCCATGTCCGGTTTCGCCGCAGCAGGTACACGCAGTATCCGGCGTTCGCAAGAAAGCCTGCACTCAAAGCCAGTGCCCAGACCGGATTCGACGCCATCGCCGGATGCGCCCCAGTGGCCAAAGTCAGGTCCTGAATCGGCTTTCCGAAGACGAAACTGAAGTTGAGCATCGGCGAGAAGATGCCGGAGAGAATGCAGATCAACACTCCCAACCAGAAGCTCGAACCCCCAACTCGGCGGGGCCCGGCGGAGAGTTCTCGTCCACGGCGATGGCCGGCAATCGAGCAAAGCGCGGTGCCCATCAGCGCCAGCACGAGCCCCACCAGCAAGGCAAACCCCTGCCGAGTGAAAAGCCGCTCCGGCTGCAACACGACGAGTGGTAGCAGGGAACCAATCGAGGAGGTGAGGCCCAGGACGATGGCGAAGGCCAGCGCCATGCCCACGCGGCTGATCCCGAGGCCAAATAGCGTAGACCCGACTCCCCATCCGAACCCAAATAGCAGCACCTCAACCAGCGTCTTGGCGGACGCGCCCGAGATCGCCTGGGCGGGGTGCGGAATCGTTGCCCAGACAAACAGCCAGGGTGTTACCACCATCCCCGCTACGGAGTAGACCAGCCACGTGTTCTCCCAGTGCCAAGCCGGCATGCGCTTCATGGGAGCGGCAAAACTGCCTTGCAAAACGCCCCCAAGAAGGACCAGCGCGAAACCCAGGCCAATGCTCTCGCTCATTCTGCGATCGTCCTTTCGTCGAAACGGACCCGCTAATTCTAGCCGGAAGACGCCCCGCCGGTCGAGGGGCGTGGTGGAGGGATGTAGAGGCACACCACAGGATTCTCTTAACCGTCCCCTGGCGATCAATAACTCGACTCAGCGCCGATTGGTCTTTCCCT